>Ga0194132_10001872_pt1 | contig 41415 bp, 36 predicted proteins | sample TA2KigOf80mmetaG_FD_148612 | JGI IMG/M metagenome (GOLD analysis project Ga0194132, IMG submission 148612) | Freshwater microbial communities from Lake Tanganyika, Tanzania - TA2015054 Kigoma Offshore 80m | ecosystem: Environmental > Aquatic > Freshwater > Lake | place: Tanzania: Lake...
GCTGGCGGAGGCCGCGGCGGCGCGGGCGGAGGCCGCGGTGGTGGCGGCGACGACGGCGGCGGCAGCGTACAGCCTGGAAGTACGCCGGTCGACTTCATATCGACGAGCGGCGGCGGCCTTGGCACGCTCGATGGCGGCCTGCCGGTGTTCAAGCCGCCTTACGGCAAGATCACCGCGATCGACATGAACACCGGGGAGCACCTGTGGTGGATCCCCAACGGCGAGACCCCGGATCGTATCCGCAACAACCCGCTTCTCGCGGGCATCGACATCGGCAACACAGGGAGTCAGACCGACGCAACGGTGCTCGTCACTAGGAGCCTACTCATGTGGGCCGAGGGGCGCGGCGGCCGGGCCGTGTGGTACGCGGCGGACAAGCGAACCGGCGCGCGCGTAGGTGAGGTCGAGCTCCCGGCCGCGTCGAGCACGGCGCCCATGACGTTCCTGCACGAGGGCGTGCAGTACATCGTGGTGCCGATCGCCGGCGGCGGCATCCCCGGCTCGCTGGTGGCGCTCAGGCTGCCGCACTAGTCCAGCGTCACCGGAGAGACGAAAGGGCCGGTCGCCCCCATCACGGGACGGCCGGCCCTTCCGCTTTTCGGCGCCTGGATCGCGAGTGAGGCGGTTGCGGGCTACATGGGCATGAACATCGTCATGCCGCTGATCGAGACCTCGCCCACGAAGATGTTGCCCAACGCGTCGACAGCGACGCCTTCGCCCATCGTGCCCAGCTCGGCCTCACCTTCGCGCGTGGACTGGTGCGGCTGGATGAAGTTGGTGACCGTGCCGTCCCTCGCGCTGCCGATGTAGACGCCGCGCTTCACGCCCGGGTTGCGCTCGTCGCCCGACTCCGAGTCGAGCACGTACATGACGTCGCTGGCATCGATGAACACGTCGTTCGGGCGCCCGAACTGACGCCACTCGGCGACGAACTGGTAGCTCGAGTCGAAGATCTGGATGCGGCTGTTGCCGCGGTCGGCCACGAAGAGGCGGCCCTGAGAGTCGAAGGCCATCGCGTGCGGGACCCGGAACTGGCCGGGCCCCTCGCCGAACTCGCCGAAGCTCCCCAGATACGCACCGTCCGCCGAGAAGCGCGAGATGCGCCCCGGCGCCGCCTGACCAGAGTGGCCCTCGGCCACGAGGATCTCGCCGTTCGGCGCGACGATCACGTCGTTCGGCTCGTCGAGCGCCGCGGGAGGCTCCCCGGTTCGACCCGGCGTGCCGATGACGAGCAGCACCTCGCCCGTGGGGCTGAACTTCACCACCTGATTGCCCTTCCTCGCGGCGTCCGGGTTCGCTTGCAGCTCCGCCTCACGGGCGGGGCGGCCGTCCGTCACCCACACGTTCCCCTCGCGGTCGACGTACATGCCGTGCGGACGCACGAACATGTCTGCGCCGAAGCTGGCCAGGAGCGAGCCTCCGCCGCTGAAGTGCAGCACCGTCGGATCGCCCGAGGTGATGCAGTTGTCGCCACCGCAACGCTCGAACACCCACACGTCTCGGCCGTTCGGATCGATGTACACGCCGCTCACCCGTCCCCACTCCCGCCCCGCGGGCAAGACGCCCCAGGGTCGGTGGGTCATGTAGGCTGTCGGAGCGGCGGCCGTCTCGGCGGAAGACTCGCCCTCACCGCCGCCACAGGCTGCGAGTGAGGCGAGAGTGGCAAGGGCGAGCGCGGTGGCACCGCGGGAATCAGAATGCAGCGACATCGGGGGTACCTCGTGTCGGTGGATCGGGCGACGAAGATCGTGCGGGGACCCGTGACGAGCCAGAGTTCGGACGCGGCCGGCGCACGCCGCCGGACTTGCGTCGCTACCCGGGCGCTGCTAATCCGAGGGCACGGCCGAAACCGGCCGGCTCCGAAATCCCGGCAGGAGGACCCTCCCATGCCCCGTGCCCCGCGGTCGTCGCTCTTCGTCGTCTGCCTCGCGCTCGCATCCGCGCCGGCCGGCGCGGCCGCCCAGCGAGGGAGCCAGCCAGTCGACGAGGAGTACACGCGGCTCATCGCGGAGCACCTGCGCGATGCGCGCATCACCACCGAGCTGGTGGACTACTTACCCGCGTCGGCGACGGTGCCCACTCCGCTCCACTTCCACGGGCGCATCGTCGGCACGCCGGGAGAGCTGACCTACGCGGCCGACATCCATCGGTACCTGCGTGCGATCGACGAGGCGTCGCCCCGTGCAACCGTCTGGTCGATCGGGACGAGCGAAGAGGGTCGCGAGACCATCCTCATGGCGATCGGCGACGAGGCGACGATCGCGCGCCTCGAAGAGTACAAAGGATATCTGCAGGAGCTCACCGACCCGCGGGTCACGTCCGAGGAACGTGCGCGCGAGCTCATCGGTGGGGTCGCAAAGCCGATCTACTGGCTCATCTCCGGCATGCACTCGCCGGAGACCGGCGGCCCCGAGATGCTGCAGGAGCTCGCCTATCGACTCGTGGTCGACGAGTCGGATTTCGTGCGTCGCATCCGCGACGGGATCATCACGTTCATCACCCCGGTGATCGAGGTCGACGGCCGCGAGCGTCAGGTGGACACCTACTACTTCAACAAGACCCGGCCCGAGTGGGAGACGCGACTCCCTCTGATGTACTGGGGCAAGTACGTCGCGCACGACAACAACCGCGACGCCATGGGACAGATGCTCGCGCTCTCGCGCCACGTGAACGACGTGCAGCTCGAGTGGGCGCCGACGATCATGCACGACCTGCACGAGGCGCAGAACTACTTGTACGCGTCGACGGGAACGGGCCCGTACAACGAGGCCTTCGACGCGATTACGGTCGCCGAGTGGTGGATGCTCGCGGAGAACGACGTCCTGGAGATGACGAAGCGCGGCGTGCCCGGGGTGTGGACCTATGGGTTCTACGACGGTTGGACGCCGAACTACATGTTCACCACCGCGCACGCGCACAACGCGACCGGGCGCTTCTACGAGGTGGCGGGCTACGGGCCCGACAACCGCACACTCGAGGTGGGCGCCACCGGCACGAGCCGCGAGTGGTATCGCCCCAACCCACCCCTCTCCACCATCGAGTGGGGACCGCGCAACAACGTGAACATCCAGCAGTCGGCAGTCCTCTTCGCGCTCGAGTACCTGGCCGACAACAGGGACGAGTTCCTGGAGAACTACTGGCTGAAGAACGAGCGAGCCGTGGTGCGGGGACGCACGGGCCCGGTGCATGCGTGGGTCATCCCGGCGGGGCAGCGCCGTGGCGCAGACGCAGTCGACGCGGTGAACGAGCTCATGCGGCAGGGTCTCGAGATCCACCGAGCCGACGACTCGTTCGACGCCGGCAATGTGCGCGTCGAAGAGGGCGATTACATCGCGCGCGGTGATCAACCCTTCCGCACGCTCGCCGACATGTACATGTCGCTACAGAGCTATTCGCTCGACAACCCGAGGCCCTACGACGACACGGGATGGACGTGGCAGCTGCTCCGCAACGTGGAGGTGCTCGAGGTCAACGACTCGTCGATTCTCGATCGCGAGATGACGAAGCTCGGCGAGCCGGCACGCGCTCCCGGCACGATCCGCGGTCGCGGCGACGTGCTCGTCGTCGACCACACCACGGACAACAACTTGATGGCGTTCCGTTACCGCCACGCGGGCGTGACGATGCTCGCCGCCGAGCAAGACTTCGAGATGAACGGCCACGAGTTCCGCGCCGGCGCCTTCATCATTCCGGGCGCGGATCGCGCCGTGCTCGAGCCCAGCATCCGCGAGCTCGGCCTCTCCGCATGGGCCACGGGCGACATCCCCGACGTGCGCACGCACGACCTCGACCTTCCGCGCATCGGCTACGTCCACTCCTGGCGGAGCACGCAGAACGAAGGATGGGTGCGGGGCGCGCTCGACCGCTACGGCATCCCTTACGACTACTTCGACGAGAAGAGCGTGCTGGAAGGCGACCTCCGGGACCGCTATGACGTGATCGTCTATCCGCACGTCGGTGGCGACGCGCAGGCGCACCTGGCCGGGCTCGTCGCCGAAGGCGACCAGCCGCTCCCCTACAAGCGCACCGCCGAGACGCCCAACCTCGGGGGCATCGACGAGAGCGACGACATCCAGGGCGGGATGGGCGTCGAGGGCCTCGCCGCCCTCGCGGCGTTCGTGCGCGCGGGGGGCACGCTGCTCGTCGAGGGCTCGACGGCCGCGATCTTCCCGACGTTCGGGCTGACGCCGGGCGTCGTGCTGGAGCGGCCGGAGGAGCTGGTCGCGCCCGGCTCCATCCACCGTGGTGTCCTGGTCGATGCCTCGAGCCCGATCGCCTACGGGTACGACGGGGACCAGCTCCCGGTCTTCTACCGTGGCGACGTGGTGCTGCGGGTAGGCCGCGCGGTCGGAGGCGCCGGCGGCCCCGACAGTCCGTGGCAGAACACCACCCCCATGGCGCGCGCACCCGACCTCGCTCCGCTGCGGCTCCCGCCCGTGGGCGATGGTCCGGGAAATGGAGACGCCGCGGGGGGCCCGTTCGACGCCATGCGGGAGCGACTGCGGGAAGGCGACGCGGAGGACCCCCGTGTCGTCTTCGCCTTCCCGGACGACCCGAACCTCACGTTGCTGTCAGGCACACTCGGGGGAGGTGAAGCGCTGGCCGGCCGAGCACAGGTCGTGGATGCACCGCTCGGTCAGGGCCACGTGGTCATGTTCTCGATTCGGCCGTTCTGGCGGTGGCAGACCCAAGGGACGTTCTTCCTGGGGTTCAATACCATCCTCAACTGGAACGACCTCGGCGCCGGGCGCAGCGCAACTCCCCCCGTCAGCTGACAGGATCCATCGAGGATAGGCCGGTGGATCGCGCGACCGAGGGCGACCATATTCGGGCCATGCCAAACCAGAAGAGCTTGAGGCGCACCACGCTTCTGCTCGCCGCCGCGTGCGCCCTGGCGGCGTGCGAGACCGAGAACGCGCTCGACACCAACCTGATCACGACGATCGCACTCTCCGATCAGTTCACGTTCAGTGTGAACGGGCTCGACCACATGACGGGCGGCGTGCAGTACTTCTGGCCGATGACCGGAACCCAGGCCGATATCGACGTCACCCAGGCGCTCACCTCCGGCAACGCGATCATCCAGATCCGGGACGGCGCCGGGGTGGTCCGGTACCAGGAGGACGCGCGCGACGAGGTGGACTCCATCACCACGCCCGGGGCGCAGGGCTTCTGGCAGGTCGCGGTCGTGCTCACCAAGGCCACGGGCGAGTTCAGCTTCACGGCGGTGCGCTACGACACGACGTCCGCACCATGAGCCAGTATCCTGAATCGGAAGTGCGCTCGTACTCGGAGGTCGCTGGATCCGCTGGGGCCTCGTCGCTCCTCCTCGGTGCGACAGCGAACGTCCCGCTCGGGGCACGCGTGCGCTCGGGCATGCGTATAGGCTCGAAGATGCGCACTGCCATTGCCGTCGCGGCGCTGCTGGCCGCGGCTGCCGTCAGCCCGCGCGTCGCGTCGGCACAGGTCACGCCATCCGACTCGGCCGCGGTGTTGCTCGACGCGGCCCAGGGCTTCGAGACCGACGGTCGGGCCGCCGTCGCTGCGGCGATCTACCAATTGGTCCTCGATCGCTACCCGTCGACACCGGCAGCCGCGGAAGCCCGCGCTCGGCTCGCGGCCGCGCCCCTGGAAGCCACCTCGCGCAGCGGCAGCGTGGAGCTGCGCGTATGGATGACGATCTACGGAGCCTGGTTGGGCGTTGGCGTGCCGGGAGCCTTTGGAGCGGACTCGTCCGAACCGTACGGCGTCGGGCTCCTGCTGGGCGGGCCGACCGGCTTCCTCGCGGGGCACGCCCTGGCCAACGCGCTCGATCTCACGGAGGGACAGGCGCGCGCGATCACGCTTGGCGGGACCTGGGGCACTTGGCAGGGATACGGGTGGCGCGAAGTCTTCGACCTCGGCGTGGCACAGGACTGCCAGTTCCCTCCGTTCTGCTACGACGCCGAGAGCGACACCGAGGAAACCTTCGCAGCCTTGGTCGGCGGCGGGCTCGCGGGCATTGCCTTGGGCACGGTGCTCTCCCAGCGCGAGATGTCCGCGGGAACCGCCAGCGCGGTCAACTTCGCGTCGTTGTGGGGAACCTGGTTCGGCGTCGCCGGCGGTGTCCTCATGGACCTGGAGGGCGACGACTTACTCGCAGCTACCTTGGTCGGCGGCGACGCCGCACTGCTGGCAGCCGCGCTGCTCGCGCCCCGGTGGGGCGTCACCAGGAGCCGCGCGCGGCTGGTGAGCATCGCCGGTGTGCTGGGCGGCCTCGCTGGCGCGGGCATCGACTTGTTGGCGAAGCCGGACGACGAGAAGGTGGCGATCGGCATTCCGCTGGCGACCAGCGTCGTGGGCCTGGCCGTCGGAGCCACGGCGACGCGACGTGGCGACGAGACCGCCCAAGGTCCGCCGATAGCACCTGACGGCGCGCTCGTGCGGTTCGACGACGGCCGGCTCGCCTTCGGCATGCCCGTGCCGGTGCCCACCTTCGTGCCCACACCGAACCCGTCACCCGCATCTGGTCGGATCCGCGACGCGTGGCGGCCCGCGCTCGCCCTGGAGCTCTTCCGGGCGTCCTTCTGAGCCGGGCACGCGACCGCCGCGCCCCCTGCACTCGCCGCGGCGAAGCTGGACATTGCCGGTGACTCCAGCCCCCCTTCGACTGGGACGGCGCTCACCACGTTATGGGAGATTCCATGAAGAAGCTGCTTTGCACCGTGGCTCTGGTTGGGATGTTGGTGGCACCCGGCGCCGTCCAGGCGCAGATGAATGCGGGACCGATCCTCGCGTATCACACAGATGGCGAGTCGATCGGCGCGGGCGGCTTCATCGGCATCCCGCTGACCCAGCTCGGCGAGGGCTTCGGCATCGTCCCGAACTTCATTTGGTGGTTCCCGGACGTGGGTACGATGTTCGAGATCAACGGCGACGTGTCGTACTTCTTCCCGGTCGCGGAAGACTCGCCGGTCATGCCCTTCGCGTTCGGCGGGCTGAATATCTTCCGCACCTCGTTCGACCTGGGTGGCACATTCGGTAGCGTCTCCAGCACCGACGTCGGCCTGAACCTCGGTGGTGGCGTCCAGTTCCCCGGCTCGCTGCAGCCGTTCGCGGGCGCGAAGTTCTAGATCCAGGACGGAACGGGCTTCGTGATCTTCGGCGGCATCGGCTTCCCGATCGGCGGCAGCAACTAGGCGCGCTCATCGGATCGTTGTTTCGGGCCGGACCGCCGCTGGGTGGTCCGGCCCTTTCCTTTCTCCAGTGGCACGCACAGGGGTCTCGCATGACACGACTCGATGGCGCCGTCGCTCTGATCACCGGCGGCAGCCGGGGCATCGGCGCCGCAACGGCCCGCGCGCTGGCCGCCGCCGGCGCGCGCGTGGTCATCACCCATCGAGACAGCGCCGCCGCCGCCGAAGAAGTGCGCCTCTCGCTCCCTGGTGACGGTCACCGCGTCATTCGCGCACCCGCCGCGGACACGAAGGCAGTCGAGGCGGCCGCAGCGTCGGTGGCGACCGTCGAGGGCCGACTCGACGTGCTGGTGAACAACGCCGCGCTGACCAAAGTGATCCCGCACGCGGACATGGATGCGCTCGACGACGCACTCTTCGACGCCATCCTCGCCACCAACGTGCGCGGTGTGTTCGCCACCGTGCGCGCGTTCCGCAAGCTGCTCGAAGCCGGAGATGGAGGCTTGGTCGTCAACATCTCCTCGCTCGCCTCGAAGATGGCGGGCGGGAGCAACATCGCCTACTCCGCATCCAAGGCGGCTGTCGACAACCTCACCCTGTCGCTCGCACGAGTGCTGGCGCCCAAGGTGCGCGTCGTGTCGGTCGCGCCAGGATTCGTCGATACGCAGTTCACGAGCACTTGGGATCCGGCCGTGCGTCAGCGCTACCTGGACCGGACACCGCTCCGGCGATTCCCCACCCCTGAGGATGTCGCGCTGGCCGTGCTCGCTGCGGCGACCCACCTGCCTTCGACCACCGGCGCCATCATACCAGTCGATGGCGGCCGTCCGCTCGGCTAGCTCGCTGCCGCTCCCTGAAGGCCGTCCGCTCGGCCAGCTCGCGCCGCCCCTCTGAAGGCCGTCCGCTCGGCTGGCTAGCTGCCGCTCCCTGAAGGCCGTCCGCTCGGCCAGCTCGCGCCACTCCTCTGAAGGCCGTCCGCTCGGCTGGCTAGCTGCCGCTCCCTGAAGGCCGTCCGCTCGGCCAGCTCGCGCCACTCCTCTGAAGGCCGTCCGCTCGGCTCGCTGCCGCTCCTCTCAGGGGGATGGCAACACGGCAGTGCACTCGAGCTCGACCCGAGCGCCCGACGTGAGCCCGCTGGCGGCTCCTGCAATGCGTAGCGGCGGCGCCGGGAAGTAGTCGGCATACACGCTCCTCATCGCGTCGGCCTCGGCGAGGTCCGCCAGAAACACCGAGCACTGCGCAATGTCGCGCGCAGCGGCACCCGCGGCGCTGAGCACGGCCACCAGGTTGTCGAGCGCCTGACGCGTTTCGGCTGCGATGCCGCCTTCGACCAAGCGGGGCGGCACGCTGCCCGGTACGGTGCCCGTCATCGCCCAGACCCACACCAGGTCGCCGCTCCTCACGCCGACTGGTGGCGACGACTCCCCCCACGGGCGAAGGAACGCCGACGTGACCGGCTCTGGCGGTTGCTGCGTGACCCGATCGGTGCGCCGCTCGATCGTGCAGGCCGAGAGCGCCAAGAGCGCCGCCACGGCGGACCGTCGCGCGGGCGAGCCACCTCCGATGCCCTTCATGCCGCGGCCGCCCCCCGCGCTGCCTTCGGGTCGCTCACCCGCTGCAACAGCACGAACCCAATCACGAAGAGCACCGCGATGGCCAGAAAGGCTGGCCGCTGGTTCCCTCCGGCCAGGTCGACGGTGGTGCCGAAGACAATCGGTCCGATGATCGAGGAGCTCTTTCCGCAGAGGGCGTAGAATCCGAACATCTCCGACTCGCGGCCCTTCGGAATCAGCGAGGCCATGAATGCGCGACTCGCCGCCTGCGCCGAGCCCAGCCCGAGCCCGCCGATCACCGCCATCACATAGAAGAGCTGTGGGTCCTGGACGAAGTAGACGCCCACACAGGTGACGATCCAGAGCAGCAGCACGCCGGTCAACACCTTCTTGGGGCCAACGCGGTCGGTCGGCTTCGCAAGCGCGAACGCACCGGTCAGCGCCGAGAACTGCACGATCAAGAAGAGGACGATCGTGCCTTCGCGATCGAAGCCGAATGTCTGCGTCGCCACCACCCCCGCGAAGACGATGATGGTCAGGATCGCGTCGATGTAGAAGAAGAACGCGAAGAGGAAGCGACGCATCTCGCGCAACGCCCATACCTCGGCCACGATCGTCTTGAAGCTGACGAGCCCCCAGCGCGCCGCAGCCCCGATGGACATGTCGGTCTTGCGGTCCGCCGGCAAGATCAGGAACGCAGGCAGCGAGAAGACCAGGAAGAACGCCGCCACGGTCAGCCACACGAGGTCGAGACGGTCGACGAGAGGGAACGCGACGAGCAGTCCGATCGCCGACCCGAGGTAGCCGACGCCGAACCCGAGCCCGGAGACCCGTCCATGCTTCTCCGGGGGTGCGAGGTCGGGCAGGTAGGCGTTGTAGAAGACCACGGCGCTCTCGAAGCCGACCTGCGCGATGACGAACAGGACCAGGCCCCGAAGCGCCATGCCCGCGTCGAGTGTGGTCAGCATCGTCACGCCGGCGATGCACACGAACGTGTAGAACATCATGAACTTCTTGCGCGCCCCGCCCCGGTCCGCGATGGCTCCGAGCAGCGGCACCGAGAGCGCCACGATCAACGCGGCGAGCGAGTCGGCGTAGCCGAGCCACCGCTCTCCGTCCCCACCCTCTCCACCCACCACCTCCACGGCGTAATAGACCGGAAAGACCGCCGTCGTGATCACCGACGAGTACGAGGAGTTGGCGAAGTCGAAAAGCGCCCACGCGCCGATCTGCTTCCGGTTCACTCGCGACCCCCATGAGGTGAGGACGGTGGACGGTAGCTCAGCCGGTGCGCGGGAGTCCAGCGACTCGCAGCGAGCACGGGGAGCGGTTGCGTCCGTTCCACCCCTGCGCGAATCTCAGCCGCCTCATCACCCTGACCTCTACGACTGGGCGGGCCGCGCCATGAACAGACTCGCGGGCAAGCGTGTCCTCATCACCGGTGCTTCTTCGGGATTCGGAGCCGCCATGGCTCGGAGGTTCGCCGAGCAGGGCTCGCATCTCCTGCTGTCTGCACGCCGAGTCGAGCGCGTCGAAGACTTGGCCACGGAGCTGAGGAAGGCCCACCGGGTCGAGGTGCGCGTCGACCGCTTGGACGTCACGGACCGGGATGCGGTGGCGGCGTACGTCGCGGACCTCGCCGCGTCGAAGCTCATTCCGGACGTCTTGGTCAACAATGCGGGCAAGGCGCGGGGACTCGACAAGCTGCACGAGGGTAGTTTGGAGCACTGGGAGGATATGATCGACACCAATGTCAAAGGCCTGCTGTACATGACCCGCGCCGTGGTCCCTCACATGGTGGCTCGGAACTCGGGTCACGTGGTGAACATCGGCAGCATCGCAGGACACTGGACGTACCCCAAGGGCGCCGTCTACAACGCCACCAAGGCGAGCGTGAAGGCCATCACGGAAGGACTCAACATGGACCTGCTCGGCACGAACATCCGCGTGTCGAGCGTGGATCCGGGAATGGCGGAAACGGAATTCAGCGACGTGCGCTTCGATGGCGACACGGGCCGCGCCAAGGACGTCTACAAGGGCGTGAAGCCGCTCTCCGCGGACGATGTCGCGGACGTCGTCCTCTACGTGACGAACCTACCCGCGCACGTGAACATCCTCGACGTCGTCATGATGCCGACCGCGCAGCGCGCGGCAACGCTCGTGCACAGAGAAGGGGCTTGAGCGAACGGGCTTCGCGCCCGACTTCCTCCACCTCCGCGTCCGAATCCACGGCGGAGGCGACTCGCGCGCCGGCATCGTCGAACGCGACACCCGAGCCGCAGCACCCCCTGCTGATCGTCTTCACGCTCTGGCTGCTCGTGTTCTCGTCGGCGAGCCAGACCATGATCATCTCGCCGATTTTCCCCATGATCGGCGACGAGCTCGACATTCCGGACGCTGCGCTCGGCACGCTCGTTTCGGCCTACTCGCTCATGGTCGCCGTCTTCGCGATTCTCGCGGGCCCGATGTCCGACAGGGTCGGGCGCAGGCGCATTCTCCTGCTCGGGTGTGGCGCGATGACCCTCGCGCTGATCCTACACACGCTCGCGGTCGACTACTTCTCCTTCCTCTTCGTGCGCGTGCTCGCCGGATGCGCAGGGGGCGTGCTCAGCGGGGCCGCGGCTTCGTACATCGGCGACTCGTTTCCCTACGGCCGCCGCGGCTGGGCAACGGGCTGGGTGATGAGCGGCGCCGCCTTCGGGCAGATCGCGGGCATCCCCCTCGGCATCGTCCTGGCTTCTCGTTGGGGCGTGTCGTCGCCGTTCTACGCGTTCGCCGCCACCATGGCGGTGACCGTGGCGCTGCTCTACTTCGGCGTGCCTCAGCCTTCCGTCCGCCGCTCCGATCACCCACTCACGGTGCGGCGCGCCGCGAGCGACTACATCGCGATGCTCAAGCGACCCGAGGTCGCCTGGGCCGCAGTGGCCTTCTTCATGGCGTTCTTGGGCGTGTCGCTCTTCGTCGTGTACTTACCCACTTGGCTCGAGCGCAACTTGGGCGCTACAGACGACCAGATCGCCATGATGTTCCTGGTGGGAGGTATAGCCAACGTGGTCACCGGACCGCAGGCGGGACGCCTCTCGGACCGGGTCGGGCGTCGCGGGATCATCCTGCTGGCGTGCATCGGCCTTTCCCTCGTCATGTTGCTGACCATTCCGCTCGTGACCAATCTCGTGAGCGCGTATGTCGTGTTCTTCATCATCATGGTGCTGGTCGCCATGCGCGTCAGCCCTTTCTCCGCGCTCCTCACGGCGCTCGTGAAAGACGAGCGCCGCGGCTCGCTGATGAGTCTCACCGTCGCGCTCGGCCAGATGGGATTTGCACTCGGCGGCGCCCTCGCAGGCCCCCTCTTCGCCGGCGCAGGCTATTACTCGAACGCGGTCCTGGGCGCATTCTTCGTGCTCGCCATGGGCCTCATCGTCTGGTACCGGATCCCTGAGCCCGAGGCTCGGTAGCGGGGCGACCAAGCAGGCCCGCAGCGCCACGGAGCACCCGCCGGCGCCCTTATGGCGCCCGGGTCCCCTCCTTATCTTTCCGATTCCTACGGTCGCCATCCCTCGAAGGCAGCCCTCTCTTGACCCCCGACCCCTCCCGGACCGTGCGCGTCCTCTACGTCGAGGACGCGGTGGATCAGGCCCTGTTGGTGAAGGCGTTCTTCAGCGCCATCGGGGGCTTCACGGTCACGCATGCACAGGACGGGGACGCTGCCCTCAAGCTCGTCCAGAGCAAGCCCTTCGAGATCCTGGTGACCGACCTGAACCTGCCTGGAGCAGACGGCTTCGAGCTCATCAAGGCGTTCAGGGCGAAGTACAGGCGCATGCCCATCCTCGTGACCACGGGATACACGCAGGCCGAGTACGAGGAGCAGGCGCTCAGGGCAGGCGCGGATCAGGTGATGATCAAGCCGCTCAATCAGTCCGACTTCGTGACACGCGTGAAAGCGATGGCGATCGCGAGTCAGGCGCCGGAGGAGGACGAGCCGGCGGTGGTCTTGGCCATCGAGGGTCGCTTGGGCGATGCCGAGATGGGATGCGGAGGCACCCTGATGGCCGAGGTCGCCAAGGGTCATACGGTGGTCTTGGTGCCGATCTGCCGGAGCGAGCAGGACGCGACGCCTGAGGAGCTCAAGGCCGCCACGATCGCGGCGAACATCTTGGGGGTCGAGCTGCGCGTGGATCGCACCCTCTTCGGCGACGGTGAGGGTCACCGCGACCTCATCGAGCGCACGCTCAACGAGCTGCGCCACACCGTGGTCTTCATGCCCGCACGTGACGACCGCGACCTCTCCCGCCGAGACGCTGCACGCGTCACGGAGGCGGCCGCAGCCGAGGTCGCAACTGTGCTCGCGTACGAGACGGCCACCACCGGACTCGAGTTCACGCCCTCTCGTTTCAACGACGTCCGCGCCGAGATGGTGCTCAAGATGGAGGCGTTGGCGGCGTACCAGGCGGTCGGCGCCCCCCGGGCGGACCTTCGCCCCCGCATGGCTCAGGCATACGCCCGCTACTGGGGGCGCTACAAGGATTTCACCGAGGTCGAAGCCTTCGAGGAAGTCCGCGGAGAAGAAGGCTGATGCCGACACCCCCGCATCTCGACTTCGAGCGCCACATCTTCGAGATCCAGACTCAGATCGACAAGCTGCTCGATCTGGCGGATCGCCGTGGCATCGACGTGTCGGAAGAGGTCGAGAGCCTACGCGCACGACTCCAGGAGCTCAAAGAGCAGACGTACGAGAACCTGAGTCCCATGGAGCAGGTACTGGTCGCGCGGCATCCACGCCGCCCCTATACGCTCGACTATGTGGAGCGTATCTGCGAGGACTGGGTCGAGCTGCACGGCGATCGTGTGTTCCGCGATGACGAGGCGATCGTGGGCGGCTGGGCCTGCCTGAAGGGCCGCACCATCATGCTCATCGGCCAGCAGAAAGGCCGCGACATGAAGGAGAACCTGCGGCGCAACTTCGGCAGTGCGCACCCCGAGGGGTACCGCAAGGCGCTCCGACTCATGCGACAGGCCGAGAAGTTCGGCCGCCCTGTCGTCACGCTGATCGACACGCCTGGCGCCTATCCCGGTGTCGGTTCCGAAGAGCGTGGCATCGGCGAAGCCATAGCGTTCAACCTGCGCGAGATGGCGCGCCTGCGCGTGCCCATCATCTCGGCGGTGATCGGCGAGGGGATGTCCGGCGGGGCACTGGGCATCGGCGTTACGGACCGCATCCTCATGCTCGAGCACGCCATCTACTCGGTCATCTCCCCGGAGGGATGCGCGGCCATTCTCTGGCGCTCGGCAGACTTCCGCGAAGCGGCCGCCAAAGCGCTGCGTCTCACGGCCAAGGACCTCTTGGACGCAGGCATCTGTGACGAGGTCGTGCCCGAGCCAGTGGGCGGGGCCCACGCCGACTGGGACGCAGCCGCTGGCTATCTGGCGGACGCCCTCGACCGTGCCTTGAGCGAGCTGGCGAAGGTGCCAGTGGACCGGCTGCTCGAGGCCCGTTGGGCCAAGTACGACGCGGTCGGGGCCTGGCGAGAGGCCTAGGAGAGCACCTTGACCGCGGTGGCAGAGTTCGTCGAGGTCCGCTTCAAGGGGACGAGGAAGGGCTATTACACCAACCCGAACCTCGAGCTGCTCCCGGGCCACCACGTGATCGTGGAGGCCGAGCGCGGCGAGGACCTCGGTGAGGTATCGGCGCTGGGAGCCATTGCGGAGCGGAAGTGCTCCACGTCGGGTGGCTGCGCGACACCCACGCCCGAACAACGCGTGCTCCGAATCGCGCGCGACGACGAAGTGAGCCGGCTCGACGGCCTACGAGAAGACGAGCAACGGGTCCGCGAGCGCAGCCGGAAGCTCGTGGTAAAGCACAACCTGAAGATGAAGGTCACCGAAGCGGAGTGGCAGTTCGACCGCGCCAGGCTGATCATCTACTTCACCGCGGAGAAGCGCGTCGACTTCCGTCAGCTGGTGCGAGAGCTCGCGCGCACGTTTCGCACGCGCATCGAGCTGAAGCAGATCGGAGTGCGCGACGAAGCCGCCCTGCTCGGCGGCGTGGGGCGGTGCGGCCGCGAGCTCTGCTGCTCCACGTGGCTCCCGGAGCTCAAGCCGGTGTCGCTGCAGCTTGCCAAGGACCAACGCCTCTCGCTCAACCCGGCCCAGATCAGCGGTTGCTGCGGGCGACTCATGTGCTGCTTGATGTACGAGCATCGCACGTACGTCGAGGCGCGGCGGCGCTTCCCGCGCGAGGGTCGGACGGTGCGCACGGCCCGCGGCGAGGAGCGCGTCGTGGGGGTGGACATCTGGCGAGACACGGTGTCGCTCAAGGGCGAAGACGGGGAGCGTCGCACGCTCACACTCGAAGACCTCAAGGCCGAGGTCGGGCGCTCGCGTGGGCGCACGCCGGACGAGGGTCGAGGGGCCGACGCGTGACCCAGCGACGCCGGTATCTGACGACGCCGATCTATTACCCGTCGGGTGAGCCGCACATCGGACATGCGTATACCACCATTCTGGCCGACGCGCTCGCGCGCTTCGATCGCCAGAACGGCGTGGACGTCTTCTTCCTGACCGGAACGGACGAGCACGGCCAGAAGATGCAGGATGAGGCGGCCCGCCGGGGCATGGCGCCGATGGATCTCTGCGACCTCATGTCCGCCAAGTTCGTCGCGGCTTGGGAGCGGCTCGGCATCTCGCACGATCGCTTCATCCGCACGACCGAGCCCCAGCACAAGGACGTCGTGCAGGCGTTCCTCACCAGACTCTGGGACCGCGGGGAGATCTACGAGGGCAAGTACACCGGTTGGTACTGCGTACACGAGGAGCGCTATTGGACCGAGAAGGACCTCGGTCCGAACCAGACCTGTCCTGACTGCAAGCGACCCGTCGAGTACGTCGAGGAGAAGAACTACTTCTTCCGCATGGGTCGCCTGCAGCAGTCGCTGGTGAAACACATCGAATCGAACCCGGACTGGATCGTCCCGGCCGTGCGCCGCAACGAAGTACTCGGGTTCCTGCGCCAGCCACTCGGCGATCTCTCGATCTCGCGACCTATCAGCCGGCTCTCCTGGGGCATCCCACTCCCCTTCGATCCCGAGCACGTCGCATACGTGTGGGTCGACGCCCTGGTGAATTACTTGACCGCCTCTGGGGCGATCGACCCACACGCGCCTGTCGGACGTCAGGGCTTCGAAGACGTGACAGGGTCCCGCTGGCCTGCCGACCTGCACGTCATGGGGAAGGACATCCTGACCACGCACGCAGTCTACTGGCCCACGCTGCTCATGGGCGTCGGGCTTCCCCTCCCCCGCCAGATCTTCGCGCACGGTTGGTGGGTGGTCGGCGAGGCGAAGATGTCCAAGTCGCTCGGGAACGTGATCGACCCGCTCGCCCTGCGAGAGCAGTTCGGTACGGACGCGGTGCGCTGGTTCCTCCTGCGCGAGATGCCGACCGGCTCGGACGCGTCCTATACGCCTGACCGGTTCCTGGCCCGCTACGACGAGCTCGCGAACGTGCTCGGCAACCTCGCGAGCCGCCTCATCGCGATGATCGACAAGTACCGCGGGGGCGTCGTTCCTGCCGGCCGGGCCACTCATTTGGACGCGCGCATTGCCGAGGCCTTCGCGTCGGTGCGCACGGCCATGGCCGGCTACCACGTGCACGAGGCGTTGGCCGCCGCCATGGAATTGGCCAGAGACGCCAATGGCTGGGTGGAGTCACGCCAGCCGTGGGCTCAGGCCAAGAGTCCGGCAACCGCGACCGATCTCGACGAGACGCTCGCCACCCTGGCCCGCACGCTCGTGGCCCTGGCGGCCCTCTTCCAGCCCGTCGCACCCGCCAAAATGGCCGACCTCTGCTCGAGGCTCGGGCTCGAGCGCGTGCCGACCCTCGCCGAGGCCGAAACCCTAGGGTTGGCGGGCCAAACCGTGCGCAAGGACGCCCCTCTATTCCCCAGGGTCGAAGCGGCTGAAACGTAGCCTCCACGACAGAGGGCGGGGGGCGCACGCCGCTTGCTTGACACCCCTCGAAGCGGGCCCGTAGCTTGGTTTCCAGCTTGCCCCCCTGGAGTACGTAGTCCGCGGGTACGAATCTTCCACAGAACAACCAGGCGGGCGTATGGCCGGAAACAAGTGGACCTTCCTCGTCATGCGAGGTGAGGACAATCCGGTCCGGCAGTACTCCTTCTCGGCTCGCCTCCTCCGCGTTGCGGTCGTTGCAGGCTCTCTGATTTCGATGGCGGTGCTCGGCTTCGGCATCACTTCTGGAATCGAAGGGATAGGCCGCCTCCAGGCTCGCCACCTGCGTGCGAGCAACGAAGCCTTGGAGCAGGAGCTCGCGCGCTTCAGCGAGCGCATCCAGAGCCTGGAAGGCGTGCTCGACCAGGTAGCTGCCAACGACGCCAACTTCCGCAGCATCGCTGGCCTCGAAGTCATCGATCCGGAAGTGCTCCAGGCAGGCGTAGGCGGTCCGGGGCTCGGCTCTCCGGAGAGCTCTCCCCTGTGGGATCTCGACCCGATGACGGCCCAGAGCGCGTTCGCGGCATCGTACGATCTCAGCGCGCTCGAGCGGCGGGCGCGCTTGCTCTCCGAGAGCCTCGAAGAGGCGACGGGCGCGGCCTCGGCGAATCACGAGCGGCTGGCATCGCTGCCTTCGATCCTCCCGACCAAGGGTTGGCTCACCAGCCGGTTCTCTGCGGCGCGCATTCACCCGATCCACCACCGTCCGCTCCCGCACGAGGGCATGGATATCTCGGCCCCGCGGGACACGCCGATCTTCGCCGCGGCCAAGGGGCGTGTGATCGAGGCAGGATGGGTCGCCGGATACGGGCTCGTGGTCCAGATCGACCACGGCTTCGGCATCACGACCCTGTACGGCCATGCCTCCAGCTTGATCGTGCAGAAGGGCCAGGAAGTGCTGCGCGGCGACATGATTGCGCGGGTCGGCAGCACCGGCATTTCCACGTCTTCGCACCTCCATTACGAGGTCCGCGTGGATGGCAGGCCGCAGGATCCGGCCACGTTCATCTTGCCGGAGACCATCCGCGACTAGTTGCGGTGGTCGAAGTCGACGGGTTCTGCTAGGCTAGACCCATGAGGAGTCTACTCACTCGTGTGCTTCCGCTGCTCGTCATCTCGGCGGCCGCGTGCGGACCCGCCGAAGTGGTCGTCACGATGGAGATCGAGGTCGACGATCCCGCCGGGGGCGGTCGGATCCCGCGGGCCCTCTCCCAGGTCGAAGTGCGGCTCCTGCCCTACGACCGCGACGCGGTCTTCGATTCGATCGCGGCCGCCTACTCGACCCCGGAGCCGGTGGTACCACCCGACCTCCTGGCCGCCCGTGAGCAGGTGAGGGCGGCCCAGGCGGAGCTCGAGCAGACGCAGCAGCGCTGGAACGCACTCCGCGATACGCTCCAGAAGCTCGGGGCCAGCATGGAGCGGCTCGACCGCAGTAGCGCTGAATACACGCTCCTTTTTCGCGACTTCACCAACCTCGAGGACCAGCTCCCCGCGGTGGAGCGCCAGTCGGACCGGGCGTTCGCGCTCTTCGACAGCCTGCAGCGAGGCACCATCCGCGCGAGCGATTCGGTGCGCATCCTCCAGGAGAACTGGAGCGACGCGGCATTCGCGGGCGTCGCCGACATTTTTGCGGCCAAGGTGCAGGCTTCGGGCCTGGACCTGGTCGTCGACACCACGGATGCGAGCGGGGTCGCTCGCCAGCACCTACTGGTCAGGCCCGGGCAGTACTGGGTGCACGCGCGCTACGAGCTCCCGTACGTAGAGCTCTATTGGAACATGCCCGTGACCGTCGAGCGCGGTGAGCCGGTGCAAGTGCGGCTCACTCGCGGGAACGCCGAGGAGCGGACAAGGCTCTAGTGGCTCGAGGATAGGGATGCTCAACCCCTCCTTCGAGGTGGATGCGGACAAGATCGGTTGGATCACGTTCGACGATCCCGACCGATCACTCAACGTCCTCACGGAGCCGGTCATGCGGCGCTTCGGTGAGGCCGTGGACGCGGCGCGGGCGGCCGGCCGCGAGGGACGCATCGGCGTGGTGGTGATCCGCAGCGGCAAGCCCGACTCGTTCATCGCGGGCGCCGACATCGACGCGATCGCCGGGATCACCGACCGCGCCGACGCGGAGACGAAGATCCGCCTGGGCCAAGCAATCTTCAACGACGTCGCGTCGCTCCCGATCCCGAGTGTGGCGGCGATCCACGGCGTGTGCGTCGGCGGGGGCCTCGAGCTCGCCTTGGCGTGTCGGTACCGAGTCCTTTCGGACTCCAAGAAGACAGGCCTCCAGTTCCCTGAGGTGATGCTCGGGATCCTGCCCGCTTGGGGCGGAACCACCAGACTTCCCCGCCTCATCGGCCTGCAGGCCTCGCTCGACATGCTGCTGACCGGTCGCAGAACCGACGCGGCCAAGGCCAGGCGCATGGGGCTCGCCACCGAAGTGGTGCCCGACACCCTGCTCGCGGCCAAGGTGCGCGACTTCGCGATCGCCGTATCGCGCGGTCACGCCCCACTGCCACCCAAGCGCGGCTTGAGCGCGCGGGTGCTCGAGAGCACCCCCCCGGGCCGGAAGCTCGTCCTCTCCGTCGCGCGCAAGAAAGTCCTGTCGAGCACGGGCGGACACTACCCCGCCCCGCTCCGCATTCTCGACCTCCTGGCCGCGCACGCAGCGGGGTCGGTGGAGGCGAGCCTGGCAGCCGAGGTGAGTGCCGCCGCCGATCTGGTCGTATCGCCCGTGTGCAAGAACCTCGTGCACGTTTATTACCTGCGCGAAGGTGCGAAGAAGCTCCCGGGCGTGGCGGCCGACGTGACTCCGAAGACAGTGAAGTCGATCGGGGTGCTCGGCGCGGGTGTGATGGGTGGGGGCATAGCTCACCTGGCGGCGGACAACGGCATACGGGTTTACATGAAGGACATTCGCCACGAAGCCGTCACGGGCGGCCTGCAGCATGCGCGCCGCACGTTCGACAAACTGGTCGAGCGTCGGCGCCTGTCGAAGCGCGAGGCGACGCAGCGCATGGAGCTCATCGGCGGGGGGCTCGACTTCCGTGGGCTCGCCAGCGCCGACGTCGTGGTCGAGGCGGTCGTGGAGCGCATGGACGTGAAGCGCGCAGTGCTGCGCGACACCGAGGCGCACGTCGCCGCCGACTGCGTGCTCGCGACGAACACCTCGTCGCTTTCGGTCGACGAGATGGCGAGCGCCCTGGCACGGCCCGGGCGGTTCTGCGGCATGCACTTCTTCAACCCGGTGGACCGCATGCCCCTCGTGGAGGTAGTCCGGGGCGCATCGAGCACCGACATAGCTGTTGCCACCGTCCACGCACTCGCGCTGCGCATGGGCAAGGTGCCCGTGGTGGTGCGCGACGGGCCGGGCTTCGTGGTGAACCGGATCTTGGGCCCGTACCTGAACGAGGCTGGGTACCTGCTCGGTGACGGAGCTTCCATCGAGCGGATCGACGCGGCCGCGAAACTGTTCGGCATGCCCATGGGCCCGCTCCGCTTGATCGACGAAGTCGGGATCGACGTGTCGCGGCACGCCGGTGCGTCCCTGCACGCCGCGCTGGGCGAGCGGCTCGCCCCCTCGCCCGTGCTGCTCGCGCTCGGCAATACCAAGCGACTCGGGAGGAAGGGTGGCGCGGGCTTCTACCTCTACGAGAAGGGAGAGGAGAAGGGCATCGACGAGACAGTGTACGCCGACCTCGCCTCGGTGGTACCTCCGCGCCGCGAGATCCCGGAGCAGCAGATCGTGAACCGGCTCGTGCTGGCCATGGTGAACGAGGCCGCGCGCGTGCTCGAGGAACGCATCGTCACGAGCGCGAGCGCAGTCGACCTGGCCATGATCATGGGCACCGGGTTCCCCCCGTTCCGCGGGGGCCTCCTGCGCTGGGCCGACTCGATCGGACCCAAGGCTGTGAACTACGATCTGGAGGAGCTCCGGCAGGCGCATGGCGATCGCTTCGCACCGGCACCGCTCGTCACCGAGCTGGCCGACACGGACGGCCGCTTCTACCGAGCGTTCCCGTGACGGAACCCGTAGCACCGGCCGTGCAGGCAGGCGAGGCTGCGTACGCCGGCGTGATCCCCAGCGCCGGCACATCGGCTCGTATGGGCCGACCCAAGGGCCTACTCCCGTTGGGCGGTGAGTCGTTCCTCAGGCGCACGGTCGGCGCCCTGCGGGGCGGTGGGTGCGCGCCCGTGCTGGTCGTCGTGGCCGACGGCCAACCTGAGCTGGCGGCCGAGGCAGAAGCGGCGGGCGCGCGCGTGCTCGTGAACCCAGACCCCGGTGAGGGGCCCATCACGTCGCTCCGCGTCGCGCTCGCGGCGCTCGGCGGCTCCGTGCCAGGCTTCGCGTACCTTCCGGTCGATCATCCCATGGTCGCTGCCGACACGGTAGCACGCCTGCTCGCGGCCGCGCGCGGCGCACACGCCGCGCTCACGGTGCCCCTCTACCGTGGAGAGCGCGGCCATCCAGCAGTCTTCGGTGCCGAGCTCTTCGCCGAGCTCGCCGACCCGGCGCTGGTGGGCGGGGCACGCACGGTCGTCCACCGCCACCTGGACCGCGCGACGAAGGTCGAGGTGGACGACCGGGGCGTTCTCGTCGACATCGACACGCCGGATGCGTACGCGGAGGTGGCGGGGTGAGCATCCTGTCCGCCGCCGACGTCGCGGAGTTGCTGCTCGGCACGGCCGAAGCCGGCGGCTCAGCGGCTGCGGTCGTGGTGGTGCGCACGCCTTCAGGAGCACTCGCGGCGCTGGCCGGGCGGCGCCTGGCAGTGACGCGCATGGGCGCCGACCGGATCGGCATGCATGGCACGCTCGGGTCGGAAGCGCTCGACACCGCGGCGGTCGCCGTGCTTCATGAGGCGCTCGACACGCCGCGCAGTCGCGACGGGCTCCGCGAGATCCAGGCAGACGGCGCCACCGTCGAGCTCTATCTCGAGGTGCGCCGCCCGGTCCAGGAGCTGATCGTCGTGGGTGCCGGGCACATCGCGCAGCCCATGGCGCACGTGGGCGCGCTCCTCGGCTTCAAGGTCACCGTGCTCGACGACCGCCCGGACTTCGCCACGCGTGAGCGCTTCCCGGACGCGGACCGCGTGGTCAGGGCGGACTTCTCGGACCCGTTCGCGGACATTCCGCTGCACGAGCGGTCGCACATCTTGCTCGTCACGCGAGGCCACAAGTACGACTACGACTGCCTGGTGCGCGCGCTCCGCATGGACCCGCCGCCCGCGTACATCGGTATGATCGGGAGCCGCAGACGCGTGCGTGCGACCTTCGTCCAGCTCGTCGACGAGGGCTTCACCATGGATCTGATCGAGCGGATCCACGCGCCCGTCGGTCTCGACATCGGTGCGGAGACGCCCGAGGAGATCGCCGTAGCGGTCGCGGCGGAGCTCGTCATGGTCCGCCGCGGGGGTACGGGCCTTCCGCTCCGGGGTGTGGAGCGGGTAGCCGAGCGCTTCTTCAGCCAGACCACCGAGGAGCCGCAGTGACGCGCGAAGACGAACGAACGCTGACGGAGGCCCTCGCCGCCGCACGGGATGCGGGGCGGCGCTGCGCCCTCGCCACGATCGTCGAGACCAAGGGCTCGACGCCCCGCAAGGTCGGGGCGCGCATGCTCGTCGACCCGACGCGCGGACTCGTCGGCACCGTGGGTGGCGGGTGCGGGGAAGCTGAAGTCATCGAAGCGGCTCACCGCGTGCTCGGCACCGGTGTCCCCGAGCGCGTGCGCGTCGACCTCACCGACGACCTGCTCTCGTGGAGCCCCGCCGTGTGCGGCGGCATCATGGACGTCTTCGTGGAGCCGGTGTCACCGCCCGAACCACGGGCGTGAGCGCGGAGCGGCGCGCTCGGATCCACTACCGCCGCCTACCCGCGGACGAGCGCGTCTACGACCAGCGCATCGTGCACGAGCGCGAGGACGTGATCGTCACGCTCAGCCAACCCATGGCGCTCGATGCCCCGATGCTGATCGAGGGCCAAGTGGCGCTCGAGCGCGGCTCTCTCGCGCTCTGGTTCACGTTCCCCGGCCGGTGGCACGACATCGGTCGCTTCCACCGGGCGGACGGAACGCCCACCGGGATTTACGCCAACATCCTCACGCCGCCGCTCGTCGAAGGCCCCGTCTGGCATACGACGGATCTCTTCCTCGACGTGTGGATACCCGCTCGCGGCGGCGTGATGCTCCTCGACGAGGATGAGCTTGCGGGAGCTCTCGAACACGGGCACATCGATGTCGAGCTGGCGCGGAGCGCGCGTGAAGAGGCCCGCCGTTTGGTCGCGCTCGCGGAGGCGTGTGAATGGCCACCCGCGGTCGTGTCCGAGTGGACGCTCGAGCGGGCGTTGCGAGAAGTGGAAGGCTAGGAGCCGATGGGAACGGTGCCGCTCAGGCCCCGTCCGCGCCGACCGAGCCGTCAGGCCCCGTCCGCGCCGACCGAGCCGTCAGGCCCAGTCCAAGACGAAGATCCGTCAGGCCCCGTCCAGGACGACCGCCGCACAGAGGCGCGCAGCGTCCACGTGCAGGCGCGCGAGCACCTTCGGGTCCTCGCGCAGGCAATCGATGAGCCGCTCGTGCGCCCGCAACGAGGCGACGGGGACCTCGACTTCCTCGCTGTGAAACGCGCCGTGGTCCGCAAAGACCAGCCGCACCTTCACGGTCGCCGCACTCATGCTGCTCCCTCGGGCGAACGAAGGCGCGGGATCTCGGGAAGCGTGGCGAAGAAAATGAGCGTGATGATGATCGCCGAAGCCACGCAGTACTGACACCACGCCTGGATGACGGCGGCTTCCAGATAGGTGAGGTAGGCGGAGAACGCCACGCCGAACGTGGAGCCGGACAGCAGGAGAGCAGCAATGGCGCGCGAGCTCCGGCGGCCCGGCTGCAGCCCCATCATCGACAGCACGAAGAGTGCGACGTATCCGGCCACGCCGATCGCCGAGACCGGCACTCCCCCGATACGCGCATACTCGCTCGACTGCACCGTTGCGCAGTCCCCCACGCCGCAGATGATGGGCCCGGTGAGCCCCGCGTTATGGGCCCAGAGGTACAGAGCGACGAAGAACCCGATCAGCGACAGGACGCTGACCAGCATGCGATTGAGCGGCGCCCCCGGGACCACCTCGTCGACCTCGGTCATCGCGCCGCTTCAGTCTCGCACCGCTTCAGTCATCGCTCCGAAGAGGCGTGCGCTCACGCGCCCGTGTTCGGCGCGAGCAACTCTTCGACGTACGTCCTGAGCGACTCGAAGTCCCAGTTCAGGATGTTCCGCGGGACCCCGCCTTGCTCGACGATGATGGTCGGCGTTCCCCTCACACCCAGCTGCAGGCCGAGCTCCATGTTCGCCGTGACGACGTCCGCGTGGCGGTCGCTCCCAAGGCACGACTCGAACGCGCCCTCGTCGAGGCCCAGCGTCGCGGCGTAGTCGGTGAACATGCCCACGGCGTCCGTCGACGTGGCCCAGCGCGCCTGGTTCCGGAACAGGTTGTCGTGGTACTCCCAGTACTTCTGCTGGTCTCCGGCGCAGCGCGCGGCGCGCGCGGCCAGGAACGCGTTGGGGTGCGCCTCGATGATGGGCCAGTCGTAGTAGACGAACTTCGCCTTGCCGGACTCGATCAGCGCCAGCTCCACCTGCGGTTTGACCGCCGTGGCGAACTGCTGGCAAGCCGGACACTGGAAGTCGCCGAACTCGATGATCGTGACCGTGGCGTTCGGATCGCCCTTGGTCATCCCCTGGGCCAGCTCGACCAGGCGGTTCATGTCGTCGAGGCCTTCGACGGCGATCGGCGCGGACACCGCGCCGCCGCTCCCGGAGCCGATCGAATAGCTCACGGCGCCGATTCCGACCACGGCGACGACGGCGAGAGTGATGTACAGCTTCTTCATGTCCGAACCGCCCTCGCGGGCCTGTCGACGTTCTTCGCTTCTGGACACGTGGGCTCCTTCGGATCGATCCGACTCTTCAGTTGAGCGTAGGTCCTGCCACAAATGCGCCGCCGCCGCTGCAGGGCGCAAGGCGGGCGGCTCTTAAGGACGCCCGGGAGGCCCAAGATGTTCCCCGGCTGGCGTCCGATCAAGGCGAGGCGAGGCGAGGCGCTCGCCCACGATCGCCACCTGAGGCGGTGGTCCCGGAGCGTCGCGCCCAGCCCTACGCCGTGAGCAGCGCCACGACCTGCTCGGTGGCCGAGAAGTCCGCGAGCACATGGTCCGCCCCGGTCGCCTCGAGCTGGGAGGTGGAGAACATGCCGGTAGCCACCGCCAACGTGCGCATGCCGCCGACCCGCCCACAGGCGACGTCGCGCGGTGTATCGCCGACGATGACTGCCTGATCGGCTTCGATGAGGTGCCCCCACCGCTCGCGCGCACGCCTCAAGGCGATGGACGGTAGCTCGTCGCGCTCCTCGTGGTCGGAGCCGTAGCTGCCGACTCCGAAGTGGTCCCAGAGCCCCGCCGAATCGAGCTTCAGCTTCGCGCCTCCGGCGATGTTGCCGGTCACCAGTCCGACCCCGATGTCTCCGAGCAGAGCGAGTCCGTCGAGGAGCGCACGCACGCCTGGGAGCACCGTCATCGGATGGTGCTCGAGAGCGGCGTCCAAGTAGTCGAGGTATCGCTCCCAGAGCGCCGGCAGACCACGGTCGACCGTCGCGCGATCGACACCCGCGCCGGTCAGGATCTCGCGTGCGATCTGCGGGTCGGTCTTCCCCGCGAAGAGCACCCTGTCGGCATCTCGAGCCGTCCCGAAGGTCTCCTGCATGGCCTGCACGAACGCGTCCTTCGCGGGCCCACCGCGGACGAGCGTGCCGTCGATGTCGAAGAGGATCAGCCGACGCATAGGTCGCGACTCAGAGCAGCTGGCGCAGGAAGAGCGGGTCGAGGTTGCCGCCGCTGATGACCACCGCGACGCGCCCACCGTGCGGGTCGAGCTTCCTGGACGTGAGCGCGGCCACCGCCGTGGCGCCGCTGAACTCGACCACGGCTTTGTGACGCTCGATGATCGAGGCGGTCGCGTGGCGAATCGCTTCGTCGGTCACAGTCAGCACGTCGTACACGAGATCGCGCGCGTGCTCGAAGGTCAGCTGACTCACGATGGAGGGTGCGAGGCCGTCTGCGATCGTCTCCGCGTGTCCGAGGAGTGCGGGCGAGCCGTTGTCGAGCGCGGCGCGCATCGAGGCGGCGCCCTCCGGCTCCACGCCGATCACCTTGGCCTTGGGGTGCAGGCGCTTCACGGACGCGGCCACGCCGCTGAGGAGTCCGCCGCCCCCGGCGGGCGCGAGCACGTAGTCCACGTCCGGCCACTCCTTCGCGATCTCGAGCCCGACGGTTCCCGCGCCAGCGATGATGTGCCTATGGTCGAACGGCGGCACGATGATGAGGCGCTCCCGCTTGGCGATCTCCTCGGCGCGCGCGCGGCGCTCCACCGAGGTCGTGCCCTCGAAGACCAGCTCGGCGCCGAAGCGCTCGGCTCCGTCGCGCTTCACCTTGGGCGTGGTCGTGGGCATGACGACCACCACGCGCACGCCCCGGAGCTTGCCCGCCAGCGCAACCGCTTGGCCATGGTTGCCCGACGAGTACGTGATGATGCCCCGCGACACCTGCTCGTCCGAGAGCTGCGAGATGAAGTTGTAGGCGCCGCGGATCTTGAACGACCCGGCGCGCTGCAGGCTCTCGAACTTGAGCCGGACCGGCGCGTTCACCATTTCCGACAGGAAGTCCGAATGGATGAGCGGCGTGGGCACGGCGATCCCGACTAGCCTCCGTGCGGCCGCCTCGATCTCCGTGAGGCCGACCAGGCCCTCGCCGTGCACGACCTGGCTCACTCGGTGTCCGCTTCGGCGCCTTCGCCGGCCTCGTCAGTGTCGACTTCGACGGCGTCGCCGATTGCACCGTCGCCGGCTCCCTCGACGGCCTCGTCGTCCGAGACGACGCGCGCGACGTCCACCACCGCGTCACCCTCGTCGAGGTTGACGAGCTTGACGCCCTGCGTGGCGCGCCCGATCAGCGAGATCTCGGCTACGCGCTGGCGGTTCACCACGCCCTGGCGGGTGATCACCATGAGCTGTTCGTCCTCGCTCACGGCCTTCACCGCCACGACACGACCGGTCCTGTCCGAAGTCTTCAGGTTGATGACGCCCGAGCCCCCGCGCTGCTGGAGTCGGTAGGCGTCGACCTGGGTGCGCTTCCCGAGACCCTTCTCGGCCACCACCAGGAGCGTCGAGTCGGGGCGCACCACCACCATGCCGACCACCACGTCGTCCTCGTGCAGCCGTAGACCGCGCACGCCCTCCGCCACACGACCCATGGGGCGCACGTCGGACTCCTGGAAGCGAATGGCCATGCCTTCCCGGCTGGCGAGGATGACCTCGTCACTCCCGGACGTGATCTGCACGTCGATCAGTTCGTCCTCGTTGCGCACCTCGATCGCGTTCAGGCCCACGTTGCGGATATTGCCGTACGCCGAGAGCACGGTCTTCTTGACCACGCCGAGCCGCGTGCCGAAGAGCAAGTACTGGTCGTTTCGGAACTCGCGCACCGGCACCACCGCCGCGATCTGCTCTTCCTCCGAGACGTTCAGCAGGTTCACGATCGGCTTGCCGCGCGACGTGCGCCCTCCCACCGGGATCTCCCACACCTTCTTCCAGTAGCACATGCCCCGGCGCGTGAAGATCATCAGGTAGTCGTGGGTCGACGCGACGAACATGTGCTCGACCCAGTCCTCGTCCTTGGTCTCCATGCCGCGGAGTCCGCGCCCCCCGCGACGCTGCGCGCGGTACGTGTCCACCGGCAGGCGCTTCACGTACCCCTGGTGGGAGACCGTCACCACCATGTTCTCCTCGACGATCAGATCCTCGACGTCGAAGGAACCCACCGCCCCTGTGATCTCCGTGCGGCGTTCGTCGCCGTACTTGTCCGCGACCTCGCGCAGCTCGTCCTTCAAGATCCCCATGCGCACCGACTCGGACCCGAGGACCCGGCGCAATTCCGCGATCAGCGCGCGCACCTCCGTCAGCTCCTCCTCCAGCTTCTCGATCTCGAGGCCGGTGAGGCGCGCGAGCCGCATGTCGAGAATCGCCTTCGCCTGCCGTTCCGACAGGTTGAACGAGGCCTGCAGCTCCTGCGAAGCGACCTCGGGGTCCTCCGAGCCGCGGATGATCTTGATCACTTCGTCGATATTGTCGACGGCGATCTTGAGCCCCTCGAGGATGTGCTCGCGCTCGAGCGCCCGGGCGAGATCGAACTCGCTCCGGCGCACGATCACGCTGTGCCGGTGCTCGACGAAGTGCCCGATCATCTCGCGCAGCGACATGATCTTCGGCTGACCGTCCACCAACGCGAGCAGGATGGTGCCGAACGTCGACTGCATCTGCGTATGCTTGTACAGCTGGTTCAGCACGATGTGGGGCACCGCGTCGCGCTTGAGCTCGATGACCACGCGCATGCCGTCCCGGTCGGACTCGTCGCGCATGTCACGGATGTCGACGATCTTCTTGTCGCGCACCAGCTCGGCGATCTGCTCGACCATGCGCGACTTGTTCACCATGAACGGGATCTCCCGCACGACGATCCGCTCGTGGTTGGCGTCGACCTTCTCGATCTCGGCGCGCGCGCGCATGACGATGCGCCCACGTCCCGTCCGGTAGGCGTCGCGCACGCCGTCCAATCCGCACACGAACCCGCCCGTCGGGAAGTCCGGGCCCTTCACGATCGCCTCGAGGTCTTCCTGCGGTAGATCGGGGTCGTCGATGAGCGCCACGGCCGCGTTCACGATCTCGCGCAGGTTGTGCGGCGGGATGTTCGTCGCCATGCCGACCGCGATGCCCGAGGATCCGTTGACGAGCAGGTTGGGCGCCTTGGACGGCAGCACCGCCGGCTCGTCGCGGCTCCCGTCGAAGTTCGGCGTGAACTCGACGGTCTCTTTGTCGATGTCGGCGAGCAGCTCCATGGCGAGCGCCGTGAGCCGGGCCTCGGTGTAGCGATACGCCGCCGGCGGGTCGCCATCCACGGAGCCGAAGTTCCCCTGCCCGTCGACGAGGGGATAGCGCAGGGAAAAGTCCTGCACCATACGCACCATCGAATCGTAGACTGCGATGTCGCCGTGCGGATGGTACTTGCCGAGCACGTCGCCGACGACCGTCGCGCTCTTCTTGTACGCGCGGCCCGGCGTCATGCCGGCCTCGGTCATCGCGTACAGGATGCGGCGGTGCACCGGCTTCAGTCCGTCGCGGACGTCCGGGAGGGCGCGCTGCACGATCACGCTCATCGAGTAGTCGATGAACGATTCCCGCATCTCGTCTTCGAGCAGCCGGGCTAGGACCTTCTGGCCCGACCCTCCGCCCGGGAGCTCGTGCTCGTCACTCATTCGAACTCATCCTCGCAATATGGGGCCCTGATACGATCGGCTCGGGGAGCCGTTCGTCACCCGCGATTTCGAGTCGGGAGCAGCCTGCGCGACCCTCCGAAAACCTGTGGCGCGCGGCGTGTCCGCGGGGGCTTTTGGGCACCGGAAAAAATAACCCCGGAGCGCGGGGCGGAGAACCCCCGGAAAGCCGCGTGGCACAAGGGATTTCCGGCGATGGCAACGGGGTCGCCGAGCTACCCTGGAGCGGTCGGCGAAAGGGGGCGCAAAACGCACCCCCGAGCCGCCTCGGCTGAGGGCCGCCACTCGATTCGAATCCGGAGCCGCGGGGGCACTTCCGCGAGGCCTCCTCGGGGCCCTCCGGCTGGGGCGCTACGCCTGCGCCGCGCCCGCGCGCCGCGCCTCGGCCAGGTAGCGCCCGGTGGCGCTCTCCGGCACCGTCGCCACGACGTCCGGACGCCCCATCGCGACGACCTGACCACCCCGGTGCCCCGCACCCGGGCCGAGATCGATCAGCCAGTCGGCCGCGCCAATCACGTCGAGGTTGTGCTCGATCACCAGCACCGTGTTGCCGGCCTCGACCAAGTGATCGAGCACGTCCATGAGCTTGGCCACGTCTTCGCCCGAGAGCCCGGTGGTCGGCTCGTCGAGGATGTAGAGCTTCTTCCCTTTCTTGCCCGCTGCTCCGGCGAGCTCGCGTGCGATCTTGAGCCGCTGCGACTCACCACCCGAGAGCGTGGGCGCGGACTGCCCGAGGCGGAGGTAGCCGAGGCCGACCTGCTGCAGATGCCAGAGCGCGCGGCCGAGCTTGCGCTCGCGGATGAAGAAGCGGATCGCCTCGTCCACCGTGAGGTCGAGCACCTCAGACACGTTGCGTCCGCGCACGCGCACGTCGAGCAGCTCGCGCTTGTAGCGCTTGCCGTTGCACGCGTCGCAAGGCACGAAGACGTCAGCCAGGAAGACCATTTCGATCTCGACCTGCCCCGCGCCGCCGCACTCCTCGCACCGCCCGCCCGCCACGTTGAAGCTGAAGTGACCAGCGCCGTACCCGCGCTCGCGCGCGAGCGGCTGCTCGGCGAAGATCTTCCGCACTTCGTCCCATGCCTTCACGTACGTCACGGGGTTCGAGCGCGGTGTGCGCCCGATGGGCGATTGGTCGACCAGCACCACCTCCTCGAGGTGCGTGAGCCCTTCCAGCGCCTGGTACTCCCCGACCTCTTCGCCGAGATGCTCCTTGGCGCTGGTGCGGCCCGCGAGCTCGCGCTCCGCGGCCCGGTAGAGCACGTCGTGCACGAGCGTCGACTTTCCCGAGCCCGACACGCCGCTCACCACCGTGAGCGTGCCGAGCGGGATGTCGATGTCCACGCCTCGGAGGTTGTGCTGCCGCGCGCCGCGCAGCGTGAGGCACGCGCCGTCCACACGCCGCCGGCGCGCGGGCACGGATGGCGAGCGCCCGGACAGGTAGCGCCCCGTCGCAGTATCGGCGGACGCGAGCGCAGACGGCGGGCCCTCGAACACGACGCGGCCTCCCTGCTCGCCCGACGCCGGCCCCAGCTCGACGACGTGATCCGCCGTGCGTATCGCCTGCGGATCGTGCTCCACGACCACCACCGTGTTGCCGATGTCGCTCAAGCGGGTGAGCAGCGCGAGCAGCGCCGACGTGTCCTTCGGATGGAGACCGACGGTCGGCTCGTCGAGCACGTAGAGCGTGTCGACGAGCGCCGAGCCGAGCGAGTTGGCGAGGCTGATGCGTTGGGCCTCCCCGCCCGAGAGGGTGCGCGTCTGGCGCGAGAGCGTCAGGTACCCGAGCCCCACGTCGACCAGGAACCCCACCCGCGCGAGCAGCTCCCGCAGGATCGTGGCCGCGATGTCGGCCTCCATGGTCGAGAGCTCGAGGCGCTCGATCCACGGCCGCAGGTCCTCGAGTGGCATGTCGGCGACGTCGGCGATCGTGCACCCACCGACGCGCACCCTGAGCGCCTCGGGCCGCAGACGCGCACCGCCACAAGCGCGACACGTGTTCGGGCTCTGGTACTGCCGCAGGAAGACCCTGATGTACTGCTTGTACCGCTTCCGCTCCCGCGACACCAGGAAGGGCACGACGCCCGTGAAACCCTTCGTGCCGTAGAGCACCGCGTCGCGGAAGACGCGCGGGAGCGACTCCCACGGCGCTTGGAGCGACGCCCGCTTGGCGACCGCGAACTGCCTGAGCTTCTCGCGCTCGCGCTTGTAGCGCGGCTTCGTCCACGGATCGACGGCACCACCGGCGATCGAGAGGGACGGCTTCGGCACGATCAGCTCGGGATCGTAGTCGAGCGTGGCGCCGAAGCCAGTACAGAGCGGACACGAGCCGAACGGGTTGTTGAACGAGAAGAGCTGCGGCCTCGGGTCGGCGAAGAGTACGTCCGGGTGCGCCGGGCAACGGAAGCGCTCCGTGAAGAGCAGGCGCGGCGGCACGCCCTCGTGCGCATCCGCAAGCACCACGACTGCCTCACCGTCGCCTTCCACGAAGCACGTGCCGAGCGAATCGGCCAGCCTACCCGCCTCGTTGCGGTCCACCTTGAGGCGGTCGACGACCACGAGCAGCTCGGTCGCTGCGGTGAGGTCGACACCCGCGCTCGCGACGTCCTCCGCCTCGGCGCCGGACACGTCGACGGGCACGCCGTCGGCGAGTACGCGCACGAACCCCATCGCGCGCAGGTTCGACACGATCAGCGCGTGCGTGACGCGCTCGCTCATGGGCAGCGGGAACGTCACCTGGATACGCGTACCGGGTGGCAGCCCGAGCACCGAGTCCACCGCCGTGCTCACCGTGTCCGGGTGGACGCGCCGGTCGCACTCCGGACAGTGCGTGTGCCCTACGCGCGACCAGAGCAGCCGCAGGTAGTCGTAGACTTCCGTGGCGGTCCCCACCGTGGACCGGCTCGTCTTGGTCGGGTTCTTCTGCTCGATCGCGACTGCGGGCGAGATGCCCTCGATCGAGTCGACGAGCGGCTTCTCCATGCGCTCGAGGAACTGCTTCGCGTACGTGGAGAGCGACTCGATGTAGCGGCGCTGCCCCTCCGCGTAGAGCGTGTCGAGCGCGAGCGAGCTCTTCCCTGACCCAGATGGCCCGGTGAGCACGGTCAGGCGACGCCTGGGAATGTCGAGGTCGACGCCCTTCAGGTTGTGCTGTCGGGCGCCGCGGATGCGGATGGCGTCATCCATGGGGAGGATGATAACGGAGTCACGCGGGCGTCACCGGGCGCGGAGCACGTACGCGGGAAACCGTCCGATAGTCTGCCATGGCACCGATGGCCCGGGTTGAGATCGAGGACGTGGCCGGTCCCGAATGGGCGGACTGGTATCGCATGGCCCGGCTGATGACCGCGTTCCTGCGCGACACCACCATCGCCGAACTATCGCGTCAATCCACGTCAACCTCGATCGGAGATCACCGATGAGTGAGCAGCCCGACCGCTCGGAATAGAACCAGGAGATTCCGTTCCTGCAGCGACTCTACGACCGACCCTTCGTCCTGCTGGGCCTCGGCATGGCGGTCATGCTGGGCGTCTTCACCCTGTGGGGTTTGTGGGAGGTACTGAGCCTCCCGCAGGCCACCCTTCCCTGAGCCGGAGGCAAGCCTATGTACACGACTGGTGTCGTCTAGCCCGAGCTCGTGTGGTGGAAGCCCGTCCATAGGTCGGAGCGCATCTGGTTCACGATCGCGTTCATCTGGTGCATGATCCTCTTCGCCATGATGCCACTGTGGCATCTGCGCGGCGGACAGAACCCCTCGGGCACGCGCGCCCGCGTGGAGCCCTCCGCTTACGTCGCGAGGGTGCAGCAGTTCGTCCGCGACTACGGTACGGGAGCAACCGATGGTGGAATCCCGGTCGTGGCCCCGCCCGCCGGCGCGGACATCTACCTGTTGGGAGCCCAGTTCCAGTGGACCCCCGTGCTGCAGCTGGAGCAGGGCGCAGAGTACACGCTGCACCTGTCGTCGCTGGACGTGAACCACGGCTTCAACCTGTTCCCGTTCAACGTCAACTTCCAGGTCGTTCCCGGCTATGACTACGGGCTCAGGGTCATCCCGACCGAGGCGGGGAGCTACAGCATCCTCTGCAACGAGTTCTGCGGTATCGGTCACCACCTCATGGTCGGCCGCGTCATCGTGAACCCGGTCGGCACCGCGTCGGCGCCCGAGGCGAGCCCTGCGGCCGCAGGAGGTGGCCAATGAACGCCGCAGATTCCGCCTTCCGCGTCTGCCCCACGACGGGCCTCAAGGTCCACAAGGACGCCGACGCGCTCATCAAGGCGAACGCGGTCGTCGCCACGGTTGCGCTGCTCGTCGGCGGCATAGCGGCCATCCTGGTGCTGCTCACTCGCTGGCAAGCCGTGCATCTACTCAGCGACGTGATGTTCTACCGTTGGCTGACGATCCACGGGATGAACATGCTGATCTTCTTCATCCTGTTCTTCGAGATGGCGGTGCTGTACTTCGCCTCGGCCGTCTTGCTCAACTGCCGCGTCGCAGGCCCGAAGTTCGCGTGGGCAGCCTTCGTGCTCATGGTCGCCGGCGCGGGCCTGGTCGAGTGGACGACGTTCACGGGGCGGGCGGACGTGCTCTTCACTTCGTACGTCCCGCTGCGCGCACACCCGGCGTTCTACCTGGGCGTGATCCTGTTCGCGGTCGGCGCCATCATCGTCACGACGATCTTCTTCTCCACGCTGGTCATCGCCAAGCGTGAGCGCACGTACACAGGCTCGGTCCCACTCGTGACGTTCGGCGCCATCACCGCCGCGATCATCGCTGCGATCACGCTGCTGCACGGCGCGGCGATCTACATCCCCACGTTCCTCTGGTCCGTCGGCGTGATGAACGTCGACCCGCAGATCTACCGGCTCGTGTGGTGGGGCCTCGGCCACTCCTCGCAGCAGATCAACGTCGCCGCCATGGTATCGATCTGGTACCTGCTCGGCGCGCTGACGGCTGGAGCGGTGGTCCTGAACGAGAAGATCAGCCGGACGGCCTTCGTGCTGTACATCCTGTTCATCTCGATGGCATCCGCGCATCACCTGCTGGTCGACCCGGGCTTCGGGCCCTCGTGGAAGATCGTGAACACGTCGTACTTCATGTACATGGCCGTGCTCGCGTCGATGCTGCACGGGTTCACGGTTCCCGCGGGCATCGAGATGGGGATGCGGCTGCGGGGGTTCACGGAAGGGATCTTCGGATGGCTCAGGCGCGCACCGTGGGGTGACCCCGGGTTCAGCGCGCTCTGCCTGTCGGTCGTGGTCTTCGGATTCGTGGGCGGCATCACGGGCGTCACGTTCGGCACCGAGCAGATCAACATCATCGCCCACAACACGCTCAGGATCCCGGGGCACTTCCACGCCACCGTGGTGTCGGGCACGGCGATGGCGTTCATGGGCATCACGTACTACGTGATCCCGCTCATCTTCCGGAAGAAGGTCGCGTTCTACGGGATGGCGCGTTGGCAGCCGTACGTGTTCGCGATAGGCATGCTGATCTTCTCGTTGTCCATGACGTTCGTGGGCACGTTCGGAGTGCCCCGTCGGCACTACGACATCTCGTTCGCGGGGGCGCCCTTCGGCGTCGAGTTCTCGCCGGCTACCGATCTGATGATGGGCTTGATGGCGATCGGCGGCCTGATCGCCGCCCTGGGCGGCGGCATGTACATCCTGATCACGGTCTGGTCGGTGTTCTTCGGGGCACCCCTCGGCGCCGACTGCACGGACAAAGCCCTGCGCGGCAGCGTGCCGCCGGGAGTCTACGCGCGGCCGTTCATGGAGCTGCCGAAGACCGAGGTCGAGCTGAAAGAGCACGGCCGTTTGGGCGTCGCACCGGGGACGATGGTGCTGGTGTTCGTGTTCTTGGTGGCGTTCGTCGTGTACTACTTCGCCAACTGGAAGTTGCTCTCGGACACGTGGCAGATCGGATGATCCGCAAGGAGGACGCCTGGCCGCTGGGCGCGCTCACCTTCATTCTCGGGGTGAGCGCCGCCTGGTGGGCCTTCGCGCTGTGGGCAGTGCCGAGCGCGCCCGCCTGGTTCGAGCGGGCGCGCTCCGTCTGCTTCAACATCACCGAGTCGGGGCTCCCGGACGCGAAGGGATGGCTGCTGTTGATCGGCCAGCCACCCACGATGCTGGCCGCGCTCATGGTGGGCTGGGGACGTCAGGTGCGGGCGAGCGTGCGCCACCTCGGCTCCTCGACCTCGGGCAGGACGGCGCTCGTAACCTGCGCGGGCGCGGTGGTCCTCGGCCTGGGGCTCGCGGGCTGGAAGGTGGCAGATGCCCGCCTGCCCGAAACCGCATGGGGTGCTCCGGAGCTCGCGCAGGGCGACCCGCCTCGCCTCGACCGGCCCTGGCCAGCGGCCTCAGGCCTAGTGGACCACCGAGGCGATCCCTTCGGCCTCGAGGCCCTCGCGGGAAGGCCCGCGCTGGTCATGTTCGCGTTTGGACACTGCGCGACGCTCTGCCCGGTGGTCGTGCAGGCTGCGCGTGCGGCGCGGGATGAGGCCGCACCGGGAGCCGCCGTGGTCGTCGTCACCTTGGATCCTTGGCGGGACACGCCTGGGCTCCTCGCCTCCGTGCTCGAGCACTTCGGGCTGGACCCGGCGCGCGACTTCGTCGTGGGGGGCCCCGTCGAGTCGGTCGAGGCGGCTCTCGACGCGTGGGACATGACCCGCACCCGCGACCCGCGCACGGGGGACATCGTGCACCCAGGCATCGTCTACCTGGTGGAGGCGGACGGCACCGTCGCGCACGGGGTCACCGGCGGGCCGGAGCAGCTCTCCTCCCTGCTGGGACGGCTGCCAGGAAGTTGACGCCCGCGGACCCTCGCGGGAGTTAGGCCGGCGCGAAGCCTGACCTGAAGTCGCCGCCACCCTCGACCGATACTCCCCCGTAGGGATGCCGACGGATGAGCGCGTGGAGCGTCCGTGCGGCATGCCCCCCGGAACGAGAAACGGACGAGCGAGGCGACCATGGAAGAAGTGACGCTGGGCGTGCGAGCCCCCCTGGACCTGGAGGGCTTCCGTAACTCCATGCAGGCTGCGGGCATCGAAGAGATCGTGGAGCCGACTCTGCAACTCTTCGTCGAGGAGTCGGCTGGCCTCATGGCGGCGCTGGAGGAATCGCTCGCCGCGTCCGACGCGGAGTCGCTCCGCAAAGCCGCACACAAGCTCAAGGGCTCCTCGGGCAACGTGCACGCGCGGCACCTCTCCGAGCTGGCGGAGGGCCTCGAGCACATCGCCCGCGGGGGCGATCTCAGCACGGCCCCCCGGCTCGTGGCGCAGACGCGACGCGAGTACGGAGCGGTGCGTGAGTTCCTCGCTCGACAGGGAGTTGCATGATCGCGCACTGGATGGCGACGGCGGTGAAGCGAGCGGGACTCCCGAATGCCGACCGCCTGGTCTTCGCTCCCGATACGAGCGTGCACGACGTATGGACCGCCGCCTGCAAGGAGTGCGACGTCCAGCCCCAGGAGCTCGCCGCCGCGATCGCGAAGGCGTTCTCCATGGAGACGGTGGACCTGACCGGGGCCGAGCCGACGGCGGCCAAGCTCCTCCCCGGTAGCATCGCCCGGAAGTTCTGCGTATTCCCGGTGCGAGACGAAAACCGCTACCTGGTGGTGGCGACCCCTAACCCGACCGACCTGAACGCCGATCAGGAAGTCGGCTTCACCTCGGGTCGGATCGCGCGCTTCGCGGTCGCGCCCCCCATGGCCATCTCGGGTGCCATCGAGTCCGCCTACTCGGCCGATCACGCGGCCGCGTCCATGCTCGAGCGCCTGGGCCGGGAGGCCGATCTGGCCAAGGTCGAGTTCGAGTTGCCGAGCGATGCCCCAGCCCCGGAGAAGATCCTCGAAGCCGATCTGGCAGGCCCCGTGGTGCGTCTCGCGAACATCATCCTGCACGAGGCGGTGCGGCATCGGGCGTCCGACATCCACATCCAACCGCTCGCGTCGAGCGGTGTGGTTCGGTTCCGGACCGACGGCGTACTCCACAACGCGATGCAGCTGCCGCTCCCGGTGCTGGCACGCGTCGTGTCGCGCATCAAGATCATGGCCCAGCTCGACATCACCGACCGCCTGCGACCGCAGGACGGGCGCACGCGCATGGTCGTGGACGGGCGGAAGTACGACTTGCGCGTATCCACCGTGCCGACGCGCGGCGCGGAGAAGGCCGTCATCCGACTGCTCGACCCTGAGCGCGGTGGCACCCTCGCCAAGACCGGCATCGGCCCGTACGACGTCGAGAGACTGCGCCGCGCGCTAACCAACCGCGACGGCGTCGTGGTGGTTACGGGCCCCACCGGCTCCGGCAAGACCACCACGCTCTACGGCGCGCTCGGCGAGATCGCGACCGACGACGTGAACATCATGACGGTGGAGGACCCGGTCGAGTACGAGGTCGCGGGCCTCACGCAGATCCAGGTCGAACAGAAGCAGGGCATGACCTTCGCCTCGGCGCTGCGCGCGATCCTGCGGCAGGATCCGGACGTGATCTTCGTCGGTGAGATTCGCGACGCCGAAACGGCGGAGATCGCCGCCCAGGCGAGCCTCACCGGGCACCTCGTCTTGTCCACGCTGCATACGAACGATGCCATAGGCGCCATCCGCCGGTTCCTCGACCTCGGCCTGAGTGCCGCGACGGTGAGCGAGACGCTCCGGGGGGCCTTGGCGCAGCGCCTCGTGCGCCGAGTCTGCTCCAGCTGCGCCGAGCGTGTCGGAGCCGATCTCACGGCCCAAGAGGCCGAGCTGGCCGCGCGGTACGGCGCACGCCCGGTGGTCCGCGCCCAGGGCTGCGACGAGTGCATGAGCAGCGGATACCCCGGCCGCCTTCCCGTCACCGAGTTCATTCTGGCGACGCCCGAGCTCCAGCACCTGATCGAGTCGGGAGCGCCCGCGTCCGAGCTGCGCAAACAAGCCGCACGAGACGGCATGGTGACGCTGCGCGAGTCCGCGCTCGAGCGGATACGCGCCGGCGAGACCACCCTGCAGGAGGTAGAGCGCGTGATCGGCCACGCGGAGGAGGAGGAGGAAGATGGCGACGCAGCATCCTCCGCGGGTGCGGTGACTGTGGATGGACCGGGGCCGATCGTGTCGCCACCGGAGCCGCTCACGATCCTCCATTCCCCAGAGGTCCTGCGCGCGGCACCGGCGGCTGCCAGCCCGTCTCGCGCACCCGTCGCCGCAGTTGCGTCGTCGCCGGCCGCACCCGTGGCCACCGCGACTATCCCCGCGGCGCCCTCACGACTCGTCGTGCACGCGGCTCCGCCCGCCGCTCCCGCACCGATCGAGCCGAGCGAGGACCAGCCGCACATCTTGGTGGTCGATGACGACGGCACCACCCGCACCATTGCGCGAGGGGTCTTCGAGGCGACGGGCTACCGAGTGTCCGAGGCGCGCGACGGTGCCGAGGCCCTCGTGCGGTTGGCGCGCGGCGAGCACTTCAGCCTCATGCTGCTGGACCTCGACATGCCGAACATCGGCGGACGCGACGTGCTCCGCTCCGTGAGGCAGTCCATGGCCACCGTGGGCCTCCCGGTCGTCGTGCTGACAGGCGCCCCCGACCACGGCACCGAGGTCGAGCTCATGGAGATGGGCGCAGACGACTACCTGCGGAAGCCGATCGATCCACCGCTGCTCTCGATTCGCATCAAAGCAGCGATGCGGAGGGCCCGAGGGTAGCGGCCCGCGGGGCTGAGCGTGATGCGCGGGCCAGCCGGGTGCCCACGAGGAGTCGCCCGCAGCGGCCTGCCAAGGCAATCCGCCGGGTAGACGACTGGCGTGCGGCGCGGCGTGCGCCCACTGTAGGGCATGCACCGCCACAGCGTGATCTTCGTGCGAGAGATGGAGCAACAGCTCACCGGGAGCGGATGCTGCGGTCGTCTCGAGGGCGACTTCCTCGGGTGTGCAGGCGAGCGCGTCTTTCCCGAGCGCCGCGCGGGAATGGAGGCGATGGGCCCCCTCTACCGCGCCCTGCACGCCCGATACGGCGACACCATCGATCTCGAGGTGATCGACCCGCGGAACGCGATCGCGCTCGGCCTGCTCCTCCTGCGCGACTTTCGACGCTTCCGGGTTGGCTTCGGTGAGGCGTGGAGGACGCTGACCCGGCTTCCAGTTCAGGCCCTCGTCTTGGACGGCAGGCTGGTCGCACGCGGCGCATGGCCGGCAGCAGACGAGGTGATCGGGGTGCTGGAGGGCTCGACCCCAGCTCGCCCCCGGGTCGGCGCACCGGTCTAGGCGCCTCGCACCCGCTATTCCATCGGCTGCATGAAGCCGAACGCGGAAGCCGGGGCTCGCCGCGCCCGACGCCACGGCATCTCGGTCCCAGACATGCTCCGCAGCCTGGACGCCGGACGCTGTCCTTCCGCTCGGCGGAGCACGCTCGGAACGAATGCTCGCAGCCCTTCCCAAGTCACTTCACGCGAGATGCCGACCTGGGCGGCGATGCGCCCCGCGCCCACGGTGCTCAACAGGTCGCGCACGTTCCTGGCGTCCGAAAGACGCTGGGCGTCGAGCGATGCCCGCTGCCACGCGTAGGAGGCGATCAGCTCTGCCCCTGCCGCCCGCACGAAGTCCAACGCGGCGGCGTCCTGGAGCCCGATGTGCACCTCGAGCTCCTGGGCGAGATCGGCCTGGCTCGACGCGAGTACTCGTTGCAGCGCTTCCATTCACCCCCCCGGGTGGAGCGCAGGCGTCACGCACCTGCCCCTTACACACTCGGCAGGGGTGGAATCGGTCACCTGCCGGCCTGCGGGCGGGGGCCCGCCGCGGGAATCGACGCGAGCCTTGACGCCCCCTGGACCCCGCCGCAACTTGGGCGTCCCATGAACACCAGGATCCACGTCCGGCACCATCATCACCACGCGGCCCTCACGGGTTGCGGAAAGGTCGTGCGCGCCTAGGACGAAGATCCAAGAGGTGGCACCCACCGCGGCCCGTCGAGGACGGGGCGCGGTTTTTTTTCGTAGTCGAATTGGGTGGTCGAACGCACGCACAACAGGGCGGACCAGAATGAATAGACCGATGCGCGTGGCGCTCCCCAGCAAGGGGCGCCTCTCCGAGCGGGCCCTCGAGCTTCTCGAGCTGGCCGGGCTCCGGCCGGCGTTTGCGGCCGACCGGGCGTTGGTAGCGGCACTGGGTGATGACTTCGAGGCGATCTTCGTGCGGGCCCAGGACATTCCGGAGTACGTGGCGGATGGGGCCGCAGAGATCGGCGTGACGGGCGCCGACTGCGTGGCGGAGAGCGGTCGCCAAGTCACAGAAGTGCTCGACCTCGGGTTCGGACGGTGCCGGCTCGTGGTCGCCGCCCGCGAGGAGTCGGAGGTGACGTCCGCGAAGCAGCTGCCCAAGGGTACGCGCGTCGCAACGTCGTTCCCGCGCTGCGCAACCCGGCACTTCGAGTCGCTCGGTATCCCGATCACGATCGCACCGGTGAGCGGCGCCACCGAGATCGCCCCCCACTTGGGTGTGGCGGACGTGATCGTCGACCTGACCTCGACGGGTTCTACCCTCAAGGTGAACGGCCTGCGCGAGATCGGCACCGTGCTCGAGTCCACCGCGCGGCTGGTCGCGAACCCGGCGGCGCTGGCAGACCGGAAGACGCGCCCTCTCGTCGACGAGGTGGCCACCGCGCTCGAGTCCGTGATCCGCGCGCAGGAGAAGCGCTATTTGATGGCGAACGTGCCCAAGGACAAGCTCGAGCAGGTGCGGGCGGTGATCCCCGGGCTCTCCGGCCCGACCATCGTCGAGGTGCTCGACTCGGGCACCTGGGTCGCAGCACACGCGGTGGTCGACGCCGGTGCCGTCTACCAGACGATCGGCAAGCTGAAGGCGCTCGGCGCGCAAGGCATCCTCGTCACCCGCATCGAGAGGCTGATGCCGTGAGCGGTGTCGACCTCTTCGCGCGCGGGCGTCTCGCCGACTTGCCAGCGGCGACGCTCGCGCGGCTACTCGACCGGAGGCCGGCCGACGACGCCGACGTCGCGGCCGCGGTCGCCGGCATGCTCGCCGACGTGCGCGCACGCGGTGACGCCGCCCTCCGGGACATGGCGCAGCGCTTCGACGGCGTGCGGCTCGACGCTCTCGAAGTCCCGCGGCGCTCCTGGGACGACGCGGTCGCTGCACTCGACGTAGACGTGCGCGCTGCGCTCGAGCGCGCCGCAGCGAATATCCGCCGCTTTCACGAGGCGCAGCTTTCCGGAGACGTGACGCTCGAGGTCGAGCCCGGCGTGCGCATCACCCGCACCTGGACGCCCCTGGCCCGCGTCGGCGTGTACGCTCCCGGTGGCAGAGCGGCGTATCCGAGCTCGGTGCTCATGGGCG
>Ga0194132_10001874_pt1 | contig 41400 bp, 35 predicted proteins | sample TA2KigOf80mmetaG_FD_148612 | JGI IMG/M metagenome (GOLD analysis project Ga0194132, IMG submission 148612) | Freshwater microbial communities from Lake Tanganyika, Tanzania - TA2015054 Kigoma Offshore 80m | ecosystem: Environmental > Aquatic > Freshwater > Lake | place: Tanzania: Lake...
TGCTGCATCCGCAGTTCGATCAACTCCTCACGCGTGCCCTCCTCCATGGCGGCCGGACTGTGGTGGGGGGCACGGCTCCGCTCTTGCAGGCCATCCCAGCCCTCCACACGGAACCGGTCCACCAGCGTATACCCGGTCTGCCTCGATATCCCGTGTTTCCGGCACAATTCTGAAAATGACAGGTCGTTTGCCTGCCAATCTTCGATAAACTCGACCTTGCTGTCCATGCGGCTCACCTCTCGCCAGGGCATCCCCCAGCTTAACCGCTGTCCCCCGGTTACCCTTCGTTTGTGTCAACCGCCCACCGGCACACTTGTCAAGGATGTCTCCGGTTCGCACAAAGTCGCTGGTTGGGCGTAGCTGACGGCAGCCGGAAGGATGGCTGCCAAAGTAACGGCAATAGTGCGCATAGGAATCACTGAATCACCTCAAAGTGCTAATTTGTTTGAGTGTACCTCATGATAGGGCTAGCCGGACTTTCGCCCGGTGGCCAGCGAGCATCGAGTGACCGTTGAGAAAGCTTATTAACGGATCGATCAAGGCCGGCGAGCGCGGCTCTGATCCTGCCGATGGGCATCGCGACGGATCTCGCCGGAGCTTCTATCTCGCTGGAGCATTTGACGGCGCGGGTGCGCCGCGTGGACTCGATACGCACCGTCACGTCCACCGCCGGCAACGGCGGACTCCTAACGGTTCCCGATGGGTCGCCCGATGGAGGCCGGCCTCTGGCTGCCGTGGGGCGTTTCGACCCGGAGCGAGGGGCCGTTCCCGTCGGCAAACGCGCGGGTGCCCGCATCCAACCTATCAGCGCCGGCGGAAAGGTAAAGCACGGTGGCCGGTACCGGCCGACCTCGTGCGGACCGAATCGCCTCGCCGTTTCGTGGGTTGGCGCCGCGTCCTGATGATAGAGATCGCCCGGCGACACAACCTTCACTGTCGGCGACGAGGTCCTCGGCCTGTTTCTACTTGCCGAGCGCCTTCTCAATCGCACGGGCGACCGAGCCCGAATCCGGCGAAGTCATTGAGCTGAACCGGTCGATCACCTTGCCGTCCGGACCCACCAGGAACTTCGTGAAATTCCAGCCAATCTCACCACCCTTGGCTCCCGTCAGGAAACCGTAGAGCGGCACCTTTGACGAACCCTTCACCGGCACCTTGGCGAACATCGGAAACGTGACGTCATAGGTGCGCTTACAAAACGTCTTGATCTCCTCGTTCGAGCCTGGCTCCTGCCCACCGAAATCGTTCGACGGGAAGCCGAGCACTACGAATCCGCGATCCTTGTACTTTCTGTAGATTGACTCCAGACCGGAGTACTGTCCTGTGAACCCTCAATTGCTGGCGACGTTGACGATCAACGCCACCTTGCCCTTGTAGGCGCTCAGGGACTGTTCAGCTCCGTCAATGGTCTTGACAGTGAATTCGTGGATCGAGTCGGCGGCGGAAAGCGACATGGTGGTTGCCAGAAGAATAGCAAATCTCATAGTTCCATTTTAGAAGAACAGGCGGAGTCCGAACTGGACCTGCAGCGGCGTGCCGGACTGGGAATTGTTGCGGTCATAGCTGCCATTGGCGAGCTTCAGGCGCAGGAACCGGGGATCCACCGGAACGGCGCGGCCCGCGGTGTCGATCCCAACTCCGTACACACCGCCTGTCGAGATGCTGCCGTTGGCGCCGCTGAAGATCACGTTGTCGATGTCGAGCAGGTTAAAGAACTCGGTCGAGAACTGGAGCTTGGTCCGCTCATTGATGCGGAAACTCTTCATCACGCGCAGATCGTTATTGACCACCGCGCGGTTGCGGAACGAATTGCGCTTCAGGGCCACGCCCGGCGCGATGAACGGACGGTCATTGTTGCCGAACTCCTCGTTCTGGTCGCCACCGGTGACCGGATTCACCACCTGGCCGCTGCGCGCGCGGACCGAGACTCCTATCTCAAAGCCCAGCGGAAGCGAAGCCGTACCGAACCCGATGAACTGGTGGCGCAGGTCGAGCCGCGAGAACCCGTAGTCGTCCTGGAAGGCGAAGGGATTGGAATAGTTGAAACCGGTGGCATCGCGCTCGGTGTCGTCGTCAGAGAAGTTGGCGGCGAGCGTGTAGTGCGATCCGAACTGGTAGCGCTTCCCGCGATACTGCGCCGAATAGGTTACTGCGCGGTAGAGCGACCGCGCCGAGCTCTCGCGGACGGTGATCGAGCCGAGGTTGCGGAGCGGCCGCAAGGTCCCCGTGCGAAGCCCGAAGAACGGACGCCGCGAAACATCCGTTGGCCGGATCACCGGCGCCGGAAGATTGTAGTCACGGTTGCGGCCCAAGTAGACCGTGTTCACCAGGTTGAACTGTGCGCCCGCGACGAAATTCCGGAACAATTCGAATTCATAACCGATGCCGGTCTGGAACGCGCGCGGATTGTTGAAGTCGGTGGGAGTGGTGATCAGCGACGCGCCAATGAAGGGGTCGCGCGCGGTTCCACCAGCGGCGATCGCAGCGGCGCGCTGCACGTTCTCGAGCGGGATTACCGGGAGCTTGTCAAGCGTCGACGAGTTGAGATCCACACCGGCCGCACGCAGCAGCGTGTACACCGTTTGGTTGGCTGTGGAGGTCAGCCGGATCGAGACGTCGCCCGGAGGGGTCCGGAAATTGTTCGCCGCACCGGCGAACCACAACAACGGCGTCGAGGCGTAGAACAGCCCGGCGTGGCCACGGATCACTCCGCGCGATCCTCCAAACGGCGTGTAGGCAAATCCAAACCGGGGAGCGAACTGCTTGGTGGAATCACGGATCTGCGTGGGCTCCAAAGCGGCTCCGTTCGGGAAGCGGAATCCTTTCACCTGATCGATCAGTGCGGAGTTGTTCGACTCCGCGGCTGGATTGAACTGGCCTTCCCAGCGCAGCCCGAAGTCGAGCGTCAACTGGCTGTTGAGGCGGAAGCTGTCCTGAACGAAAACCCCGGCCTGCGTCATGGTCATGGTCGCGAGCAGGTTGCCCAACTGGCGGTCGTAGGTCACCAGCGGACTGTCGAACCGGTTCTGTCCCGGGCGCGCGGTCATGATCTGCAGGATCTGGTCGATGTTCGAGCTGGCGATGGTGAACGCGCCGAACTGGTTGAAGCCGAAGCTCTGGCCCGCGGTAACGCGGCTATAGTCGACACCCACCTTCATCGTGTGTTTGCCGCGGATGATCGACAGGCTGTCGGTGATCTGCAGCCGCTTGTCGTCCTGCGTTGTGGGCAGGAAGTTGCGCGCGCCGAAGAGTCCGATCGGACGGGCGTCAACCTGGGGCGTGGCCGAATTGGCCAAGCGTGGACGGAGTTCCGAGGTCACGCCGAACTTGAGATCGTTCACCAGGCTCGGCGAGAAGAGGTGCGTGTACTGCATCGTGCCGCTGTGGGTGCGGTCCTTTTCCTGCCCGTCGTTGCTGAACGCCCGGTTGGTGAAGGGGTCGAGCGACGCTCCGACAGAAACCGCGTTGTTCGCCACGGCATCGCTGAAGTTGTACCGGAGCGTCAGCCGGTGGCCCGCCTGGCGTTGCATGTCCATACGTCCGGTAAGAGCTGTCGCGTCGTTGGACTGCTGGAACGGCCGCTCCTCGCCCTTCAGGAAATTGAAGGCCTCGGCGCCAGCGGGCTGGGGCGTCCGGCCGAGAAGCTGGGCGAACAGCACGCTGCGGCGCTGGGCTGCGTCCTGGCGCTCGAAGGCTCCGAACCAGAAAACCGAATTCTCGCGGATTGCGCCGCCGGCTCCCCCGCCCCATTGATGCTGGGTCTCGAGCGAAGCGATCCGCTGGACCGAGTCCTTGAGCCCCATCTCCTTATGCCGGATCTGGTAGAACGCCTCGCCGTGAAGCTGATTTGCACCGGACTTGGTGATCGTGTTCAGCACTCCGCCGGTCGACCGTCCATACTCGGCCGAGTATCCGGTAGTGACCACCTGGAACTCCTGGATCGCGGTCTGGGGAATCGTGAAAATATTGTTGGACCGCTCGCCGCCGCGAATCCCGCCGAAGAACGGCTGGTTGTAGTCGGCGCCATCGAGCATCACGTTGGTGTTGACACCGCGCTGTCCGGCGAAGCTCAACTGCCCGCGCACGGGATCCACCTGCACGGTTGGCGTCAGGACGGCGAAGTCCTGGAACCGCCTGCCGTTGATCGGCAGGTTGGTGATGGTGAGACTGTCGATCGTAGCCGAAGGGGCGGGCAGTGCAACGTTGATCGCCGAAGTGCCAACTTCGATCACCGTCGACGTGCCTGCCACCTGCAGAGTCAGATCCAGGCCCACGGCTGCTCCAACCGTCACGCGGACACCCTCGGCCTTCGCAGGCGAAAATCCGGAAGTCTCGGCGGTGACGTCATAGCTGCCCGGGTCCAACTGGACCACGCGGTATTGTCCGGACTCGTTGGTCTGCACTTCGCGCACCAAGCCGGTCGACGGGTTGCGCGCCGTGATCTTCGAGTTCGCGACAACAGCTCCGTTGGCGTCGTATACTGTGCCGGTGATCTGGCCCTTGTTGCCGTCGGCTTGCGCGAACAGCGAAAGCGACGCAAACAGCACGAGTGCCATCCGTGAGAGCATGCGAATCATTGCGTAGACTCCTGAATTGAAGATTGCGTAACTACTAGCATAAACCCCTCGAATGAAAGGTTGATGACAGCCCGTGATCGTTGACGTCCACAGCCACCTTTTCCGTTATACGGACCACTTCTCAAAACAGATTCGCGAACAGGTCAAGCGCGCGCGGAAAGGCGTCGAAGTCGACCTGACGGTTCGATGGGAAGACTACCACAAAACCGCGATGCAAGCCACCCGGACAGTCGTGTTCGGGGGCAAGGCGCGCCTGGCCGGGATCTGGGTGCCGGACCGCGATGTCGCGGAGTATGCGGCCGCCCATCCCGAGCACCTGATTCCCTTCCTGTCCGTGGATCCGACCCAGGAGGGCTGGCAGGACGAACTGATCGAAGGCCATCAGGACCTCAAGATGCAGGGCATCAAGCTTCTGCCCATGTACGCCGGATTCATGCCGCAAGATCCCAAGCTCGACTACCTGTGGTGGTACGCCACCAAGCACAACCTGCCCGTACTGCTGCACACGGGAACGACCTTCGTCGCCCAGGCTCCGCTCGAGTGCACACTGCCCCGCAATGTCGACGCGGTCGCCTGCCGCTGGCCGGACGTCAAGCTGATCTGCGCCCACATCGGACATCCGTACGAAGGCGAGTGCGTGGTGACGATCCGCAAGCATCCCAACGTTTACGCCGACTGTTCAGCGCTGCACTACCGTCCCTTCCAGCTCTACCACTCGTTGATGCTCCTGCAGGAGTACGGCGTCTGGGACAAGCTCCTGTTCGGCAGCGACTACCCTTTCACCACCGTGGACGCATCCCTCAAGGGCATGCGCGAACTGAACAACATGCTCGAAGGCACCGCGCTGCCCCGGCTTGACATGGACGAGATGGAAGCGATGTTCCATCGCGACACGCTCAGCATTCTGGGGCTCCGATGACGTTCGCCTGGAATAACGCCTGGCGCGCGGTGGTCTTCCTGTGGGCCGCGTTCTTTCTGGCCTACATGTCGCGCCAGGCCGTGTCGTCGACCTTCGCCGGATTGCGCGCGGACCTCGGCTTCACCGAGGCACAACTGGGGCTGGTCGGAGCAGTGTTCCTGTGGACCTACGCCGTGATCAATCCGCTGGCAGGATTGATGGGCGACCGGATGCACAAGCCCACGTTGCTCTCGGCAAGCCTGGTCCTGTGGGCGGGCGCGGTGGCGCTGATGGGGGCTGCCTGGTCGCCGGTGGCGCTGCTGGCGGGGCGCGCCGCGTTGGCGTTGGCGCAGGGACTGTACGCACCGACTGCAGTGGCGTTCATCTCGCAGATCCATGGTCCGGCATCGCGGGCGACGGCGATTACAGCCCATGCGACGGCGCAGTACGCCGGTGTGATCGCGGGTGGCTGGTACGGCGGGGCGGGATCGGAGTCCTTCGGATGGCGCTGGATGTTCTTCTCGCTGGCCATGGTGACGGTCTTGTATGCCGGCGTGTTGCGGTTCGCGCTTCGAGGTTACGCGGCAGGATCCGCGGCAGCCACGGGCCCGCGCGACCGGTCTCCCATGTCAGCAATTTTTCGCACGGTGTCGTACCTGGCCATCTGCGTTGCGTTCATCGCGGTATGCGCGATTCTCTGGATCGTCTACACATGGCTGCCCGACCTGGTCCGGGAGCGGTTCCGGCTGTCGGCTGGCGCGGCCGGATTCAGCGGCACGGCGTTCGTGCAGATCTCGATGATCTTCGGCCTGCTGATCGGAGCGCCGCTGGGAGACTGGGCATCGCGCAAGTCACCGTCCGGGCGCGTGTGGGTGATGGCGGCGGGACTGCTGCTCAGCTCGCCGTTCGTCTATCTCATCGTCGCGGCGGACGGACTCACAGGCATGAAGCTCGCCTCCGCGGGATACGGGTTGTTCAAGGGCCTGTTCTCAGCCAACATGTGGGCGGCACTGCTCGCCGTGTGCGCCAAGGATCGCAGCACGTTCGCGGTTGGATTCTGTAACAGTCTGGGTGCGGTGTTCGGCGGAGTGTCGTCGTACATGGTGGGCGCGCTGAAGACCCAGTACCCCGTGGCCACGCTGTTCGGCGCGACAGCCGTGCTCGGCGTGGTGGCGGCAGGTGTGCTGGCTGTCGCGGCGTGGCGGTATTATCCGCGGGACCTCAAGCATGAGGATTGACGCGATTGCCGCGCGTGCCGCGGAGTTCCAGGCGCGGCTCGATCAGGTGAAGACCGGACTGGGCGATCCCGGTTTCGACTGGTATCCCTACGACTCGCTCGGGAACTTCTTCACCCTGGATGCGATGCTCACCGGCGGGCGGCGCGATTTCCTGAATCTCACCGGCGGGTCCCCGGTGCTCGACATCGGGTGCGCCGACGGCGGGATGGCACTGTTCCTCGATTCGCTCGGATGCGAGGTGCATGCGATCGACAATCCGGAGACGAATCACAACGGGATGGCCGGGGTCCGCCGGCTGGCTCAGGCGATGGGCGCGCGGATTTCGGTGTATGAACGCGATATCGACCAGGACTTGCAGATCCCGGCGGCCAAGTACAGCTTGACGCTGCTGTTGGGAGTCCTGTATCACTTGAAGAATCCGTTCCGGATCTTGGAAGCCTTGTCGCGCCATTCCCGGTACCTGGTTCTCAGCACGCGCGTGGCCCGCCGGGGTCCGGAGGGTACGGTGCTGGAAGGGCTGCCGGTGGCCTATCTTGTCGGCCGGGGCGAGACCAACAACGACGCGACCAACTATTGGGTGTTCACGCACCGCGGACTCGACCGCCTGCTCGAACGGACGGGATGGCGGGTGCTGGATGCGGTCTCCGTGGGTGCCACCGATTCCGATCCGGCGTCGGAGGCGGGCGACGAGCGAAGGTTCGTGTTCGCGGAGAACGCGCGCCAGCCGGTCACAGGCGGACGGATGACCGGCGGCTGGTATGAGCAGGAGGGATGGGAGACATGGCGCTGGACGGCGCCTCGGTTCTCGGTTGAATTCGCCGCGCCGGGACGCAACCTGGCGATCGCGCTGTACGTGCCGGAATCGCTGATCGCCGCGCGGGGCGGAGTGACGCTGGCGGCGTCGGTGGACGGCATCCCGCTTCCGCCGGCACGCTACGATCGCGCGGACCATTACGTGTACACGGCGGCGCTGCGGGGTCCGGCGGGTGCGGGTCCGGTGCGCGTGGACGTGGTCCTCGACGGCGGATTCACACCGGTGGGGGATGAGCGGGAGTTGGGGGTGGTAGTCTCGGAGGTGACGTTGAGGTAGTTGAACACCATGTCCAGGACAGCACTGGCGATTCCTCCTCCCCTCCGACAAGGGGACCGGCTCAACAGCGCGGAGTTCATCCGGCGTTGGGAGGCGATGCCGGATCTCAAGCGTGCCGAGCTGCTCGGAGGAGTGGTCCATATGCCATCACCGGTCTCCAATGCCCACAGCGACATTCAGAGTGTGGCGAACGCGTGGTTGGCTTTCTACGCGGCCCGCACTCCGGGATGCCGCACGGGCCTGGAAGGAACGTGGATCATGGGCGAGGACGACACGCCGCAACCGGATGCCACGCTTCGAATCCTGCCGGAGAGGGGCGGCCAGTCACGGGTCGTGGGACTCTATGCTCAGGGCGCTCCGGAACTGGCTCTGGAAGTCGCCTGGTCCAGTCAAAACCGCGATCTCCGCCGGAAGACTCCTTTGTACGAGAAGGCAGGAGTGCAGGAATACATCACGATCCTCGTGGGGCAGAAAAAGATCATCTGGCGGGTGCGGATTGGGGGGAAGTTCGAGATCGTGCAGCCGGCCGGCGGACTGTACCGTTCCCGCGTTTTCCCCGGCCTCTGGCTGGACCCATCCGCGCTATTCGACCTGGATCTCGCCGCGCTGCACACCGCCGTCGAAAAGGGAACATCGACGGCCGGTCACGCCAGCTTCGCCGCCCGCCTAGCTACGCCTAGCTAAGCCCAACGGCTAACGAGGCGTAATCAGTCCCCCGAGCTTGTCACCGTCACCCGGCGCGATCCGCGGGAACTTGGTCGAATAGGCTTCCAGGTACTTCAACCCTGCTCCCGTGTTGTAGATGACCATCCGTTCCTCGGGCTTCAGGAATCCGCTGTCGAGCAGCTTCTTGAGCGCCGCGACGCAGGCCGCTCCCTCCGGTGCAACGAACATCCCTTCCTGGGTAGCGAGGCCGATCCCGGCATCGAGCATCTCGTCATCGGAAACGGCGATCGCAGTTCCGCCGCTCTCGCGGACGGATTCGAGAATCAGAAAATCGCCCAGAGGCTTGGGCACCCGGAGTCCGGCGGCTACGGTCGAAGCGTTCTGCCAGAACTCGCTGCGCTGCTTGCCTTCGTTGTAGGCGCGGACCACCGGCTGGCAGCCCTCCACCTGCACCGCGATCATCTTCGGCCGGCGCGGGCCGATCCAGCCGAGGGCCTCCATCTCGTGGAACGCCTTCCACATGCCGATGATGCCCACTCCGCCGCCGGTAGGGTAGAAGATCACGTCCGGCAGATTCCAGTGGAACTGCTCGGCCACTTCGTACCCCATGGTCTTCTTGCCCTCGATGCGGTACGGCTCCTTGAGTGTGCTCACCTCGAACCAGCCCTCGGCCTGCTTGCGCTCACCGACAATCCGGCCGCAATCACTGATCAGACCGTCGACCAGCGTCACCTGGGCGCCAAAGGCTTTGCACTCGATGAAGTTCGATTGCGGGACGTCCTGGGGCATGAAGATGTGGCATTCGATTCCGGCCGCCGCCGCGTACGCCGCTGAGGCGCTGGCCGCATTTCCGGCCGATGGAATCGCGATCTTGCGGATCCCCAGTTCCGCGCACATGGAGACCGCGCAGGACAACCCGCGCGCCTTGAACGATCCGGTGGGGTTGAGGCCCTCGTCCTTCACCCACAGGTTCGGAGCGCCGAGGCTCGCTCCCAATCGCTTGGCGCGGATGAGCGGAGTGTAGCCCTCGCCCAGCGACACGATGTTTTCGGGCTTCGCTGCCGGGAGCACCGGCGCGTACCGCCACATGGTCGAAGGGGCCCGCATGAGCCACTCCCGGCTCCAGTTCTGACGGGCTTTTTCGAGGTCGTAGCGGACCAGCAGGGGTCCGCCGCACTCACACAGATTGTGGGCCAGGCCAGCTTCGTGGCGCTTCTTGCAAAGGCTGCACTCGAGGTGCGACAGGGTCGTCATTGGCGAATTTCCCATGATATCCCGGACTGTCCACATTCCGCTCAACGGAATCGGGCGCGGGTGCGTCTCAATGAATAGTGAAGCTGGCGTGTCTTTTGGCGGCGGCGTGGTGTGCCCATGGGGCGGAGTCAGTACTTCTGACTACAGGGGCACGCATCACCGCGACAGGCCACACACGAGAAGGCGGGATCGTGCGGATCTTCTCCGGTGGCGGCGAAATCCAGATTCCCGCGGCGCTTGTGGCATCGGTCGAAGTGCTGCCCGATCCCCCCTCAGCGGCTCCCCAACCGGAAAATCCTCTGCCCGCCCCCGGGCGGGCGGCACCGGCTCCTGTCCAGCGCGATGCGAGAAAGCTGATCGATGAGGCGGCCGCCAAGCACGGTCTTCCCGCGGCATTTCTACACAGCGTGGCCCAAGCGGAGTCCGCGTACCAGATCCACGCACTTTCGCCGAAAGGGGCGATCGGAGTGATGCAACTGATGCCTGCCACGGCGGCCAGCCTGGGCGTGGATCCTCATGATCCGGCACAGAATATCGACGCTGGCGCCCGGCATTTGGCGGATCTCCTGGTCCAATATAACGGCTCATCCGCCAAGGCTCTGGCGGCCTACAACGCGGGGGCTGGGGCAGTGGCGCGGTACGGAGGGGTCCCTCCGTATCCGGAGACCCGCAATTATGTACAAACAATAATTAACAACTTTCGCAGGAGTTCGCCCCCCAATTCGGCGAAATAGGCCCCGGCGGTGTGGTACCCTGTCTGCTGAACTTAACCCCCATATAAGGGTCGCAGCCGGTAGTGGTCAAGCACACTCAGAACGCAACATATCGCCACGCGCATGGCGTCGATATCGCATACACGACAGACGCCCAGGGGAATTTTGCGTCCTACACCAGTGCGGTCGGGCGGGTGCTCGGTTACAAGCCGGGAGAGGTGATTGGCCGCCACTTCACCGAGTTGGTGCGGGAGGATCACCGCGAGTCTCTCCGCCGGTTCTACGGGCGCCAGTTCCTGAGGCAGATCGAAGTCACCTACCGGGAGTTCCCGGCGGTCGCGAAAGACGGGTCCACGGTGTGGCTCGGTCAAAACGTGTGCCTGATCACGCAAGGGGGCAAGGTCACCGGATTCCAGGCGATCGCCCGCGACGTCACGAAGAGCCACAGGCGGGAGGCGATCTGTAAAGCGCACCGCAATGTCCTGGAGCTCGTCGCCAACAAGGCGCCGCTCTCGGTGGTGCTGGACCGGCTATGCCGAGACGCGGAACAGATCATGGAATTGCGTTGCTCGATCCTGCTCGTGAAGGACGGAAAGCTCCGCCCCGGCGCGTCACCGTCGCTTCCCGAGGATTGGGTGAAGTTCTCCGATGGGGTTCCGATCGGACCCACAGTCGGCTCCTGCGGCGCCGCGGCCTTTTTAGGCAAGCGGGTTATAACGCGAGAGATCCGGACGGATCCGAACTGGGCACCGTTTGCCGACAGGGTCCCCCCCGCTCTGGCGGCGTGCTGGTCCAGCCCGATTTTCTCGGCGAACGGTGAGGTAACCGGAACTTTCGCCGTCTATCATCACGAACCGGGAGAGCCGGGAGAAGAGGAGATCGAGTTGATCGAACTCTCCACGGACCTGGCCCGGATCGCAATCGACCGCGCGCGCGAAGAGGAAGAGCTGCGGAAACTTCACGAGGATCTTGAACAACGGGTGAAGGAACGGACCACGCAACTGGAGGCGGCCAACGCCCAGTTGATCCGCGCCCAACGCCTGGAAACCGCCAGCCGGCTGGCGACAGGCCTGGCGCACGAGTTCAATAACTGGCTCACGGTGATCCAGCTTTACTCCCAGAATCTCGGCAAGGCCGACTGCACGGCGGATCGCAACCCCGCCGCGGGGATCCGTCAAGCCGCGGAACGGGCCGCGGTGTTGACCCGGCAACTGCTCGCGTTCGGCCGCAGCCAGGCTCTGCATCCGGAGATGACGGATCTGAGTTCTCTTGTTTCCAGTTCCGCCGGGATCATCAATGCCCTGGCAGGAGCCTCGATCAAGGTCACTCTCAACCTCGATCCGAAGCCTTGGGCTGTACACGTAGATCAGCTTCAACTGCAGCAGGCCCTTCTGAACCTGGTGATCAATGCCCGTGACGCCATGGATCGCACCGGAATCCTGACTGTATCGACCGCGAACGTAAGCCAGGACGGAGCCGAGTGGGTGGAACTGCGCGTCGCCGACACCGGTCACGGCATGGACGCCGCGACGCAAGAAAAAATCTTCGAGCCGTTTTTTACCACCAAGGAGCCTGGCAACGGAATCGGCCTTGGACTGGCAACCGTCTACGGGATGGTCAAGCAAAGCGGCGGAGAGGTGTCCGTCTCAAGCCAGCCGGGCAAGGGCGCTGAGTTCCGGATCCTGCTGCCTCGTGCCGGCGGCGGCCCGGCTGACGATCCGGCTACCCGGATGCCGCGTGGGAACGGAGAAACGGTGCTGGTGGTCGACGGCGACTCCAGTATCCGGCGGCTGGCCGGCGCGGTTCTCCGGCGCCTGAATTACACGGTATTGGAGGCCTCGTCTCCGGCTGAGGCACGCCGCCGCGCGACCGCCTACGGGCCCGTGCGCGTGCTGCTCACCGACCTGTCCATGCCCGGCGGAAGCGGCTGGGAGCTGGTGGATGAATTGTGCTCTCATGGGTCCGCGCGGGCGATCATCATGTCCGGCGACGGCCCGGCGAAAGCGCGGCTCAGCGGCAATCACGCGTCATACCTGGCCAAGCCTTTCAATGCGCAGGGGCTGGCATCGGCTGTGCACGACGCGTTGTCGATTCACGCACCGAAATAGCGGGCGATCGTCGTCTGGGCTGGTTTCGGCGTGAGGACGGAGACCACGCCCATGAGCAGGGCTGAGACCAGGGTCATCGCCACGGCGGGGAGCATCCCGAACACCGAGGTCCCAGCGGTCCCACGGGCAATGAGGACGCTTTCGCCCACGGTCCACACCGGGACCGGAGGGGATCCGGGCGGCGGCGCCGGGATCGCCGATTGCAGCCAGGCCACGCCGAAGACAGCAGATGCAATCCAGAGCGTGCTCGCCAGCGCGCCCCATTTCGTGCTGCCGCGCCACAACAGCGCCGCTGCCACTACCGGGGACATCGCGGCGAATCCGGAAAATGCATATTGAGACGCAATTTCGAAAATGCTCGCGGGAGCCCGTTGCGCCACCGCATAGCTGATGGCGGTCACCAGCACGACGAACATCCGGCCGGTGAACACCTGGGCCGCCTCGCCGAACCGTTCCTTGTGGCCGTAGTAGGCGAACACGTCCTCGGTGAACATGGTGGACAGCGCGAGGATTTGCGAGTCGCTCGCCATCACCGCCGCCATGATGCCCGCGCCGAGAATCCCGGCGAGCCACTCCGGCGAGTAGAGACTGAGCAGATGCAGCAGGACGGCGTCGCGCGCCGTTTGCGGAACCTCGGGGACAGCATTGGCGGCCACACCCAGAAACACACACGGCAGCCAGATCGCGAGCAGGCAGACCGGGTACAGGATCACCGTCCGGCGGAACTGCGACATCTTGTTCGCGGTGAGGCAGAAGATGCCGATGTGCGGAAAGGCGATCGCCGACAGTGGAATGAACGTGTAGCTCAAAAAGTAGAGCGGGGGGATACGCTCTCGCGAGAGGAGGTGCGCCTTGGCGGGATCCGCCAGGAGCTGCTCCATCGCCGCCGGAAATCCGCCCATTCCGTAACCGATCACCACGATCGCAATCGTGCCAAAGGAGAGGAATAGCAGCGTCTGGAACGTGTTGACCCACGCCGTTCCGCGCATGCCGCCGAAGAAGACGTAGCTCATGACCACCAGGGCCACCACCAGCCCGCCGAGCCAATAGGGCACGAATCCACCACTGATCGCCCGGATCGCGGTGCCGCCGCCCATCACGCCAATGATGATGTAGGGGATCAGCAGGACCGCCTGGACGGCGAAGATCACGGTTCCGATGTGGCCGCACTCCCAGCGGTCGCGGAAAATCTGGACTGGCGTCATGAATCCGTGCTTCTTGCCGAGGGCCCAGATGCGGGTACCAAGGAACAGGTATAGGAGCGGGACCACCAGCGCCGAGGAGGACGCCATCAATCCATAGGTGACAATCCCGTTCTGGAATGCGTGGCCCGAAGCACCCAGGATTGCGAACGCGGTCATATGCGTTCCGAACAACGAGAACAGGAAGACGAACCCGCCCAACGACCGGCCGGCGAGGAAGAAATCCTCCGCGCCCGAACCCCGGCGGCCGCGGAATGCGAAAATACCGATGTAGAGCACCGCCGCCAGGTAGACGGCGACAAACACTGTGGCGGTCAAGCCCGGGGATCCTCCCCGCTGTCGAGGTGTCCGGGCCACGCCACCCGGCAGAGCAACCAGAGCAGGGCTGAGGCCGCCAAAGTATAGAGAGCGTGATAGAACAAGCCGAAGGGCAGGAATCCAAACACCAGGGGACGCGGTTCCCGCCAATTCCAGGAGTCTTGATGCAGCCAGTAGACAACCGCCACCAACACGACGAGCGAGAATCGTTTCAGCAACCCATCAACGTATCACACTTGCCCGCGTGGCTGGCCGTGATGGCGGTGGCCTGCTGTCCCGCGGCGTGGGGACAAACGGCGGCGTTGCTGTCCGGACGGGTAGAGGCCTCCAACGGCCAGCCGCTCCCGGCCGCGGCCGTGACTGCGCGCAATACGGAGACGAACTTCTCGCGGACGGCGATCTCCGGCGAAACCGGTCTGTACGTGTTCCCCCAACTCCCCGCGGGCCCCTACGAAGTCCGAGTGAGCCTGGCGGGATTCAAGCCGCTGGTGCGGACCGGAATCCAGTTGACGGTGGCCCAAGCGGTGGCGATCAACCTGGTGCTGGAACTCGGCACTGTGGAACAAACCATCACGGTCGAGGCCGCGCCGCCACTGGTGAACACCAGCACCGCCGAGCTGAGCTACCTGGTGAATGAAGGCGCGATAGCCGTGCTTCCGCTCAACGGCCGCAACTACACCGATCTCGCGCTGCTGCAGCCCGGTGTGACCGCCTATCCGCACCGCGACGGCGGATCCGTGGTGGCGCACGGCCTGGGGATGAGCGTCAACGGACAGGATCCACGGTCGAACGTCTACCTGCTCGACGGCACGCCGTTGAACGACTTCACCAATGGACCCGCGGGAAGCGCCGCCTCGACCGCCCTCGGCATGGAGACCATCCGCGAGTTCCGGGTGGAGACCAACAGCTACAGCGCTGAGTTCGGACGCAATTCCGGGGGCCAGATCAACGCGCTGACCAAGTCCGGCTCAAACCGGCTGCATGGCAGCCTGTACTATCTGCACCGCAACGACAATCTCGACGCGCGCAACTTCTTCGACCCCGGCGTGCAGCCCGAGTTCCGAAGGAATCAGTACGGCGGGAGCATTGGCGGTCCCGTGCGGCGCAACCGTACGTTCTTCTTTGCCGGCTACGAAGCGTTGCGCGAGGGCATGGGCCGGTCGCTCTCCGCCGTGGTACCCGATGCGAATGCACGCCAGGGACTGATTCCGAATCCGGCGGCTCCGGGCCAGTTGCTCAACGTGGGCGTGAGCGCCGCGGTGCGGCCTTACCTCGACGAGTACCCATTGCCGAACGGCGGGGTCCGGGGTGACAGCCTGGGCATCCACAACTTCCTGTTCAACCAGAATCTGCGGCAGGACTTCGGCCAACTGCGTATCGACCAGAATTTCGCCAACGGGAGCCAGTTGTTTGTCCGCTACACGGCCGACGACGCATCCCAGTACCTGCCGACAGACTTCCCGCAGTTCCCGCGCTCGTTCCTTTCGCGGAACCAGTTCATCACCACCGAGTTCACGCATGCAATTACGCCGCGCACGCTGGTGACGGCACGCGGCGGATTCAGCCGTACGCGCATCGGCCAGGATGTCGAGGCAAACACCTCCCGGCCGCTCGCACCGTTCGTCGCCGGACGCCGGTTCATGGGCAACATCGACATCGGGGGCGCGAGCCGCTTCGGTCCGCAATCCTCGGTGGACGTAAAGCTGACCCAGAATATCTACAGCTTTGAGTACGGTGTCTCACACGTATCAGGACGGCACACACTCAAGCTCGGCAGCCTGTTCGAGCGCTACCAGGACAACATGCTGAACCCCACGTTCTCGCTCGGGACCTACGCGTTCACCGACCTGCGCGCGTTCCTCGAAAACCGCCCGGCGCGCTACATCGGACTTGGACCCACGGGACAATACGACCGCTACTGGCGCTTCACGCTCTTCGCCTATTATCTGCAGGACAACTTCCAGGTGAGCCGGCGGCTGACCGTGAATCTCGGCCTGCGCTACGAGACCACCACCATGCCGGTGGACCTCTACGGACGCGACTCGGCGATGATCAACCTCACCGATCCGGCGCCGGTGCCGGGCCGCCTGTTCCGGAACCCGGGGCGCCGGAACGTTTCGCCGCGGTTCGGATTTTCATGGGATCCGGCAGGCAACGGCAAGACGGCGGTGCGCGGCGGGTACGGCTGGTTCTTCAACACGAACAACCAGCAGAACCTGATCGTCACGGTGACGAACCCGCCGGCGACACCGAGGTTCATCATTACGACGGGGCTGGGATTTCCGAACCCCGACTTCGCGCGCGGCGTCGGGAACTCGATCCGGCCGGTGGAGTGGAACATCAAGAATCCGAACGTGCATGTGTGGAACCTGAACGTCCAGCGCGAGATTCCCGGCGCGGTGTTGGTGACCTTGGGCTACGCGGGTTCGCGCGGGATCCACCTGTGGCGCTCGGCCGACGTGAACCTGCCAGCGGCACAGCGGTTGGCCGACGGCACGGTCTTCTTCCCGGCCGGCGCGCCACGCCTCAATCCGCGATTCTCGACGATTGAGCTGAAGAAGAGCGATGGCAACTCCTGGTACAACGCGGCGGTCTTCGAGATCCGCAAGCGGTGGGGGAAGGGCTTCAACCTGCAGTCCTCCTACACGTTCTCGCGCAACATCGACACCACGCAGGCATCGACCTTCTTCTCCGACGCGACCAACGGAACCACGTCGGCGATGCCTGAATTCCCCGGCTTCCAGTACAACAAGGGACTCGCCGACTACCACGCCAAGCACAACTGGGTAACGAATTTCGCCTGGCAGCTTCCGGGGCGGGGCGTGATGAAGGGCTGGCAGATCGCCGGGATTTCGAATGTGCGGAGCGGGAGTCCGCTGACGGTGTTCGTGCAGGGAAACCGTTCGCGGTCGCAATGGAATCCATCTCTTGGTCCGGGGCTGGGGCAAGACCGTGTGTCGATGGCTCCGGGCTACACGCACCAAAGCGCGGTGCGGGGCGGCCCGAGACAGTATTTCGATCCTGCCGCGTTCGCGCTTCCGGCGGCGGGGACGCTGGGGAATCTGGGACGGGGCGCGTTGATTGGTCCGAACCTGCGGACATTTGACGGGTCGCTGATGAAGGACTTCCGGTGGGCCAAGCTCGGAGAGTCCGGCGTTGTGCAGTTCCGGGCCGAGGCGTTCAATCTGTTCAACCGGGCCAACTTCGGGGTGCCCAGCTTGACGGCCTTCGCCGGGGCGCGGGATGGTGAGCTGCCGTTCAGCACGCTGGGCCTGGTGCGGCAGACAGTGACGTCGAGCCGGCAGATTCAGTTGGGACTGCGGGTGGCGTTCTAGGCTTACCGCCACTTCAAGCCGTTATCGCCCTCGTCCGATCGTGTCCCGGCCACGAACATTCCTGTCACTTTGCAAATTATCTGACGTAGAACTTTGCACGCTATTGGGCGTACAGGCGACCACACGATAGCCGTGCGTGGTGCAGACCGGGCATCGCGCCCTTTGCGTTGCGAAAACGTTCCCTTTCTCCCACACGCCTGAAGGCCAACTTCCGAGTGGCCGACGAACTGGACACTGTGCTGTCCAAGTCCTGACATCTCCTCGAAAGAAGGTCCGTTCAACGCGGGTGTGGTACACCTCCCCCATGCCGCCAGCGCCCAGCGGCGCAACGATTTCGTAGGGGCCGAGCTTGTCGCCGGGGGCCGGGGGAATTGAGGACTTTGGATCGCGCCCCCCTCGCCTAAGGAGTCGGCACCGTCCAGTTCAATGTAATCAACAGTTGAGGCAGCGAGGCACCGCCGGTTTCCGACTGCGTCACGTAATAAAACTTCTGACCATCGCCGGACGCCGTGAACCGCATCTGCGAGTTTCTCCGCGAGCGATAAGCCATTTTGAAAAGCTCCCGAGGAGACCCGGCTTTGGCGGAATCTCCCAGCGAGATGTCGACGGCCATCATCTTCTCAGAATCCGGCTCAGCATAGTAGATTTCTCGGCCATCGGCGCGGAAACGCGGCACCACGCCCCCCGCGGCAGAGACGCGCAATTTGCCACGCCCCGGAGGGAAGCTCTGTATATAGACTTCCTGTTTGCCGGTCTCGTCCGAATCATAGGCAAACCACTTTCCGTCGGGAGAAAACTGAGGATCCCATTGCGCGCGGTCGCCGGCAAGGATCGAAGTGATTTTTCCGTCGCCGTCGACCGCCAATGCCGAGATCCCCATGCGCTGCGGGTTCATCGCCGTCGCATTGGGATCCGGGTTTATCTCAAACAGCACGGTTTTGCCGTCTGGAGCGACGTGCTGATGATGAGTCATTCCCTTGTACAACTGTTTCAATTCTCCGTTCGCCGCCAACAGCGCAATTCCGTTGCGGTTCAGGAAGATCGACTTGCCGTCCGGCGAAGGCACAGGAATACCCAGCTCATCATCGACAAGCGTGGTTCGAGTGGGCACGCCGCGCTTGAGGTCAATGAACCACGGCTGTGGCTTGCCAAGCGGCGGATTGGTTAGGTCGAAGTGGATCTGGGTTCCGTCGGCCGACAGTTCTGGATGTCCGATGTCGCCCTGGTGGAGCCGGCGGAGAATGTTGCCGCGGCGGTCCACTTCCACGAGTTCGTCGTTCACCGTACTTGATCGGGTCTCTCGAACCATCGTGCCCGTGCTGGAGAGCGACGGTGCACCAGCCTGAGAGAAACCCTGCAGGGGAATTGGATCGCCAACCAGCAATAGTTTGGACTCATCCACCCGAGCGGCAAACCAGGAGTCCTGCCGCCGGAAGAACAGAAATCCGTTCTGGTATCGAAACACTGTAATCTGTCCGAGGCTGTTATTCGAGCCGGACGATCGCAGTTCTCCGACGACTTTCCCGGTCTTCAGCGAACCGGCGAAGATTCCACGGTGAGGGATCCCGGCGGCTACGGAACGAAATAGAAACCGGTCACCGTCGGCGAGCAGTTGGGGCGTGCGCTGTGAAGTCTCTTGAGCCGCCGAGTCAAGGGTGAGGAGCGGTGTTTCTTTTCCTCCTCCCGCCGGCAGCCCTCGCACCGGGCCTGTTACGCCGCTAAGAAGAAGCGTACCGTCCCGAGCCCAAGCCTCCACGCGAGTCGCGGAGGTATTCCCAATCGGCACAGGCGCTGAACCATCTAACTTCGAGCGCATGACCTGGCCGTTGACGATAAACGCGATCTGCTTGCTGTCTGGCGCCCAAAGAGGTGTCCCAGGGCGTTCCGTTCCTGGAATTCGAACCTGTTGCCCGTCGGAAAGCGAGTGGACCCAAAGGCTCCAGTCGTTCGTGTTTTTGCGCGTCGAAAATGTAACGTATTCCCCATTCGGGCTTACGGTCGGAGTCCCCAATAATCGATGCCCATCCGCCGGGGCGATGTGGAAAGAGACTGGTTTGGGAATCACCGGTGCGGGTTTCGGCCAAAACACGACGGCGGCAGCAACTAGCACTGCGACTGCTGCGATTCCCCAGGGCCAGCGGGAGTTGGCGACGGGCGGTGCGGTCCTGGATTCCGTCGCCCACTGCAGTGCGCGCTTGCAGTCGGCGGCGGATTGGAAGCGCGAATCGGGGTCTTTTGCGAGGCAGGTTTTGATGACGCGATCGATGGCGCCGGGAGTGGCGCGCGGTTCGGGTTCGTCCTTGAGGATAGAGGCGATGATCGCGGCGACACTTGCGCCGTTGAACGCGCGCTTGCCGGTGATCAACTCATGAAAGACGCAGCCGAAGGCGAAGATGTCGCTGCGGGCGTCGGCGTTCTGCCCTTGCGCCTGCTCGGGCGACATGTACTGCAACGTGCCGAGAAGTTGGCCTTCGCTGGTTAGGGCTTTCGTCAACGTCGCATCGGTCGGCGCGAGTTGCACCTTCTGCTTGGCGAGGCCGAAGTCGAGCAGCTTGATGCCTTGCTTGGCGATCAGCACGTTGGCGGGTTTCAAGTCGCGATGGGTGATGCCGCGCTTATGGGCGGCGTCGAGGGCGTCGAGAATTTGATAGCTGACTTCGAGGGCCTTATCTAGCGGCAGCGGGCCTTTCAACTCCGCGCCTTCGACGAACTCCATCACGAGATAATTCGGGCCGACGTCGTAGAGTTGGCAGATATTCGGATGATTCAACGCGGCGACGGCGCGAGCTTCGCGTTCGAAGCGGTCGGTGAATTGGCCTTTCGCGACTTTCAGCGCGACGGTGCGATCGAGGCGCGTGTCGCGGGCTTTGTAGACTTCGCCCATGCCACCTTCGCCGAGCAGCGCGGTGATTTCGTAGGGGCCAAGCTTGTCGCCGGCGGCCAGGGGCATGGCAATAGTCTATCCGATCAGGAGCTGTTCAAGGCCTGGGTTACGCGCTACTCGGAAGTTGGCGTTGAGGATCGGACAAAGAGGGTGCCTTTCGCCCACCCAACCGCCAGCTCGCAACCCCCTGATTCGCAAGGGCCCAAATCGGGCGAAAGGGTATGGGCGAAACGTCGGACTCAGGCTGGAGCGAAGGTGCGCAAACGAGATGTTTTGCAACGATGGTGCGGCAGACAGTGACGTCGAGCCGGCAGATTCGGGGTCTGCGTGTGACGTTTTAGAACACCCTGATCCGCTATCATCAAGCTGAGTGCCACGCACCACCGCCGGGCACCGGCCGTTCCTTTCCCACGTCTCCCTCGACCCCGGCCGGATTGTCCCGTCCAAGTTCCCTTTCAATCTCCCGCTGTTCTCGAAGCCCTTCAGCCTCGAGTTTGACTCCATGGTCACGATGTTCGTTGGCGAGAACGGATCCGGCAAGTCAACGCTGCTCGAAGCGCTCGCCCAGCGTGCCGGATTCGGAATCGAGGGCGGCAGCCGGCAGCACCAACAGGACCACGAGAGCGAGCCGGTCTCCGCGCTGGTTCCCGCGCTCGTGTTGTCCTGGCGCTACCAGGGAGTCCGCGGATTCTTCCTGCGCGCGGAGAGCTTCTACAAGTTCGCCGAGCATCTGGTCCGGCTGGGATCGACGCACCGGGCCTATGGTGGCAAACCACTGCTCGAACAGTCGCACGGCGAATCGTTCATGGCGCTTTTTGAGAACAACTTCGAGGACGGGCTGTACGTCCTCGACGAGCCTGAGTCCGCGCTGTCACCGGGCAGGCAGCTATCGTTCCTGTCGATCCTGGACAGGCTGACGCGCAACGGCAACGCGCAGTTCCTGATCGCGACACACTCTCCGATCCTGCTTGCGTTCCCCCGGGCCACGGTGTTGAGCCTCGATTCCGGCCGCTTCCAAAAGACCGACTTCCGCGACACGGAGCACTACCGCATCACACGCGGATTCCTTGAGGCGCCAGAGCGGTATTTCCGCCACCTGTTCGTGGAAGAATAATCCGCTATCTTAGTGGAAGCGATGAAGCCGCTGTTGCCTTTGCTCCTTTCCGGGCTGTGCCTGGCCGCCGATGCGCCCTCGGCCCGTGTCTCCGGACGCGTGGCGATCGGCATGGACCAGACGGTCGAGATGATCGGATACTACACGCATATCGCAGGATTCCAAGCCCCGCTGTTTGCCTCGGGAACCGCCGAGAAGACCGCCTACTTCAGCTTCCGCACCGAACGCGCCCCCGTGCAGACCACCAACGACGGGACCGGATTCAAGCTCAAGCAGAGCGGCGAGGAGCTGCTTCACGTCTACTACCATCCGCTGCCGGACCGCGATTTCGCCAAGCCGGACACGTTCGCCGAAGTCCAAATGATTGCCTCCTACAAGACGCGCGGCGGCGAAGCCAGTGTCACGCCGGGCGGCCAGTTCAGCTACTCGGGAGACATCAGCCTGCATGCGTCGTCCGACTTTGTCGTCGAGGGGAAGAAGTACAACCTGCGCGATCTGGGATTGGAGTTCACACTGAAGGCCTCGGGGACCAGCCCGTCGATCGAGGAGCTGGGACGGCAGGCGAGCACCGGCAAATTCACGGTGAACTTCACCGGCTCGGCCGTGGCCAAGCCAGCGCAACCGCCACCACCGCCAGACACCCGATCACGTTAAACCAAAGGAACGAGATCGAGGTGAACTTGGCGGCGGCAAAGATCACCGCCTGCCCCACGAGCATACCCGCGAACGCCGCGGTGCCGCCCACGCGCTTGAACAGGAAGGCCACCACGAACACGCCCAGCATGCTGCCGTAGAACAGCGATCCGAGCTGGTTCACGGCTTCGATCAGCGATCCGAGTCCGCGGCCCAGACGCGCGGTGGCGACGGCGTAGATGCCCCAGAACAGCGTGAACCATCGGGACGCGGACAGGTAGTGGCGGTCGGGCGCATCGCGGGCAAGGAACCGCCGGTAGATGTCGATCACCGACACGGTGGCGAGCGAGTTGATCTCAGCGGAGATTGTGGACATGGCCGCCGCGAAGATCGCGGCCATGATGAGCCCAACCACGCCCGCCGGCAGGTACGTCGTCACGAAGGTCAGGAAGACGTAGTTGGTGTCGTTGACCGTTTCACCGGTGAGACGGGCGGCGTCACGGCGTGCCTCGTCAATCGCCCGCTGGCCCCGCGTGAATCCTCCGGAGTCCTTGCCCGCAAGCAGATCACGCGCCCCGGTGCGCCGCAGCTCGAATCCGCGGTCGAAGCGCTCGGACACTTGCGCATACCCGGCGTGTTTTTGCGCCGCCTCCAGCTCCCGCGCGTGGAACAGGAGCGGCGGCTTTTCGAACGTGTAGAAGACGAACACCACCGCGCCTGTCAGCAGGATCAGGAATTGCATCGGGATCTTGGCGACCGCGTTGAACAGCAGGCTCAAACGGCTCTGCGCGATACTGCGCCCGGTCAGGTACCGCTGCACCTGTGACTGGTCGCAACCGAAGTAGGCGAGCGCCAGGAACATTCCGCCGAGCAGCCCGTTCCACACGTTGTAGCGGTCGTTCCAATCAAAGCTCGTCACCACCGCGTTCAGGCGTCCCGCGGCGCCGGCCACGGTCAGCGCGCCCGTGAAGGATACATCGGAGGGCAGCATCCACACGGCCATGATGAGCGCCGTGCAGAGTCCGGCCATCATGATGAGCATCTGCTGGAAGTCGGTCCAAGTGACCGCCTTCACGCCGCCGGCCGCGGTGTAGAACACCGTCAGGACTCCCATGATGACCGTGGTCCATTCCTCCGGCCAGCCGAAGATCACGGCCAGCACGATCGCCGGAGCATAGAGCGCGACACCCACGGCAAGTCCGCGCTGGATGAGGAAGATCACGCTGACGAGCGCGCGGGTCTTGGCGTCGAATCTCTGTTCCAGGTATTCGTATGCCGTGTAGACGCCGGACCCGTGAAACGCCGGCACGACGAAGGCGGAGATCAGGATCATCGCCAGCGGCAGTCCGAAGTAGAACTGCACAAAGCGCATGCCGTCCATGTAGGCCTGGCCGGTGGTCGAGATGAAGGTGATGGCGCTCGCCTGCGTCGCCATGATCGATAGGGCCATCGCGTACCAGGGCATCTGCCTGCCGGCCAGCAGGTAGTCTGAGGTGGTCGACGTGCGGCGCGACTTCCAGAGTCCGTAGGCGATGATGAACGCCAGGGACGCGGCGAGCACGGCCCAGTCGAGCGGCCTCATCGATTGAAGGCTCGCGTGAACAGGGAGAACAGCACGATCACTACGGCCAGGTAGAGCGCGACAGCAGTGTAGAGCCGCTTCCAGGTGCCCAGGACCGGCGGCGGTTCATTCATCGCACTTGTCCGGCGCTGAGGAGATTGGCGAACAAGCGGTAGGCGCCTGGGACTCCGGCCGGCAATTGCCGGAACCAGGAGACCGGCGTGAAGATGTAGACGCCCTTGCCATGGCGTGCGAACAGCGTGCCGCCCTGAAGGGGCTTCTCGCCGGGGTCGGCGATCTCCCACAGGGGCGTGTACCGCGGGTCCCATTCGGATGCGAAGTAGAGTCCGCGCTCCTGGACCCAGCCGCTATAGTCGGCGGCGGTGATGCGGTTCGGCGCCTGCAGCAGGGGATGGTCCTGATTCAGCGCCCGCACTGGGGCGTCCTCGACCGTGATGCGGCCCAATCCGAGTTTAATCGGATAGGGACCGATGCGGTCGAGCGAGGCTTGATCGCGTCCGCTGAAGAAACCCGACGGCGCGACATTGTACTGGACGATGAGAGTGCCGCCCGCGGCCGCGTAGTCGAGCAGACGCTGCTGATTGGCGTGTAGCGCGGGACGGACATTGTAGGCGCGGACGCCAGTGACAATCGCGTCGAACTTCGAGAGGTCAGCGCCGGCGAGATCGGAATCCTCCAGAAGCGCCACCTCGCAACCGAGCTGGCGGACGGCCTGCGGTACGTCGTCGCCCGCGCCCATCACGTATCCGACACGGCGCGCCAGGACCTTCGCATCGGTGCGCACGACAGGCGCTTCGGCGGCCGGGAACACCGTCCGCGGCGGGATGTGGCCGTAGGAGACCACGCGCATACCGTGCCGGATCTCCGTGCCGCCGGTCCGTGCCACAGCGCGGAGCTTTTCAACGAACGGCAATGCCGGAGGCGTGACGGTGAACACAGCGGCCGCGGTCTCGCCATCGGAGGTGAGCGAGAAGGGAGCCGAGGCTGGCTCAGCCTTCCAGCCCGCGGGCGCTTCGATGCTGACGGTACCGGAAACTCCGGCGCGGTTCGACTTCAAGCGTAGCGTCACCTGGCGGCTGTGGGCCGAGGTGAACATCAGGGGACGCTCGGCAAACTCGACGGCGACAGCAGGCGCAACCACTGGGCTCCGGGTCAGTTCCCCGAGTGCCGGATCGACGGTGCGGTAAACGACCGGCCGCGTGAATACGAGTTCCTGTCCCTGGATCTCAACCCGGAACGTGCCTTCCAAGAACGGATCCGTGTCTGGAGGGCCAACGCGCGCACGGCTGCCGGTCCGGTAGATGGTCCCATCGGGCGGCTGCTCGATCCAGAACGGCTGGCTGTAGGGGCGTTGCGCATCGAGCCGGATGTTGAGCGAACGTGTGACCGGCTTGTTGTAGGCAAGCGGCCCGGGAGATGGTTCCGGCCGCTGATCCTCCACCGACACCCCAAGGAGACGGGCTTGAATTCCATGCGCGCGCAGGATCGCGGTGGCCTGCACGGGCACCGTGTCGCCCGGAGAATAGACAGCGCGGCTGGCGGCTGCGTCGAGCCAGAGTCCCGCGGCCTGGGCGATGAGCGCGTCCGTCTCGCCGAGCTTGATCCGCGGCCAGGGTCCATCGAGTTTGGCGATTGCGGCGCGGACGGCAAGCAGCGGACCCACGATGCTTTCCGGCTTGCGCGGATCGAACGCGCGCCGCGCGGATTCCAGTTGAACGGCTACCGCGGCCCCGCCGGGAACGCGTGCCCACGAGGTGTCGATGCCGTCGAACAGGTCCGATTGGGCGGGCTCGCCTCCGGTGACACGCAAGAAGTCGCGTACCGATCCCTTTCGCTCAGGCCATCCCATCGCCTGGCTCCGGTGGAGCGAACGGCTCATGCCGGCGATTTCGCTGTAGGAGTAGCCGGAGAGCGGGTCATATTCGCCGAGGTCGATTTCGATCTTGCCTGGAGTGGCCTCAGCCGCTTTGATCATCTCCGGCGTGAATGCGGGCAGGTTGTGCAGGATCCGCTTGGGGCGCCACGGCTTGACTTCGGTCAACTGATCGGGGAAACGGGCCGGATCCGCCGCGGCGTCGTAGGCTTCGCGTCCGAGCATGGCCGATGCCTGATGCTGGCCGTGGCCATCGCGGGGTGTGCCACTGAAGCGCAGGACAATGACGTCGGGCTGGAAGCGCCGGATATTCCAGACGACATCGCCAAGGATCGCCTCGCGTCCCCACTTGGCGAGCGTCTCGTCCGCCGTCTTCGAGAATCCGAAATCGATTGCGCGGGTGAACAACTGGCTCGCGCCGTCGATGCGGCGGGCCATGAGCAGCTCCTGCGTGCGGATCAGACCCATCAGCTCGCCCTGTTCGGGTCCGATGAGGTTTTGTCCGCCTTCACCGCGAGTGAGTGACAGGTAGGCAGTGCGGTAGTTGCGTCCCTTGGCGCACCAGGCGAGCAGCGCGGTATTCTCGTCGTCCGGATGCGCGGCGATCATGAGCACGCTGCCGAGGACGGGCAGCCGGTCCAGAGCCCGGTTGATCTCCGCGGATCCGGCGGGGATGCGGGGCTCGGCCCAGACAGTGGCGGCGAGGAGAAGGGGCAGGGTTCGGCGCATCAACCGAATAGTGTAGCGTCGGTCCTAGAGGATCGTGTGATGTGCTACGGTGCATTACCTGGCCGGGCACACAATCACAGTGCGCATTGAGGATAGCACCCAAGTCGAGCACATCAAGCGTGGACTGGATGAAGCCAACGCCGGTCGTTGTTCCTCAGGAAAAGGTGGACCTCCAACGCGCTCCGTGATCTGGCGTCCATCAGCGACTAAGCGCCGTTTCCGGAAATGGCCCGAGTCATTTCCAGAGCCGGATTGAGCTTCACGTGTTGCCCGAGACGGTACACTCAGAGAAATGTCCCTCATGTTGGACGAGATCCGCCAGCAGCCGGCGGCTCTCGAACGGACCCTTCAATCCGAGCTCGCCGCCGCACAGAAGCTGCGCCAGGTAATCGAGAAACGCCGTCCCCGTTGCATCGTGCTTGCCGCCCGCGGCACATCTGACAACGCCGCGCTGTTCGGACGCTACCTGCTCGAGCTCAAGACGGGCATTCCCGTGTCACTGGCGGCGCCGTCCATCATCACGTTATACGGGCGTGAAATGGACTACCGCGATTGCCTGGTGGTGGCCGTGTCGCAATCGGGCGAGTCCACCGACACCAACCTCGTGCTCGAGTCGGCCAAGCGGCAGGGCGCGATCACCGTGGGTGTGACCAACCAGCTCGACAGCGCGCTGGCGACGATTCCGGATCACTTGATCCACGTCCAGGCGGGACGCGAGTTGAGCATCGCGGCGACCAAGACCTACACCGGACAGCTCCTCACGATGTACCTGCTGGCCTGGGCCCTCGGCGGCGGCATCGACATCGAGGACCTCAAGGGAATCCCCGCCCAGGCCGCCGACGCGTTGGAGATCGAGCACCAGATCCAGGAGTGCGCCGACCGCTACCGCTTCATGGAAAGCACCGTCGTCATTGGCCGGGGCCTGAACTACGCCAACGCGTTCGAGTTCGCGCTGAAGCTGATGGAGACCTGCGCGGTGGTGGCGGAGCGATTCTCCTCGGCCGATTTCCTTCACGGCCCGATCGCGCTGGTGGAGCATCAGTTTCCGGTGTTCGCGTTCGTGCCCGGCGGCGCCACCTGGCACACCATGCGCGAGATGATCGCCAAGCTGCGGGAGACGACGTACGAGATCCTGCTGATCACCGACAAGTCTAATGCCGAGGCGCGGGAGCTGTCGCGACGTTGCATTACGTTGCCGTTCGCCGTCCAGCGGGAAGAGCTCACGCCGATCCCGTATATCATTCCCGCCCAGTTGTTCGCAGTCTATCTGGCCACCGAGAAGGGACTCGATCCCGACCAGCCGCGTGGCCTTACGAAAGTCACGAGAACCCTTTAGCCATGCCCATGCCGATCCCGATCCGGGGAATTGTCACCCCGCTGCTTACACCCTTGCGTCCGTCCGGAGCTCCCGACGAGGAAGCACTCGAGCGCCTCATCAACCATGTGATCCGGGGCGGCGTAAGCGGGATTTTCCTGCTGGGCACCACGGGCGAGGGTCCGGCGCTCAGCACCAGGGTGCAGCAGGATGTGATCCGGCTCGCGGCCAAGCACACGGAGGGACGCGTGCCGCTGCTTGCGGGCATCGCGGATACCTCGTTCGACGAAGCTGTTGCGTTGGCGCGCTTCGCCGCCGCGGCAGGCTTGGACGCCGTGGTGACCACGGGTCCGCTGTACTTCGCCGTGTCGCCCGCGGACCTGGCTGACTACGTCGCAAAGCTTGCGCGCGAGTCGCCAATTCCAGTGTTCCTGTACAACATCCCCGGTTGCTCGCATGTCCGGTTCCCGGTCGATGTGGTCGCGCGATGCGCGGAGATGGCCAATGTGCTCGGCTTCAAGGACAGCTCGGGCGAAATCCACTATTTGCACAAGGTGCGGACGGCGCTCGCCGGCCGCCCCGATTTTTCGCTGTTGATTGGCCCGGAAGAGCTGATGGGAGAAGCCGTCCTGTTCGGCGCGCATGGCGGTGTGAACGGTGGATCGAACCTGTTCCCGGAGTTGTACGTGGCGATGTACGAAGCGGCGGTACGCGCGGACACCGTCGAAATGGGACGGCTGCAGTCGAAGATCCTGGCGCTGAGCGAAGCGGTGTATGAGCCCACCTACCTGCCGGGGATCAAGTGCGCGGCGGCAGCTCTCGGGCTGTGCGACGAGGTGTTCGCGGCGCCGTACACGCCGGTCGGCGAGCCGCGGCGGAGGGCCATCGCGGGCTTCCTCGAAAGTTGTACAATTTGAGCCGGAGGTTTCGAATGTCCAAGTTTTCACGTCGATCGCTCATGCAGGGAGGCGCGGCGCTTCCGGCGCTTGCCGCCACCAAGGGATCCAATGGATCCACGATTTATTCGAAGGTCGGCATGAAGCCGGTGATCAACGGCATGGGCACGGTCACTGTACTCGGCGGGTCGATCATGGCGCCTGAGGTGGTCCGGGCGATGGAAGAGGCTTCGCGCCACTTCGTCCGCATGCCCGAACTCAAGGAGAACGTCGGCAAGCGGCTGGCGGAGCTCTTGAATGTCCCCGCCGCGATGGTGACTACCGGCGCCGCGGGCGCGATCAGCGTGGCGACGGCTGCGTGCATGGCCAGTGGCGACTTGGGCAAGGTGGGCAGGCTTCCGGACACGCAAGGCGCGAAAACGGTCGTGATCCAGCAGAAGACCCACCGCAGCGGATACGAGGCTCAGATCGAGCTGTGCGGCGCGCGCGTCGTGGCGGTGGAGACTCGCGAGGAGCTTGACCGGGCGATCAATGCCGACACGGCGATGCTGTTCTTCCTCAACAAGGACGAGTCCAAGGGCAAGATCAAGCGCGAAGAGTGGATCCGTGTGGGCAAGGAACGCGGCGTGCCAACGTTCAATGACGCCGCGGCCGATGTTCCTCCGTCGTCGCGGCTGACCGATGTCGTGAAGCAGGGCTTCGACCTGGTCTGCTTCTCCGGCGGCAAGGGACTGCGCGGACCGCAATCGACCGGGCTGCTGCTTGGGCGCGAGGACCTGATCGCGGCGGGGCAGCGGGCACTGAGTCCGAATGGCGGCGTGGGGCGCGGCATGAAGGTCGGCAAGGAAGAGATGATGGGGCTGCTCGCCGCGGTGGAGCGGTTCCTGCGCGTGGACCATGCAGCCGAGGCGCGGATGCTCGACAAGCGGGTGGCTGAGATGTCTTCGGCGCTCGACGGACTGGCGGGCCTGAAGTGCTCCCGCGAGATTCCGTCGATCGCCAATGAAGTTCCGCACCTGGTGGTCCAGTGGGACGAGGCGGCCGCCAAGGTCACCGCGCGCGATCTCATGAAGAAGCTTGAAGAGGGCGAGCCGTCGATTTCGATCCTCGGACAGGGGCCCGGCAAGGTGATGGTTTCGGTGTGGATGATGCAGGGCAACGAGCACCGGATTGTCGCGCGCCGGATGCGCGAGATCTTCAGCGGCGCGTGAGCCAGCGGCGCAGCGACCAGGGCTCGAGCAGGTCGCGCGCCTGGATGCTGGCGGGCACGGCGACTTCAAAGTATCCGATCATCATCTCTTCCCAGCTTTGACGTCCCCAGCGGACGGTGGCCTTGGGGTCGGGATTGTATTTGTTGTTCGGCGAGTTGTCGAACACGCCGCGGGCATGGATGGTGGTACCCCTGGGCAAAGTCCTGGGGACAGTGGGCTCGTACTTGATCTGCCAGTTGAAGTCATAGCGCGGGACGTTGACGAGCAGTTCGCGCCGCCCGTCCGGATACTCGGCGCTGATTTCCATCGCCTTGCCGCGCAGATGCATGTGGGGATAGAGCGCAGCTAGCTCGGAGTCGGCGTGCAGCGTGACGGAGCCGTTCACGGGATGCGCGGGCGTCATCGGCGGGATCTCCATACGCGTGCGGGGGAACGCGCCCAGTGTCAGTACCTTGCGCGACGGCTTCTGCCTGGCGAACACCATGCCGAGCCGGAAACGGCTCTCCGCGGGCTTTCCGTTGGTGATGTGATGGAGCTCGATCCAGAGGTCCGATCCAGCGGGGATGAGGCGGCCGAGGCCGGGGGGCAGGATTTCGGCTGGCGTTCCCGGCACGTAGCCGGCAATGCGGGCGCCAATGCGCGGGCTGAAGTCACGCGGGTCCCGCTTTTCCATGTGGAAGAACTTGTTTACCGGATATTCGCGGAGCCACTCCGAGCCCGCCTCCCGAACGTGGATGCCAGCGTGGTGCATGACGGCGCGGTTCGAGGCCGGATCTCCATCTTCTCGATCCACTTGTCCTCAGTGAAGCCGGTGGGGACGAGGATGTAGATGTACTTGACGTCCCCAGTCGCCGGGATCGGGACCGCGTCAGGGATCTCGATCGTGTGGTCGGGCTGCCCGATCGACCAGCCATCGGTCCAGCGGACCGGAGCCGGTGCAAGCTTGGGGTCGCCCCGCGGAGCGCCCTGCTCGGCCCAGGTGCGGATTGCAGTGACCTCGGAGTCAGTGAGCGTCGCGTCGTTGCGGAACTTCACTGGGCCCGGATCGGCGAACCACGGAGGCATCTTCCGCTGCAGCACCGCTTGCCGGATTGCCTTGGCCCAGGGGCGGACCTGCTGGTAAGTCAAGAGGGGCATCGGGCCCACCTCACCAGGACGGTGGCAGCTCTGGCAGCGCTTCTGCAGGATCGGCTCGATATCAGCGTGGAAGGTTACCGCGGCAAAAGATAGTACTAGCGGTACCATTTTGCACAAAGGATATCACATTAGCTTTTCGAGCCGCTCCAGGTCCAGCGGGGTGACAAGGCGGAACCGGGGCGGCCGGGCAAAGTGTCCTAGGTATCGGGAAATGTCGGACTCTGCCGGGATCTCCGAGGTGGCGATCTCGACTGCCCCGCTTGTCAGCTCGACCGGAATCCAGTGCTTCTCCCGCATCAGCCACGCCGGAAGCAGCCGCAGCCGCCGGCCCGGCACTGCCCGCGGATCCAGGGGCGCGAATGGCAGACTGTGCTGGATGCCGAGGGCCCGGTAGACCGCGTCCCAGCCGGCCACTCCGGTCCGGACCAGATACTCGCCGAGCCGGGTGCCGGGCGGGCAGGTCCGGACGGCTTCCATGACGGCGGCAGAGTCCACCAAGCCTTCCGCGGCCAGAATCTCGCCGATCAGGCGCCGGTGTCCGGCGATCGCTACGTGCGCGGGATAGGCGTGCTCGGTCTTGACCCAACTGAGCGGGGTCCCTAGGATCCGGCAGCGGGCGTAGCGCCAGACAGCGGAGGCGCTGGCGGCGGTGTTCAACACGTTCGCCAGCATCGAGCGGAGCGGAGCGAGCAGTCCAAACGCGAGCCCGTAGATCCGTGCGGACGCCCAGATCTTCAGGATCGTCTGCGCGACTGCCAATCCGCCCGTGGAAGCGAGCAGGAGTGGAGATATGCCCGTGGCGCAACCACAAACAAACAGCAGGTTGGCCAGGAGGGACACGGGGTTGCCCAGCAGCCCCTTGCGGTCGCGCCAGAACCAATACCACTGGCCTCCGCCCCAGCCGTGCCGTTCCCAACCCTGGAACACGATGCCTGTGACCCACCGCGACCTCTGCCTCCAGGCCGTGCGGAAGGTGCGCGGGAAATACTCGCGGGTCGCGGCTCCACCGAGCACCGGGGCAAACGTCTGTTTGACACCCAGCTCGCGGAGGCGGATCCCGGTCTCGTAGTCCTCGGTCAGACACGCGGGGTCGAATGGATGTCCGGTGGCGGCAAGGAGGTCGAGAGCGTCGCGGCGGATCGCGGTCCCGACGCCTGCCGACGGGACGAAGCCGCCCAGACGGGCGCGGACCGGAAGGTCCACCGTGTGCATGTACGCGAAGTCGTCGCAGTAGATCCCGTGGACGAACTCCCACCAGGGAGTTGGCAGCGCGAGCACCGGAGTCTGAACCATTCCGAATTCGCGGCAGAGTCCGGCCACGCGGCCGAGGGAGTCCGGATGGATCAGGTCCTCTGCGTCATGGATCAGGACCACCTCGAAGCGGATCCCTTCCCTGCCTTCGACACCGGCCATGTGCTGGTGGATCCAGTTGAGGCAGTCGGCTTTCGACGTCGGACCGGAGTGGGGGCAGACGCACACGTGTACATTGACGGCGTCCTGGGCGCCCGCACGGACCTCGCGCGCGGTGTCCGGATCATTGGGATAAGTGCCTGCAAAGATGTGGTAGTTCGTGTAGCGGATCGCGGACAGGTTGTGCGCAATCATCTTGGCCGCGACACCGGCCTCTTTCCAGAGCGGGACCCAGATGGCGATAGCGGGCGAGCGTCCGGCGGCGTCGGCGCTGGTTTCGATCGAACGCCGGCGGGCGAAGTATACAAATGCTATCGCGATGTCATCGGTGGCGCTGATGAGGATCCAGACGGCCACCGCGGCGACGAGGTAATCGAAGTCCACTCATAATAGTTGCGGATTTCGAGTGGGAAAAATCTCACTCGCCACGCAAAGAAATGCGAAAAAATTATCGCGGACGCTGGCGCCGGCGCTTGGACTCCTCGGCCTTGTCGATATAGGCGATCGCGTCTGGCGTGACGCAGCCGGTCTCGCCGTGGTCGACGACAACCTTTCCGATGCGGCGGGCGGCAGCGACCGCGAGCTTTTTCAGAGACTCGTTCCGCATGCCGATGGCGATGAGGGCGCCGTTCATGGCGTGGCGGGTCCGGTTCTTTGCCGAATGGATCTTTGACTCAATCTCCGCGATCCGCGCTGCAAAGTATGCGTCGTCGAGGGATGTGTCCTGCATGGCGGCAAAGCCCACCAGGTTCCAGCCGGTCTGTGCCTTGAGATCTTCCTTGCCCTGGGTCCACTGCTCGCGTTTCTTGGCGGCGTGCGGAGTCTTGGCGACAAATCCGGCGAGCAGGTCCGCCAGCATGTAGTAACTGAGGTCGCGCAGCCAGCCGTCGAGTTCAACCGCTGTTACGGAAGACGGATCCGCGACCATCGTGGCGAGAGTCATGGCGTCTGTATTTCCGCTGGCCCAGAGCTCGCGGGCCAGGGAATGGTCCGTGCGGATCTGCTTCTTGAGTTTCCCCAGGTTGGCGAACGAAACGCCGAAGGTATTGGGTCCCGCGCCGTGGCGCGCGTAGACTTTCCTGTTCTGTTCCGTGCCCATCTCGCGAAGAGCCTGCATTGTTTCGTCAAGAGTCATTGAGGAGCTACCATTCTATTCCGGTCAGAAGAATACTTGCGCGGCGGTCCTCGAGAGGATCCATTCGCGGTCGCCGGAGTTCAAGAAAGGAAGTTTGGATTTGACCAGGTCGACGGAAGCGGCGTAGGTGTGGCCGTTGATCACCTGGAACGGGGCGTCGGAAGCCCACATGAGCCGGCACGGACCATAGTCCTCCACCAGGCGCTGGATCATGGGAACGAGGTCAAGATAGGGCGGCCGTTTGCTACCGAGAGCGTAGAAGGCGGACACCTTGACGTAGACGTTGCGGTGCTTGGCCAGGCCGCACAGGAGGCGGATGTCGGAGTCGCGGATCTCGCCCGTGGCGCCGATCCGGGCCATGTGGTCGATGACGACTTTGGTGGTAGGGAAGCGGGTGCACCATTGGTCGATCACCGGGAGCGCATCCGGATTGATAAGCGGACACATGGCGATCCCGGCGGCGGTGGCAAGCTTCCAGAGCCGCTCCATTCCAGGCGAGTCGAAACCGCGCGCGTTGATGCGGAACCCGCGGGTGCCCTGTCTGGCCAGGTCCGCCACCGCGGCGTCGAGATCCGGACGGTCATGGTCGACGACGGAGACGGCGGAGACGGCGGAGAACATTCCAGGATGGTCCTTGAGCGCGCGCAGCATGTAGGAGTTGTCGAACTTGTAGTGGCTGATCTGGATCAGCACGACGCGTGAGACACCGGCGGGCTTGGCATGCGACAGCAGGTCCTCGACCGTGAATCGCGGCGGCTGTGGGGCGCCGCCTCCGGGTGCGTAGACGTGGACGTGGGCGTCGGCGTAGTTCATCAGGCCCCCGTGGGCTCGAACTTCCACGTGGGCGGGACGATCCCTTTGACGCGCAGGTAGACAACGGCTTGTCCGCGGTGATGGGCGGTGTGCATGTAGGCGCGCATGAACAGGTCCGTGCCGCTGTGAGGAGGAAGACGGGGACTGAACTTGTAGTCGCCGCGGAGAAGCTGCTTCTCCTCCATCTTGTGGAGCACTTCGGTCACGTAGTCAAAGCTCGCGGTGAGGAACTGGCGGCAGGCTTGCTTGGTGCTGGCCTCGGGCGGCGTGGGCGCTTTGCCGATCCCGAACGCCGTCATGTAGGCGTTGTTGGCGCGGGCGATGTGGATGAACTGCTCGCCGAAGCCACGCTGCGCGGGGTCGGGCTTCGAGGCGAAGCCGTCATCTGGCATCGCTTCCATCATGGCCAAGGTGTAGGTCTTGGTATCGGCCCAGTGGCTCAAGAAGCTATCGCGCCAGGACTTGGCAAAGGGGTTCGACCATTGGGTATCGGCGGCGGCCGCCCCGGCGGGGACAGCAGAGGCGGCAAGGCTCTTCAAAACGTTTCGGCGTTTCATGATTTGACATCATAGCCCATCGGCTGCCTCTTCCAATAGGTGAGCGACCGCCAGGCCCACTCGGCCGGACCATAGCGGAAGTAGCGCAGCCAGATGGGGCTGATGATCAGGTTGATGGCCCACATCACGAGCACCACCCAGTAGAGCTTCGCGCGTTCGATCTTGGCGAAGTTGCCGAGCCCCCATCCGTCGAAATAGATCGTCAGCAGGATCGAGGTGAGCAGGTAGTTCGACAGCGCGGTGCGTCCAACAGCAGCGAGAGGAGCGGTGATCCAGCGATAGTGGCTGGACTTGCAGATCATCATGATCAGTCCGATGTAGCCGCCGGCGACGAGGAACCGGCCAGGATCGGCCGTGGATCCGAGGTAGGTGAAGAACGCCGGAATGTCGAACCCGCTGGCTGCCCACTGGCGCGAGGCCCAGTAGTTGAGTGGCGCGCCCACGAGGAATCCGATGACAGCAGAGGTGGCATAGAAGCGGTAGCTGAGCTGGGCGCTGAAGACTCCTGCCTTGGCCAGACCCATGCCGAGAATCAGCATCGCGAACACGTCGAGGAACATGAACTGGAAGAACATCGTGAACTGGAATGCCACGGCGATTCCGGAGCGCTGCTTCAAGTTGTCCACCCAGCCGCCGCGATGGGCCTTGATTTCCTCGTCCACCTTTTCCTTGGTGGGGGCGAACATGTCCCTGACGTCGTTCCATTCCTTGCGCACCTTCTTCTGCTCGGAGGTGAGGGCCTTGCCTGATGCTTCAAGCTTCTCCGCCTCGGCCGCCTTTTCGCTCATCTCCTTGATGCCGATCCCGGCGCCGACGTTCTGCAACGAATGCAGCACGATCAGTGCGGCGCCCAGGAGGATGAGGGTCTTCGCGCGCAGCGTGCGGAAGGGGAACAGAAAGAGTCCCACCATGCCATAGGCGTAGAGGATGTCGCCGTACCAGATCAGGTGCGCGTGCAGGAGTCCGAACAAGATGAGCCACAGTGTCCGGCGGTAGTAGATGTCGGCGGCGTGGATCCCCGCGCCACGCGCCTCCGCGCGGCTGAGCAGGATGATCGCGCTGGTTCCGAACAGCATCGAAAAGATGGCGCGCATCTTGCCTTCCCAGAAGGTCATCGCGACTGTCCAGATTCCCAGGTTGTCTCCAGTCTGGCCGCCGTAAGCGGAAGGATTCAGGTAGGCGGCGAAGGGGAGGCCGAAGCTGACGATATTGAGCAACAGGATTCCCAAAAGGGAAAATCCGCGGAGAACGTCGACCGATTCGATCCGCTCGGTTTGCTGAACCGGTTCCAGGTTCATAATTGATACAGGATAACCTGTGACCGAGTACGCGCGAGCCGCAGCCACATTGCTGGAACATTGCCGGACGGGCGGCGGATATCCGGTGCATCTGTTGCAGGCGCTGGCGGAGGCGGCCTGGCAAGGAGAAGACGGCGCGGCGCAAGCGCTGTTCCGCGGCCTGGTGGAGCCGCTGTGCGACGCCTTCGAGCCGGAGTTGTGTGATCAGTATGCTTTGCTGTTCAGCGCCGTGATCGCGCAACTGCTGCCGCACTGGAGCGAGCGCGAATTGCGATCTCGCTATCAACGTGTCCGGCGGCCGGCACGCGTGGAGCGGGACTACGATCGCGTGCTCGTGTTGTCGCGTGTCACGCTCGGGGCCGATGTCGCGGTGACCAGCGTGGTGCTCGATGCTGTCAAGAAGCGGTTCCCGTCCGCACGGGTTGGATTCGTGGGACCGGGAAAATCGTGGGAGCTGTTTGACCGCGATCCCAGGCTTGATCACGTCGAGGCGCCGTACTCGCGGACAGGAACGTTACGCGGCCGGCTGGAGGCAGGCATCGAGCTTCGCGGGATGCTCTCCAGTTCCGGAGCGCTGGTTGTGGATCCGGACTCGCGGCTGACGCAGTTGGGATTGATCCCCGTGTGTCCCGAGCAGGACTACGTGTACTTCGAGAGCAGGGCCTTCGGAGGCGCGGGACACGAATCACTGACGGAACTCGCCGCCCGCTGGGCGGCACAAACGTTCGGAGTCGAAGGGGCGCGGCCGTATGTAGCACCGTCAGCCGCGCCGGCGGTGGATGAGCCGGGCCTGACGTCGATGAGCCTGGGCGTGGGTGAAAATCCGGCCAAGCGGATCCATGGTGCGTTCGAGGAGCAGCTCACGGGCTACTTGCTCGGCCGGGGACACCGGCTGCTGATCGATCAGGGTGCGGGCGGAGAGGAGACGGAGCGGGTGCGGCGGCTGCTCGATCTGTTCCCCGGGCAGATCCGCACCTGGTCTGGCGCGTTCGCGCCGTTCGCCGCTTCCATCGCGCGAAGCTCCCTCTACGTCGGGTACGACTCGGCGGGGCAGCATGTCGCGGCTGCATGTGGAACGCCGCTGGTCACGGTCTTCGCGGGGCATCCATCGCGGCGGATGCTCGAACGCTGGACTCCGTACGGCGCAGGCAGACGGACGCTCGTGGCCGCCGAAGAGACCGATTGGAGGCGCGTGCTCGAACGCGCGATCCATGCCATCGATCAGTCCACTTGAAACACGTGCTTTGATTCCGCGGTCTGTTTGCCGGCGGTGTCCCGCAGCTTCAGCACGATCGTATAGGAGCCCTTGGGAATGTCCTTCTGCAGATTGAGGCTGAGCGCGCCCTGGACGTAACGCTTCGGGTAATACGCCGACTCCTTCTCCGCGGCAGCGTTGGGCTCGGCGAACAGCCGTGATCCATCGGCGCGGAGCACTTCGAGTCCATAGGCGACGTCGAAGCTGTTCTTCGGTCCGAATTTGTATCCGGTGATTTCGAAGCGCGCCCACAGGGTGTCGCCCGGCCGGTAGGACGGGGGAGTGAGCGGGCGTGTGTCGTCCTCGGTGCGGAGGAACCGGAAATTGCGCTGGACGAGTTCGGTGCTGGCCTCGACTGTGTACGGGCTGCGGACGGGCAGGCGGATGTCGCGCGTAACGGTCTTCCCGGCAAGTTCGTCGCGGACCGTGATGGTGACCTTGTAGTCTCCGGTGTCGGCCAGCGGCGGGATGAAAAACTCGTGGCGTTTTTTGGGCTTCCAGTCCTTGTCCTGGGCGGCGAGGGGGGCGTCGATCACCTCGGACTTCGGCTCGGCCAGGCGCACTCCCTTGGGATCGAACGCATCAATGGTCCAAGTGATCTTGACGCGCGGCGTCTCCTCGCCGGTCTTCGTATAGGCGGCGATAAGGAAGCTGACATGCACGGGATCGCCAGGGGAGAATGCCTGAGCAGCGGGAACAGACGGGCCGTCCTCGTACTGATGCAGCGACGCTTCGGGTATCGTTACCGCACCCAAAGCGTACGTAGCCGCGAGGAGCAGCCCAGGTCTCATTGCTTGGTTCCTGTGGGAGCCTGCACGGGCTCGCCCACCTCGAGCCGCATGGGGATCGCGATGAGGGCCATCTTATCGGTGCCGGAATCGCTCGCGTCCACCACTTCGAGCAGCAGGTTGCGGGTGGGAGCTTCGAAGTAGATACGGCCGTTGATGAACTCGCCGGGTGCAATGGTGCGGATCAGACCGAGCCACTCGGGGACGTCCCGCAGGTCACTGACCTCCGGGTATACGGCTCCTGAATCGTCCTTCAGGCGAAGCAGCGGAGCGTTCAACTCCCGGTTGGAAGCGTTGGCGACTTGGACGCGCAATACGACGAACCGCTCCTTCGGGATGCGGTCCATTCCGCCGGACTGAATTTGCTGGACCCAGTCGGCCTCGATCACCGTGTAGACCAGCCCTCCGGTTTGTACGTTTTCCCCCATTCGCTTGGGGGCCTCCTGGGTTGGCCCGGAGCAAGACGCGAGCGCACCCGCCGCGCAACCGAGCCATTGGCGCCTGTTCATATCGTGTCTCCCTCTAGCTATAAACTAGGACAAAGCATGAGCTGCAAGCAAATCATTTTACTGATTCTCACCACCGTTTGGCTGTTGGCACAAGGCACGCACCCGGTGAGTGGCCGGAAGATCGCGCCCGTGATGGGGGTGGGCGGGGCGGACTGGCTGGTCCGGCCCGAGCGCGAGCTGGAGGAAAATCCCGATCTGGCGCTGAAGCTGCTCGACATTCCAAAGGGCGCGGTGGTGGCGGACCTCGGCGCGGGTGTGGGCTACTACTCGCTAAAGATCGCCCGGATCGTGGGGAGCGGGGGCAAGGTGTATGCGACCGACATCCAGCCGGAGATGCTGCGGCTGCTCCGAAAGCGCGCGGAGAAGGAGGGAGTGCGGAACGTCGAGACAGTCCTCGGGGGAGCCAGCGCCACCAACCTTCCGGACAACAGCATTGACATCATTCTGCTGGTGGACGTCTACCACGAGTTCTCCGAGCCACAGAAGATGCTTGCCAGCATCGCCGCGGCGATGAAGGACAATGGGCGGCTGGTGCTGCTCGAGTTCCGCGAGGAAGACCCACGCGTACCCATCCGCCCGGAGCACAAGATGAGCCAGGCCACGGTGACCCGGGAACTGGAAGCCGAGGGCTATGAAATGGAGAAGTCAATCCCCGGCTTGCCCTGGCAGCACATCCTGGTTTTCAGGAAGCGGCGATGATCAGGCGCTGAACGAGCTGCCGCAGCCGCAGGTGGACTTCACGTTCGGGTTGGAGAACTTGAAGCCCGAGCCTTCGAGGGTCTCGACGTAGTCGACTTCGGCGCCTTCGAGGTAAAGCAGGCTGGCCTGGTCGACGAAGACCTTGAGTCCTTCGTAGTTGTAGGTCTTGTCGAGCATATTGGGGGCGTTCTCGAAGGCCATCGAATAGCTGAAGCCCGAGCATCCGCCGCCCACGACGGCAATCCGGAGTCCGGCTGGGGCCGGTTCCTGGGTGGACAGGATCTCTCTCACCTTGTCGACGGCGCGGGGGGTCAAATTCACGTTCATTTGGAAAAGCTCCTCAAATGAAAGGATACCTGGAAGTACGGATTGGATGCAAGAATCCGAGGGGGGATGAATCCGGCGTCCAGATGCGCTAAGATGCGGGCGAGGAGATTCGCGAACATGCTGCTTGTGGTGCTTGCTTTGAGTGCGGCAGTGGTGATGGCTCAGATTGCCCAGCCAATCCCGCCGGTGCGCCATCCGGGTCTGGGTCCAGTGGGGCACGGATTCGGCAGCGTGGTATTTCCGGGGACCGGTGTCCCGCGCGGGAATCCGGTGCCGCAGGGCCACATTCAAGCTTTGGGTGCGACGGTTCGCGGCGTACCGCAAGCGCCGTATCCGGGGCACTACGCGGCAACCGCGCCCTACATTTACCCGGTCGCGATTCCGTACGGATACGGGATGGCGCCCGCACCCGCGCCGGCTCCGAACGTGACCGTAATCAATGCTCCGGCGCCGCCCCCGACGGTGATCATCAACCAGGGCTACGTTCCGGAGCGGGGGAAACCGGTGGCGGAGACTCCCACCGTGCACAGCTACCAGGCGCCGATTCCGAACAATCCGGAAGGCCAGAGGATCCGGCGGGAGACCGACGACAGGCCAACGGTCTACCTGCTGGCGCTCCACGATGGCACGGTGTATTCGTGCTATGCGTTTTGGCTCGAAGGCGAGATGGTGTACTACGTGACCACCAAGCAGGTCCACGAGAAGATCCCAAAGTCGAGCGTGGATATCCGGCTGAGCGAGCAGTTGAACCGGGAGCGGAACGTCGAGTTCGAGTTGAACTGAGCGGGCGCGGAGTCTCCCGCTGTCGCGCCGCGCCGCTGGTATACTCGGGACATTCCAGCTATCAGGAGAACTCTTATGAGACCAATCTCCCTCGCACTGACCCTCGCGGGCGTGTGCGCCGCGCAATCGCCTACTGGGCAAATTCTCGGCACAGTGACTGACGCCTCCGGACTAGCAGTGACCGGGGCGGCCGTCACCCTCAGCAATGACGCCACCGGACAGCGCGTGACGCTGCAATCAAACGCATCGGGCGACTATGCCGCTGTCGCACTGAATCCTGGCACATACACAATGACGGTGGAGCGGGATGGCTTCAAGAAGTTCGTCCGCTCAGGCGTCTCCGTGACCTCGTTCCAGAATGTCCGCGTCGATGCCGCCCTTGAGGTGGGAGCAGTATCGCAGTCGATTGTCGTCGAAGGCGACGCGCCGCTCGTCGACACCAGGACTGCGGCCGTCGGCACGCTGATCGATGACAAGCGGATCGTGGACCTGCCCCTCAACGGCCGGAACGTTCTCTCATTCACCAACCTCATTCCTGGCGTGACGCGAACCGCTGTGACCGGAGGGTCCGACGTCTCCTTCTCCCAGCAGCGCGTCAACATCAACGGCAACCGGGCCTATTCGACGAACATGCAGCTCGACGGAGGCTCCATGTTCTACGCACATCGCGGCCAATCGATGAACTTTCCCCCGCCGGACTCGGTGCAGGAAATCAAGGTCGTCTCGGCGGGCGTGACCGCCGAGTATGGACGCGGCACGGCTGTCGTCGCCGCGGTGACCAAGTCCGGCACGAATCAGATGCATGGCTCGGCCTGGAACTTCTTCCGCAATGACGATCTGGACGCCCGCCGGTTCTTCGATCCCTCAAAGGCCAAGCTCCGCTACAACCAGTTCGGCGGCACCGTCGGCGGGCCGGTCTTCCGCAATAGAGCATTTTCACATTTTATGTACATCTAGCTATGTCCGATATCCGCAACTCCGGCAATAGGCGCGGACTTGTTCTGGGGTGAGATGCTGGAGGGCCTCAGAAAGTGCATGTTCGAGCGCGGCGGC
>Ga0194132_10001875_pt1 | contig 41393 bp, 34 predicted proteins | sample TA2KigOf80mmetaG_FD_148612 | JGI IMG/M metagenome (GOLD analysis project Ga0194132, IMG submission 148612) | Freshwater microbial communities from Lake Tanganyika, Tanzania - TA2015054 Kigoma Offshore 80m | ecosystem: Environmental > Aquatic > Freshwater > Lake | place: Tanzania: Lake...
GGGCGGGGCGCTGCCGCATGCCGCCAGCCCGACGGCCAACGCGAGCAGGCTGGCGACGCGACAGCTCACTGGCTCGCCTCCACGATCGCGGCGGGCGCGGCGAAGATCTGCTGCGCGCACGCCTGCACGGCGGTCGCCGCTGGCGGGGCCGGTGGGCCGAAGCGGAACGGTTGCGACGGCCACGCGAGGTGCGTGGCCGCTGCGCTGGCTGCGGCGCTGCGTGCGTCGGGGTTGACGGCGCGCCACGCGCGCATGCAGGCGGCGTGCGCGCGCGCAAGGTCGTCGTCGGCTGGCGCGCCGGCTGCCGACGCTTTGCAGGCTGCGATGATGGCGTCGGCCAGGCCGGCCAGGCCCGCCGGATCGGTGGCTTCGATTGTCAGCAGCGCGCGGCCATCGCGCGCCGCTGGCCACGGCGCGACGACGCGGGCCCGCGCCTCGGCGCGGCCGGCGGCGCGCAGACGGCGGGCGAGTTCGCCATCGTCGCCGCCGAGCCACTCCGCAATCGCAGCCACCGTGTCGCCGTCGACCGGCGTCGGCAGCGGCCAGGCCAGCGCGATCGTCGGCGTGACCGACCAGACGATCCGCGAGCGGCGTTCGCCGGCGAGCGGCGCCAGTAGCGGCATCGCCGGCAGCGGCGGCGCGATCAGGTCGCTGCGCGCGAACGCGGCCGCCAGCGTGGCCTTCGCCGCTGCGACGTCGAGGTCGCCGACCAATACGTGCACCGCGCGCGACGGCGCCTGCGTGGCGGCCCAAGCCGCCGCCGCCTGTTCGCGCCTCGGTGGCGCCGGGTTGGGCGGATCGATCGCGCGTGCCGACGGATGGCCCGCCATGGTCAGCGCCAGCAGTTCGGCGCGCAGGTTGATTAGTGGGTCGGAGACACGCTCGCGAGCGCGCTCCTCGAAAGTCTCGAGCCAGCCGCGCTCGAGGTCGCGCAGCGCCTGATCCTCGCGTCGCTCGACGAGCAGGCGCGCGACCTCGGGCAGCGCCGCGCGCGTCGTCGTCAGGCTGAACACGGCGGCTCCGTCGCGGGCGGCGAGTTTCGGTTGCCACGCCGGCGCGGCCGCCAGCGCGCGCAGCCACGCACGCTGGTCGCCCAGTTCGCGCGCCTGCTCGCCCCAGCGCTTGGCGTCCGCCGCGGCGACGGTGTCGCTCGGGTTGTTCTGCATGCGCAGCCACGTCTCCTCCAGCCCAAGCAGGGCTTGCTGTTCGCGCGTGACGTCTTGCGAGCCGATTCGCCAGGTGCCGTGCAGCGAGACGCGTGCGACCGTCCAGCCGAGGCCTTCGTGGCCGGCGGGGTCGAACGCGATGTCGATCGGGCTGGCGAGGGCCCAGTGCACCACCGTCGCCGAAGGTTCGGCGACGAGCAGGAAGCGCGAGCCGTCGGGTGCGGTGAATGTCGCCGGCGATGGTCGCTGGGCGGCAGTGGTCATCAGCAGCAGGGCCGTGGCCGCTGCCGTCGCCGCGAGGTCACGCCAGGGCCGAGGCATCGGTTGCCAGGTCCTGGCCGTCCGCGCGCGCGTGGCGGTTGCTGCGCGGGCTGCAGACGCCGCGCCTGCTGGCGGCGACGAAGTCGACGATCTCGCGGCACAGCGGCTCGCCGAACAGCGCGTTGGCGCGCACGGCGTCGAGGCGCTGCTGCAGGGTGCCGGCGCGCCAGAACAGCAGTCGGAACACGCGCTTGACCAGCGCCTTCTGCCCGGCGTCGAAACCGTTGCGGTGCAGGCCGACGACGTTGACGGCGACCAGCTTGGCGCGGTCGCCCTGGACCATCGCGAACGGTGGCGCGTCGTGCGACACCATCGCGCCGGCGCCGATCATCGCCATGCGGCCGACGCGCGCGAACTGGTGGATGCCGACCATCGCGCCGAGGATCGCGCGGTCGCCGATCACGGTATGGCCCGCAGCCATCGCGCCGTTGGTGAATACCACGTGGCTGCCGATGGTCGCGTCGTGCCCGATGTGGGCGCCGACGAGGATCATGTTGTGGTCGCCGATCGTCGTTGTGCCGCCGCCGAACGGCGTGCCGCCGTGGATGGTGACGTGCTCGCGGATGCGGTTGTGGGCGCCGATGCGCAGCTTGCCGGCGGTATCGCCGGCCTTGAGCTTCTTGTCCTGCGGGGTCACGCCCAGGACCGCGAACGGGAACACCTCGCAGTCCTCGCCCAGCCACGTGTCGCCATCGATGACGCAGTGGCTGATCAGCCGCGCGCGGGCGCCGATGCGGACCATGGGGCCGACCGTGCAGTACGGTCCGATCTCGACGTCGGCGCCGAGTTCGGCGCCGGGGGCGATGATGGCGGTTTTATGGATGCCCATCGGCTGGGGGAATGCGGGCCGCGGTCCGCCGGGCGCGGGCGGCGACGTGCGTATGTCTACCCGAGGCAAGAAGATCGCGCTACCCTTGCCAATCGGGCCGCGTGCGCGTCAATGCGCGCCGTCCGCTCCGCGCCTGCCATTCCGATGATGCCTTCGTTCGCAACGCCGTCCCTGTCGCGCGCGCGCGCCGTCGCGCGCCGCCGCCGCCACCGTGCGGAGGCCCGCCCATGACCCGCCTGCGCGGCGAGTGCGTCGCCCCCGGCGTCGCGGTTGGACCGGTGGTGTTGCGGGGCTTCGACGCGCAGCAGACATCGCGGCGCATCGCCGCGGACGAAGTCGAAGGCGAGTTGACGGCGCTGCGCGTCGCGCTCGACAAGAGCCGCGAGCAGATCGAGGAGATCAAGCAGAAGCAGGGTGGCGCGCTCGGCGAGTCGGAGCTGCGCATCTTCGACGCTCACCTTTCGTACCTCGCCGACGCAATGTTCGTCACCGAAATCGAATCGCAGGTGATCAAGGAGCGGTTGTCGGTGCGCGAGGCCGTGCAGGTCGTGTTCGGCAAGTACGACCGCATCTTCCAGCTGGTCGAGAACGACCTCTTGCGTCGCCGCGCCAGCGACCTGCGCGACGTCGCCACGCGCATGCTGCGCAACCTCGACAAGACGGCCGTGCGCGGCGGCGCGCCGGCCAACGTGCCGTACATTCTCGTCGTGCGCCGGCTGACGACGGCGGACATGTTCAACGTCGCCAATGAGAAGGTCGAGGGCATCGTCGCGGAGGAGGGCGGCATGAACTCGCACGCGGCGATCCTGGCGCGCAGCATGGGCATTCCGACGGTGACCGGCATCCATGGCCTGCCGAGCGACCTTCGCGACGGCGACCCCGTGGTGCTCGACGCGACGCACGGCGAGTTGGTGACGCGCCCGGCCGATACCGAACTCGCCGACGCGACGGCGGCGGCGCAGCGCTGGAAGGCGAGCCTGTCGGAGCGCGCCGAACCGGCTGGGGCCGCCGAGCACGCGACCCGCGATGGCGTCGCCGTGCGCATCCTGGGCTCTTGCGGCAGCGCTGGCGAGGCCGAGTTGGTGCGTTCGTTCGGCATGGCCGGCATCGGCGTGTTCCGCACCGAGCTGCAGTTCTTGACCGAGAGGATGCGGCCGACGGAGGATGCGCTGGTCGCCGCGTACCGGAAGGCCATCGAGACGCAGCTTGGCAAGGACGTCGCTTTCCGCCTACTCGACGTGATGGCGGCGTCGCGGGCGGCCGACGGCGCGCCGGCGGAGCGCAACCCGACGATGGGACTACGCGGCGTGCGCGGCTTGCTGCGCTCGCCCGATCTGATGCGCATGCAGTTGCGCGCGATCCTGCGCGCCGGAGCCGGCGTAGAGGGCATCGGCATCCTGGTGCCGTTCGTCACCGGCCTCCCGGACCTGCAGCGCGTCAAGGCGGCGCTGCTCGAGGAGCGCGTCGCGCTCAAGAAGGCGCGCATACCAGTCGCCGAGGATGTGGCGTTGGCGCCGATTGTCGAGGTGCCGGCGGCGGCGATGCAGCTCGGCGCGCTGTTCAACGAGAGCGATTTCGCCGTCGTCGCCGTCGACGACCTGCAGGCGCACATGCTCGCCGCCGACCGCGACAACGCCGACGTGCGCGAGTACCACGAGATGGCGCACCCGGCGGTGTTCGAGCTGCTGGCGCGCATGGCCAAGGACGCCGAGCGCCGCGAGAAGCCGATCGTGCTGTTCGGCGAGTGCGCCGCCGACCCGGTGCGCGTGCCGTTCTACCTCGGCGTCGGCTACCGCAACTTCTCGGTCGCGCCGGTGCGCCTGCGCGGCCTGCTCAAGGCGCTCAGCCGCTACTCGATCGACGAGTGCCGGCGCATCGCCGCGCGCGTGCTCGAGGCGCCGCGCACCGTCGATGTGCAGAAGGTGCTGGTCAGCATCGAGACCGTCTGACGCTCGGCCCGGCGGTTCAGCGGCCTTTGCCGCCGCCCGCCGGCAACGGCTCGGCGCCCTTGCCGCCTTCGTCGTCGCCGCCCAGCGCCTTCTCCAACTCGTCCATCGGGTCGGCGACGCCCGGCTTGAGCGTGTCGACGTAGGCGTGGAACTCGATCTCCAGCTTGGCGAGGTCGATGCCCTTGAAGACCTTGCCCTGCACCGCCTCCCAGTTGGTCGTGCGCGCGATCTCGGCGACGTACTGCGGGATCAGCTTGGCGTACTTGCCCTCGGCGCCGTGCAGCAGGAACTGGCAGAAGGCCCAGCCCTGCGCGTAGCAGATGCTCGGGTTGCTGTAGTAGTCGCGCTGCAGCATGCGCAGGAACTCGGGCAGCGGCACCATGCGCGACTGCGCCTTCGCGGCCTTCAGGATGCGCAGGCGGCCGTCGAAGATGCGGCCGAGGTCCGCCTTCTTGCCCTTCCCGTCGCGCGGCGCCGCCGTGTAGAAGTAGTCGCCCACGCCTTCGTTGATCCACGAGGGCAGGTCGACGCGGCTGACGACGAGCCAGTGGTAGTACTGGTGCCAGCCCTCGTGCGCGGCGCAGCCGAGGATGTCCATCTTCATCATGTCCTCGAAGTCGCCGAGTCGGCGCGCCAAGCGGTCCTTGGCGGTTTCCTTGCCCGTGGCGGCGGCCTGCTCCTTGTCCTCGTCGCTCCACTTGCCGGTGTCGTAGCAGACCATCTCGCGGTCCGACGAGCTGTAGTAGGCGCCGGCGCCAGCCGGCGCGCCGTAGGCGTGGAACGCCTTGTCGTCGACAAAGACCTTGATGGTCTGCAGCTTCACGCCGCCGGTCCCGCTCGGCTTGAACATGCGCCGGTAGACGGCGTTCATGACCTCCATGTGCTCGCCGAGGCGCTTCGCCTTGTCGAGGCCGCACTGTGACTGGATGTGGTAGTTCTTGGTGTTGTGCACCACCCAGCCCTCCGGAACCTTGCTGGCGCTGGTCCAAGGGCCCGGCCGGATCTGGCTCTGGGCCGCGACCTGGGTGAGCAGGAGGGCGAACGCAGCGGCGAAGCGCACGGGGAGCCGGGTCGTCATGGGCGTGGGGGCGGCGGACCGGGTTGGCGGCACTCGACGCGCGACAGGGCGTAAGGCTCCCCGTCGCGGGCGAAGGCCGCAAGTGCGCAAACTGCCAAAGAATCTGTCACGCCCTCACGAACCAGCCGCTGGCGGCTGCGGGCAAGGCTTGCCGCCGAGCGCGCGGTGCGACGGCCCGGTCGGCCGCAAGTCACTCGCGTACAGGGCCAACCCCGTGGGCGTGAATGGCTTCGGGTTGAGCTGCTCGCCAAGCTTCGTCGCCGCGTCGGCGAGCGCGTAGACGCCAAAGCGCCCCTTTACCCGGCCGAGGGTGACGTGCGGCGTGAAGCCGCGCTTCTCGCGCTCGACGCCGAATTCGCCGCCGCGGGCGACCAGTTCGTCGTGCAGCGCCGTCACCGCGTCGACGTCGCCGCCAAGTCCGGCCCAGACGACGCGCGGCTCGCCACGCGCCGGGAAACAGCCCAGCCCGGCGAGATGGAGCGAGAGCGGCGGCAGCGTCAGCGAGCGCACGAGCTCGGCGAACTCCTTGGCGCGATCGTCCGGCGCTTCGCTGGCGAAGGCCAGCGTCAGGTGCATCTGCTCGGGCGGCACCCACTTCACGTCGAAGCGCTCGCGCAGCGGCGCGGTGACCTTGGCGAGATGGTTGCGGACAGGCTCGGGCAGGTCGAGGGCGACGAAGCAGCGCACGCGCAGATGCTAGGAGTCCGCGCCATGGATGGCCACGCCGCGAGCCCACGCGCCGTTGCGCCCGGGAGCTCGCCGGCGAGCCTTGGCGCACTGATCCACCTGCGGTCGTCGGCTTCGCCCCGACCGCGCATCCACGCGCAGGATCGGCTCGCGTCCTCGATGATGACTCCTGGCGGTCGCTGCTCCATCGCGCGTGCTACAACCTGCGGATGACGACGACTCCGTGCTTCACCGTCGACGCGTTCGCCGATGCGCCGTTCCGTGGCAACCCCGCCGCCGTCTGCCTGCTCGCCGCGCCGAGACCGGCGAAGTGGCTACAGGCGGTCGCCGCCGAGCTCAACCTGTCCGAGACAGCGTTCGTCACGCCGAAGAAGGGCGGCTTCGGTCTGCGCTGGTTCACGCCCGTTTGCGAGGTCGACCTCTGCGGCCACGCCACGCTCGCCGCCGCGCACGTGCTGTGGAGCGAGGGCCTCGCGCCCGCCGGCGACACGATCCGCTTCGCCACGCGCAGCGGCGCGCTGGCGGCAGCCCGCGCGGCGGACGGTCGCGTCGCCATCGACCTGCCGGCCGGCACGCTGCGCCCGGCCAAGGCGCCGCTGGCGCTCGCCAAGGCGCTCGGCCAGAAGCCGGTCGATGTCTGTCGCGGCGGCGACGACCTGCTGGTGGCGCTGCGCGACGAGCGCGCCGTGCGCGCCGTGCGGCCCGACCTCGCCGCGCTCGCGCGCCTGCCGTACCGCGGCGTCGTCGTCACGGCGCGCGCGACGCGCGGCGCCGACTTCGTCTCGCGCTGCTTCTATCCGGCGGTCGGCGTGCCCGAGGACCCGGTCACCGGCTCGGCGCACTGCGCGCTCGGCGTCTACTGGGCGGTCGAGCTGGCGAAGACGACGCTGCGCGGCTTCCAGGCCTCGGCTCGCGGCGGCTTCGTCGATGTGACGCTGCGCGGCGACCGCGCGCTGCTGCGCGGCGGCGCGGTGACGGTTGTGCGCAGCGAGCTGCTCGCCTGACGCGCGCCGGCGCCGGCTCGCCCTCGGCGGCGACGGCGGCGGCGAACAGCGTGGCGACGCTGCGTTGGCGCGAAGGCGAGTGCCTCGTGTTCGACGACACGTTGGCGCACACGGCGTGGAACCTCGGCGCCGGCGACCGCACCGTGCTGCTGGTGACGTTCGCTCGGCCGTGAGCGGCGCACCGGAGGCATCGCGGCTGCCGCAGCCGCCCGCCGGCGGATAGGCTGCGCGCCCGCCATGACGCTCCGCCTGCTCGCCGCCGCACTGTTCGCCACCGCCGCCGTCGCGGCTCAGCAGGCTCCGGTCTGGAAGCTGCCCAAGCACGGCGCCGCCGAGTACCGGCGCACCTACTCGGCCGTCAGCGACGTCGCCGCCAAGGCGGCCGAGGCGCCGGCCCTCGACGCCAAGGGCAAGGTCCCGGACGAGCTGCTGCCCGACCTGCTGCCAGCGCCGTGGATCTGCCAGGGCGAACTCACCGACGACCAGCTCGCGATCGGCGACAAGCCGCGCGATCTACGCGACGTGCTGCGCCTCGTCGCCAGCGACCTGCGCCTCGCCGGCGCGGTCAAGCTGCGCGCGCACCGCATCGTGCCGTTCGGTGACCTCGTCGTGACCGGCAAGGCCGAGCCGATGGCCGCCGACGGCGCGCAGTCGCTGACGTTCGCGGTCGCCACCGAGGACCCCGAGGTGCTGCCCGGCGAGTCCAAGGCGACGATGGCGAAGTTCGTGCGCGACCTGTGCAAGCACCAAGCCAAGGGCGAGCTGCGCCTGCGCCGCACGTTCGACGCGCAGCGCGGGGCGGTCGGCAGCTGGCAGGGCGAGCTGTCGCTCGTGTACGAGGAGAGCAAGGGCGCGTGGCGCAAGCTCGTCGTCCGCGACGCCTGGGACCTCGTCGCCGTGCACGACAACCAGGACGCGGCGTTCCGCGGCGCGGTCGCGCAGGCGATCCGCGAAGGCGCCAAGTGGCTGCGGCGCGACCTGGAGAAGCTCGACCGCAGTCACCTGCTGGATCGCGACGACAAGTCGAACACGTACGGCGCTGGCCGCATCGCGCTCGCGCTGCTGACGTTGTTGCACGCCGAGACGCCGGTCAACGACCCGGTCGTCGCCGCCGGATTCGCCGAGCTCAGGAAGCGCGTGCTCGTCGACACCTACTCGCTCGCCGTCGCGTTGATGGCGCTCGCCGAGCGCTACACGCCACCAGGCGAAGCGGACCTGCTGCGCAGCGGCACGCTGGCGGCGCCGAAGCCGCGCGTGCTGTCGGCCGAGGACAAGAAGATCGCCGCCGAGTGGCTGGCGGCGCTGCTGCAGAACATCGACACGCGGCACAAGCCCGACCGCCGGTTGGCGTTCAACTACACGGCCGGCCCGCGCTTCGACAACTCGCTGACGCAGTACGGCCTGCTCGGCCTGTACGCGGCGTTGCTGTGCGACCTCGATGTGCCGAAGACCGCGTGGGCGGCGGCGGCCGAGCACCAGCTGCTGCAGCAGTGCGACCACTTCGGGCGCGCCGCCGTGCCGCAGCTCGTGCGCTACGCCGACCGCGCGGCGCAGGCGCGCGGCGAGCTGCAGAAGCAGAAGCCCAGCACCGGGACGCCCGCGCCCGTGCGCGGCTATTGCTACCGCGAGCCGACGCGACCGGCATACGGCTCGATGACCGCCGCCGGCGTCGGCAGCCTGCTGATCAGCCGCTTCGGCCTGCTGTACACGGGGCAGGCCAAGTCCGACGCGCTGCCCAAGATCGACGCCGGCATCCAGAGCGGCTTCGCGTGGCTCGGCGAGGAGTTCAGCGTGCGCAGCAACCCGGGCTTCGTCGAGAAGGGCGACGACAGCTACTACTACTACCTCTACGGCCTCGAGCGGACGTGCGAGCTCGCCGGCGTGGCGCTGCTGCACGATCGCGATTGGTACTACGAGGGCGCGGTGCATTTGCTGGCGCTGCAGAACCGCAACGGCAGCTGGCCGGTTGAGCGGCGCGGTCGCCTGATGATCGACGCCACGTGCTTCGCGGTGCTGTTCCTCAAGAAGGCGGCGCTGCCGCCGACGACCGGCGGATGACCGCGCCGGCCCTGTTGCGCCCGCTCGCGCTCGGCAAGGTCGCGGTCGGCATGCCGGCGGTGCAGGCCGCGCTCAGCGGTTACTCGGATCTCGCGATGCGCACGGTCGCGCGCGAGCACGGCGCGCCCTACGCGCTCAACGAGGTCGTGCTCGACGAGGTGGTGCTGCAGAAGGGCAAGCTGCAGCGGCGCATCCTGTCGGTGCCCGAGCACGACCATCCGGTCGGCGGCCAGCTGATGGGCAGCGATCCGGCGCGCTTTGGCGCCGCGGCGCGCGAACTGGTCAAGGCCGGCTACGACGTCGTCGACGTCAACTTCGGCTGCCCGGTCAACAAGGTGCTCGGCCGCCGCCGCGGCGGCTGGCTGCTGCAGGACCCAGCGACCGCGCTGGCGATGGTCGACGCCGTGCTGCAGGCGGTAGCGGGCGACGCGCCGGTGACGGTCAAGATGCGCCGCGGCTCCGACGACTCGCCCGACGCCGAGCGGCGCTTCTGGACGATTCTCGAAGGCGTGATCGCGCGCGGCATCACTGCCGCGACGGTGCATCCGCGCACCGTCGCGCAGAAGTACGTCGGCAGCAGCCGCTGGGAGTTCCTGGCGAACGTGAAGCGCCACGTCGGCGCTTTTCCGATCCTCGGCAGCGGCGACCTGTTCTCGCCGTTCGACGTCGTCGCGATGCTGCGGCAGACCGGCGTCGACGGCGTGACGGTGGCGCGCGGCTGCATCGGCAATCCGTTCGTGTTCGGGCAGGTCCGCGACCTGCTGGCGGGACGGCCGGCGCAGCGGCCGTCGATGGCGATGACGCGCGCGGCGCTGGCGCGGCACTGGCACTTGGCCGTGCCGCTCTACGGCGACGAGCGCCGCGCGCTGCCGCACGCGCGCATGCACTGCATCAAGTACGGTCAGTACCACCGCGAGCCGGTGTGGGCGCGCGAGCGGCTGGTGACGATGCGCGGGCCCGAGCACTGGGGGTCGTTGGTCGACGAGGTGTTCGCCGATCGCTTCGACGAAGGGCGCGCCATGGAACTGCGCCCCGAGGACGCGGTCGTGCCGGCGCTGCAGTCGTGCAGCGAGTGAGCGCGCGGCGGTAGAGTGTCGGGATGGAGTCGAAGTTCGCCTTGTCGTCTTGGTCACGGTCGTCGTCGTGCGCGACCATCGCCCTCGTCGCCGTGCTGCTCGCCGCCTGCGCCATGTCGCCACCCCGCGGCCCGACCCCGGGCGCGCAGGGCTTCGACGGCGACCTCGCCGGTTGGCGGGCGGCGAGCACCGGCGGCAGCGGTCCGGACGCGAAGTGGATGGTCGTGATCGACGAGCGCGCGGTCTCCGCGCCGCGGGTGATGTCGATGGTCGCCGCCAGCGCGGGCGGCGAGGACCGCTTCAACCTGTATTGGACGCCGGAGCCTGCGATCGCCGACGGGCGCGTGTCGGTCGCCGTGCGCGCCGACGGCGGCGAGGTCGACCAGGGCGGCGGCCCGATGTGGCGCGTGCAGGACGCCGACAACTACTACGTCTGCCGCTTCAACCCGCTCGAGTCCAACTTCCGCGTCTACGTCGTGCAGGACGGCGTGCGGCGGCAGCTCGGCACGACGCTCGTCATCACCAAGCCCGGCGACTTCCACCGCGTCATCGTCACCTTTGTCGGCGACCACATCACCTGCGCGCTCAACGGCGCCGTGATGCTCGACGTGCGCGACGCGACGATCGGCAAGGCGGGCGGCATCGGGCTATGGACGAAGGCCGACGCGCGGACGTCGTTCGACGACTTCGTGGCGACGGCGAAGTAGCGGCCGCGCGCCGTCCATGCCGTCAGGCCGGCGCGCCGCGCTCCATGCACTGCGCAAACGTGCGATGGTCGACGTTCGACCCGCACACGAGCACGCCGATGCGCTTGCCGGCGAGCTGGTCGCGCAGTTGCAGCATGCCGGCGAGCGCAGCGGCGCCGCCCGGTTCGACGGCGAGCTTGCCGTCGGCGAACAGCAGCCACATCGCGCGGCAGATGGCGGCGTCGTCGATGCGCACGAGGCCGTCGAGCAGCCGCCGGCACAGGCCGTAGGTGTACGGCATCGCGGTGGGCGAGCCGAGGCTGTCGGCGATCGTGCGCACGGCGTCGATGCGCTGCGGTTCGCCGGCGGCGAAGCTGCGGTGCATGGTGTCAGCGCCCTCGGGCTCGACGCCGTAGACCTTGCAGCGCGGCTGGAAGTGCTTGACCGCGCTGGCGACGCCGGCGGCGAGGCCGCCGCCGCCGATGGCGACGAACAGCGCGTCGAGCTGGCCGGTCTGGATCAGGAACTCCATGCCGAGCGTCGACGCGCCGAGCGCCATCTCCTCGCTCTCGAACGGCGGCAGGTAGGCGCGGCCGTCGCGCGCTTCGATTGCCTTGGCCTCGTCGAACGCGGCGGCGACGTGCTCGACCAGCACGACCTCGGCGCCGAGCGTGCGGCAGGCGGCGACGCGCGTCGGGTTGGCGGTCTGCGGCATCACCACCTTGGCGCTCACGCCGGCGCTGCGCGCCGCCCACGACACCGCCATCGCGTGATTGCCGCCGCTGACGGCGACGACGCCAGCCTGTCGCTGTGCGTCGGTGAGCCGCTGCATCGCCAGCAGCACGCCGCGCGTCTTGAACGAGCCGGCGTGCTGCAGCAGTTCGAGCTTGAGGTGCACGACGGCGCCCTCGGGCTTGGCGGCGTCGATGCGCAGGCCCTGCCATTCCCACGACGGCGTGTGGCGCACGCGACCGGCGAGCTGGCGCCGCGCTTCCTGGATGGCTTCGACCGACGGCGGTTGCGGCAGTCCGGCGAATGGGTCGGCGGCGGGGAAGGTCACGGCGGGGTTGTCGTGCGAGCGGTGGTTGTCGGGCGTCGGGTTCAGCCCCAGCGGTGGAACGCGGGGTGGCCTTCCTGCACGGCGACGAACAGGCCGTCGCAGGTGGCGCAGACCTTGCCGCCGGCTTCGAGCGTGCCCTGCACGCGGGCGCGGTCCGCGCTCGACTCGACGACCTTGGCGCGCAGCAGCACCGGGCCGGAAGTAGGCGTCGGTCGCCGCAGCTTGATCGCGTACTCGGCGGTGACCGTGCACGGCGGCGCGCTGGCGCCGCGCTGCTGCATCAGGTGGATCGCCGCCGTCCAGTTGCAGTGGCAGTCGAGCAGCGCGCCGGCGATGCCGCCGTTGAGCATGCCGGGAAACGCTTCGTGCATCGTCGCGGGCTGCCATGTGCACGTGCACTCGTCGCCGACCACAAAGCTGCGGATGCGCAGGCCCTTGTCGTTGGCGGGGCCGCAGCCGAAGCACGCGCTCTTCGGCGCGTACCGTTCCTGCAAACTCTGGCTCATGCGCGCACGTTAGGCGGTCGCTGCGCGACGGGACACTGGCGAGTTGCCGCGCGCGCGCGAATGATGCGGCGATGACCTCGTCCCGCCGTCAGTTCGTCGCCACCGGTCTCGCCGCTGCCAGCGCCATCTGGCTTCCTGGTTGCGCCACCGCGCCGAGCGGTCGCGCGCCGCGCGATCCCAAGCAGAAGGCGCGGCTCATGGTGATCGGCGTCGGCGGCCGCGGCGGCGACAACCTCAACGGCGTCGCCAAGGAGGACATCGTCGTGCTGTGCGACGTCGACAAGAACACGCTGGCCGGCGCGGGCAAGCGCTTCCCCGGCGCGCAACTGATCACCGACTACCGCGAAATCCTGCGCGACGCGACGCGCGTGCGCGAACTGGCGTTGGATGGCGTCGTCGTCAGCACGCCGGACCACACGCACTTCCTGCCGTCGATGCTCGCGCTGCAGCAGGGCCTCGACGTCTACTGCGAGAAGCCGCTGACGCACACGATCTCGCAGGCGCGCGCGCTGGCGCGCGAGGCGGCGGCGCGCGGCGCGGTGACGCAGATGGGCATCCAGATCCACGCCAACGCCAACTACCACCGCGTCGTCGAGGCCGTGCGCAGCGGCGCTGTCGGCACGGTGCGCGAGGGGTACGTGTTCGTGAACGGCACCAACTGGTCGGCCGACAGCGTGCCGACCGGCGGCGAGTGCCCCGCGCACCTCGACTGGAACTGCTGGCTCGGCCCGGTCGACCGGCCGTACGCCGATGGCTTCCACCCGGCCGACTGGCGGCGTTACTGGGCGTTCGGCGGCGGCACCACGGCCGACATGGCCTGCCACTACATGGACCTTGCGTTCTGGGCGCTCGAACTCGACGCCCCGGTCGTCGTGCAGGCCAACGGCCCCGAGCCGCACCCGCACTGCGCGCCGCGCGGCATGCGCTGCGAGTACGCGTTCCCGCCGCGCGGCAAGCGGCCGGCGGTCAAGCTGCACTGGCACGCCGGCAACGACCGGCCGACCGAGGTGTTGGCGAGTCGCGGGCTCGAGAAGTGGACCAACGCCGTGCTGTTCATTGGCGACGACGGCTGGCTCGTCAGCAACTACGACCGCCACGAGATTGGCCCGAAGGCGCGCGCGGACGCGTGGAAGGCGCCGGCGCCGTTCCTCACCCCGTCGCCGGGGCATCACCGCGAGTGGCTGGACGCGTGCGCGCGGAGGACGCAGCCGTCCGCGGCGTTCGCGTACGCGGGGCCGTTGACCGAGGCGGTGTTGTTGGCGAACGTCGCGTACCGCGCTGCGCGCGGCAAGGCGCTGACATGGGACGCAGCCGGCATGCGCACCGGGGATGCAGCGGCGGATGCGTTGGTGGCCAACTGGATGCCCGACGAGAGCGACCGCGGCGCGATGTGGGGCGCGTGAGGCGTCACCCCCGCGCTCCAGTCCCAACGCGGAACGCCTTGGCGGCGATGGGTTTCGCCAGTAGCTAGCGGCTGACCGCGCGCACCACCCGCGCGACCATCTCGCCATCCGTCTCGCGCACGACGTACTCGTCCACCGCGATCGCCGCGCCCATCGGCACGGCTGCCCGCCGGTACGCCATCCCGCTCGGCCGCCAGTTCGTCGCCGACAGGTGCACTTCGCGCACGCCGCTCATCGCCACCAACTCCCGCACGTTCTCCGCCCGCACGCCAGCGCCGGCCATCACGATCAACCGGTCCCGCGCCTGCTGCACGAACGCGCGAATCACCGCCGCGCCCGCCGGCGCGCTGGCTGCCTGGCCGCTGGTCAGCACGCGCGGCACGCCGAGTTCGACCAGCGTCTCTAGCGCCGTCGCCGCATTGGCGCACACGTCGAAGCAACGATGGCAGGTGAACGGCGCCGTTCCGGCCGCCAGCTTGAGCTCGCGCATTCGCGCTGCATCGAGGCTGCCGTCCGCTCGCAGCGTGCCGCTGACGATGCCGGCCGCGCCGCCCGCGCGCAGAGTCGCGATGTCGCGCAGCATCGCCGCAAACTCACCGTCGTCGTATAGGAAGTCGCCGCTGCGTGGTCGCACCATCGCGAACACGGGCGTATTCACCGCCGCGCGCACCTCCGCGAGCAGTCCGACGCTCGGCGTCAGGCCGCCGAGTTCCAACGCGGCGCAAAGCTCGAGCCGTTGCGCGCCTGCCGCGACGGCGGCGCGGGCGCCGGCGACCGAATCGACGGCGACTTCGACGAGCACAGGCGCGTTGGCAGCGGCAGGCATCAGCATTATGGTGCGGCGATGCGGGCGCAAATGCTGCACCTTTCCGGCCCCATGCGCGGCCGGACGCTGACGTACCAAGACCGGCTGGTGTCCATCGGCAGCGGCAATGACTGCACCGTGCGTATCGAGGCGCCCGGCGTGGCGACGCAGCACGTGCTGCTTGAATACAAGCCTGACGAGTGCCAGTTCCACCTCAAGCGCGGCGAGGGGCAGACCTTCGTCAATGGCATCGAGGTCGACGAGGTCATTTTGCAGGACGACGACCAGATCGAGGTCGGTGTTGGCGGCCCGATGCTGCGGTTCCGCTCGTACTGGCCGACCGGCGCGGTCTGCAAGCCGGTGCGCAAGATGCTCTCCGACGCGCGCGACGTAGCGCGCGTCAGCGGCGGCGCGGCTGCGACCGAGACGTTGACCCGCGATCTGCTGACGCAGGCGACGCTGCAGCTGAAGGTCTTCTTCCCAGTGTGCGTCATCGGCGGCGCGTTTCTCGCCGGTTGGTTCGGCGGCTGGATCGGGCGGCCGGCGTCGCCGGTGACCCGCGAAGAGCTCGAGGTGCTGCGCGCGCAGCAGTTGGAGATGCGCCAGATCGCCGAGTCGGTGAAGCGCGAGGACCTCGACGCGCTTCGTGCCGCGCAGAAGAAGCAGCAGGACAACCTCGACAAGCTGGCGCGAGCCAGCGTCGCCATCCAGCGTATCCAGAAGGAATGGACGCGCGGCGTCTGCCTGCTGCACGGCATCTACCGGCTGCGTATGCCCGATGGCAGTTGGTTCGAACCCGAGGGCGAAGTGTTCGAGGTCGAGTACACCGGCTCGGGGTTCCTGGTCACTGCCGCCGGCCACGTTGTCACCAACCGCCACGTCGTGGCGCCCTGGCTCGAGTCGCCGCCCGTGCGGCGCATGATCGAGCGCGGGGCGGTGCCGGAGTTCACGCGCCTGTCGGCGACGTTCCCCGGCAAGCCGCCGATCGATGTGCCGCCGGCGAGCGTCAAACGCCGCGTCGACGCCATCGACGTCGCCGTCGTGCAGGTGCCCGCCGAAGTCGTCGTCGACGTGCCGGCGCTGCCGATGCGGCTGGGCGCCGTGGAGTCCGACGACATGAGTTGCTTCGTGGTCGGCTACCCGACGGGGCTGACGGCGCTGCTGGCCCGCGCCGACAATGCGGTGGTCGAGGATCTGCGCGAGCGCTCGGCGAGCATGACCGAGGCGATCGAGCGGTTGGCCCAGTCCGGGCAGATCACTCCGCTGACCACCAAGGGCATGGTCAGCAACGTGCAGAAGGAGATGCTCGTCTACGACGCCGAGACGACCCACGGCGGCTCCGGCGGCCCGGTCTTCGGCAGCGACGGCGAAGTGATCGGCGTGAACTTCGCGATCCTGCCGGGCTTCGGCGGCGCCAACTTCGGCGTGCCGATCCACTACGCGCGCGACCTGCTGCCGAAGTGACCGCGGCGCGCCGCGAGCGCGCGCTTTACTTCGCGGGCCGTTGCGGCATTATCCGCGCCCCGTGCGGTTGGTCGCCGCGCGGTTGTTTCCATGGTGACGAGGGCAGCGATGGGCGGGGCCGCAGACGGCGGCAAGGCGAAGCCGGGTGGGCTGGGGCCACGCGGCCGTGGCCTGTTCAGTCGGCTGTTCGACGGCCTGCGCGGCGCTGCGCCGGCGCGCCGCGAAGCCGCGACCATCGCCATCGCCAGCGGCAAGGGCGGCACCGGCAAGTCGTTTCTCGCCTCGTCGCTGGCGGTGCTGCTGCATCAGAAGGGCCTGCGCACGGCCATCGTCGACTGCGACTTCGGCATGGCGTGCGACCATCTGCTGCTCGGCGTCAAACCGACCGTGACGCTGCAGCACCTGCTCGCGGGCCAGGCCACGCTCGACCAGACGCTGATCGCCACGCCGGTCGGGCCGCGGCTGTTGCCGGGCGCGTCGGGCGTGCGGCGCTTGGCCACGCCGAGCGACAAGGAGTTGCTCGTTTTCGCGCGCGAACTCGGCGCGCTGTCGGCGCGCGAGGACGTGCTGCTGCTCGACTGCGGCGCCGGCATCGGCTCGGCAACCGTGTTGACGATGCTCGCCGCCGACCACGTTGTGCTGGTGACGCAGCCGGAGATCGCCGCGCTCGTTGACGCCTACGCGATGGTCAAGAGCCTCGCGCACCTACGCAAGGACGCAGAGTGCCTCGTCGTCGTCAATCGCGTGCTGCAGCCGGGCCGCGGCGAGCTCGCGTTCCAGCGGCTGACCGAGGTCGCGCGCCAGCACGTCGGCGTCAAGCTGCACTACCTCGGCGAGCTGCCCGACGATGTGTCGGTGATGCAGCACCGCCTCGGCCAGTTGCCGCTCGTCGCCACCGACCCGCAGGCGCCGATGTCGCGCACGCTCGCGACGGTGGCCGAACGGCTGCGTCAGCATGGCGGCGGGCTCGTCGCGCGCGACGTCGCGGCCGAGGCCGGCGTCGAGGCGCGTTTCCGCCAGCACCGCTTGTTCCTCTAGCGGCGAACGCGGCGTCAGACGCAGGCCGTTGGAACGAGTCACCGGACGCGAGTCGCGCTCAGGCGCGCACGCAGTTGCGGCCGGCGGCCTTGGCGCGGTAGAGCGCCTCGTCCGCGGCGCGCGTCAACTGCTCGACGTTGACGCCGTCGTCGGGATGCACGGCGAAGCCGATCGAGATCGTTGGCGCGACCGTGATGTCGCAGGCCAGGATCGGCTCGTCGGCGACTGCGCGGCGCATCGCCTCGCCGAGCTCCTGCGTGAGGGCGCGGTCGGCGCGCGGCACGAACGCCGAGAACTCGTCGCCGCCGAAGCGGCTGGCCATGCCGCCGGCGCGCGCGATCAGCGCGCCGAGGCGTTTGCCGACCGTCGCGATCGACGCGGCGCCGACGAGGTGGCCGAAGGCGTCGTTGATCTTCTTCAGGCCGTCCATGTCCATCATGAAGACGGTCATGGGATCGCCGTGGCGGCGGGCCGCGAGCAGGGCGTCGTGCAGCTTCGCCTGGAAGACGCGCTGCACCGGCAGGCCGGTGAGGTCGTCGACGTTCATCAGGTGGTCCACCTGGCGGTGGAACTCCTCCTCCAACTCGTCGTGGAAGGTGAACTTCATCACCGTCTCGCCGATCAGCAGCCGGTCGCCGTCCTGCAGCATGCGCGTGGTCACGCGGTCGACGCCGACGACCGTGCCGTTGGTCGACTGCAGGTCGACGACCCGCCATTGGTCGGCGCCGGCGGCACGTTCGAAGCGGCAGTGCTGGCTCGAGATCAGAGCGTCGCCGGCGACGACGAGCTGGGACCGGTCAGCTCGGCGACCGAGCACCAGCACGTTCTCGTTGAGCAGGTATCGGCGGCCGACCTGGTTGCCGCGCAGCACGACGAGAACCGGCAAGCGCCTGCCCTGGCCTTCGAGTCGCGCCGGCGCGACGTTGTAGACCGTGCGGCTGTAGTCGGGGTTGTCGGGGACTGTCATCGCAGGGTGGGGGAGACTAGCCGGCGCGAGCTGCATGCGCCGCGCTCGGCGCCAGCCGCAGCATCGTCACCGCGCTCGCCGCAGCGCCGGCGAGGCATGCCGCCGCCTTGGCCCACTCGCCGAAGATCACCGCGCCGATGCCGGGCAGCGTCAGCCAGATCACGGCAGTGCCGAGCACGGCGCACAGCACGCTGCGGCCGAGGCCGCCGTCGGGCCGCACGTCCGGCGCGGCGGCGGCGATCGGGCCCCAGCCGGGGCCGTCCGGCCGGATCTTGCGGAAGAACGATACGAGCCGTTCGCGCGGCTCGGCTGGCGTCAGCGCAGTCGCCAGCAGCCAGACGACCAGCGTGCTGCCAGCGACGATCAGCGCAATGTACTGGCCGGGCAGGCGCGCGGCCGGCGGCAGGCCTTTCTCGTGCGCTTCCAGCCAGCCGGTGAAGCCGAAGTACATCGCCGCCGAGCCGACCATCGCGGCGATCTCGCTCCACGCGTTGATGCGCCACCAGAACCAGCGCAGGATCAGCACCGCGCCGACGCCGGCGCCGAGCGCGGCCAGCAGCGCCCACGCCGCCTGCACCGACACGTCGCGCACGATCATCAACCACGCCGCAGCGCCGCCGACCACGAGCACGAGCGCCGACGCGCCGCGCGAGGCAGCGACCAGCTGCGCGTCGCTGGCGCTCGGCTTGAGGAAGCGCTTGTAGACGTCGTTGACGAGGTAGCTGGCGCCCCAGTTCATCTGCGTGCTGATCGTCGACATGAACGCCGCGAAGAACGTCACCAGCAACAGCCCGCGCAGGCCGCTCGGGGCGAGTTCGCGGATCAGCATCGGGAAGCCTTTGCCGGGGTCGGTCTTCGGGTCGCCGTCGGTCGCCCATGTGCGCAGCTCCGGGTGCAGCGCCAGCGCCGCGAACGCGACCAGGATCCACGGCCATGGCCGCACGCAGTAGTGGGCGAGCTGGAAGAACAGCGTCGCCTTGACGGCGTCGCGTTCGCTGCGGCACGAGGCCATGCGCTGCACGATGTAGCCGCCGCCGCCCGGCTCAGCTCCCGGGTACCACGTCGCCCACCACTGGCCGAGCACGAGCGCCAGGAACACGCCGAACGGCATCCACGCCGCCGCGCTGAAGTCCGGCACGAAGTCGAACAGCTGCGTGCCGCCGAAGTTGGTCTGCGCCTTCTGCTGCAGCGCCTCGACGCCGCCGACGTGGTCGACAGCGACGACGGCGAACAGTACGCAGCCGACCATTGCCAGCACGAACTGCACGGCGTCAGTCACGGCGACGCCCCACATGCCGGAGACGGCGCTGTAGACGCCGGTGACGCCGAGCATGGCGACGACGACCCAGAAGTCCTGCGTGCTGCCGGGCTCCAGGTCGGTGAACACCGTCTGGCGCAGCACCGACACCATCGCCTGCGTCACCCAGCCGATGACGATCGCGTTGACCAGCACGGCCATGTAGACGGCCCGCAGGCCGCGTAGGAACGCCGCCGGCCTGCCGGCGTAGCGCAGCTCGATCAGCTCGACGTCGGTCAGCACCTCGGCGCGCCGCCACAGCTTGGCGAACACGAACACGGTCAACATTCCGCCGAACGCGAAGGCCCACCAGAACCAATTGCCGGCGAGGCCGTTCTCGGCGATCAGGCCGGTGACGGCCAGCGGCGTGTCGGCGGCGAATGTCGTCGCCACCATCGACGTGCCGGCGATCCACCACGGCAGGTTGCGGCCGGAGACGAAGAACTCGACGAAGCTCGAGCTCGCCTTGCCCTTGAACCACAGCCCGATGCCGAGGCTCACCGCGAAGTAGCCGACGAGGATGCTCCAGTCGATGCCGCTGAGTTCCATGGCGGGGGATGTTGCGCGGCGAACCGGCGATGCGCCACGACGGCGCGCCCATTCAGTCCGCGCGCGTCCCGCGCTTGATCGCTGCGGGCGCGGCGGATAGCCAGAAGCCATGGACCTCGTCGAGGTGCGCTTCGTTGGCCCGGACAAGACCGTCTTCGTGCAGCCCGGCACGACGCTGCTCGCGGCGGCCGAGCTGGCCGGCGTCGACGTGATGACCGGCTGCACGCGCGGCATGTGCGGCACCGACGCCGCGACGGTCGTCGGCGACCGGCCCGACGCGCTGCACGACGCCGCCGAACCGGAGCGCGGCACGCTCGATCGGATGGGGCTGGGCGGCGGCTGCCGCCTGCTGTGCTCGGCCAAGGTCCGCTGCGGTCGCGTCGAAGTGCGCGGCGACGCTGTGCTCGGCTGACCGCCGCGCGCCCGCCGTGTCGTCGCCGGCGTGTTCCCGGCGTGGGTCGGCCAAGTGCGGATGGGGCGAGTCTTGTGCCGCCCCGAGTCGACGGGCACATTTTCGATGTGCCGCCTTACATCGCCGCCGCCGCCGGCTCCAACCAGCCGCTCCGTGAAAGCATCGGCTTCTTCGGCCGGTTCCTGCGCAACCCGACCCAGATCGGCGCCGTGCTGCCGAGCAGCCGGTATCTGTCGCGCGCGCTCGTCGGCCGGCTCGATCTCGCGCCCGGCCAAGCGGTCGTCGAGTTCGGCCCGGGCACCGGACCGGCGACGGCCGTGCTGCACGAGCTACTGCCCAAGGGCGTGCACTACCTGGGCATCGAGCTCGACGAGGGCTTCCACGGCCTGCTGACGCGGCGTTTCCCGACGCTGCAATTCGTCAACGGCTCGGCCGCCGATCTGCGCGCGATCCTGGCCGACCGCGGGTTGCCGGCGCCGTCGCGCATCGTGTCGGGCTTGCCGTTCGCGAGCCTGCCGCCGAAGGCGCACGACGACATCGTCAGCGCCGTCGTCTGGGCGCTGCGCCAGACCGGCGGCGAGTTCCGCACCTTCCAGTACGTGCACGCGTACGGCATGCGGACGGCGCGGCGCTTCCGCGCGATGATGCAGGAGCGCTTCGCCGGCTTCGAGCGCATTGGCCCGACCATACGCAACGTCCCGCCAGCATTCGTGCTGCGCTACTGGGACGCGAAGTAGCGGCTGCTGCCGCCGCTGCGCGTCAGCGCGGCAGCGAGCGCCGCGCGCGCGCGTCGTCGGTCAGGGCGTCGACGTGCGCCTGCAGGCGGTCGACCTTGGCTTCGAGCGCGCGGATGCGTGCCTGCGCGCCCTTGCCGTGGTGCCACGCGGCGAGCGCGACCCACGCGAGGCCGAGCACGAACGACACCACGCCGATGCGCGGCGAGTTCCACAGCGGCAGCTTCTGCGCGGCGACGTGCTCGACGAACAGCGCGATGACGAGCAGCGCTGCCATGCGCAGGTGGAAGGACGTGTCGTCGGGGAAGCGCATGGGCGTCGGTGGGGGGGCTGGCGGGCCACTTTTGCCGCCGCCGCCGGCGATGCAAGCGCGGATCCCGCCGCGGCCGCTGCTGCGCCGTTCTCCGGCCGCCGCCGCTCGGGCATACTCCTCGCCCGCGGATTCCGCCCATGACCGAGCCGAAGAAGCAGACGTACGATCCTGCGACGATCGAACCCAAGTGGCAGCAGTTCTGGCTGGCCAACAAGGTGTTCAAGACGCCGAACCCGGGCGACCCCTGCTTCGATCCCAAGCGCCCGAAGTTCTACGCGCTCGACATGTTCCCGTACCCGTCGGCGGCCGGCCTGCACGTCGGCCACCCCGAGGGCTACACGGCGACCGACATCGTCTCGCGCTACAAGCGGGCCAAGGGCTGCAACGTGCTGCACCCGATGGGCTGGGACGCCTTCGGCCTGCCGGCCGAGCAGTACGCGATCCAGACCAACACGCACCCGGCGAAGACGACCGAGCAGAACGTCGCGACGTTCCGCCGCCAGCTGCAGCGCCTGGGCTTCTCGTACGACTGGGACCGCGAGATCAGCACCGCGGACCCGAAGTACTTCCGGTGGACGCAGTGGATCTGGAAGCAGTTGCACCAGCGCGGGCTGGCCTACGAGAGCAACGCGCCGGTGTGGTGGTGCGAGGAACTCGGCACCGTGCTCGCCAACGACGAGGTCATCAACGGCCGCAGCGAGCGCGGCGACCACCCGTGCGAGCGCCGGCCGCTGCGCCAGTGGGTGCTCAAGATCACCGAGTACGCCGAGCGCCTGATCACGGACCTCGACGGCCTCGACTGGACCGAGTCGCTCAAGACGATGCAGCGCGAGTGGATCGGCCGCAGCGAGGGCGCCGAGATCGACTTCGACGTCGAGGGGGCCGGCGCGCGCATCCGCGTGTTCACCACGCGCCCGGACACGCTGTTTGGCGCGTCGTTCATGGTGCTGTCGCCCGAGCACCCGCTGGTAGCGCAGATCACCACGCCAGCACAGCGCGACGCCGTCGCCGCCTACCAGCGCGCCGCAGCGGCCAAGAGCGAGCTCGAGCGCACCGACCTCGCCAAGGACAAGTCCGGCGTGTTCACCGGCGCGTACGCGCGCAACCCGCTGTTCGCCGCCGCCGACCCGCGCGGCCGTCTGCCGGTGTGGATCGCCGACTACGTGATCGTCACCTACGGCACCGGCGCGATCATGGCGGTGCCCGCCGGCGACGAACGCGACTTCGCGTTCGCGCGGCAGTTCGGCCTGCCGATCCCGGGCATCTTCGCGCCGAGCACCGGCGACGCCGAGCGCGACGCGCGCATCGCCGCGGGCCAGGAGTGCCACAGCGACGACGCGCCGTTCGGGCCGCAGAACGACAACGGCACGCTGTCGCTCGCGGGCTTGGGCATGGCGGCGGCCAAGCGCAAGGTGATCGACTGGCTGGTGGCGCAGGGCCGCGGCCAGGCGAAGGTGACCTACAAGCTGCGCGACTGGCTGTTCTCGCGCCAGCGTTACTGGGGCGAGCCGTTCCCGGTGCTGCACACGCAGGACGGCGTCGAACTGGTGCCCGACGACCAGCTGCCCGTGACGCTGCCGCACATGGACGACTTCCAGCCCGGCGGCGTGCCGGAGTCGCCGCTGATCCGCGCCAAGGAGTGGGTGGCGACCAAGGATGGCTTGGGCCGGCCAGCGCAGCGCGAGATCAACACCATGCCCGGCGCCGCCGGGTCGAGTTGGTACTTCCTGCGCTTCTGCGACCCGCACAACGACAAGGAGTTCTGCGGCAAGGCGGCGAGCGACTATTGGTTGCCGGTCGACCTCTACGTCGGCGGCACCGAGCACGCGGTCGGCCACCTGCTGTACTCGCGCTTCTGGACCAAGGCGCTGCACGACCAGGGCTGCGTCGGCGTCGTCGAGCCGTTTAAGAAGCTCTACAACCAGGGCATGATCCAGGCGTTCGCGTACGAGGACGCGCGCGGCGCCATCGTGCCGAAGAAGGACACGCGCGAGGACGGTGACAAGGTCGTCCACGCTGTCACCGGCGAGACGCTCAAGCCGATCGTCACCAAGATGAGCAAGCGCTACGGCAACGTCGTCAACCCCGACGACGTCGTCGGCGAGTACGGCGCCGATACGCTGCGCCTGTACGAGATGTACATGGGGCCGCTCGCGGACAGCAAGCCGTGGAACCCCAAGGACGTGCCCGGCGTGCACCGCTTCCTGCAGCGCAGCTGGCGCCTCGCGGTGCCCGAGTTCCCCGAGAACGGCCCGCTGCACGCGCACCTGCGGCAGGACCGCGCCGACGACCCCGAGCTGGCGAAGGCGCTGCACCGCACGATCCACAAGGTCGAGGGCGACATCGAGCGCATGGCGTTCAACACCGCGATCGCGGCGATGATGATCTTCGTCAACGACGCGACCAAGGCGATGGACAAGCTGAGCCGCAGCCAACTGCTGCGCTTCGCGCAACTGCTGCAGCCGTTTGCACCGCACGTCGCCGAGGAGCTGTGGGAGCGCCTCGGCGGCCAGGGGTGGCTGGCCTACGCGCCGTGGCCCCAGGTCGACAAGCGCCTGCTCGTCGACGACGAGATCGAGGTCGCCGTGCAGGTGCTCGGCAAGGTGCGCGGCCACGCCAAGGTGCCCAACGGCGCGCCCAACGACGTCGTGCTGGCGGCGGCGCGCGTCGCGGTCGCGGCGTGGCTCGACGGCAAGGCGGTCGTCAAGGAGATCGTCGTGCCGGGCAAGCTGGTCAACTTCGTCGTGAAGTGACCGAGCGTTGGCGCGGCGCTGTCGCGCCCCGCCGCCTCACGGCCCCGCCGCCGCGCGTCCGTCGAGGTCCAGCTCCGGCGTCCGCTCGCCGACGAAGCCCTTGCCGACCAAGCGGTCGAAGATCGGGCTCGCCATCAGCGTGGTGACGATCGCCATGATCACCAGCGTGGCGAACAGGCCGGGGCCGATGATGCCCCGGCTGAGGCCGATGTTGATGATGATCAACTCCATCAGGCCGCGTGCGTTCATCAGCACGCCGATGCCGAGGGCTTCGCGCGGCGGCACGCCGGTGAGCCGCGCCGCCGCCCAGCAGGCGACGCCCTTGCCGAGCACGGCGGCGACCAGCACGGCGCCGCACATCAGCCACAGGAACGGCGTGTCGATCAGCGTGATTCGGGTGTTGAGCCCCGAGTAGGTGAAGAACAGCGGCAGCAGCAGCGCGACCGTCAGCGGCTGGATGCGCGCGATGACGTCGCGCGCGACGCTGCGCGGGATGGCGCTGCCGGCGACGAAGGCGCCGAACACGGCGTGCAGGCCGATCGCGTCGGTGACGAAGGCGCCGAGCGCCATCGTCGCCAGCGCGACGACAAGACCGGTCTCGGTCAGCGAGCCCTTGTCGAACAACCGCTGCGACAGCCAGCCCAGGAACGGCCGCACGGCTAGCAGCATGACGGCGACGAACAGCAGGCCGCCGCCGACGTTCTGCACGGCGTAGGCGACGTCGCCGTCGAAGCTCGCCAGCACGATGGCCAGCAGGCACCACGCCGCGGCGTCGTCGAGCGCGCCGGCGCCGATCGCGACGGTCCCCATGCGCGTGCCGGCAAGGCCTTTGAAGTGGATGATGCGCGCCAGCATCGGGAAGGCGGTGATCGACATCGATGCGCCGAGGAACAGCACCGCCTCGAGCAGCGAGGTTCTGGCTGGGAACAGGTCGGTCCACGACTTCATCGCCCAACCGAGCAGGCCGCCGAGCACGAACGGCGTGACGATGCCCGCCGCCGACACCGCCACCGAGCTCCGGAAGTGCTGCTTGATGATGTCGACGCGGAACTCCATGCCGACGACGAACATGTAGAGCGCGAGGCCCAGCTGCGACGCCGGGAACAGGTAGCTCTGCGTGTCGCGGGTCTGCTGGCTCGGATCCCACGGGAAGATCCACGCCTGCGCCTCGGGCGCCAGCAGGCCGAACAGTGACGGCCCGAGCATCACGCCGGCGATCATCTCGGTGACGACCTGCGGCTGGCCGAAGCGCTTGGCGACGAGCCCGACCAACCGGCAGACCAGCAGGATCACCGCGATCTGCGCGAAGAAGTGGACGGCGAGCGACAGGTTGGTCATGTGCGCGCAGCGATCGGGCGGCGGACGGTAGCCGATACCCACGTTCGGCGCAGCGTTCGGGCGCAGCGGCGCGGGCGGATGCGACGGAGACGCGACAGGCTGCGGGTTGCCGACCGACCGAGGCGAGGTATTTCTAGGGTGTGCTGCCGACCCTGCCGATCCCGTCCATCGTTCGCGCCGCCGCCGCCGCGGCCGCGCTGCTCGCCGCCGCCGCCGCGCAGCACGGCGCGGCACCCGCCGGCGGGGCCGACTGGTGGGCGTACCGCCCGCTGCAGCGGCCCGAGGTCCCGGCCGTGCGCGCCGCCGGCTGGGTGCGCAATCCGGTCGACGCCTTCGTGCTGGCCGGGCTCGAGCGCCGCGGTCTGACGCCGGCCCGCGAGGCTGACCGCCACGCACTGCTGCGCCGCGTCACCTACGACCTCACCGGCCTGCCGCCGACGGCTGACGAGATCGCCGCCTTCGTCGCCGACGTCTCACCGGACGCCTACGAGATGGTCGTCGATCGCCTGCTCGCCTCGCCGCAGCACGGCGTCAAGTGGGCCCAGCACTGGCTCGATTGCGTGCGCTACGCCGAGACCGACGGCTACGAGCGCGACCGCAAGAAGCCGTTCATCTGGCGCTATCGCGACTGGGTCGTCGACGCCTTCAACGCCGACTTGCCGTACGGCGAGTTTCTGCACAAGCAGCTCGCCGGCGACGAACTGCCCGACCCCAAGGTCGCCGACCTCGTCGCGACCGGCGTGCATCGCCTGGGCATCTGGGACGACGAGCCGACCGATCGCGAACAGCACCGCTACGACGACCTCGACGGCGTCGCCGACACCGCCGCGCGCACGATGCTGGCGCTGTCGCTCGGCTGCGCCCGCTGCCACGACCACAAGAAGGACCCGCTGTCGCAGGCGGAGTACCACTCGTTCCTCGGCTTCTTCGAGAACTTGCGGCCGCAGGAGCAGAACGCCAGAGCGGTGCCGGTCGACGGCGCGCGCGAGCGCTTCGAGCGCGACCTCGCCGACTACACGGCGGCTCGCGACGACGCGACCAAGGCGCTGCGCGTGGCGGCAACGGCGGCGTGGGACGCGATGGACGACGGCGGGCGCATCGCAGCGGCCAAGCGCGCGCTCGCCGACGTCGTCGCCAGCTACCCGGGCGAACGTGGCAGCGCGTCGCGACTGATCGACGAGGTCGCCGGCCAGGACGGTCGGAACAGCGGGCAGGTCGTGCAGGTGCCCGGCGTCTTCGGCCAGGCGCTGCGCTTCGACGGCGACGACCATGTGACCGTGCCGCGCGTCGTCAGCGGCTCGTTCTCGATCACGTTCTTCGTGCGCAGCGAATGGCGCGGCGGGGGCAGTGGCAACGACACGCGCTGGTTCACCGGCACCGGCCTCGTCGATGGCGAGGTGCCTGGTATCGTGCGCGACTTCGGCGTCGCGTGGCACAGCGACGGCCGCGTCGTCGCTGGTACGGGCGACCCCGAGACCTTCGTCGCGTCGGGCCCGGGCCACCACGACGGCCAGTGGCATCATGTCGCATTCACGCGCGACCAGCAGACCGGTCGCATCGCGCTGTACGTCGACGGCGTGCTCAGCGGCGATGCGACTGGCAACAAGAAGCCGCTCGAAGCGACCAGCGAGCTGACGATCGCGCGCATGCACCCGGGTGGCCGCGGCTTCGTCGGCGACCTTGACGAGATCGCCTTCCACGACCGCGCGCTCGCTGCCGCCGAGGTCGCAGCGCTCGCCCACCAGCTACCGGGCGGCGTCGTCGCCGCGCCGGTCATTGCCGAGCTGCCGGCGTTCGCGCAGTTGCGCGCGCTGCGCCGGCCGGACATCGAGACCGTCGAGGTGCTCGCGGTGCAGGAGCACGGCGGCGATGGGCCGGAGGCGTACGTTCGCCTGCGCGGCAACGTGCACAGCAAGGGCCCGAAGGTGTCGCTCGCGTTTCCAGCGCTCGCCGGCGGCGGCGCGCCCGCCGAGGTCGTGCCGACGCAACACAGCTCCGGCCGACGCACCGCGCTGGCGCAGTGGATCACGCGACCAGACCACGTGCTGACTTGGCGCGTCGCCGCCAACCGCGTCTTCCAGCACCACTTTGGCCGCGGCATCGTGCGGTCGAGCAGCGACTTCGGTCGCCTTGGCGACCAGCCGACGCATCCCGAGCTGCTCGACTGGCTGGCGACCGAGTTGCTGGCGCGCGGGCAGAGCCTCAAGGCGCTGCACAGGCTTTTGGTGACGTCGGCGACGTACCGCATGGCGTCGACGCACGACGACAAGGCTGCCGCCGTCGATCCGCAGAACGACGGGCTGTGGCGCTTCGACCGCCGGCGCCTGACCGCCGAGGAGATCCGCGACTCGATCCTGGCGACGACCGGCGAACTCAATCTCGAGCGCGGCGGCCCGAGCGTCTACCCGCCGATGCCGAAGGAAGTGCTCGCCACCGCGTCGCGCCCCGACGAGGCGTGGGGCGACTCACCGCCCGCGCAGGCCGCGCGCCGCAGCCTGTACGTGCACGTCAAGCGCTCGCTCGCCGAGCCGCTGCTCGCCGGCTTCGACCGCGCCGACACCGATGCGAGTTGCCCGGTGCGCTTTGCCACCGTGCAGCCCACTCAGGCGTTGACCATGTTGAATGGCGACTTCGCGCAACTGCAGGCGCAGCGCTTCGCCGCGCGGCTCTTGCAGCAGGCGCAGGGGCTCGACGCGCAGGTCCGGCTGGGCCTCGAACTGGTGACGCAGCGGCCGGCGCGCGCCGACGACGCGCAGCGGCTGCTGGCGCTGGCCAGCGACCTGCGCCGTGACCATGGCCGCGACGACGCGCAGGCGTTGCAGCGCGTCTGCCTCGTGCTGCTCAACGCCAACGAGTTCGTCTACCTCGACTGATCCCTCCGCGACCGCCGACCTCCGCACCGACCATGGCTTCGATCCAGAACGGCTTCTGTGGCCGCACCCGCCGCGAGTTCCTCTGGCAGGCGGGCGGCGGCTTCGCCTCGCTCGGCCTGACCGACCTGCTTTCGCGCGACGGCTTCTTCGCGCGCCGTGATGGTCTCGGCGTCGCCGGCGGCGAACCGGCTGGGCCGCTCGCGCCGAAGGCCCCGCACCACCCGGCGAAGGCCAAGGCCTGCATCTTCCTGTTCATGTACGGCGGCCCGAGCCAGGTCGACACGTTCGACTACAAGCCCAAGCTCTACGGCCTCGACGGCAAGACCATCGACATCGCCACCAAGGGCCGCGGCGGCAGCAAGAACCAGGGCCGCGTCGTCGGGCCCAAGTGGCGCTTTCGGCCTTACGGCGAGTGCGGCCACCACGTCAGCGACCTGTTCCCGCACGTCGCCCGCTGCGTCGACGACATCGCCTTCGTGCACAGCATGTACGCGGAGTCGCCGCTGCACGGCTCGGCGATGCTGATGATGAACAGCGGCAAGATCCTGTCGGGCGCGCCATGCCTGGGCAGCTGGGTCAACTACGGGCTCGGCACCGAGAACCAGAACCTGCCGGGCTTCGTCGTGATGCTCGACCAGTCCGGCGGCCCGATCTCGGGCGCGAAGAACTGGAACAGCGGCTACATGCCGGCCGTGTACCAGGGCACCGTGCTGCGCCCGTCCGGCGAGCCGATCCTCGATCTCGCGCTGCCCGAGGGCATGACGCCGCGCGAGCAGCGGCGGCTGCTCGACACGCTGCGTCAGCAGAACGAGGCGCACCTCGCGGCGCGGCCCGGCGACACCGACCTCGCGGCGCGCATCCAGAGCTACGAGCTGGCGTACCGCATGCAGGCCAACGCGCCGGAGGCGATCGACCTCGCCGACGAGCCCGAGCACATCCGGCGGCTCTACGGCCTCGACAACCCGCGCACCGAGGACTTCGCCCGCAAGTGCATCCTGGCGCGGCGGCTCGTCGAGCGCGGCGTGCGCTTCATCCAGGTCTACTCCGGCGGCAACCACAACGACCACAACTGGGACGCGCACGGCGACCTCGTGCACAACCACGAGAAGCACGCCGGCGACACCGACCAACCGGTCGCAGCACTGCTCACCGACCTCAAGCAGCGCGGCCTGCTGGATTCGACGATCGTCGTGTGGGGCGGCGAGTTCGGCCGCCAGCCGACCGCCGAGTACGCGGAGGGCACCGGCCGCGACCACGACTCGGCGGGTTTCACCATGTGGCTCGCCGGCGGCGGCATCAAGGGCGGCATCAAGGTCGGCGCGACCGACGAACTCGGCTACAAGGCCGTCGAGAAGCCGTTCCACGTCAAGCACCTGCACGCGACGATCCTGCAGCAGATGGGCCTCGACCCGAATCGGCTGTCGTTCTTTCACGCTGGTTTGGCCCAGCGTTTGGTCGGCACCGAAGGCGCAGAGCCGATCCGCGAGCTGATCGCGTAGCGGCGGGGCGCGAGGAGCGGGCCGGCGCGGCGCGAGCAGGGACTAGAATGGCTCGCGTTCGCAGGCGCGGATGTGACGCCGCGCGAAGGATCCCGATGATCGGCAATCCGCACGAGCCCAAGCCGGCGTCCCCTCTCGAGGCTGCGCCGCGCATGGCGTTGCTGCGCGGCCAGGGGCACTCCTTGCCGCCGATTGGCACGGGACGCCACCATGACGCGGCGCATCATTCGCGCCAACGCTGGACCGGCGCGCTACTCGCGCTGCTGCTATTCGGCGGCACGCTGGTCGGGGTCATCGGCATGGGACTTGGCTGGTGGAGCCGCTGGTGAGCTGCGGTCGGCTGCGGCCCCACGCGCGACTGGATCCAACGCCCGCTGTCTAGTTGGTGCTCGGCGAGCGATCCGGCTGCGCTAGCTCGCCCTCGACGCGGTTGATGTCGAGCGCGACGAGTGTGGCGAGGTATACGGCGCTGTCCTCCGGCCGCTCGGCGACGAAGGCGCGCGCAACGGCGACGAACTCGCGGAAGCCGATGATGCCGGCTTCACCGCGGCTCAACAGGCGCGCGCCGAAGTCGAGGGCGTGGGGGAGTGCGATTCGGCGCAGGGACTTGCGCGCTTGTGCGGCGGGCGTGGGTGGCAGCATGGTGGAGATGGCGCGCTGGCGGGCAACGCGCGCGCGGGCGAGGTAGTGCGCGACCGGGGGCAAGCGCGGCGCGCGCCGTCGCCGCCGGTCAGTCGAGGCCGATGTCGGCGAGCAGCGCGGCCCAGGCGGCGCGTTCGCGCGCCGGCGCCACCATCGGCCGCAGCGCTGCGGCGCGGGCGCGCAGCCCGGCGAAGAACGCGGCGTCGCCGGCCGCGCGCGCGAGCAATGCGCCGAGCGCCGCCGCGTCGCCGGCCGGGAACAGGCCCGGCCAGTCGTCGCCGAGCAGCGCGGTGTTGCCGGGCACGGCGGTGGCGAGCGGCGGCACGCCGGCGGCGAGCGCTTCCGACACGACGTTGGCGCCGCCTTCGGCCGCCGACGGCACGACCAGCACGTCGCTCGCGGCGAGCAGCGCGCGGGCTTGGCGGCGCGGCAGCTCGCCGAGCCAGCGCGCGCGCGGCTCGGCGGCCACCGCGGCGCGCATCGCGGCGGCGAGGTCGTCGGTCAGCGCGCGGCCGGCGACGACGACTTGGACCAAGGGCGTGTCCGGCACGTGCGCGAGCGCGTGCACGGGCAGCAGCGGGTCCTTCACGAGGCGCAGGTGCGCGAGCACGCACGCGACGAACGGGCGCGCGACGGCTCCGGACGACGCCGCGTGCGCGCCCACCGTCGTCGCCGACTGCACGATCGCGCGCGCCTTGGCGCGCAGCGCCGCCGGCAGCGCCGACGCGGCGAGCGGTTGCAGCGCCACGATCGCGTCGGCCGCGGCGAGCGCTGCCGCGCTGTCCGGCGTCGGCTCGTAGCGCGGATAGACGTCGGTGCCGGCGAGCATCACGACGAACCGCGCGTCCGGCCGGGCCGCCTTCGCCGCGACCGCCGCCGTCGCCGACTTCACCGCGTGCACGGCGACGACGAGGTCGCACGGCTCGTCGCGCCACGCGGTGCGCACGCGCGTCGTCCAGCCGAGCTGGCGCAGCAGACCGGCGACGCGCAGCGCGGTGGTGCGATTGCCCGCACGGCTGCCGCGCGGCGCCGGCGTCAGCACGACGGCGATGCGACGGCGCGCTACGTTGTCAGCCATGTCGCCCCGCCTCCTCGCCGTCGCCGCTGGCGTGGCAACCATGTTCGCTGCCTGCGCCGCCGCGCCGCCGCCGCCCGCGCCGTTCGACCCGGCGACGGCGCAGAGCGTGCGGCCGGGCATCAACGCCGACTTCACCAACCCGCGGCTCGACATCGACGCGATGGCCGAGCGCATCGAGGGCACGAGCCGCCAGTGGATCGTCGACCACGTGCGCTACGGCCGCGAGACGGCGATCCAAGAAGTCACCGCCGCCGACTTCGCTCTCGTCGTGGTCGTGCCAGTCGGATGGACGGAGAACTACTTCCTCCGCTTCAAGGAGCGCGGCTGAGCCCGCGTGCGCGCCGCGCCGCACGTCAGCCCTGGCCGAACTGGCGAAGGATCTCGTCGTGGTGCGGGAAGCGGTCGCCGTCGCGCCGCTTCTTGTCCCACAGCAGGGCGCCGTCGGCCCTCACCACGAAGTCGCCGCGGCCGCCGGGCTTCGTCTCCACTTGCGCGCCCGGATGGGCCTTCTTGATCGCGGCGGCCAGACTGGTCGCCTTCGGCAGGTAGCTTCAAGCCACGCAGTATTCGATCGTGACGCGCATGGTGGGAGTGTAGGCCGGAGCGGGTGGCCCGGCACGCCGTCACGCCGCCGATTCATCGCGCCGGCCGAGCGCCAGCAGGACCCAGCCGACGACCAGCAGCACGCCGCCGATCGGCGTGATCGCGCCGAGCCACTTCGCGCCGGTCAGGACGAGCGCGTAGAGCGTGCCGGAGAACGCTAGCACGCCGGCCAGCAACGCTCGCGCGGCGCCGGCGGTGCGCCAGCCGCGCTCGGCGAGCAGGCCGCACAGCACGAGTGCGAGCGCGTGGTAGGTCTGGTAGCGCACGGCGACCTCGAAAGTCTGCAACGCGCGGTCATCGAGGCGGCCCTGCAGCGCGTGCGCGCCGAAGGCGCCGGCGACGACGGCGAGCGCGCCGAGCGCGGCCCCGAGGCGGATTGATGTCGTGGATCGCATTGCCGCATGCTACGCGGCGCAGCGGCGCGGATCCGCCCTTGCCGCGGGGGTTCCATGGCAGGCAGTCTCGACCTGGGCCATACGGATTGCGTCCCGTGTACGCGCGTTCAGGCAGGGCCGATAGCGCGTGCATGCAGCGCCTTCGCATTCTGTTTTCGTTCGTTTTCGCCTGTAGCCTCGTCGCCCAGGGCAACGAGTTGCCCGGCGTCGCCGCGTTCGTGAATGAAGCCACGAACACCTTGCGCGATGACGGCACGGGTCTGGTCGTCGTCCGCGGCGATGAGGTCCTGCACCGCACCGTCACTGGCGCGCTCCGGGGCGACAGTGCGTTCGCCATCGGCACAGCCAGCAAGTGGCTGGCAGTCGCGACGATCCTGACGCTCGTCGACGAGGGCAAGCTCGACCTCGACGCACCGGTCGCCAACTACGTCAAGGAGTTCGACCGCGCCGACAAGCGCGCGATCACGCTGCGGCAGTGCCTCGCCAACACCGGCGGCCTGCCGAGCAAGATCAACGGTCGCGCGCGTGGCTGGAACATGGACACATTCGCGGCCGCAGTCGCTGTGTCCGGCGTGCGCGAACAACCTGACATGTCATTTCGCCACGGCGAGGTCGGCTTGCAGATCGCGGCCGTCGCCGCCTGCCGCGTGACCGGCGCGAGCTGGCACCAGCTGTTCGAGAACCGCATCGTCGCGCCGCTCAACCTCGACGGCACGCGCTTCGGCGCGCAGCAGCCGCAGGGCGCCGAAGCCGGCACGACGGCCCTGCCGTGGGTTGCGTCGGGCGCGGTGTCGACCCTCGACGACTACGCGAAGTTCTTGCGCATGCTGTCCAACTGCGGCCGCTTCCAGGGCAAGCAGGTCGTCGCCGCGGGCTCGGTCGCCGCGATGCTGCGCGATCAGGCGCCGGAGCCGGTGACCATCGTCGCCGACGGCTTCCGCGCCGATAACGTCCGCTACGGCCTCGGCACGTGGGTCGAGACGCTGGCCAACGGCGCGACACGCGTCGTCGAGCCGAACAGTTACGGGTTCACGCCGTGGCTCGACCTCGACCTCGGCGTCGCCGGCTTGTTCGTCGCCAACGTGCGCGCGAGCAAGCCACTGCCGCAGGCGGCGCGCGTCCAGGCCAAGGTCCGTGAGGTCATGAACTCGCCCGAAGTCGCCGGCACGAGCGCCAAGCACGCCACGAGCCACCACGGCCGCGATCGCAGCTACGAGCTGCACATGCCGCCGGTCGCGGCGAAGGGCGGCGCGTTGCCGCTGCTGGTCGTGTTGCACGACGACAAGGACAGCGCCGCGCAGGCGCGCACGGAAACCGGCTTCGCCACGGCCGGCACGCGCAACGGCTACGTTGTGGTGTTTGCGAACGGCACGGGCGTCTCGACCGAGCGCGGCCTGACGTGGAACAGCGGCGTCGTGACCAACTACGCGTCCGAGAACCGCATCGACGACGTCGACTTCCTGCGCAAGGTCGTCGCCGAGGTCAGCAAGCGGGCGCCGATCGACGCCAACCGCATCTTCGCTGTCGGTCACGGCCAGGGCGGCGCGATGTGCCACCGCCTCGCCCGTGAGGCGAGCGATGTGTTCGCCGGCATCGCCACATACGGCGGCGCGACAATGCAGCCGTCGCCGCTCGGTCAGGCGCCGATCGCAGCGCTGCTGCTGCAGGGCACCAACGACCACGCCGCCCGCTTCGGCGGCGCCGGCGACACGACCGATCCGGTCGCGGCGACGGTCGGCTACTACGTGCAGCGCAACCAGCTGGTCGGCTACCCGCAGCAGGACGTCGATGGCAAGGTGTGCACGCAGACCTTCGGCAAGGGCCGCAATAGCCAGAAGACGCAGACGGTGCGTGTAGTCACATTGGAGGGCGGCAACCACGCGTGGCCGGGCGCCAACTGCAAGCCGCGCACGCCGGCGGAATCGGCGTTCCCGTTCGACGCCACGGCCGCGACGCTCACGTTCTTCCGCGACGTCACGCTGACCACGCCCGAGATGGCGTCGCCGACCGGCGGCTGAGACGGCGCCCCTGATTTTGCTCCGGGCCCGGCGCCGCCGTCTTCGAAGGCCACGGCGGCGCGGGGTCCGGGGTCTTTCCGCTCACCAGTACAGGCGAAAGCGCCAAGTACGGTCGGCGTAGCCGGTGGCGGTGCGCAGCGTCGCGAGGTTGTTGGCGCGCAGGCGCGCGATCCAAGCGTCCTTCGCGGCGGCCATCGCCTCGCGGTCGAGTTCCTCGCCGTCGACAAAGGGATTGCCGAGCAGAAAGCCGCCGAAGCCTTCGAACAGCGCATCGTAGACGACGCTGCCGTGCTGCAGGTCGTAGCGCGACGCGCCGGACATGCCGGCCGGCAGCGTGCGCCGCAGGCCGTCGAAGGCCGCGTCGATCGCCGTCGGTCCCGTGACGCTGGTCGGGGCCGCCTCGACCGCAGCGACCAGCGTCGCCAACTCCTCGGCCGCCTCGCTGCCGCCGGCGAGGTAGAAGCCGCGCGCGCCGGCGCCGAGCCAGAGCGGGTAGTTTAGGACGTTGCCGTAGCGGCTGCACGCCACACCGGCGATCGTCTCGGTGTCGAGGCGCGTGACGTTGGGCTTCAGCGCGTCGAGGAGCGCCTGCAGCGCCGGCGCGAAGCGGACGCCGTCCTTGAGCCCGATCGCCAGCGCCCACGTGGCCTTCGCCGGGCGGTCGGGGTCGTCGACCGGTCGCGTCGTCACGAGGACCTCGTCGCCGAGCAACCGGAAGAAGCCGTCGCCGAGGTCGACGCCGACGCCCTGCGCGATCTCCTTCGTCATCGCTTCGGTCGTCGTGCGGCTGTCGGCCGCCGCGGCCGCGACGACGAAGTCCCACATGGCGGCGAAGTCGAAGTGGCCGACGCGGAACGTCGGCGCGCCGGCGGGCAGCGCGCGGACGAGTTGCGGCAGGGCGGCGCGCGGCGCGGTCAGCGCGGCGAACAGGCCGGTCGGCGCGTCGGCGAAGCGCGCCGCCGCCTCCATCACGATGTGCGGTCCGGCCGACGTGATCGTCGTCGTGACCTCGCGCAGGCCGTCGGCCCCGCTGAGCTTCCAGACGTCCGGGCCGTCCGGCGAAATGCCCAGCGCGCCGAGCATCGCTTGCGGCGCCCACGAGACGACCAGCGGCGGCCTCTGGGTCGCGGTCCTGTTCGGCGTGGCTTTGGCGAGCATGGCGTCGGCGGCGCGGTGCAGTGCCTCGAGCGACTCCGTCTGCGAGCGCGTCACCGCGACCACGAGGTGGCCGTTCTTCACGCTGGCCTCGCTCATGCGCGTCCACGGCGACTCGCGCACGAGCAAGCTCGCGCCGCCGACCGTCCGGTCGACCCATTCCCCGGGCGTCTGCTCCTGCAGCACGCGCAGGTCGGCGGCGAGCTTCGTCATGTCGGTGTGGCCGTCGCCCTCGGCGACGAGCCATGCCGCGCGCAGGCCGAAGCTCGCGCCGCCGTCTTCGTCGAACCACGCCGCGACGTGGATCGTGCCGTCGTAGTCGAGGAAACGCTGTTGCGCGGCGAGCCAGTTGGTCTCGGCCGCGAAGACCCTGCCGACAGCCGTCGCCATGGCCTCGGCGTAGCCGCCCCAGACCGCGCGCCCGGCGTCCGAGTCGAGCAGCAGGCCGACGTTGGTCGGCCCGAGGCGGATGCGCCAGCCTTGCGGGCCGAGTGTGGTGATGCGCAGATCCGGCGCGGCCACCGTGTCGGTCGCCGCCGGGGCAGTCGGCGCAGCGGCCGGCGGCGGCGCGGTCTGCGCGGCGAGGTCGACGGCGAAGCAGGCAGCGAAGACGAGCGAAAGCGTACGGCGCGTCATGGCGCGCCCAGTGTCCGGCGCGGCCGGCGGTTTGTCGCCGCAGCGCCAACGATTTCGCGCGCCAGCGCGCTCAGGCCGGCTGCCGCCGCAGCACGATGATCGCGCTGGCGAGTGCGAGCGCGGCGAGGCCGGCGCTGACGAAGTACACCGTGCCGGCGGGCACGTCGCCGGCCGCCGTGCCGATCGACCACGCGAACACGTAGCCGCCGAGCGGGTAGCCGATGATGTTGGCGAGGCTCTGCGCGCTGGTCAGCGCGCCTTGCACGAGGCCCTGCTGGTCCGGCCGGATCGTCTTGGTGATCAGCGACTGCGCCGCCGGCATGGCGATGCCGCCGAGCGCGGCGATGCCGATCGCGAGGTAGATCATCCAGCCTGCCGACGCGCTGGCGTAGCCGACGTACGCCAGCACGGCGAGCAACAGGCCCAACTGCAGCGCGCGCGGTTCGCCCATGCGCGGCACCAACCGCCGTGCGAGGCCGCCTTGCACCAGCGCGCCGCCGACGCCGACGGCGAACATCGACCAGCCGATGTCCTTCGGCTGCCAGCCGTAGCGGTGCTCGGTGTACAGCGCCCAGGTCGCGTGCAGCGCGAACTGCGCGAGGTTGAGCAGGAACAGCACGCCGGCGAGGCTGCGCGCGATCGGGAACTCCGCGAGCACGCGCAGTGCGGCGAACGGACTGCCGATCGGATGCGTGTTGCGGCGCTCGGGCGGCAGCGACTCGGGCAGCACGAACAGGCCGTAGGCGGCGTTGAGCAGCGCGAGGCCGCCGGCGATCCAGAACGGCAGGCGGATGTCGATGTCGCCGAGGATGCCGCCGAGCAGCGGGCCGAGCACGAAGCCAAGGCTGGCGGCGGCGCCGAACACGGCGAAGCCGGCGGCGCGCTTCTCCGGCGGCGTGACGTCGGCGATGTAGGCCGACGCGGTGGTGACGCTGGCGCCGGTGATGCCGTTGATCGCGCGCGTGAGCCACAGCACCGAGAGCGACGGCGCCAGCGCCATCGCGAAGTAGTCGAGGCCCGAGCCGAGCATCGAGAACAGCAGCACCGGGCGGCGGCCGACGCGGTCCGAGAGCGCGCCGAGCAGCGGCGCGCACAGGAACGCCATGATCGAGAACGTCGCGCCGAGCCAGCCAACCAGCGGCGCGGCTTCGGCTTCGCTGCCGCCGCTGAGCTGCGTCACCAGCTTGGGGCCGACCGGGATCAGCAGGCCGATGCCGAGCAGATCGATCAGGACGACGAAGAAGACGAAGCGAAGCGCGGGCTTGCGGTCGGTCACGCAGCGCATCGTCGCGCGGTGATGGGGGTGCGTCCATTGCGCAGCGCGACAAGCGGCGCGCCGTGGCGTGTTCGCAAGGGGGGCGGTCAGCGGCGTGGATGAGTGGCGTCGCGCGACTCAGCCCTTCTTGTCCTTCTTCGGCGCGGCCCAGCGCAGCGGCTGCGCGCCGTTGCCGGCCGGCGAACATGCGACGTGGCCCGATCCCTGCGCCGTCGCCTTGGCCCATAACCGCCACGTCGCGCCGGCTTCGATCGGCGGCAGCGTCGCGCCGAACACGCCGTCGTTGGCCGCGCCGTCGCCGTGCTGGCCATCGTCGTGCATCGCCATCGTCGCGTACGCGCCGAACGGCCCCTGGTCGAACGCCAGCGTCACGCCCGCGACCGGCGCGCCGCCGGCCTTGCACGTCACGGTGACGACGTGTTCGTCGCCGCGCGCCTGCGCCCTGGCCGTCAGTTCGCCGAGCGTCGGCCACGCGCCCTGCAGCGCCGGGTCGTCGAGGATCGACTTGCGCTTGGCGGCGATCAGCGCGCGCAGCGAACGCGGGGCCGGCTTGCCTTGGTCGTCGAGCGCGAATTGCTGGCGGAAGGCGTCGTGGCCGGCCTGCGAGTGCGCGTCGACCTGCACGAGCGGATCGAGCAGGCGCTGCCACGCGTCGAGTTGCGCGCTGACGACGTCGTCGGCCAGCGCGGTCTCGGCGATGGCGCGCAGGTTGGCGAGGTAGCGCGCGCGCCACTGCGGCACGTTGAGCAGCGTGTGCAGCAGCGGCCGGTCGGTGCGCGAAGCGCCCTGCAGCGGCGTCGTCGCCGTGCCGCCGCCGGGGCCACCGCCGCGGCCACCGCGGCCGCCGGGGCCCTGGCCGCCAGGACCTTGGCCCACCGGCGGCTGCCCGCCCGGACCCTGCGGACCGGGTTCGCCGGGGCGCGCGCCCTCGGGCGGCGGACCGCCAGCGCCGGGGCCGCCGGGCCCGCCGAAGCCACCCGGACCACCCGGCCCGCGGCCACCGCCGCGCGCGCCGAGCAGGATCTCGTTGTTGTCGCGCGGGATCGGGTGGAAGCGGCCCTTCGGATCGCGGAACAGCAGGTAGTCGCTGGCGCGCGAGTAGTAGCCGTCGTCGTCACCGAGCGCGAAGTCCATGGCGAGGAACCACAGCGCCGCGTCGACGTCGAGATGCTGCGGCAGGATCTCCGGCAGGCGCTCGGCCGGCGCGTCGGCGAGCACGGCGCACAGGTCGACGAGGCCGCGCCACGCGCGCTCGTTGTCGTCGGACTTGAGGTCGTAGCTGCGTTTGTACGCCGCCGGATCCTCGCCGAGGAAACGCAGGCCGCCGTTGCCGCTGAAGTCCGGCGGCACCTTGAAGCGATCGCCGCCCTTGCCGTCGAAGTGGTCGGCGACGAAGTCCTTGTCGAACTGCTGCATCGCCGTGTACGTGCCGAAGTCCTCGCCATTGACGACGACGCGCACGAGCGCGGTGCGCGGCGCGGGGAAGAAGCGGTTGGCGACGACGCCGTGCAGCATCTCGCGCAGCTGCGACGGGTCGGTGTTGTTGTTGAGCAGATCGAGGTTGCGCAGGCCGCGGAAGCTCTGCTTGCCGTCGACGAGGTCGAACGTCAGGTCGAACGACTTCTTCTTGCCGCGCGCCATCTGGAACGACGTGTTGCCGCGGAACTGCACGCCGACGTTTTGGTAGGTGACGCCGTCGATCTTCACCGTCGCCGGCACGCAGACGTCGGTGCGGTGGAACTCGGTCAGTTCCTGGGACCAATCGTCGCCCGGGATCTCGAGGAAGAACGTGCGCACAACGTTCGCGTCCCACACGCCGGCGTCGGCGTGGCTGCGGACCTGCTCGGGCGCGACCTTGCCACCGACCTTGGGCGCACCGGTGTCGGCAGCGCCGCCGGGACCGCCGGGGCCGCCCGGACCACCGAAGCCGCCGCGACCGCCGGGGCCGCCGGGGCCGCCCCGCCGCGGCCGGTTGTCCTTGAGCCACGCGCGCGCCGCCTTGCGCTCGGTGGCGTCGAGCACACCGTTCTTGTCGGCGTCGAAGCGGTCCTTCACCTCGATCGAGCCGCCCATCGGGCCGCCGGGCCCACCCTGCCCACCCGGACCGCCGGGCCCGAAACCACCAGGCGGGCCGAAGCCCGGATCGCCGGGCGGGGGGCCCTGCGGGTCCTGTGCGGCGAGCGCGCAAGCAAGTGTCAGCAGCAGCGACAGGGAACGGGCGGCGTGGCTGGCCATGGGGCGCTTGCTACGGGTTTGGCAGTCGTCGGCCAACGGGCGACGCGGGAAAGACGATCACGGGACGCGGCGCGGCGCGCGCTCGCTATCGTCCGCCGCCCGATGAACCGTCGCGCGGCCGTGATCTTCGACATGGATGGCGTGCTCGTGCTCAGCATCGCGGCGCACGCGACCGCGTGGCGCGCGACCGCCGAGCGTTACGGGCGGCCGATGACCCACGCCGACTTCCTGCGCGTCAACGGCATGACCAACCAGGACATCTGCACGACGCTGTGGGGGCCGGAGCGCGCGACGCCGGAGTTCATCGCCCGCATCGGCGACGAGAAGGAACGCGCCTACCGCGACGCGGTGCGCGCCGACCTGCCGCTCGCGCCCGGCCTGCGGCCGCTGCTGCAGCGGCTGCGCGCCGCCGGCGCTGTGCTGGCTGTCGGCACCTCGGGTCCGCAGGAGAACGTCGACCTCATCCTCGACCAGGGCGGCATCCGCTCGTTCTTCGGCGGGGTCGTACACGCGGGGCTGGTGCAGCGCGGCAAGCCAGCGCCCGACATCTTCTTGCGCGCGGCCGAGCTGCTGGGCGCGGCGCCCGACCACTGCACCGTCGTCGAGGACGCGCCGACCGGCGTACGCGCAGCGCTGGCGGCGGGCATGCGCTGCGTCGGCGTGGCCACGACGCACGCCGGCGACGAGTTGACCGCGGCCGGCGCGCATCTGGTGCGGGCCGACCTCGCGGCCCTGTCGGCCGACGACCTGCTGGCGAGCTGACGGCGACGCACTGCGGGCCTGCGGGCCGGCCGCCGCCGCCCCCTCCCAGTGCCCCGGCGGTCGCGCCGGCGTCGGGCTTCCTGCCCGACCCCCTCTCCGGGTGGACGATTCTCCACATGGCGGTGGCCGGGGCGGGGGTCGACCGCTAGGTTTCTGCGCCGGATCGCGGCCAGTCGACGCGTTCCGGTTCGTACATCGACTGGATGGAACCGCGTCCTGCGCGGCTTCTGCCGGCGCATTCGCAATGGCGGCCCTCTCGTCGAGGGCGCACTGTGGCGTGTGCATCCGTTCGATCGCAGCACAGTGCTGTAGGTCTGCCCGGCAAGGCCCCGCGAACACGGTTCCGGAGACTCCCCATGGGTAAGCGTTTGTTCGTCGGCAACCTGTCCTTCAACACGACCGAGGACACCCTGTCCGAGATGTTCCAGCAGAATGGCATCGCCACCGCCAGCGTGCAGGTGATGCTCGACCGTGACACCGGCCGCTCGCGCGGCTTCGCGTTCGTCGACCTCGCCAACGACGCCGATCTGGCGAACGCCGTCAAGGCGCTCGACGGCAAGTCGCTGGACGGCCGTCCGCTCCGCGTCAACGAGGCCGAGGAGCGCAAGCCGCGCTCGGGCGGCGGTGGCTTCGGCGGCGGTGGCGGCGGCGGTGGCCGCGGCGGCTACGGCGGTCGTGGCGGCGGCGGTGGCGGCGGTGGCGGCGGTGGCGGCGGTGGCCGCGATCGC
>Ga0194132_10001878_pt1 | contig 41332 bp, 36 predicted proteins | sample TA2KigOf80mmetaG_FD_148612 | JGI IMG/M metagenome (GOLD analysis project Ga0194132, IMG submission 148612) | Freshwater microbial communities from Lake Tanganyika, Tanzania - TA2015054 Kigoma Offshore 80m | ecosystem: Environmental > Aquatic > Freshwater > Lake | place: Tanzania: Lake...
GGGGGCGGCGGCGGGGGCGGCGGCGGGGGCGGGACCGACAGCGGCCGAGCCGGTCGGGGTGGCGAGGGCGGCCCCCCCGGGGCCAATCCAGCGACGAACCCGAACAACGGGGAGGATCGGGCCACGGACTGGGGACTCGGGTCCGGGCGGCTCACCATGAGCAACGTCATCGCCCTGGGCAGGGACGGCACCGACAACGGGCGCGGGATGGTGTTCATCAACCCGCACTGGCGCTGGCACGAGCCGGAGCGGTTCTACGAGGTGCACCTGACGGTGCCCGGACAGCTCGATGTCTACGGCGGCACCTTCTCCGGCATCCCCGCGGTCCTGTTGGGCTTCAACGATCGGGTGGCCTGGAGCCACACGGCGAGCGTCCCGAAACGGGAGACGATCTATCAGCTCCGGCTGGTTCCCGGGGCCCCGACCTCCTATGAATATGATGGCAACCGCCGCGAGATGACCCCGCGTATCGTGGCGGTGGAGGTCAAGGAGGACGACGGCCGACTGACTCGGCGGGAGCACACCGTCTGGGAGACCCATTTCGGCCCGATGATCGCGACCGGCGCGCTGCCGTGGACCGATTCGACCGGCTACGCCGTCAAGCTGGCGACCTTGCACCTCCGGTGGCTCAACCAGCAGGTGGCGATGAACCAGGCCCGGTCGGCCGGCGAGATGGACGAGGCGGGGCGCCGCTACATGGCGTTAGGCTGGCTCAACACCGTCGCCGCGGACGATCAGGGCCGGATGATCTACGCCGACCGATCTTCGGTGCCCAACGTGACCGACGCGATGCGGCAGGAATGCGGCTCCGAGTTCGCCAAGCGGGCCTGGACGCAACAGCAACTGGTGGTGCTCGACGGCTGGCGGGCCGGATGCGAATGGGCCACCGATCCGGACGCCCCGGTGCCGGGCATCTTCGGTCCCAAGAAGCTCCCGATGCTCGACCGATGGGACTACGCCACCAACTCGAACGACAGCCACTGGGCCAATAACCCCCGCCAGTTGCTGGAAGGCTTCGACGCAATCATCGGCGACGAACGGACCCAGCGGAGCCTCCGGACCCGGATCGGCCTGGCCAAGATCGAGGGGCGGCTCGCCGGCACCGACGGGCTACCCGGCAACCGGTTCTCCCTGGCCCAACTCGAAGCGATCACGATGAACAACCGAGTCTACTCCGGCGAGCTGTGGCGGGACGAGGTGGTTCGGTACTGCCGATCGCTCCCCCGCCAGAAGGGCATTCCGGAGGGGTGCGAAGTGTTGGCGCGTTGGGACCTGAGCGACAATCTCGACAGCCCCGGCGCGGTGCTATGGCGACGCTTCATGGAGCAGTTGGGTGGAGCCGCCCAGCCGGACCTCGAACTGTTCACGACGCCGCTCGACCCCAGGGATCCGCTTGGCACGCCGCGCGGGCTCAACACCGCCAATCCCCGGGTCTATCGGGCCTTGGCCGCGGCGATCGGGGACCTGCGCGACAATGGGATGCCGCTCTCCGCCCGGCTCCGGGAGTCACAGATCGAGGAGCGCTCGGGGAAACGGATTCCGATTCCCGGCGGTCCGGTGCCGACCGGCCAGTACAACCTGATCATGACCGGCTCCGGCTGGGTTCCCGGCAAGGGCTGGCACACGGTGCTCCATGCCTCGAGCTACGTGGCCTGGGTTCAATACACCGATCGCGGACCTGTCGCCAGATCGGTCTTGGCCTCGGGCCAGTCGGACGACTCGGCCTCGCCGCACCACGCGGATCAGACCCTGCTGTTCAGCGCCGGCAAGTCGAAAGCGGTGGTCTTCGATCAGGCGGCGATCCGGCAAACGAGCCGCGGCCGGGTGGTGACCGTGTGCCTCCCGTGCCGATAGCCGAGCCCGATTGGGATCGGCTGGAGCGGCTCCGGGCCCGGTTCATCGCCCGTCAGGGGAGCCAGCCGTACTGGGACGACCCAGCGGACCTCGAGGCGTACGACGCGACCTTCGGTGAACGGATCGGCTGGAAATGGGATGCGGTGCTGGCGGAGTTGGCCGAGCGGGGCTGGCGCCCGCCCGATGGGCCGGTACTCGATTGGGGCTGTGGGAGCGGGGTGGCGGGCCGTCGGGTGCGGGCCGCGTACCCGGAGATCACCCGGCTGATTCTGGTGGACCGATCGCCGCTGGCGGGTGCCGACGCCGCCCGGCGGGCCCGAGTCCGCTTTCCGGAACTCGAGGTCGAGATCGGTGACCGCGGCGAGCCGATCGGAACCTTGCTCGCCTCCCACGTCGTCAGCGAGCTCGACGATGCGGGCACCGCGGCCTTACGCCGGGCCGTCGACCGGGCCCAGGCGGTGCTTTGGGTAGAGCCGGGCACGCCGGATGACAGCCGAGCGCTGGGGGCGGAACGAGACCGACTTCTGGGAACTTTTCACCCGGTGGCGCCCTGCGTTCACGAGGGCCCCTGCCCCATGGGCGAGGCGGGCAACCAGCGTGACTGGTGTCATCATTTCGCCCGGCCCCCCAAGGGCATCCACGGCGATCGCCTCTGGACGACGTTTGCGGAGCGAATGGGAATCGACCTCCGGTCCGTCCCGTACAGCTTCGTAGCGCTCGACCGCCGAGCATTCCCACCGCTGCCGGCCGGACCGGGTCGCGTCATCGGGCGGCCCCGACCCTACAAGGGGTTCGTCAAGATCCTCACCTGCGGGACGGCAGGCCTCGCCGAGGTCGGGCTCCAGGCACGCGATCACAAGGACACCATCCGAGCCTACGACCGGGGCGAGGGCCCCCGGGTGTTGGCGGGCGGTGTGGACGGCAAGGGGTGGCTGGTCCGATCGACCGGGACAGACGGGGCAAAGGCGAATATTTTTCGGCAATGATTTCGAACCGAATGGCGCCGGCCCTCATGGTGGCGGCGGGATGCTTGGCGGCCGGGGTTCCCGCCTCGATCGGCGCGGCCCAGGAGAACCGAGAGGCGATCCCGGCCAGCCCAGACATGGCCCGGAGCCGGCCGATGCCGTTGGCGAGGCTGCAGGGACCGATCACGCTGGACGGGCGGGTCAATGAGGCCGCCTGGGACGCGATCGACCCCCTGCCGATGTCGCTGTTCTCACCGAGGTATCTCGGCCCGTTGACCGAGCGAAGCGAGATCCGGGTCGGGTACGACGATCGCTACCTCTATCTCTCGGGCCGGCTCTACGATTCCGACCCCAAAGGGATCCGGACCAACACCTTCTATCGGGACGTCTACAGCGGCGACGACCTCCTCGCCATCGTACTCGACAGCTACAACGATCACGAGACGGCCGTCTGGTTCACGACCAACCCGGCCGGAGCGCGAACCGACCGGACGATGGCGAACGACGCGGTCACGACGACGACGTTTCCGATGAACGCCGACTGGAACTCCCACTGGAACGTGGCGACCACCCAGGACAGTCTGGGATGGTACGCCGAGTTTCGGATCCCGTTCTCGACCCTCCGGTTCCAGGCCAGCGACGATCGAGTCACGATGGGGATGATCGTCTACCGGTTCGTGGCGCGGAAGAACGAGCGGCAGACGTTCCCCGCGGTCGACCCGAAGTGGGGCGGTTTCGCGTTCGCCAAGCCGTCGCAGGCGCAGCGGGTCTCGCTCAGCGGCGTCCGGCAGACCAAGCCGGTGTACCTGACCCCCTACGCGCTGGGCGGGTTTCGCCGGGTCGCCACGTTAGGCCGCGCCGAGGCGGGCGGGTTGTACTGGGACGCGCCCACGGACGGCACCGGCGAGCTGGGCGCCGATCTCCGCTACTCGCCGACCTCGAACCTCGCGCTCGACCTCACCGTCAACACCGATTTCGCCCAGGTCGAAGCCGACGATCAGCAGATCAACCTGACCCGGTTCCCCCTGTTCTTCCCGGAGAAGCGGCAGTTCTTCCAGGAACGGGCCTCGACCTTCCAGTTCAACTGGCGGGGCTCGACCGATCGACTGTTCCACAGTCGTCGGATCGGGCTGGTGGACGGCGAGCCGATCCGGATCTACGGAGGCATCCGGGCGGTCGGCCGGATCGGCGGGATGGACTACGGGGTGTTGTCGATGCAGACGGCTTCCGCGGGCCCAGTCGCCGGCGAGAACGTGAGCGTGGTTCGGCTGAACCAGCAGGTGTTCAACCCGTACTCGTCGATCGGCGGCATGGTGACCTCGCGACTGGGCGGGAGCCGCGACAACGTGGCCTACGGCGCCGATGCCGTGATCCGCCCGTTCGGCGACGAGTGGATCACCCTCAAGTGGGCCCAGACGTTCGACGACTCGGTCTCGGAGCGTTCGACGCTCGAGGCCGGGTCGATCCTGGCGCGCTGGGAACGGATCGACGACGACGGGCTCTCGTACTCCGCCGAGTACGGTCGTGTCGGCGGCGACTACCTGCCGGGGCTCGGGTTCCAGTCGCGGCGGGAGTTCCGGTTCCTGGGCGGGTCGGTCCAGTACAAACGGTACCAGGCGGCTCGCTCGTCGCTGCGGTCCCTTGGCGGGGTGCTCCGAACCAGCCACTATCATCGAACCAGCGACGGGAGGCCGGAGACACGGTCGGTGGAGGCGTCGATGGAGATCGAGACCAGGGAGGGCCACGAGATCTCGATCGGGTCGCGTTCGTCGTTCGAGAGTGTGACCACCGGGTTTCCGGTCGCGGGGGCGGTGGTCCCGGCGGGCGACTACTGGTTCCACGAGGGGTTTGCCAGGGTCGAGCTGCCGCGGAGTGATCGATTCCGGGGGAACTTCTCGGCGACGGCCGGGCAGTTCTACGACGGTCATCGGGTGGGGGTCAGCGCCAGTCCGTCGTGGAACCCGTCCAAGTATCTGGAGGTCGGAGGCGGATACGAGATCAATCGGATCGTGTTCCCCGACCGCGGTGGCGCCACGACGGCCCACCTGGCGCGTCTCAAGCTCCAAGTCGCCCTGAACACCAAGGTGTCTTTCAATACCTTCCTGCAGTACAGCAACGTGGCGGACCTGGCCACGTTCAACGCCAGGTTTCGATACCATCTGCGCGAGGGTAACGATCTCTGGATGGTGTACAACGAGGGACTCAACACGGTGCGCGAGGTCGGGTCGGTGCCGCGGCTGCCGCTGTCGTCGGGGCGAACCCTGTTGGTCAAGTACACCCATACCGCGATCTGGTAGCATGAGTGCCCCGGACGGGTCCCACCACCTGGCCCTTGACGAATCGTCGATCCGTTCCGATCTTGGTTTCATGCTCGGCTCGAAGAAACCCGTCGCCCGTTGGTGGTGGCTCGCGCGCGAAGATTCGCGGCGGGGCGGGTAGCGAGCACAGATTTCGTGTCGTGATTCCCAGGAGCCCACCGCGTCGCGTGGGCTCCTGTCGTTTATGGTCATGCCCACGCGTCGCTGACACCAGAACCGGGGGACGCAGTGATCATCGTACTGAAGCCGCAGGCAACCCGCCATGACGCCGACGAACTGATCGACCGAATCGGGGCGCTCGGCCTGAAACCGTTGTACATGCCCGGGGTCGAGCGGGTAGTGATCGGCGCCCTGGGCGACGAACGGGTCCTCGAACGACTCCAGCTCGCCGGGCATCCCGCGGTCGAGAGCGTCAAGCCGATTCTGGCTCCCTACAAACTGGTCGGGCGCGATCTCCATCCGAGCGACTCGGTGATCTCGATCGGACCGGTCGAGATCGGCGGTGAACGCATCGCCGTGATTGCCGGGCCCTGCGCGGTGGAGTCCCCCGCCCAGATGGGGCTCGCCGCGGTGCAAGTGCTGGAAGCCGGCGCCACCATCCTTCGCGGTGGAGCGTTCAAGCCGCGGACCAGCCCGTACGCGTTTCAGGGGCTGGGCGCGGCCGGTCTCGAGATCCTCGGCGCCGTCGCGAAGCAACTCGGGGTACCCGCCGTGACCGAAGTGCTCGACGCCGCCGACCTCGAGGCCGCCGATCCGCACGTCGACTGCTACCAGATCGGTGCCCGCAACATGCAGAACTTCCGGCTCCTCAAGGCCGTCGGCCAAGGGCGGAAGCCGGTGATCCTCAAACGGGGGCCGTCGGCGAGAATCGAGGAGCTTCTCCTGGCGGCCGAGTACATCCTCGCTGAAGGCAATCCCAACGTGGTGCTGTGCGAGCGGGGAATTCAGACGTTCGACCAGGTGACCCGCAACGTGCTCGACGTGGCGGCCGTGGTGGCGATCAAGGCCCGGAGTCATCTCCCCGTGATCGTCGATCCCTCCCACGGCACCGGCGTTCGAGCGTACGTGGCTCCGCTCGCCCGGGCAGCAATCGCCGCCGGCGCGGACGGGGTGATGGTGGAAGTCCACCCTGACCCCGCGACTGCCCTGTCCGACGGCGCCCAGTCTCTCGATGCCCATCAGTTCCGGCAACTGATGCGAACGTTAGGCCCGGTGGCGGCGGCGATCGGACGGTCGCTGTGAGCTCGCCGCCCGGGTCCATCACCCCATTCGCCCGCCGCCTCGACCACGCCCCCGACTCGGTCGAGCTGCTCGCTGCCCTGGGTGCCGGGCCCCACGGGTTCATCATCGAGTCGGCCGATCCAACCGGCCGCCGGCTCGAGCACAGCGTGGTCGGACTCCGCTCCGCCCTGCACTTGACGGCCGATCGAACCACCGCGACGGTCGCGGCACTCACCCCGAACGGCGAGGCCGCCCTCGACTGGCTGGCGACGACCGAGCCGGACGGCGAACGGATCGGGCGGACCTTGCGGGTCGGTTTCGGAACGCCCCGACCCCGACACCGTGCTTCGACCAGACCGCCCTCTCCCCTCGACCTGATCCGGCGATTGGTGTCCGGGCCGACGGTGGCCCCGCGTCCCAGTCCCTGGTGCCACCTGGCCGCCGGCCTCTTCGGCTACGATGTCATCGACTACTTCGCGACCCTGCCACCCGGTGGCGCCGACCCCCTGGAGCAGCCGATCCTGGAATGGTGGATCCCCGAGGCGCTCGCGGTGGTCGACCATCGCCGGGGGCACACCACCGTGATCGCGTCGGCGTGGGGCGGTGCCGAGGCCGCTCCACGAGTCCACGACGCCGTCCGCACCGTCGCCGGGCTGGCTCGGCTGGTGATGTCGATTCCCCAGGCCGAGCCGTTCGGCCCGGCTCCCCGCTCGACGGTCGACCCCGAGGTCGAGGCCGATCTTTCCGACGCAGGGTACGCCGAGGTCGTTAGGCGGCTCCAACGTCACCTCCACGCCGGCGACGTCTATCAGATCGTGCCAGCCCGGACCTTCTCGACCGACTGCCCTGATCCGCTCGAGGCGTATCGCCACCTCCGCGCCCGGGAACCCGGGGCTCATCTGTTCTACTTCGCCGGCGCCAGCCGGACGATCTTCGGTTCGTCTCCGGAGCGCTGTCTTTCGGTCAACGGAGCCTCCCGGGAAGTCTCGATCACGCCAATTGCCGGAACCGCGCCGCGTGGTCGCGGCCCGGACGGCCAGCTCGACTCTGAGACCGACGCCAGGCACGAGGCAGCGCTCCGCCAAAACCCGAAGGAACTCGCCGAGCACATGATGCTGGTCGACCTCGCCCGCAACGACGTGGCCCGGGTCTCGGAACCCGGCACCCGCTCGGTCCGGCGGCTCTTGGCAGTCGAGCGTTTCGCCGAGGTGATGCACCTGGTCTCCGAGGTGACCGGGATCCTCCGCTCCGACCTCGACGCCCTCGACGCCTACGCGGCCACGGCCAACATGGGGACCCTGGTCGGGGTCCCCAAGCTCCGGGCAGCCGAGTTGCTCCGCGACGCCGAGCCGCGGCGGCGGGGCGCCTACGGCGGCGCGGCCGGATACCTCCGGTTCGATGGCAGCCTCGACACCGCGATCGTGATCCGGTCGGCCGTGGTCCAGCGCGGGCAGGCCCACGTGACCGCCGGCGCCGGCGTCGTCCTGGACTCCGACCCCGACGGGGAGGCCCGGGAAACCCGTCATAAAGCCCGCGCGGTGCTCGGCGCCATCGCGACGGCCCGAGCCGCGGTCGAGGAGGCGATCGGTGCTTGAGACTCCCGCCGTTCTACTCCTCGACAACTTCGACTCGTTCACCGACAACCTCGCGGACGAGTTCGCTCGCCGGGGGGCGCCGGTGACTGTGCTCACGAACGCGCTGCCGCTCGAGGTGGTCGACGCCGCGATCGGGAGCCACGACCTGCTGGTGATCTCCCCCGGCCCGGGCGCGCCGGCCGACGCCGGCTGTACCGTCCCGCTCGTCGAACGATGCCTCGGGCGGATCCCGATCTTCGGCGTTTGTCTCGGGCACCAGGCGTTAGTGGCCGCCGCCGGCGGACAGGTCGAGCGCGCCCCGACTCCGATCCATGGACGGGCGGTGCCCCTGACTCACGATGGGTCGGCGCCCTTCGAAGGCCTCCCCAACCCGATGCCGGTCGGTCGCTACCACTCGCTCGGAGCGACTCGACTGCCGCCCGCGCTGGCCGCGATCGCCCACGCCGACGGTGTGGTCATGGCGGTCAGCCACCGGGTCCATCCGGCGCTCGGGGTGCAGTTCCATCCCGAGTCGATCCTCACCCCGAGCGGAGGACCGCTGTTCGACAACCTGATCGCCTGGGTGCGCCGTGTCGGTCGCTAGCCTCCTCGACACCCTCGCGACCCGGCATCTCAACGACGGCGAATCGTATCAGGCGTTCCGGTCGATCGCCGGCGGCGACTGGTCGGAGGTCGAGATCGCGGCCCTGCTCGGGGCGCTCAAGACGCGAGGCGAGACGGCGGACGTGATCGTCGGCGCGGCTCGGGCCCTCCGTGCCGCCGCCGTCCCCTTCCCGAAGCCGCCCTATCCCATCACCGACACCTGCGGCACCGGCGGCGATGGCGCCGGCACCGTCAACCTCTCGACCGCGGTCGCGTTCGTCGCCGCGGCGGGAGGGGTTCGGGTGGTCAAGCACGGCAACCGGGCCGCTTCGTCGCGATGCGGCTCGGCGGACGTGCTCGAAGCCCTCGGCGTGAACCTGACCGCCAGTGCCGAGGTATCCCGCCGGTGCCTCGACCTCCTGGGGATCTGCTTCCTGTTCGCCCCCCACTATCACCGCGGCGTCCATCGGGCGGGGGCGGTTCGGGCAACCTTGAAGACCAGAACCCTGTTCAACCTGCTCGGCCCGCTCGCCAATCCCGCGCTGCCAGAGTACCAGGTGGTTGGCGTCTATGCGCCGGAGCTCTGTCACCCCGTGGCCACCACCCTGGCGCGACTGGGGTGCCTCTCAGCCCTGGTGGTGCACGGCGGAGGGCTCGACGAACTGGCCCTCCATGCGCCGACCGTCGGCTATCGACTCGCCGAGGGTCGGCTATCGGCGGTCACGATTCGAGCGGAGGATTACGACTTGACGCCGGCCGATCCGACCGAGCTCAGGGGCGCCGACGCCACGGCCAATGCCCGCTGGCTCCAGACGGTGCTCGCCGGCGGTGGCAGTCGGGCCGATCGCGACGCGGTGGCCCTCAACGCCGGTGCCGCCTTCTGGGTGACGGGGATCGAGCCGACCTTGGCCGCGGGGGTCAGACTCGCCCACTCGATCCTCGCGGACGGCCGAGCGGCCGGGCTGCCGGGCCGGCTGGCGGAGCTGTCCCATGCTTGAGCGGATCGTGGCCCACAAGCGGGTCGAGGTCGCCGCGAGAGCGGCGGCGGTCCCGTTACCCAACCTTCTCGCGGCGGCGACCCGGGCGGAGCGCGATTTTCTAGCGGCCCTCAGGCGAGCGAAGCCGGCGTTCATCTTCGAGATCAAGCCCACGGCGCCATCGGCGGGTCGGCTCCGCGAGGTCCGCGACCTCGAGCCGGTCTTCGCGGCCTATCACCGCCTTGCGGACGCCGTGAGCGTCCTGGTCGACGAGACCTTCTTCGGGGGGTCATATCGCCTGCTGGCCGACGTTAGGCGGCGACTGCCTCAGCCGCTCCTCTGCAAGGACGTCGTGGTCGACCGCTACCAGGTGGCGGAGGCTCGAGTGCACGGCGCCGACGCCGTCCTCCTGATGCTCGCGGTGCTCGACGACCCGGAGTACCTGGCGGCCGCAGCCCTGGCCCGGTCGCTCGGCATGGCGGTCGTGACCGAGGTGCGGGTGGCGGCCGAAATGGCTCGGGCGGCCAGGCTTGGCGCGGCCATCGTCGGGATCAACAATCGCGACCTCCGGTCGCTCGCCGTCGACCTCGCCACTACCCCCACCCTCGCCGCCGCGGCCCCGCCCGGGGCGGTGGTGATCGCCGAGTCCGGGGTGACCTCTCGCGCCGCGGTGGTGCGGCTCCGCGGGCTGGTCGACGGATTCCTGATCGGCTCGGCGCCGATGGCGGCGGCCGATCCGGCAAGAACCGTTCGGGAACTCGTGTTCGGACCGACCAAAGTCTGCGGTCTCACCGATCGGGCCGACGCCCAAGTGGCCAGCGCCGCGGGAGCCACCCACGGCGGGCTGGTGTTCGCGCCCGAGTCGCCCCGGCTGGTCACCGTCGGGGACGGCCGCCGACTCCGGCGCGACGTCGAGCTACGCTGGGTCGGCGTCTTCGCCAACCAGCCGCGGGATGAAGTAATCGCGACCGCCCGCGAGGTCGGGCTCGACGCCGTTCAACTCCACGGCGACGAGGACGCCGGATACGTCGCCGACCTGAGGCGGCGGCTCCCGGAACCGGTCGAGGTCTGGACCGCGGTACCGGTCGGCCAGAGCCTGCCTCGCCACCGCCCCGGCGATCGGGTGCTGTTCGACGCCTGGGACACGACCCAGCGCGGTGGGACGGGCCGGAGTTTCGATTGGTCGCTGCTGGCGGGTCTCGAGCATCCCGATCGCTGCGTCCTCGCCGGCGGCCTCGCGGCCGATAACGCCGCTCGCGCCGAGGCCACTGGGATCCACTTTCTCGACGCCGGCAGCCGGCTCGAGGGGACGGTGGTCGGCCGCAAGTCGACCGAGCGAATGGCGGCCTTCTTCACCGCCAGGCGAACCGGGGCGGGAGCGGCGCCATGAGCGCGGTGGGGCGATTCGGGGCGTTCGGCGGCCGATACGTGCCCGAGATCCTGATGCCGGCGCTCGAGGAGCTCGACCAGGTCTTCCAGGCCAGCCGCGCCGATCCCGAGTTCCAGGCCGAGTTGAGCGAGCTGCTGGCGACTTTCGCCGGCAGGCCGACACCACTCCATCGCTGCCGGAGATTCGGGGCCCCGGCAACCGTTTGGCTCAAGCGGGAAGACCTGCTCCACGGCGGGGCCCACAAGACCAATCAGGCGCTCGCCCAGGGGCTCCTCGCCCGTCGGCTCGGCAAGGCGCGATTGATCGCCGAAACCGGCGCCGGCCAACACGGGGTGGCAACCGCGATGGCCGGCGCCTGTCTGGGTCTGGCAACCACGGTCTACATGGGCGTCCACGACGTCGAGCGCCAACGGCAGAACGTCGACCGGATGCGACTCTACGGCGCGACGGTTCACGGCGTCGCGACCGGCGGCGGGACGCTGAAAGGCGCCATCAACGAAGCGCTTCGGGACTGGTCGGCGAGCTACCGGGATACCCATTATCTGTTAGGCACCGCCGCCGGGCCCCATCCCTATCCGACGATGGTGCGGGAATTTCAGCGGGTCATTGGAGACGAAGCCCGGACCCAATGTCTGGCCTGCCTCGGCCGGCTGCCCGACGCCGTCATCGCCTGCGTCGGGGGTGGCTCCAACGCGATCGGGACGTTCGCCGCGTTCCTCGACGACCCGGTCGCCCTGGTGGGTGTCGAGCCGGCGGGCCGCGGACTGGACACCCCGTTCCACGGCGCGGCGATCGCCCGAGGCCGCGATACCGTGCTCCACGGCGCCCTCACCAAGGTGCTCGCCGACGAGGACGGTCAGATCCTCGAGTCGCACTCGGTGTCGGCGGGACTCGACTACCCGGCGGTCGGGCCGGAGCATGCCCATCTGGCCGCGATCGGCCGGGTCCACTATCGGGCCTGTGACGACCGGACCGCGGTGGCAACCTATCGGCGCTTCTCCCGCGACGAAGGCATCATCCCCGCACTCGAGAGCGCCCACGCCTTGGCCGAGGCGGCGCGACTCGCCGAGTCCCGCCCCGACTGGACCATCCTGGTAACGTTGTCCGGTCGGGGCGACAAAGACCTCGCGACCGTCGCCGGCTTTCCCGACCCATCATGATCAGCCACCGCTACCGCGTCCTGTTCGACCGACATCGCCGGACCGGCGAAGCCGCGTTGGTCCCGTTCGTCGTCGTGGGTGACCCGACCCCAGACCATACCCCGGCGATCGTGGACCTCTTGGTCGAGGGCGGCGCCGACGCGATCGAGTTGGGCCTCCCCTTCTCCGACCCGGTCGCCGACGGGCCGACGATCCAGGCCGCCGCGACTCGGGCGCTCGCGGCCGGTGCCACGGTGACCCGGGTGTGGACCGCGATCTCACGGATTCGGGAACGGCACCCCGATCTCCCGTTAGGCCTGCTGAGCTACGCCAGCCCCGTCTTCACGCGCGGCGTCGAACGGTTCTATGGCGAGGCCGCGGCGGCGGGACTGGACTCGGTACTGGTGCCCGACCTCCCGTCCGCGGAGGCCGCCCCCGTCCTCGAGGCGGCGGCCAAGCTGGGCGTAGATTCCGTCCTGATCGCCCCTCCCGATGCATCGCGGGAGACCTTGTTCCGGGTTGCCCGCGGTGCGACTGGTTTCGTCTATCTCACCTCGCGGGCGGGGGTGACCGGACTCTCGGCGGTCGTGTTTCGGGACATCGCGAGCCGGGTAGCGGATCTCGACCGACTGGGCGCTCCTCCCGCGATGGTCGGGTTCGGGATCGGTTGCTCGGACCAGGTGCGTCAGGTCGTCGACACCGGCGCCGCCGGCGTCATTGTCGGAAGCGCGACGGTGGAGCGATCGACTGCCGCCCTGGCGGGAGCGGGCGGCGGGCCAATGGATCTGGTCCGTTTCATCGCCGACCTCAAGGCGGCAACCCGGCACCGTTGGCGTAACGGCGCTAGCCTCGGCCAAGCTGATGTTCCAACCGTCGTCTGATCGCGATGGGCGGGTCTCGCGAGATTGACGGCGGCCGATGGCGGGTGGAGAGCCATGGCGCCGCCGAACGCCTGGTCCTGGTGGCGCCCGACGAGGGCTCGACGGCAAATGGCACCTTGCCTCACGCCGGGGCTGGCGGTTAGGCTCGATCGATGCCACCCGACGCGGCCTGGTCTGTCCCCTCGGAGGCTCGCTCCTCGAGCGTGACTCCTCCCCGGCTCGCCGGCGCGTGACGGCTGGCTCCCCTCGGGGCTGGTTGCTCGCGGCGTCCGTCGTGGTGATCGCCCTCGCGGCGATCGGGCCGATCCGGATCGTGGCCACCCGTGCCGCCCGCCGCGAACTCGCAGCAGCTCCCCGCCGGGGCCAGGCGGGCTGGGGCACCCCTGGCTGCAACTGAGCCGGCCCGACCGGCGGGTCAGTAGCTGGTCTGCACGAACGGCGTCTCGGTGCTGGTGGCCGGCTTGGTGCCGCGGAGGACGGCCAACCATTCGCGGACCGAGGCAACCACGAGGGCGATGGTGATCGCGATGAAAATGGCGGCGACCGCCGCGTCGAGACGATCGTTGAAGATCATCTTGGCGCCACGGGTGGCGTCGACGGTGCCGGCCGCGACCTGACTGGCGACGAGCTTGGCGTGGGACAGGAACCCGAGCTTGGGGTCCGCGGCGAAGATCTTCTGGATCCCCGCGGTCATGGTGACCGTGAGCAACCAGACCAGCGGGGCCAGGGTCACCCAGGCGTACCGGGCCTTGCCGGACTTGATCAGGATGGTGGTGCCGACCGAGAGGGCCACCGCCGCGAGCAACTGGTTGCTGATCCCAAACAGGGGCCAGAGGGAGTTGATCCCGCCGAGCGGATCGGTGACGCCCTGAATGAGGAAGTAGCCCCACCCCGCCACCACGATGGCGGAGGCGATCACGATCGAGGGATACCAGGAAGTCCGACCGAGCGGTTTCCAGACGTGGGCCCCGAGTTCCTGGACCATGAACCGGCCGACACGGGACCCGGCGTCGAGGGTGGTGAGAATGAACAGCGCTTCGAACATGATCGCGAAATGGTACCACAGCGCGACCATCCCCTCGCCGAAGGCGCCACTGAAGATCTGGGCCATGCCGACCGCGAGGGAGGTAGCCCCGCCCGTTCGGCCGAGCAGGCTGGCCTCCTCGACCGCCGCCGCCATCCCGTTGATCTGCTCGGGGGTGACCACGAAGCCCCAGTCCCGAATGGCCTCGACCGCCTGATCGACGCCGCCGCCTAACGCCGCGAGCGGGGCGTTGATCGAGAAGTAGAGCCCCGGATCGAGGGCGGTGGCCGCGCACAGGGCCATCACCGCCACGAACGACTCCATCAACATCCCGCCGTAGCCGATCAGCGGCGCGTCGGCTTCGGAGCGGATCATCTTCGGGGTGGTGCCCGAGGAGACCAGGGAGTGGAACCCGGAGATCGCCCCGCAGGCGATGGTGATGAAGGCGAAGGGAAACAGCTTGCCGGAGAAGACCGGGCCGGTCCCCGCGATGAAGCCGGTCACCGCCGGCATCTTGAGCGGCGGCATCACCAGGACGATGCCGATGGCGAGCAAGACCACCGTTCCGATCTTCATGAAGGTGCTGAGGTAGTCGCGGGGGAGGAGCAGCATCCAGACCGGCAACACGCTGGCCGCGAATCCATAGATGATGATCGCCCAGGCGATGGCAACCCCGCCGTGGCGGAACAGTGGCGCCAGAGTCGCCGACTCGGCGACGTAGCGGCCACCGACCAGCGCCAGCATCAAGAGGACCAGACCGATTATCGTTGCCTCGGCGACTTTCCCAGGCCGCCAGACCTTCATCCAGAATCCCATCAAGAAGGCGATCGGGATGGTGCACAACAAGGTGAAGACACCCCAGGGACTGTCGCGCAGGGCGTTGACCACCACCAGGGCCAGGACGGCGAGGAGAATCACCATGATGGCGAGGATGGCGATCATCGCGATGACGCCGGTGGTCGCGCCGATTTCTTCCTTGGCCATCTGACCGAGCGACTTGCCGTCACGCCGCATCGAGCCGTACAAGATGATGAAATCCTGGACCGCCCCGCCAAGGACCACTCCAAAGACGATCCAGAGCACCCCGGGCAAGTACCCGAACTGGGCGGCGAGGACCGGCCCGATCAGGGGACCGGCGCCCGCGATGGCGGCGAAGTGGTGCCCGAAGAGGACCCACTTCCCGGTCGGGGTGAAGTCGCGGCCGTTGTCGTGGCGCTCGGCGGGGGTGGCGCGTTTGGGATCGAGCTGGAACACCTTGGTCGCCAGGAACCGGGCGTAGAACCGGTAGCCGACCAGGTAAGTGCCGACCGCGGCGAGAATGAGCCACGCGGCGCTAACGGTCTCGCCCCGGTGGAGGGCCAGGACCCCCCAGCCGGCGGCCCCAGCCAGGGAGATGAGGATCCAGATGATTGGTTGCATCGAGAGAAGGTGATGCGGCGGCCCCCCGGTCGCAAGTCGAACGCGGCCGTCGGTACGGCGCCGTTGTCGACGGCCGATCCCGCGGGCACCCAACGGCCGCCGCCGCAACACCCCGCGGGCGCCATTGGCCGCGGCCAAAACGCCCCGCGGCCACCGCTGGCCCGCGACCGACCCCGGCACCCCCGGACCCGGCCACCTTCCCCGAAACCCGGGGGCCCCATTATCGTATTTATTCGTGAAAGGGGAATAATATGACAGCGTTCCTCGGCGACCTCGAACAGCTCGTTCTCCTCGCCCTGCTGCGGCTGGGCCCGTCCGGGTACGGCGTCGCCATCGCCGACGTGATCGCCGAACGGGCCGGGCGGTAGACCCGGACCGAGACGGCGGACCTGAAGCTGCGGTTCTGAAGGGCCGGCGGATGTGACCGGCGGGCCGTCCCCAGTTCGAACGAGCGGGCTCGGGTCCGGCTTGTGGCCGGAGCCGGTTAGGCGCGAAGTTGCTACTCGAGCCACATGATCGTCCCGGACGGCAGGACCCCGCCGGCGGACCTCGTCGATCCGCCCCTCGACTATCCACCCTACCGGGCGAGCCAGAAGCGCCACCCCAAGGAACCGCTCGTCATCCTCCCGTCGACCCTGTCGGAGCTGACCGGACCGGTGTTCGGACCCGGCGCGGTTCGACCGACCGACGGCGACCTGACCCGGCAACATGCCGGCGAGCCGATCGGCGAACGAATCGTGCTCGAGGGCCGGGTGCTCGACGACGGCGGCCGGGCGGTCACGGGCGCGCTGGTGGAAGTCTGGCAAGCCAACTCGGCGGGCCGTTATGCCCACAAGGAAGACCGCCACGGCGCGCCGCTCGACCCCAACTTCACCGGGGCGGGCCGAGCGCTGACCGACGCGGCGGGGCGCTATCGCTTCGAGACGATCCGGCCGGGCGCCTATCCCTGGCTCAATCATCCCAACGCCTGGCGGCCGTCCCACATCCATTTCTCCCTGTTCGGGCTCGGGCTCGTCCAGCGGCTGGTGACCCAGATGTACTTTCCCGGCGACCCGCTCCTCGCGTTGGATCCGATCTTTCAGTCGGTCCCCGGGGAGCGGGCCCAAAGCCGGCTGGTGGCCCGGTTCGACCTCGGCCTCACCGAGCCGGAGCGGGCGTTAGGCTTTCGCTTCGACATCGTGCTCCGGGGTCGAGCGGCCACCCCGATGACGGGCTGACCGGTGTCGGAGCTGACCCCTTCCCAGACGGTGGGGCCCTATTTCGCCCTCGCGGTCCCGTGGCCCGGCCGCACCGCGGCGTTCCCGCCCGAGACGCCGGGACGCCGGATCCTCATCGAGGGCCGGGTGCTCGACGGCGACGGCGTTCCCGTGTCCGACGCCCTGCTGGAGACCTGGCAGGCGAGCCCAGCCGGGCGCTACCTGACCGAGCCGTCGCACGAGCCCGGCGGGCTTGCCCGGGCGGTGGTCGACGGCGCCGGAGCGTGGGCGATCGAGACCCTGATGCCGGGACCGGTCGTGGGTCCTGGTGGATCCACCCAGGCGCCTCACCTGCTCGTGAGCGTCTTCGCGCGGGGACTGCTGGTTCGCCTGGTCACCCGGATCTACTTCCCGGACGCCGGCGACCTGAGTGCCGACCCCGTCCTGAGACAGGTTCCGCCGGCGCGCCGTTCGACCCTGGTGGCTTCGGCGATCGCCCAGGATCGTTACCGGTTCGACATCGTTCTGCAGGGGCCCGGCGAAACGGTGTTCTTCGCGCCCTGATGGCTCGGTACATTACCAGCGTTCCAACGGCGAGGAATCGGATGTCGCTTCGTGCTCTGATCGCGATCGGGTGCCTCGGGGCCCAGGCGGCGGTCGCCCAGTCCGGCGAGCGGTTCGGCTACCAGCATCTCGGGCGAGTGGTCACCGTGAGCGGTCTCGCGGTATCGGCGGACGGGAAGCGAGCCGCGTTCGTGACTTCCCGGCCCGACTACGCCGTCAACCGCAACCAAACGTCGTTGTGGGTCGTGGACCTGGCGGGCGGACCACCGCGCGAGGTACCGACCGGCCGTGGGTCGGTGGCCTCGCCACGGTGGTCGCCGAACGGCGAGGTCATCGCGTTTCAGTCGCCGGATTCGGCCGGCCGATCGCAGATCTGGACAATCCCGGCCGCCGGCGGCACCGCGACTCGCCTCACCGCGAATCCCACCGGGGTGATTCAATTCGCCTGGCGCCCCGACGGCCGGGCGATCGGCTTCAGCGCCGAGGACCCGCCACCGACTCGCGACGGCGACGACCGGTTCGTCACCACCTTCGAGATCGGGGCCCAGGACATCTTCCTTCGGCGGACCATGTATCCGATCCACCTGTGGTCGGTGCCGGTATCGGGGGGCGAAGCCACCCGGCTCACCAGCGGCTCCTGGACCGTCGACTTCGTGCTCCCACCGGGTCCGCCGCCGTCGGGCATCAACTGGTCGCCCGACGGCAGCCGGATCGCGTTCGCCCGGCGGGTGGCGCCGGAAAGCGGCAAGCGCGACTCGACCCACATCGCCATACTCGAGGTCGCCTCCGGCGCGATCGTCCCGTTGACCGAGGCCCGGACCGACGAACGGTTTCCGATCTGGTCTCCCGATGGCCGGACCATCGCCTTCCGTCAGACTCGGGACCGCCGGGCCGATCTCGGCTGGATCACCGAGGTGTACACGGTTCCGGCCGCCGGCGGCCCGGTCCGGAGCGTGACCCGCGCCCTGGACCGCCACATCCTCCATGCCCAGTGGCTGGCGGATGGTCGCTCGCTCCTGGTGGCCGCCTCCCACGAGACCACCACCGGGGTCTGGCTCCAGCCGCTCGAGGGGCCGGCCCGGCGGGTCCCGTTAGGCGATCTCGTGGTCACCGGCGGGTTCGGCGCGGATATCGTCGCCACGCCGAGCGGTGCCCTGGTGTTCATCGCGGCCAGCGCGGGTCGGCCCAGCGAGCTGTACCTCCTCGACCCCCGGGTGGCCGCGCCTCGGCGGCTCACCGCATTCAACGACTGGGTCGGCGAGGTCGCGATGGCGCGAACCGAGCGGATCACCTGGGCCACGGATCGGTTCGAGGCCGACGGCGTGATCACCTATCCGGTGGGGTTCGATCCGGCCCGGCGCTATCCGCTCGCGCTGGTGATTCACGGCGGCCCGACCGCCTCCTCGAAGCAGTCGTTCGGCGCGTTGGCGCAGTTGATGGCCGGGTTCGGCATGGTGGTCTTCGAGCCGAACTACCGGGGCTCCGACAACCTCGGCAACGCCTTCCAATCGGCGATCCGATTCGACGCCGGCGCGGGCCCCGGACGCGACGTCATGGCCGGACTGGCGGCGCTGCGCGCCAAGCCGTGGATCGACCGCGGCCGCACCGCGGTGACCGGGTGGTCGTACGGCGGCTTCATGACCAGCTGGTTGATCGGCGTCTACCCCGACGAATGGACCGTGGCGATGGCCGGCGCGCCGGTCACCGATTGGGAGGATCAGTACAACTACAGCGATGGGTCGATCGGCATTCGTCACACGATCGGCGGGTCGCCGTGGATCGGCGAGTGGGACAAGGAATTCCGGCGCCAGTCGCCAATCAGCTACGCCCGGCGGATTCGGACCCCGACGCTGGTGATGTCCCACATGGAAGATTTTCGAGTCCCGCCGACCCAGGCGATGCGGCTGTACCGGGCGATGAAGGACAATGGGGTCGAGACCAGGTTCATCGGGTTCCCGGGACGAACCCACAATCCGACCGACCCCGCCAACGCCCGCGAGCGGACCCGCCTGTGGGTGGAGTGGGTTCGCGAGCGGCTGGTGCCGAGCACGCCGTGAGCGACTTGCTCGATCCGCTGTTCGGCGACCCGGCCGTCGACGGCATCTTCTCGCCGGCGGCGACGGTCGCGACGATGGTCGAAGTCGAAGTCGCGCTGGCCGAGGCTTCGGCCTCGCTCGGAATCATCCCCGCCCCGGCGGCCGACGTCATCCGGGCCACCGCCTCGGCGGATCGGATCGATCTCGCCGCGCTGGCCGGCGACGCCGCCAAGGCGGGGAATCTCGCGATTCCGCTGTTGCGGCAGCTCAAGGCGACGATCGCCCCGGCCTCCGCCGAGGCCGCCGAGTGGCTCCATTGGGGCGCGACCAGCCAGGACCTCCTCGACACTACCCTGGTGTTGCAGCTGCGCCGGGCCGGGGCCACGATCGTCGATCGGACCCGGCGGGCGGCCGGGCGGGCGGCGGCGCTGGCGGAGGAGCACGCCGGGACCCCGATGGCCGGGAGGACCTGGTTGCAGCAGGGTGCCCCGACCTCGTTCGGGCTGGTGATGGCCGGCCACGCCGAGGCGCTGAAGCGATGCGGGACCCGTCTGGTGACCGGCCTGGCGCAGGCCGCGGTGGTACAGTTGGGCGGGTCGGTGGGTACCCTGGCGGCCTTCGGCGAGCGGGGTCCCGACCTGGCAAAGGCGTTAGGCAACCGACTCGCCCTGGCGGCCGCGCCGCCGTGGCACAGCCATCGCGACCGACTGGCCGAGGTGGCGACCGCGCTCGGGATCCTGGCGGGAGCCCATGGCAAGCTGGGGCGCGACGTGGGCCTGTGGTCCCAAACCGAACTCGGCGAGGTGCACGAAGGCACCGGCGGCGGCTCCTCGGCCATGCCCCAGAAGCGCAACCCGATCAGCGCGGCGGTGGCGATCGCGGCGGCCGCCCGGGCGCCGGGGCTGGTGGCGACCATGCTCGGCGCGATGCCCCAAGAGCATCAGCGGAGTCTCGGGCTGTGGCCGGCGGAATGGGCCACCCTGCCCGAGTTGACCCGCCTGGTGGCCGGGAGTGCCCGGGCGGTCGAGGAGATCGCGAGCGGCCTGGTCGTCGACGAGGCGCAGATGGCGGCCAACCTCGCGGCGGGCCAGGGTCTGCTCTTCGCCGAGGCGCTGGCGGTGGCCCTGACCGGGCCGCTCGGGCCGGGGCCGGCGCGGGCGGCGGTTGGCGCCCTGGTGGAGGCGACCCGCGGTTCGGGCCGAACCCTGCGGGAAGTCGCCGCGAGCGACATGACCGTGCGGCGGCACCTCGATGCCGGCGCGCTGGAGCGAGTCTTCGACCCCTCGAGCCAGCTTGGCGCGGTCCGGCGCCTGATTCAGGATGGCTGACCGGGCCCGGATTGCCTGGCGGTCGGATGGGCCGCCCGGCCGACCGGTGGTGGTCTTCTCCAACTCGCTCGGATCGACCTGGCTGCTGTGGGACGAGGTGGTCGAGCGGCTGGCAGGTCGCTATCGGGTGATCCGCTACGACCAACGGGGACACGGGGGCTCGACCGCGCCGGGCGAGGCGTGGTCGATCGCGACGTTAGGCGCCGACGTCGTCTCGGTGCTGGACCAGGCAGGCGTCGCCCGGGCCCACTTCTGCGGGATCTCGCTGGGTGGTTTGACCGGTCAATGGCTCGCCCGGCACGCGCCGGAGCGTCTCGACCGGCTGGTCTTGGCCAACACCGGGGCGAAGATCGGGGAGGCCGCCTTCTGGGATGCCCGGATCGCCACGGTCCGCTCCGAGGGGATGGGCGCGGTGGTCGACGGGCTCCTGTCGCGCTGGTTCACCGAGCGGTTCAGGGCGGCGAATCCGAAGCTCATCGCGCGCTACGGCGCCATGCTGATCGGGTGCGACCCGGTGGGATACGCCGCCTGCTGCGCCGCGGTGCGGGACGCCGATTTTCGCGACCAGTTAGCCATGATCGCCGCGCCCACCTTGGTGATCGCGGGGTCGGAGGACGTGGCCACGCCGCCGGAACTCGGCCGGGCGCTCGCGGCGGGCATTCCCTCGGCCGCGATGGTGACGCTCCCGGCGGCTCATCTTTCTTGCGTCGAACAAGCGCCGGCGTTCGCCGATGCGCTGGTCGACTTCTTCTCGCGAACCTAACGCCCGGAGCCCCGATGGACGACGCCACCAGACGCGCGCAGGGTCGCGCGGTCCGTTCCGAAGTGCTCGGCGCGAGCCACGTCGCCCAGGCGGAGGCGGCCGCGTCGCCGCAGACCGCGGAATGGCAGGACTTGATCACCCGCTATGCCTGGGGTGAGATCTGGACCCGGCCCGGTCTCGATCGGCGGAGCCGGCGGGTCCTGGTGCTCGGCACCCTGGTGGCGCTGGGCCGCTGGGAGGAGTTCCGGCTCCACGCCCGGGCCGCGCTGGTCGAGGGCGGGATGTCGGTGGAGGAGATCACCGAGATCGTCCTGCAGCAGGCGATCTACTGCGGCGTTCCAGCGGCGAACACGGCCTTCGAGCACCTCCGCCAGGTCAGCGACGCCTAACGTGATGCGCACTCAGGTCGGGATCGTCGGCGCGGGTCCGGCCGGGCTGTTCTTGTCGCACCGGTTGGCCCGGGCCGGAATCGACTCGGTGGTGCTCGAGCGGCGGAGCGAGGATTACGTGATCCAGCGGGTCCGGGCCGGCGTCCTCGAGCCCGGCACGGTCTCGGCCCTCGAGGACGCCGGCCTCGGCGCGCGGCTCGCCCGGGAAGGGTTGGTGCACGACGGGTTCGAGCTGCGGTTCGGGGAACGGGGCGTCCGGATCGACCTCCGCGGACTCACCGGACAGGGGATCACCATCTACGGCCAGCAGGAAGTCGTCAAGGACCTGATCGCCGCCCGGCGCGCGGCCGGGGCGGCGCTGCACTTCGAGGTCCCCGACGTCGCCATCGATCGGCTCGACTCCGAGCGTCCCCGGCTCACCGCGACCATCGACGGACATCGGACCACGGTCGAGTGCGACGTCGTGGCCGGCTGCGACGGATTCCACGGAATCTCGCGCGGTCTGATTCCGGCATCCGCGCTGCGGGAGTACAGCCGCGAGTATCCCTACGGCTGGCTCGGGATCCTGGTCAGCGCGCCGCCATCGTCGGACGAGCTGATCTACGCCTGGCACGAGCGGGGCTTCGCGCTCCACAGCATGCGGTCGCCCACGGTGACCCGGCTGTACCTCCAGTGCGACCCGGACGACCGGCTGGAGGATTGGTCCGACGGACGGATCTGGGCCGAGCTGGACGCCCGGCTGACGCGGCCCGGTTGGCAACTCGGCCGCGGGCCGATCCTCGAACGGGGCATAACGCCGATGCGGAGCTACGTCGCGGAGCCGATGCGGTATCGGCGGCTGTTCCTGGCCGGGGACGCGGCCCACATCGTGCCGCCGACCGGGGCCAAGGGGCTCAACCTCGCGATCCACGACGTCGGGGTCCTCTGCGACGCGCTGGTGGCGTGGTACCGCGAGGGCACCGAGGAGGCGCTCGACCGCTACAGCGACCGCTGCCTGGCCCGGGTCTGGCGAGCCCAGGCGTTCTCCGCTCGGATGACGACCCTGCTCCACCGCGCCGGGGACGACCGGTACGAGGCCAAGCGGCAGCGCGCCGAGCTCGAGCACCTCGCTCGGTCGATAGCTGCCGCGACGACCCTGGCCGAGGATTACCTGGGTATCGCCGGATGACCGAGCGCCGGGCCTGGCTCGGACTCGGCGCGGCCATTGGGCTGGGGGCGTTGCTGCTGGCCCTGCCGACCCCGGCCGGTCTCTCGCCCGAAGGCCACCGGATGGGAGCTCTGTTCGCGTTCGCGACCGTGCTCTGGGCGACCGAGGCCTTTCCGGTGGCCGTCACCGCCCTCTTGGCCCTGGCCCTCCAGCCGTTGCTCGGGGTGGCGCCGCTCGGGGTCGCCTTTCAGACGTTCATCAGCCCGGTGTTCTTCTTCGTGATCGCGATGTTCGCGATCGCCCAGGCGTTCGTCTCGTCGGGGCTCGATCGCCGGTTCGCGCTCTGGCTCCTGGCCCACGCCGGCACCGACAGCCGCCGGGTCTTGGCGGCGTTCATGATCGGGACCGCCACCATCTCGACGATCGTCTCGGACGTCCCCTGCACCGCGATCTTCATGGCGATGGCGTTAGGTCTCTTCGAGCGGATGGGGATCCGCCCCGGCGAGTCCAACTTCGCCAAGAGCGTGATGATCGGGATCCCGATCGCGGCGTTCATCGGCGGGGTCGGCACCCCGGCTGGCAGCGCCATCAACGTGCTGGGCCTCGGACTCCTCGAGCAGCAGGCCAAGGTGGCCGTCTCGTTCCTGGCCTGGATGGCGATCGGGATCCCGATGGTCGTGGCCTTGCTGCCGGTGGCTTGGTGGGCGCTGGTCACAGTGTACCCGTCGGAGCGTCCGACCATCGGGGCCGTGGAGGCGGTCGGGGCCGAGCGGGCGGCGCTCGGCCCGCTGGGTCGGGCGGAGATCCGCACCATGGCGATCGTGGGAACGATGGTGGCGCTCTGGGTGGCGTCGACCTGGATCCGCCAGCTCGACGTGGTGCTGGTCTCGGTGCTGGGGGCCGCGGCCCTGTTCTTCCCCGGGATGGGGATCTTCACCTGGGCGACGGTCCAGCGGAGCACCGGATGGGACGTGTTGCTGGTGATCGGGGGGGTGACGTCGTTAGGTGCCGCCTCGGCCAAGACCGGCTTGGCCGCCTGGCTGGTCGACGCGGCGCTGGGCGGAGCCGCCGGGATGGCTCCGATCTGGCTCCTGGCCGCGATCAGCGTCTTCACCATCCTGGTCCATCTGGTCGTGACGATCGGCCCGGTGATCGTGGCCGTGGTGGTCCCGCCGATGATCGTCCTGGCGGAACGGGCCGGCGTCAACCCGGCGCTCTATGCCCTCCCGGTGATCTTCTCGGCGTCCTGCGCGTTCCTGTTGCCGCTCGACGCGGTGACGCTGGTGACCTATTCGCGGGGTTACTATCGGATGCACGAAATGTGGCGGCCGGGCCTGGTGGTGAGCGCCGCCTGGGTGGTGGTGATGACCGCGCTGCTGATGCTCCTCGGGCCCGGGTTGGGTTGGTTTACGCGCTGACGGTTGCCGCCGCGATTCGCCCGTTAACGGCTTCCCTGCTGCCGACGAAGGCAATCCGCAGCTCATTCGCCTCCAGAGAATCCCGCACCGGGAATCCGGGTGGGAGGCGCACCTCGCACTGCAACTCGATCCGTCGCCCGTCGACGGTCGGCGCGTGGCCGGCCGTGATCCAGGCGAAGCCGGTGCCGACGAGCACGAGGCCCAGCCCGATCGAGAGGGCCATCGCGAGCTTGAGGAGCCCGGCGGTCTCGGCCGGCGCCTTCTTGGCGACCAAGATCCCGATGACGGCGCCTCCGACGAAACTGAGTGGAAGGAAGATACTGGCGATGAACATCCCCCGCCCGCCTTCCATCTCGGAGACCCGGTGCCATCCGGTGGCCTCGTCCGCGGCACGGACCGTGGCGGGGCGGAGGCGATCGCGGTGACGAGAGCGGTGAGGACGGTGACCACGGCGCCAACATAGGCTGCCGGGCCACACCACAGTGACCGGCACCGGGGTCGCTCGGTGAAGTTGCCAGGGTTAGGCGACCCGGTTTAGCCTCCGGGCGGGACAGACGTGAGGAGGGCGCGATCGACACCAATCCGGCGGCGCGGCAGGCGGCGGACCTCCTGATCGGGGCCTTCGACCAATACCACCGCGAGTTCGCCGCGCTGACGCGAGCGGTCGGGGCGCATTTCGCCGCCGGGGACTGGCCGGCCCTCGACCGGGCGACCCAGGAGCGGCTCTTGCTCTACTCCCGCCGGCTCGACGAGCTGGTGGTCAGGCTGGGACGGCTGTCGCACACCCACGAGATCCCCTGGACCGCGATCCGGCGCCGTTATCACGCCGCGATCGCGGACCGCCCGGACGAGGAGGTCGCCGCGACCTTCTACAACTCGGCCATCCGCCGTCTCCAGGGCACCGTCGGGGTCGACGAGTCCTCGGAATTTCTCGACCTCGAATCGCCCCCGCTCCCCGCCGACGGCGGGGTTCGGACCGAGTCGGCCGATGGACTCGGAGCGCTGGCCGCGGTGGCCAGCCGAGCGCTCGAGTCGTTAGGCTGGCCCCTCGCCTCGCCGAACGTCGATGGCCACAAGGTGGCGGAGCGGCTGACCTCGATGGTGCGAGCCGCCGATGGCGGGAGTCGGCTGGAGTGGTTCCCGGCCGGGTTCGTCCGGCGGCAGCGGGCCTTCTTGGTGGGCCGGTATGCCGCCGGGGGCATCCGGGTCCCGATCGTGATCGGGCTCGGCCAGTCGCCGGAAGGGGTCCGGGTCACCGCCCCATCGAGCGGCGGGACGATGTCCTGGTCTATACCAGCGCCCCGCTGACCGACACCCTGGTGATCGCCGGGCCGACCTGGGTGACCTTGACCGCCGCCACCGACGGTCGCGATACCGACTTCACGGCCAAGCTCCTCGACGTCCACCCGGACGGGCGGGCACTCAAGCTCGGCCCCACCGAGGTCGGGGTGATCCGGGCCCGCTACCGCCACGGGCGCGAGCGCACCGCGCTGCTCGAGCCGGGCGCGATCGAGAGCTATCGAATCGAGCTGTTCGACATCGGGCACGCCTTCCTCCCGGGCCACCGGATTCGGCTGGAGATCGCCTCGAGCGCGTTTCCGTTCATCGACGCGAACAGCAACACCGGCGATCCCCCGGCGACCGACACCGGTTGGCGGGTCGCCCGTCAGACCGTCTATCACGACCGGACTCGAATGTCGTTCGTGGAGCTCCCGGTCTGGCCTCGTTAGGCGTTCCCCGCCGCCCCGGAGCCGGCCGGATCAGCGGACCAGGGCCTGATAGACCATGACCGGGAACCGCTGATTGAGCCCGGTGCTGTCGGGTCCCCAGGTCTGCCGGTAGATCAGCGCGACGATGCCGTTGGTCGGGTCCACCCAGTACCTGGTCCCCAGCGCCCCACCCCATGCGAACGAGCCGGGCGGGTCCGGCTCGTGCCGGTAGCTCGCGGCGGTCGAGACCGAGAAGCCCAAGCCGAACTTGCGACCGACCGCGTCGATGTCGATCGGCCCGGTCTGATCGCTGGTCATCATCTTGACGGTGTTGGGGCTCAGGAACCGGATCCCGTTGTACTCGCCGCCGTTGAGCATCATTTGGAGGAACACGGCGTAATCCCGGAGCGTCGAGGAGAGGCCGCCGCCTCCGCCGAAATACACCTTCGAGTCGGTGGCGTAACCGAGCGACAGGCTATCGGCGATCGGAATGAACGGCGCGAAGCGGAGGATCCGCTCCTGCGACACCACCCCGGTGCTGTCGATCCGGAAGAAGTTGGCGACCCGGCCCGCCTTGTCCGCCGGGACGTTGAAGTAGGTGTCCCGCATGCCGAGCGGCTGAAAGAGCCGGGTTCGGAGGAACTCGTCCAGGGTCTGGCCGGACCACACCTCGACCAGGTGGCCGAGCACGTCGACGCTGAAGCCGTAGGTGTAGCGCTCGCCCGGCTGGTGCATCAAGGGGACTCTCGCCATCCGGGGAACGGCGTCGGCCAGGCGCTCCCCGTTGCCATCGACGCCGAAGGTATGGTGGACGGTGATGCCCTCCTTGTGGTAGAGCTGCCGAGCGCCGCCTAACGGGTAGCTCAACCCGGCGGTGTGGCTCAGGAGCTCTCGAACGGTGGGCGGCCGGGTGGCCGGCACCAGCGTCGTGTCGCCCTTGGCGCTCACGGCCAGGACCATGGGCTTGGCGAAGGCCGGGAGGAACTTGGCGATGGGATCGTCGAGGACGAACTTGCCCTCCTCGTAGAGCATCATCGCCGCGACGCTGGTGATCGCTTTCGACTGCGAGGCGATCCGGAAGATCGCGTCGGTTCGAAGCGGCGTCTTGGCGGCCAGGTCGTCGTACCCCCGGGCCCGGTGGTACACCACCGTGCCGTGCCGGGCGATCAGCGCGGCCGCCCCCGCCATCTTGCGCTGGGCGATGAGGGTGTCCATCAGGGTGTCGAGCCGCGCCAGGCGGGCCGAGGAAAACCCCACCGTTTCCGGCGTCCCGTCGAGGAGCACCGGGAGCCGACCCTGGTCGGTCGGCGGCGCGCAGCCCACGGCGAGGACCGCGATCGCGGTCCCCGCGGCCCGGGCCAGGCGCCGGCCGGGCGGCGCCGTCAATCTGCCTAACGTCGGCGGATCGGCCCTGGTCATGGTACCGGGGCGCTCGACTTCTTGTAGGTTTGGAACCACTTTTCCCGGAACGAAATGGTATGGAGGAAGTTGGACGGGCGATTGAAATAGGCGTGCCATTCGTCTTGGAGCCGGACCATCACCGTGGGCACCTGCCGCATCTTGAGGGCGGCGTAATACTCCTCGGTCTGGGGCATCGGGGTCCGAAGGTCCCCTTCGGGGGTGAGCAGCATGGTCGGGGTCTTCACGTTGCCGACGTACATCAGCGGCGAACGGCGAAGGTGCTCGGACGGGTCTTCCCAGGGCAGCTTGGCGAAGTTGCGATACCAGCCAGCCCCGTCGGTGGTCCCCACGAAGGAAAGCCAGTTGATCACCGGGCACTCCGACGAGGCGGCCGCGAAGCGATCAGTGTGGCCGACCACCCACGCGGTCAACACCCCGCCGCCGCTGCAGCCGTAGACGAACATGTTGTTGGTGTCGACGTAGCCACGCTTGATGACGGTATCGACGCCGGCCATCAGGTCGTCGTAGTCCTTGCCGGGATAGGCGTTCTTGATGGCGTTGCCGAAGGCGCTCCCGTACCCCGAACTCCCCCGAGGATTGGTGAACAGGACCAGGTACCCCATCCCCGCGTAGATCTGCCATTCCCACCACATGAAGGTGAGCGAACTGGCATACATGCTGTGCGGGCCGCCGTGAATGGCCAGCATCAGCGGGTACTTCTTCCGGGGATCGAAGTCGGGCGGCTTGACGACCCAGCCCTGGACCCGGAGTCCTTCGACCGAGGGATACCAGATTTCTTCGAGGCTGCCGAGTCGCTTGCCGGTCAAGATATCGCCGTTGAGGTCGGTGACCCGTTTGACCGCGGGGGCTGGCGCCTTGAGGTCGATGACGGCGATGTCGCCGGGCTGGGTGAAGGTGCTTTGGATCAGCGCGGCGGTCCCGTTCGGGGCCAGGCTCAGGCCGGTGAGAACCTGATCGGCGGTGGTCAGCCGCCGGGGCTCACCACCGGCGACGCTCGCGAAGAAGAGTTGGGCCTGCCCGCGGTCTTGGGCGATGAAGTAGAGGCCCGACCCGTCGGGTGCCCAGGCGACGTTCTCGGCGCTGCGGTCGAGAGAGCCATCGACCTGCCGCGGGTTCGAGCCGTCGATGCCCATCAGGTACAGCTTGTTGGCGATGTAGGTGTCGTCGGTCCAGTCGTGGCCCTGATAGGCGACCAACCTGCCGTCGGGCGAGACCACCGGGCCGCCGTCGGGCCCCTTGCGGGTGGTGAGCTGCCGGACGGTCTTGGTGGCGACCGACACGGCATAGATATCGGACTCCCGCCAGGTGTTGTCGGCGTTCGGGACCCGGTTCGCGCCGAAGAGAATCTCCCGTCCGTCCCTGCTCCAGGCCAGTTGCCCGTGATTCCAGGGACCGTCGGTGAGCTGCACCGACGTCCCGCCGGTGGCCGGGACGACGAAGATCTGACTCCGCCCCAGATCGGTGTATCCGGCCCAATCGGCGCGGTAGGGATAGCGATCGATGACCTTCGGCGGTGGGGCCCACTGGGCGCCGGCCGGCTTGCCGGGCAGCGCGGTGCTCCACTTCGACGGCTCAGGTACCATCGCGGTGTAGGCAATCCACCGGCCCTCCGGCGACCAGGCCAGGTTCCCGGCCCCGGTTTCGACCCGGGTGATCTGCGAGGTGGCCCCCTCGGCGTCCATGTACCGCACGAAGATCTGGGCGCCAGCGGGCTCCCCTTGTTTGACGAAGGCGAGCCGGGTCCCGTCCGGTGACCACTTGTGCCCGCCGGCATCGACCAGCCACCGGTTCCTGGTGCCGTCGGCGTTGATCAGCCAGATCGCCTGTCGCCACCGATCGGACATCTTGTCGACCCACCACCGGGAATAGGCGATCTGCTTGCCGTCCGGCGAGATCTCGGGGCCGCCGCCCCGGAAGAAGTCGCGGGGCGCCTCGGCCTCGAGGTAGTCTTCCATGGTGAGCCGGTTGGCCACCGGGGTCTGGGCCACCAGCAGCCCCGCGCCTGCCGCGAGGGCGGCGCTCGTCAACACTGTGGTACGACGCATCGTGGTTTCCCTCGGTTGGCTCGCTGTTACCCTGAAGGTAGCCCGACGTCGGAGCCGCGCCAGTTGGGCGCCAAGCGAGGTTGGCCGACCCTACCGCGAGCGACCGGAACGAGCGAGCTTCTCGCACTGACCGCCCAACCAGAACCGGCCTCCCATGACCGTTCCCCGCACCGAACCCCTCGCCGTGGGCCTGATCGGGCTCGGCAACGTCGCCCTCGCCCACCTCGAGGGGTACCGACAGCTCACCGAGATCCGGGTGGTCGCCGGCGCCGACCCCCGCGCCGAACGCACCACCGAGATGGCGGCCCGGTTCGGGTTTCGTGGCTACCTCGACTACCAGGAGATGCTCGAGCGAGAGCGGCTCGACCTGGTCTCTGTCCTCTCGACGGTAGCGACCCATCCGGCCGCGGTCATCGCGGCCGCCCGGCGTCGGTTGCCGGTGCTGTGCGAGAAACCGCTCGCGCTGACGCTGGCCGACGCCGACCTGATGATCGCGGCGTGCCGGTCCGCCGGGGTCCCGCTGTTCTACGCGGCGTCCTACCGCTTCCTGGAACCGGTGGTAAAGGCTCGGGAGTTGATTCAGGCCGGCGCGATCGGCGAGGTGCGCCTGTTGCTCGAGACCATGATCGGCACGACCGGTCCCTCCGGATATCACGACATGGGCCCCCACCACTACCCGCCAGGGGGGCCCGGCGGATCCGGCAACGGGCTGATGGATCACGGAATCCACCTGGTCGACGTGTTCGGCTGGTTGATCGGAAGCGAGGTCGAAAGCGCGACCGGGGCAGGCCAGATCTCGGGCGAGGCCCCGAGGCCGGAACACCTCACGATCCGGTTCCGGTCGGGTGCGGTCGGTCACTTGATCTACGACGACGCGACCTGGCCGGCGGACCTGCCCGCCGAGGGGGCGTTCAGTTGGGCCCCCACCTGGGACGAGGTCGCCGCGGGCCAGGGAATCGGCCGAGGCGGGATATGGCAGCAGCACCCCGGGAGTATCAGGGTACATGGTACGTTAGGATCGCTCCGAATCTTCCACTACGCCAATCAGCTCTTCCTCCGGACCGCCCGGGGTATCGAGCAGATCCGGGTGGCCGATCGGCCGATGCCGGCACAGTTCGCCGCGGAGCTGGCCTCGTTCGCGGCAAGCATCCGGGCCGGGGGGCCGGCGGCGGTACCGGGCGAGGTCGGTCGGGCCGCCCTGGCTACGGTGTTGGCGGCCTATTCGCGGTAGCGGACCAGGCAGGCCGACCTAACGACAGCTGCCGTCGGCACCGACCGCGCTGACGGAGGCGTTGATCGCCACATCGGTGCCGGCGGGCCCCATCCTGGCGACACCCTGAATCCGTCCGATCAGGGTCAGACTATCGAGTTGTTTGACGGTGACCACCCCGGTCGCGAACGGCAACGGCACCGCCGGGTCGCCGCCGAGCCGGATGGAACCGCGACCGCTGCCGGCTCGGCCGAGCGGAAAGCTGCCGAGCCGAAAACGGGTACCTGGCGCCACGACCTGGACCTCGAGCCGCTGGCCCCCGGTGGGGTCGACCAGGAGAAGGCGAGGGCCATCCGGACCACACCTGAAATTCACCGCGCCGCGGGCCGGGACATCGGGCGCCCCATCGATCGCGACAACGTAGGCACCGGTCGGCAGGGCATCGACCAAATGGACCGTGGCGGTCCCGGCGCCACCGGCGCTCGCCAGCAGCTGGCCGGAGTATCGCTCCGGACCGCCGGCCGCGTTCAGCCGCCCGAGCCCTGTTCCGTCGTCGAAAAGGAGGTCGAGGTCGAGGCGCTGGCTGTCCGCGGTTCCCTGCCCTCGAACGAACCGTAGCGACGGGCGGTTCGGGAGTTGGGCCCAGCCGCCGACCAGACTCACCGGACCCGAGCCGACGATCAGCCCGATCACGGTCGGGCCCAGCGGGCCATCGACCGTCGCCAGGAGGTGCCGGCTGGGCTGATTGGGGCCCGAGGGCGGGCCGGCACAGGCCACCAGCCCGATCGACACGGCGATCGCGGCGACTCGGACCGCGGACGCGCGGTTGCCGGTTCCGGTTGCCGCAGGGCGTGTCATCGTCCCCGTCTCGGGCGTTTCGTCACCTTTTCGGGTCCAGTCGCCGTCGTTTCACGGTCGGCTTGGGCCCGGTCGCGGCACCCGGCACCTTGACCTTGCCCGCGCGGGCCACGCCCACCGCCGATTCCCGCCACTGTGCCAGGGCGTCGCGATCCTCGAGAATATCGGCCGGCACCTGATAGTAGCCCTCCATCGTCTTGCCGTTCTTGAACGGGTCGAAGGCGGCGCTGCCGAGCGCTCGGAATCGGGGTCGGGTCGCGTCGTCGACCTTGAAGTAGAGGCAGTCGTCGTCGATCAGGGCGAAGAAAGCGCCGTCCCAATAGATGCCGACCCCGCCGAACATCGGCCGGAAGGTGGCGCGCTTGGGGCCGTCGAGCTGCTCGGCGACGAAGGCGCGGAACGACGCGGAAACCGCCATGACAACGCTCCAGATGCGGCCCGGCCCTGGCGAGCGCCGGGTCCTGATAACAGGGCCTACGACTCCCGCCGAGCGATGCTCCAGCCCATCTCGGCAAGATCCCGAGCCCGACGACCGGCATCTTCCGCCTGGGGGCTCGCGGCCGTTCCCTCTCGGGCCCGCTTGAGGACGCCCTGTAAGATGGCGGCGATGCGGAACAGGTTGTAGGCCAGGTAGAATCCCCACCGGGTGGCCGCCTCGACCGGATCCCGGCCAGTGCGGCGGCAATAGGCGGCCCGGTACTCGGCCTCGGACGGAATCCCGAGCGCGGCGAGGTCGAGCCCGCCGATGCCACGAAAGGCTCCGGGCGGCACGTGCCAGGAGGTACAGTGATAGGAGAAGTCGGCCCAGGCGCTGCCTAACGTCGCGAGCTCCCAGTCGAGCACCGCCCGGATGACCGGCCGGTCCGGTGCGAAGATCAGGTTATCCAGGCGATAGTCGCCGTGGACCACCCGGGGCTCTTCCTCCGGGGGAATCCGGCTCGGAAGCCACTCGATCAGCCGGTCCATCGCCTCGATCGGCTCGGTGATCGAGGCCTGGTACTGCTTGGTCCACCGGGCGATCTGCCGGGCGAAGTAGTTTCCCGGCTTCCCGAAGTCTCCCAATCCCACGGTGGCCGGATCGAGCCGGTGGAGCACCGCGATCACTCGATTCATCTCGTCGTAGATCGCGGTCCGCTCGGTGGGGCTCGCGCCGGGGAGATCCTGCTGCCACAAGACCCGTCCCTCGACCTCGTCCATGATGAAGAAGGCTCGCCCGATGACGGCCTCGTCCTCGCAGACGGCATGGACTCGGGGGACCGGGACCTCGGTCTCGGCCAAGGCCGCCATGACGCGGTATTCACGCTCGACCGTGTGAGCCGATGGCAGCAACTGGGCGGCCGGGGCGGGCTTGGTCCGCATCACGTAGCGGCGCGAGGGCGTGGTCAGGCGGTAGGTCGGGTTGGACTGGCCACCGCGGTATTGCTCGGCGGTCAGGGGACCCTGGAAGCCAGCGACCTTCCGAGACATCCACTCGGCCAGGGCGGCGAGATCGACGCGATGGCGCTCGGCGACCGGTTTGGTCCCGATGAACTCGGCGAACGGGTTGGGGCTCGTCATCGAACCGGCCCGGGATCGCGGGTTGGAACCGCGATCAAGCCGACGGATCCTCGAGCGCCCCGACGACACCCTCGATCAATCGACCCAGCGAGGCCCCGGTCCTCCCGGCGATCTCCATCACCTCGGCATGGGAGAGCGGAGCCCCGCTGTAGCCGGCGGCGGCGTTGGTGATGGTCGAGAAGCCGAGGCAGCGAATGCCCAGCGCCCGCGCCGCGATGACTTCCACCACGGTCGACATCCCGACCGCATCGGCGCCTAACGCGGCCAGCATCCGGATTTCGGCGGGAGTCTCGTACGAGGGACCGAGCAGCCCGGCGTAGACCCCCTCGGCGAGCGGCGTCCCCTGCTCCGCGGCGACCCGTTTCGCGAGGGCCCGCAGTCCGGGATCGTAGGCCGTGGTCATATCGGGGAACCGGGTCTCGTTGGGGCGGACCGGGCCTTCCAGCGGCGACCGGCCGGTGAGGTTGAGCTGGTCGCCGATCGTCATGATGGTCCCGGGTCCAAAGCTCCGGTTGACGCCACCCGCCGCGTTGGTCACGATCAGGGTTCGGACTCCCAGGGCGGCGAAGACTCTGACCGGAAAGGCCGCGACCGCCGCGCTATGGCCCTCGTACATGTGGAACCGGCCGCTCTGGGCGAACACCCCCCTCCCGCCGAGCTGACCGATGACCAGCTCGCCCTTGTGGCCCTCTACGTTGGGCTGATGGAAGCCGGGAATGTCACGGTACTGGACGCTGATCGGGTGCTGGAGCCGGCCGGTCAGGTGCCCCAACCCCGACCCGAGCACCAGGGCCACTGGCCCGGGGGCCGATCGGCCCGCGTTGACGAGCTCATAGGGAAATCCCCAGCTCCGCCGGTCGGCGGACCGACTGAACGCTTCGAGAATGGCACTGGCGGCGGCTTTGACGTCGGCCGGGGCCCCGTTCACGAGAGCATCCCGGCGAGCGAGGCTGACGTGAACGCGGCCAGGTTGCCCGCGATCATCGCCTTCAAACCGAACCGGGCGATCTCACCCCGGCGCTCGGGGGCGAGCCCACCGATCCCGCCGATCTGGATCGCGATCGAGGAAAAGTTGGCGAACCCGAGAAGCGCGTAGGTGAGGATGATGGCGCTCCGAGGCGACAGCGCGAGCGACCCGCCGAGATCGCCGGCGAATTGGGCGTACGCGACGAACTCGTTGATGGTGGTCTTGAGGCCGATCAGCGATCCGACGTAGGCGGTGTCCTGCCAGGGCACCCCCATGACCCAGGCGAGGGGCCGCAGCAAGGTGCCGAGGATCAGCTGGAGGCTCAGATCGGGCATCCCAACCAGCCCACCGACCCAGCCGAGCAGGAAGTTGAGCAGCGCGACCAAGGCAATGAACGCCATCAACATCGCGGCGACGTTCAGGGCGAGTTGGAGGCCCTGGCCCGCGCCGCTCGCGGCTGCCTCGATGACGCTCTGATCGGTCTTTTGCACGACCAGCTCGAGAGAGCCCTTGGTCCTTGGGGTTTCGGTCTCCGGCATGATGATCTTCGAGAGGACCAGCCCGGCCGGCGCGTTCATGACGCTCGCGGCGAGCAAGTGGGCGGCGATGCCCGGAAAGGTCCCCGAGAGCATCCCGACGTAGGCGGCGAGTACCCCGCCGGCCACGGTGGCGAAGCCACCCACCATGACGGTGATCAGCTCGGACTTGGTCATGGTGCCCACGAACGGCTTGATCAGGAGGGGGGCTTCGGTCTGGCCCAGGAAGATGTTGCCCGAGGCGGAAAGAGTTTCGGCGCCGGACGTGCCTAACGTCCGCTGCATCACCCAAGCCAGTCCCCTGACGATCCGCTGCATCACCCCGAGGTAATAGAGGACCGACATCAGCGCGGAAAAGAAGATGATGGTCGGGAGCACGTTGAACGCGAAGAACGCGCCAGTCTGGGCGATCAGGCCGGCGCTGGTGTCGACCGCGCCGCCCGGGCCCGGCGTTCCGACCGGCACCGTGGGCTGGACCAAGTTGCCGAAGACGAACCGGGCCCCCTGCTCCTGGAACCGGAGCAGACCGGTGATGGCGTCGCCGATGGCCGCGAACACCGCTCGCCCGGCCGAGGTCTTGAGCACCACCAGCCCGAACACCGCCTGGAGCGCGAGGCCGGTGGCCACCAATCGCCAGTTGATCCGGCGGCGGTCGTAGCTCAAGAGCACCGCCAAGGCGAGCATCGTCGCGATGCCGAGCAGGCCGATGGCCCGTTCCGCGATCGACAGGTCGAGCCCCGCCCGGGCCTCCTCGAGCCGTTGGGCGGCGCTCTGCAGGAGAATCATCTGATGGCCTCCAGCTCGGCGCGCACCCGGTCGAGCAGTGCCGCCTTCTCGTCAGGGGGAAGAAACGACGACGCGAACCCATTCACGATCAGCCGGTCGATCTCCGGTCGAGTGAAACCGAGAGCACGGTGGGCGAGCCAATACTCGTCGGACAGGCTCACCCCGCTCATCAGCCAGTTGTCGGTGCAGAGCGTCACCGCCAATCCCTCGTCGAAGTAGAGCCGGACCGGGTGCTCGGCAGCCGACGGCACCGAGCGAGTCTGGACGTTGCTCGTGATGTTGATTTCGATCGGAATCCGGCCGCTCCGGAACCGCTCCAGGAGCAGCGGGTCCTCGAACAGACGGGTCCCATGGCCAACCCGATCGGCGTGGCATCGGTCGACCGCCTCGGCGATCGACTCGGCGCCGGCGGCCTCGCCGGCGTGGACCGTGATGGCGAGCCCGCCCCGCTTGGCGATGTCGAACGCCTCGCCGTGAACCCCCGGCATCCGGCCGCTTTCGCCCCCGGCCAGGTCGAACGCGACCACGCCCCGATCGCGCATTCGAACCGAGTGCTCCGCGATCTCGGCCGAGACCTCGGGCCGATAGTGGCGGAGGGAGCAGTTGATGATGGCGGCCGTCACCCCGAAGTCCCGTGCCCCCCGCGCGAGCCCGGCCCATTCCGCTTCGATGGCCTGGTCCATCGAGAGGCCTTCCCGGGTCGACAGCCGGGGACAGTACCGGACCTCGAGGTGCCGGAGGTTGTCGGCGGCGGCGTCTTCCACCATCTCGTAGGCGACCCGCTCGATCGCCTCGGGGGTTTGGAGGAGCGGAATGGTCAGGTCGAAGCGATCGAGGTAATCCTGGAGGTTGGTGGCGTCGTCCACCACCATGTAGCGGCCCAGTTGTTCGGGGTCCCAGGTCGGGAGGGCCACGCGGTAACGGCGGGCGAGTTCGACCATCGTCTCGGGCCGGAGCGAACCGTCGAGGTGGACGTGGAGTTCGGCCTTCGGCAGTCGCGAGATGATGTCTCTGGTGAGCATCTAGTCCCGCCGAGCGGACCGAACGGCCCGCACGATCATCCCGGCGCTCACCGCGGCGGCCGGGTCCAGGGGGAGTCCGCGACCATCCGTCACCAAGGCGCGCCCGGCCGAGATCGCCTCCGGCCAGGAGGCGTCCTCCCTGGCCAGCAGGTCGAGTACGGTATCGGTGGCCGCGGCCGAGACGCGGCGATCGTTGACGAAGACGGGGACCGTCATGGTGTCGTCACCGGAATCCAGCGGCGCTCGGCGCGGGCCCGGACCGGCTGGGGCAGGCGGCGAAGCCAGGCGATGGTGGCATCGAGGTCGACGACATTGCTCGGCCGCTGGCGAACCGGTCGGAGCATCGCGTATCCGCCTCCGCCGCCGGCCAGGAAATCGCTGATCCCGAGAGTATAGCGGCCGTTAGGCGTGACCCGTCGCCCGTCCCGGAGCCGAATCGACCGAATCCGATCGCCCTTGGGGCGACGGGGGTCGTAGCGGACCGTCGCCCCTGAGATGTGGGCGTCGGGGCGCCCCCCGGAGAGGGTGTGCTCGAGCACCTCCCTGAGCAGCGCCCCGCTGACGGCCAGGCTGACCACGTTGTTGCCGAACGGGTGCAGCTCGAACAAGTCGCCGTAGGTGGCCGGTCCCGGCAATAACGCCCGCCGGATCCCGCCGTTGTTCATCAGCGCGACGTCGGCCCGAGTCACCCGACGCTGGGCGTCGGCGATGAGATTGCCTAACGGGTACTCGGATCCCGAGGTCAGCAGCGAATCCCCGATTTGGGCGATCACCACCCGCGACAGCGAATCGACCCGGGGGCGATACCGGGCCACCAGCGCCAGCGCGGCCGAGTCGGGCCGGAGGACATCGGCGTAGACGTTCGCCACCCCGAGCCGCCACCGGCGGGACCCGTCGGCCGCGACCACCAGGTCCGCGATCCCGACCGAATTGCCGTTCTCGCGGGCCGAGATCACCGGAATGCCGCGGACCGTCGTGGCGATCCGGGAATGGGTGTGGCCAGCCACGATCAGATCGACTTCGGTCGAATCCAACTCCCGAGCCAAACCGACGATCTCGCCGCGGCAGCTGCTGTCGCAATACGCCCCCTCGTGGGCGACGATCATGGTGAGGTCCGGCGCGGCCGCGGCGATTTCGCTGAGCGCATCCGCGAAGGCCGCCCGTCCCCCCCGGAAATGGAGCCCGCGGACGTGCCGGTCCATCACGATGGTCTTGGTCTGCGGGGTGAGGTAGCCGATCACCGCCACCCGCCAGGGTCCCGCGGCAACCATCGCCCACGGCTTGGCCCAGCCGGGCCGGCGGCCCGTGGCGGAGTCGATGACGTTGGCGGCGAGCCATTGGTACCCGGCCTCGGACAGCCTCGTCACCAGGGTGTCGACCCCCCAGTCGAGGTCGTGATTGCCGATCGCCGCCGCGTCGAGGCCGAGCAGATTGAGCGCCTCGACCGTCGAGCGGCCATGGACCAGGTTGGATCCGAGGGTGCCTTGCATCTGGTCGCCCGCATCGAGCCGGAGAGTCTCACAGCGGCAATCGGCCTCGAGGCTGTCCATCCACGCCTTGAGCGCCGCGATGCCCCCGACGGGGCGACCTTGCGACCAGGAATAGGTGCGCGGCTCCAGCGCGCCGTGGAAGTCGTTGACCGTCAGCACCCGGAGAAGAATGGAATCGGCGGGCATCCCGATAACCGCAGCCGCCACAAGGGCATGGACCATGGGCTGCAAAGATAGAGTGGTTTCCGCCCCGGCGCTCCAGGAAACGAGCCGGTCACCCGCCTTGACCCGATCGCGGCGGATTTCATATTCGTCGCGGCGCATATGACCGACGGGGTATCTTCCGCTGACCTGGAACTGCCTCCGCCGACGGTGTCGCGGACCTGACCGTGCTCCGCAAAGCCGAGGTGGTCCGGGATACGGCGGTGGCGCCGTTCCTGTTGTACCGACTCTGCCGTGACGCCGGCCCCCAGGGGCGGCTCGTCCGGGCGATATTGGATGCTCTAGGCGCCGAATCGGACTTCAGGCGGGAGCGCTCGGCGGCGCTGTCGCGAAGCCGGGGAAGAGAGATTGGCAAGCCGTGACCCATGAAATGACCCCCCATCGGATTCTCGTCGTCGACGACGAGCCGGACATCACCGCGCTGGTGGCTTATCACCTCGCCAAGGCCGGCTACCGGGTGACCACGGCGTCCAACGGTTCCGACGCCCTCAAAGCCGCCGCGGAACAGCGCCCGGACGCGATCGTCCTGGACCTGATGCTGCCCGGGCTCTCGGGGCTCGACGTCCTCCAAGCCCTCCGCAAGAACGACCAAACCAAGGACGTCGGGGTGATCCTGCTGACCGCTCGACGCGAGGAGGCCGACCGGGTTCGGGGCCTCTCGCTGGGAGCCGACGATTACCTCACCAAACCCTTCTCGCCCAACGAGTTGACCCTCAGAGTCGGGGCGATCCTCCGGCGATTGGCGGCACCATCGACGAGCGCCGGGTCGGTCCTGGTGGCCGGACCGATTTCGGTCGATCGGTCGGCCCATCGGGTAGCGGTTCATGGACAGGACTTGGTGCTGACCGCCACCGAATACAAGCTCCTCCTCACCTTGATCGAGCGACAAGGCCGGGTCCAGACCCGGCCGCAGCTCCTCGAGCACGTCTGGGATGCCCAACCCGACATTCAAACTCGCACCGTGGATATGCACGTCCAGCGACTCCGGACCAAGCTCGGTGAGGCCGGCGATTTGATCGAGACCGTGCGGGGGTTCGGGTACCGGTTCAAGGCTCCGGAGAAGGCCGCCCGCGCCCGGTGAGCTATCTCTCCCGGCTGATCGCGGCCACTGCCCTGGTGCTGCTGGTGGCGATTGCGGTCTTGGTGTTCGAGGTGGGACGATCGGTCCGGCGAGACGTCGAGGAGCAAACCGTTGCCGGATTGGAACGCAACGCGAACCTGGTCCGGCTGGCCCTGCCCGCCGATTCGAGCGGGTGGCAGGCCGCGGTCACCGCCGCTTCGGAGGCGACTGGCCTACGGGTCACGATCGTCGGGGCCGACGGCCGCGTTCGGGCCGAGTCCGACCTCGGCACCGCCGCCGAGTTGGATCGAATCGAGAACCACGGCAGCCGCCCCGAGATCGCCGCGGCCCTCATCGGCCAGGTTGGGCGCAATCACCGGACCAGCGCCACGATCGGCACCGGGTATTGGTACCTCGCGATCCCCGGCGGACCGGATCGAACCGTCGTCCGGGTCGCCATGCCCGACGCCACGGTCGACACCGTGGTCACCCGGGCCCGCCGTCCGGTCTATCTCGGGGCGGTGTTGGCCCTGACGTTGGGCATCCTCATCGCCGGATTCGCCGCCCGCCGAATCACCCGGCCCCTTGCCCAGATCGGCGAGGCGGCCCAGGCGATCGCTCGCGGGGAACCGCCATCCCTGCCCTACTCGACGATTCCCGACATCGAGCGGCTGAGCAACAATCTCCGGGCGATGCAGGAGCAGCTCGCCGCCCGGTTCGCCGCGCTCCAGGCCCAGCAAGTTCAGTCGAGCGCGATCGTCGATTCGATGGTCGAGGGGGTGCTCGCGGCGGACAGCCGGGGGGCCATTATGGCCGCCAATCCCGCCGCCCGCCGAATGCTCGGCTACGAATCTGGCGAATCCTTGCCAGAGCTGCGGTTGGTCTTTCGAGGCAAAGAAGCCCGCGACGCCGTCGATCGGGCCCTCCGATCGGGTGAATCAGTCACCGATCGCGAGGTCAGCCTCGGGGACCGCACCTACCTCCTCAACATCCGCCCGTTGGCCGGCGGCGGGACCGTGGTGGTACTCCACGACCTCACCCACCTCAAGCGGCTCGAGGCGGTTCGCCGCGATTTCGTCGCGAACGCGTCGCACGAGCTCAAGACGCCACTCACCGCGATCTCCGGCTACGCCGAAACACTCCTCAGCGAGACCCCGGAACCGGCGGTGGCTCGTCAGTTCCTCGAGACGATCCTGGCCAACGCTCGACGGATGCAGCGCCTGGTGGACGACCAGCTCGACCTCTCCCGAATCGAGTCCGGCCGCTGGCTTCCGGCACCGGAGCGGGTGGCTGTCACCCCGATCGCCCAGGAAGCGTGGGCACTGGCGGCCCCCGCTCGGGGCGAGGCGCCGACGTTGGTCATGGACGTGACACCCGCCGCCATGTTCCTCGCCGCCGACCTCGACGCGGTACGGCAGGTCCTCCGGAATCTGTTCGAGAACGCAATCCGCCATACGGCGCCGGATGGCCGGGTAACCGTGTCGGCCCGACCGGATGGCGAGTTCGTTCGGCTCAGCGTGACCGACACCGGGACCGGGATCCCGTCCGACCACGTCCCCCGTATCTTTGAGCGGTTCTACCGGGTGGACCCGAGTCGGGCCCGCGCCGAGGGTGGCACCGGCCTGGGTCTCGCGATCGTGAAGCATTTGGTAGAGGCCCACGGAGGCCGGGTCGCGGCCCAAAGCGAAGTTGGCCGCGGCACCACGATACACTGCTGGATTCCGCCGGACCGGAGCAACCCCGGATAGTGGCGCGGTGCCGGGCCGAGAGAGGGTCGAAGATGTCAGGCCTCACGCTGGTCGCAGTCAGTCTCCTGCAGCAAACGATTCCCCTGACCAAGCCGGTCGCCTCGACCACAGACCCCTTGTCACAGATCATCGCGGTGCGAGAACTGAGCGACGGACGGGTCCTCGTGGTCGACATCAAGGAGAAGTCGGTCCAACTGCTGGACGGCAAGCTCCAATTGATCAAGTCGATCGGTCGCGAGGGGAAAGGCCCCGGCGAATACGCCATGCCAGTCGGCCTGGTGCCAATGCCATCAGACGTGACCTACCTGGTCGACCTGATGTGGCAGCGTTTCCTCCCGATCGAGCCCGATGGATCGACCGGAGCTCCGGTTGCCTTCACGGCGTTGGCACCGAGTCTAGTTGACTGTACCACCTGAACGTTAAGCGACGCGGATACGATGCGCGGGGTCATGGTACTTCCACTTGATGGGCCTGGGATCGTCGTTGTAGTGACG
>Ga0194132_10001879_pt1 | contig 41282 bp, 43 predicted proteins | sample TA2KigOf80mmetaG_FD_148612 | JGI IMG/M metagenome (GOLD analysis project Ga0194132, IMG submission 148612) | Freshwater microbial communities from Lake Tanganyika, Tanzania - TA2015054 Kigoma Offshore 80m | ecosystem: Environmental > Aquatic > Freshwater > Lake | place: Tanzania: Lake...
GCCGAGCCGGCGGGAGGGCCGCCCAAGACCACGGTGATGGTTTTATCTTGATAAAAGGGTGTTTGAGCTTGGCTCGGGCTTGCGCTCCAGAGCGTGAACACTAACAGAACCAACAGAGTTTTCATGACCCCTCCGACGAAAGTCAGTTTTCATACTCCGGCGCGGCCAAAATGTCCAATGGCGGTTTGCACCATCCTCTTGAAAACTCTGAAGTTTCAGGTCCAATAGCGATCTGAAGCTGTCACTTGGAGAGGAGTGCTGCATGGTTCGTTGGTGGGCGAAATGTTTCTTGTGGATGATGCTTTTGAGCCTGGTGAGCGGGCGCGCCACGGTGTACGGCGCTGAAGCGCAAGAAGAATGGAAGCGCGTCATCGAGGCGGCCAAGAAGGAAGGCAAAGTGGTTGCCGGCGGGCCGCCCACGGCGGTGCTGCGCAAGCAGTTTAAAGACACCTTCGAATCGCGTTTCGGCATTGAGCTCGAGCTCCTTTCCGCGCCCGGTCCGCAGAATGCGCAGCGGGCGATTTCGGAATTTAAAGCCGGTGTGAAATTTTTTGATGTGCTGCATGGCGGCTCGGGCACGCTGCAGCCGCTCAAGAATGAAAACATGCTGGCGCCCTTCATGGAGCAGATTATTCTCTCGGAAGTGAAAGACGCCAAACAATGGTGGGGCGGCCATCTCTGGGAAGACAACGTTAAGAGCCATCGCTTTATTTATTCTTTCTCGGCCGATTTCTCCGTGCCGCCATTTTACAACTCGTCGCTGGTCTCGCCCGGCGACGTAAAATCCTACGACGATCTTTTGCAGCCCAAGTGGAAGGGCAAGATCGGCATGTTTGAGCCGCGCGTGCCGAGCGCTGGCCAGGGGCTGTGGGGGTATCTGATGCGAGCCAAGGGTAAGGAGTATTTGCAGAAACTGGCCGAGCAGAATCTCTACATTCATCGCGACGGCCAGCAGATCGCCGTCGCCCTGGCCAAGGGCAACGTGTGGATCGCCCTGGCGGTGGCGCAACGTTTCGTCGAACCCTTCATCAAGAATGGGTTGCCGATCAAAGTTTTGCCGGCAATGAAGGAAGGACTAGCGGGCAGCAACGGTTTCGGCACGGTGGCAATGATGGCCAATGTGCCGCACCCCAATGCCGCGAAAGTCTATCTCAACTGGCTCCTTAGCAAAGAAGGACAGGAGCTCTACGGCCGGGCGTTGACACAGGGCAGCCGACGTTTTGACGTCGATACCAAATGGCTGGCGCGTCACAACACGCCGGCGGCGAAGGATATCACGACGCCGGAAGAGTTCGAGAAGACCCGCTTCTACGGTGAGGATGTGATCGTCAACTGGCGCGAGCCCGCCGGCGAGTTTGCGCGAAAAATCTTAAAGTGAAGGAAGCTCATGGCAACTGCACCTCTGGTAAATGTCTTTGATTATGAAGCGGCGGCGAAAGAGCGGCTGCCGAAAGAGGAGTACGACTACATCGCCGGTGGCGCGACCGATGAGATCAGCGTCGATCGCAACCGGCGCGGCTACTCGAGCTGGGCGTTTCGCCCGCGCGTCTTGCGCGATGTCAGTAAGCTCGATCTTTCGACCACCGTGCAGGGCACAAAAGTCAAATTGCCGGTGTTGATCGCGCCCTGCGGCGGCCACAAGCGCGCTCACCCCGATGGTGAGCTGGCAACCTATCGCGCCGCCGCGGCGCGTGGCACGATTCTCGCGGTCAGCGCCAATTCCAATACCTCGTTCGAAGACATTGCGAAGGCCGCCAAAGGAAATCTCTGGGTGCAGCTCTATCCGTTTCGCGACAAGGCCATGACGGAAGAATGGTTGCAGCGCGCCGAAGACACAGGGTACAAGGGCATCATTGTCACTTTGGATTCGCAGTGGCCGCCCAAGCGTGAGCGCAACATCCGCAACAACTACCAGCGCACGCGCGGGGTCAACTATCCCAAAACCGGCAAAGACACGCCGCGACCGGCAGGTCGAGCCGGCGAGGGCTCAGATCCGGCGGCGACCTGGCGCGATCTCGAATGGATCAAAAACGCCACGCCTTTGCCGGTGGTGGCCAAAGGTGTGTTGACCGGTGAAGACGTCGAGTTGTGCGTCGACGTCGGTGCCGACGGTGTGATCGTGTCCAACCATGGCGGCCGACATCTCGACAACACGTTGGCGACGGTGGAAGTGTTGCAGGAAGCCGTGGAAGCGGGCCGGGGCCGACTTGAAGTTTATCTCGACGGCGGTATTCGGCGCGGCGCCGACGTGGTCAAGGCGATCGCGCTGGGAGCGCGCGCCGTGTTCATCGGTCGCCCGCTCTTTTGGGGTTTGGCGGTGGATGGTGAAAAAGGCGTGGTGCGCGTGCTCGATCTGCTCAAAGAGGAGATCGAAATCACCATGGCGAAGTGCGGCCGGCCGACGATTGCCAGCATCGATGGCTCGACGATCGTCAAAGTGCCGCCGCTACCCTAAACCGAGTCTATCTCGGATTTATCTCGCGCAGAGGCGCTGAGGACGCACAGGTTCGGAGGGTTTTTGATGAAATACGAACTTTATTACCAGCCTTCGATTCAAGGGCGCGGTGAGTTTGTTCGGCTTGCCTTAGAAGATGCCGGGGCGAATTACGTCGATGTGGCGCGCGACCCCAATTTCGGTCGGCCGGGGATCATGAAGATTCTTGAAGATCCGAAAGTAGAGCACCCGTCCTACGCGCCGCCGTTTCTCAAAGCGGGTAAGCTGATGATCGGGCAGACGGCCAATATCCTGCAATACTTGGGACCGCGCATAGGCCTCGCGCCGAAGAGCGAGGCGGCGCGGCTGTGGGTGCATCAGCTACAACTGACGATCACCGACTGGGTGGCCGAAGTCGGCTTGACCCATCATCCGATCGCCAATGCGCTCTATTACGAAGAGCAAAAGCCCGAGTGCGCGAAGCGGGCTTTCTATTTTCGCACGCAGCGAATTCCCAAATTTCTCGGCTACTACGAAAAGATTCTCAACCACAATTCCAAAGGCGCGGACTTCTTGCTCGGTATGAAAATTTGCTATGCCGATCTCTCGCTGTTTCAGATGGTCGAGGGCTTGCGCTATGCGTTCCCACGCACGATGGCGAGCGAGGAGCCGAAGCATCCACGCGTGGTCCATGTTCATGACAAAGTCAAAGCGCGGCCGCGGCTTGCCAAGTATCTAGCCTCGCCACGACGCTTGGCGTTTAACCAGAACGGGATCTTTCGCCATTATCCAGAGTTGGAAGAGTCGCAGGGTTGAAAAAAGTGGAAACGCGGAAAGTGGAAAACGGAAATCCGGAATCGCTTTGGCCTATAAGATCGCCTTCTTGAGATCCGCAACCTTTCCGTTTCCCGTGTTTCTGTTTTGTCATGATTCGGAGGACTTATGTTGAGTCACGAAGAAAATAAATTTCTATGCCAGGTCGGCCCCGGCACTCCCGGCGGCGAGTTGTTGCGCCGCTATTGGCATGTGGTCGCAGCGTCGGGCGAACTCACCGCGGCCAAGCCTAAGAAGCGCGTCAAGATTCTCGGTGAAGATTTGGTTTTGTACCGCGATCGCAGTGGCAACTATGGGCTGGTTGCCGAGAAGTGCTCGCATCGCGGCGTGTCGCTCTATTATGGCTTCGTTGAAGACGATGGTATTCGCTGCGCCTATCACGGCTGGAAATTCGATGCCTGTGGCAAGTGCCTCGATCAACCGTTTGAAAACCCCGAGGCCGACTTCAAGGGCAAGATTCAGCATCCCGCCTATCCGGTGATACGGCGCAGCGGCCTGTTGTTTGCCTACATGGGGCCGCCGGAAAAAAAGCCGCTGCCACCCAAGTGGGACTTGTTGATGCGCGACGACGCCAAAAAATCGGTCGACGTTTGCGAGACGCTGCGCTGCAATTGGCTGCAGGCGATGGAGAATTCCGTCGACCCGACGCATACCTATTTTCTCCATTCGCACACATTAAAAGTAAAAGGCGATCCCGACCACGTGCCGTTTCACTACCGCATGGTGAGCAAGGTCGATTTCGACTTGGTGGTGCAGCCCACCTGGGCCGGCATTCAGAAGCAGCGCATCTTCGAGGACAGAGACGCGCCGCCGGAGACGCCGCACCCGCTGGTGTTTCCCAACATATTATTTGTCCCCGTGCGCATCGGCTACGCCATGCACTTCCGCACGCCGATCGACGATCACAACACGCAAGTCTTTCAACTGCGTTTCAGCCCGAGCAAAGACGGCAAGCCGGTGGCGCAGCCGGATGATATTCCCATCGAATACGTCGGCACGACCAATGAAGCCGGCGAGTTCCATATGGATAATTTCACGAGCCAGGACCACATGGCGTGGGAAACCCAGGGGCCATTGGCCGATCGTTCGAAGGAGCACCTCGGCGAAGCCGATCGCGGCATCATCATGTTTCGCAAACTGCTGCGCGAACAGATCGAAGCCGTGCAGAAAGGGCAAACCCCTGTGGGCGTAAACTACGATGCTGCCAAAGACGAAACGATTCGCATGATTCCCGAAGGCAGCGCCTACGATGCTTTTTCGTTTAACGCTGCGCGGCAGCAGAGTTAACCCTAATCTTTGCGAGGACTCTTCTCCTCTGTCGGTTTGCCCGTCATCGGCACGAAGCGCACGGGAAGGGTGCGCAGCGTTTCCATTCCCGACACGGTGCGCCGCAGGATGCGCAGTTCTTGGGTGCCAGTGCCAACCGGGATCGCCATCAAGCCGCCAACTTTAAGTTGCTGCACCAAGGCCGGCGGTATCTCGTCCGGCGCAGCGGTCACCATGATGCGATCGAAGGGTGCCTGTTCCGGCCAGCCAAGATAGCCATTGCCGGTGCGCACATGAATATTTTTGTAATGTAGATCCGCTAGCGTCCGCCGCGCCCGCTCGGCCAAGGGCGCGACGATCTCGATGGTGTAAACGTCTTTTGCCAGCGGGCTGAGCACCGCCGCTTGATAGCCGGAACCGGTGCCGATCTCGAGCACGCGGTGAGCCGGTTCCAGCGCCAATTCTTGGGTCATGAACGCAACGATGTAGGGCTGCGAGATAGTCTGACCATGGCCGATCGGCAGCGGGAAGTCGCCATAGGCGAGCTGTCGTTGCGGCTCGGGCACGAAGAGATGGCGCGGCACGGTCAGCATCGCCTTGAGCACACGCGAGTCGCGGATGTCACGGCCGCGCAGCTGTTCATCCACCATCTGTCGCCGCTCTGCGGCCCGTTCGTCGGCACTGGGTTGGGCGTTGCTACTGCTGTAATGGACGCCAACCAACAAACATGCCGCGCACAGCGCTGCCACCGTCGAAGTGTGGCTGAGCCGCGAGAATATAGAGGGACTTTGACGCACGCTGAAAGACATCTGCTAGCCCGGATTATTCATCGCTGCGGCGCGATCGAAGTGAAACTCTTCCGGAGCGAAGGCAACAGATATCCGCTTCGACGCCGCCTTGTAGGGGGGCGACCGGCGGTCGCCCTGCTCTGCGAATCGCAGTGAAAAGGTCGAAGAGATGCCAAGCATCGGCGCATTAAACCGAACGATTTGCGCTGATGCCTGCGCTCCTCCAGAGTTCCACTTCGATCGACACAGTGTCATGGGTTTTCCCGGTCGCATGAATAATTCGGGCTAGCGCGACTTGGCGGCGCGCCGCGCGGCTTCTTGAACGGCGCGCGCTGCGTAGACCTTTGCTAAATGAGCGCGGTAGTCGGCGCTGGCGTGCAGGTCTTCGAGAGGTTCTAGAGCATCGGCGATTGTCGCTGCGGCACTGACGATCAGTTTGTCGGTGAGTTTTTTGCCACGCAACAGGTCGGCGACCGCGGCGGCGCGAAACGGTCTGTCGGCCAAGCCGGTCACGCCAATGCCGATGTCTTCGCAGCTACCTTTGCCATTCACTCGAACCCAGGCGGCGACGCCGACGATGGCGAAGCCGGAGGCCTGCTGGGGCATTTTCAAATAGACGCTGCCGGTGCGGCGCTGGGGCAAGGGAATGCGAATCTCGCTCAGAATTTCCGTCGGCGCGGTGGCGCTGGTCATTGGGCCGATGAAGAAATCATCGGCGTGGACGATGCGCTCGACATTGGCCTCGACCAAGTTGAACTCGGCGCCGAGCGCCAGCATGGCCGCCGGCCAATCGGCGGCAGGGTCGGCATGCACCAGGCTGCCGCCGATGGTGCCGCGGTTGCGCACCTGCACGTCGCCGATGGCGCGCGCGGTCTCGCAGAGCAGCGGGGAAGTCTTCTTGAGCAGTGCGGAGCTTTCGATTTGATAATGGGTTGTCAGAGCGCCGATGACGATCTTGTCCTTTTTTTGGCGGATTCCTCTCAGCTCGGCGATCTTGCCGATATCGATGAGCAGCGTCGGGTTGGCGAGCCGCAGTTTCATCAATGGCAGCAAGCTATGGCCGCCGGCGAGCAGTTTGGCGTCGTCGCCATGCTGCGCGAGGGCGCGCAGCGCCTCGTCGATCGTCCGCGGTGCGATGTGATCGAAAGCGGTCGGGATCATCGGGTCGTCTCACTCGGAGAGCAAACCTCGCGCAAAGCTCGCAAAGGACGCCAAGTTCGGAAAGAAATCGTTTCTTTGCGTCCTTTGCGCCTTTGCGCGAGGCAAATTCTTTGTCCGACCATTTGCGTTATCACTTGCGCACTCTCTTTTTCGCAGCCGTGCTCGCCTGGCAGGCACGCCAGATTTTCTGCGGCGTCAGCGGCATGTCGAGATGGCTGACGCCGAGGGGCGCCAGCGCGTCAATGACCGCGCTGACGACTGCGGGCGTCGAGCCGATGGTGCCGGCTTCGCCGATGCCTTTGATGCCGAGCGGGTTTACCGGCGTCGGTGTTTCGGTGTGCGCGAGCTGAAAGCGCGGCAGATCGGCGGCGCGCGGAACTGCGTAGTCCATCAGGCTGCCGGTGGTGAGTTGGCCGTTGTCGTCGTAGACCACGGCTTCATAGAGCGCCTGTCCGAGCCCTTGGGCAATGCCGCCTTGGACCTGTCCGTCGGCCAGCAGGGGATTGATCACTTTGCCGCAATCGTCCACCGCGAGATATTTTTTGATTTCGATTTGGCCGGTTTCGGGCTCGATCTCGACGACGCAAATGTGAGTGCCGAAGGGAAACGTAAAGTTAGACGGTTCGAAGGTCGAGTCGGCGGAAATTTCGCTGGCGAGATTGGCGGCCGCAGCTTGGCGCGCGATTTGTTGAATCGTCATGCCTTTGCGCGGCACGCCTTTGACGATGAATTTGTCATCGCTGAAGACCACATCCTCGGTTGCGGCTTCCAATAGTTGGGCGGCCAGTTCCTGCGCCTTCTTTTTAACTTCTTCGGCGGCGTGATAAATCGCGATGCCACCGACTGCCGTGGCGCGGCTGCCGAAAGTCCCCATGCCTTTTGCCACGGTGCCGGTGTCGCCGTGCAGCACTTCGACGTCGTCGAAGTCGACGCCCAATTGGTCGGCGACGATCTGGGCAAACGAAGTTTTCTGGCCCTGGCCGTGGGGCGACGCGCCGGAATAGACTTTGACTTTGCCGTCCGCTTTGACATCGACTTTGCCGTACTCCCAAAAGCCCGGGCCCATGGCGCAGATCTCGACGTAGGTGGAAACTCCGATACCAAGGTAGCGGCCTTTGCCGCGGGCGCGCTTTTGCTCCGCGCGCAGTTTGTCGTAACCGACAAGTTTCAACGCTTTGCTCAAGGCAAGCTCATAGTTGCCGCTGTCGTAGACAAGCCCTGTCGCGGTTTTGAAGGGAAACTCGGCGGGTTTGGGAAAGTTTCGCTGGCGCACTTTGACGGGATCGAGCTTTAACTCCCGGGCGACGCGATCCATCAAACGCTCGATGACATAAGTTGCTTCGGGCCGGCCGGCGCCGCGGTAGGCATCGGTTGACATTTTATTAGTGAATGCGGCTCTGACGGCAATGCCGATTGCCGGAATCTTGTAACAGCCCGAGAGCATCAAGCCGGTAAACGGCGGAATCGCCGGCGTGAACAATTGGTGATAGGCGCCAATGTCGGCAATGACGTTGTAACGCAGGGCGAGAACCCTTCCATCTTTCTTCACCGCGGCTTCCACTTCGCCCACTTGGCCTCGGCCGTGGATGGTTGCCTGGATATTTTCGCGCCGCTCTTCGATCCATTTGACCGGTCGTTTCAACTCTAGCGCGAGGAATGCCAGTAAAGGCTCTTCGGCGTAGACGTTGAGCTTGCTGCCGAAGCCGCCACCGACTTCCGGTGCAATGACGCGCACTCGGGTTTCTGGTAGTTTGAGCAGGTTGGCGAGATGGCCTTTCACAAGGTGAGGAATCTGGGTTGACGTCCAGACGCAAAGTCCTTGAGTGTCAGAATAGTTGGCCAACACACCGCGGGTCTCCATGGCGATCGGTGCCAAGCGTTGGTGCACAAGCCGTTGCTTGACGATCTTATCCGCTTGCTTGAACGCCCCGGCGACGTTGCCCCGTTCCTGCTGCCAACGAAAGGCCAAGTTGTCGGGCCACTGCGCGTGAATGACCGGGGAGGCCGCCGTCAAAGCTTTTTCCGGATCGGTAACCGCCGGCAATGGTTCATAGTCGACTTCGATGAGATCGACGCCATCGCGCGCCGTGTAGCGATCTTCAGCGACGACGGCTGCCACCGGTTCGCCGACATAGCAGGTTTTGTCGACTGCCAGCGCGCGATGATCGGGAATGCGCAGCGTCGGGTTGTCGGCGGTGGTGGGCAGCGTGCCGATGCGATTTTTCAGCTCCGCGCCAGTGTAGACAGCAACAACTCCGGCAAGCTGCCGCGCGGCACCGACAGCGATACGATTGATTTTGGCGTGCGCATGGGGACTGCGCAAAATCGCCGCGTGCAGGATGCCCGGCAACTTCACGTCGTCGACGTATTCGCCGACGCCGCGAATCAGGCTGGGATCTTCGCGGCGCTTAACCTTCGCGCCGACTAGTTTGCTAACAGGCATCTCGCTTCGCTTTCGCTACGCTCAAGTTTTGAGTTTAGGGTTTCGAGTCGCCTAACCCCTCACGCCTTACGCCTGACGCTCTTTGTCTTCGGCCTCATTTGTTTAGCCGCTTGCTGCACGGCATCGACGATATGCTGATACCCCGTGCAGCGGCACAGGTTGCCGTCGATGGCGTGGCGGATTTCCGTTTCGGTCGGTTTGGGGTTGCGCTGTAATAGTTGGTGAGCTGACAGAATCATGCCGGGCGTGCAGAAGCCGCATTGCAAACCGTGGCACTCCCAAAAGGCCTCTTGAATCGGATGCAGTTTCACGCCGCGCGCCAGACCTTCGATGGTCAGCACTTCGCCGCCGTCGGCCTGCACCGCGAGCACGGTGCAGGATTTCACGGCGTTGCCGTTGAGCATGACCGTGCAGGCGCCGCAGATGCTCGTGTCGCAGCCGATGTGGGTCCCCGTAAGCCCGGCAACGTCGCGCAGCAGATGGACCAGAAGCAGGCGCGGCTCTACTTCGTAGGATTTTTCGCTGCCGTTGATGGAGAGCGTTATTGGCTTTTTCGTTGCCATCGTCTATCGACGCTATAACGCAACGAACCACCGTGAAGCAAACCCAAATACAAAAAACTCCGAGGGTAGGGCGCGATTGATCGCGCCCGTTGTCCCGGCCGCGGCCGTGCGCAATGAATTGCGCTCCGGCTGCGAAATGCGTTCGGCCGTTGCCCAAAGCGCTTGACAACCGGTAGGCGTTTTCACTATGAATATACCAACTGGTTGGTTAACCTTTGAGACCGAAACTGATCAACCCGCCGACCCGGGAGAAGCTTTTGGAACAGGCCCAGGAGCTCATGCTGGAAAAAGGTTTCGTCGCCACGACGGTGGACGAGATCTGCCAAGCCTCCGGTGTGACCAAGGGAACTTTCTTCCACTATTTCAAGAGCAAAGAGGACTTGGCGAAGGCAGCCCTCGATCGATTCTTTTACCGCCAATTAGAGATGGTCGGGCGGGGCGCGCACCGCAGCGCCGATCCTTTAGAGCGGGTTTGTGCGCTGGTCGATTCGTTCATCGCCTACTCTAAACACCCAGCGACGCGCAAGGGATGCCTGCTCGGTAACTTTTCCCAGGAATTGTCCTCGACCCACCCGGAGCTGCGCCGCCAATGCGAGCAGCGGTTCGCGGAAGCCAGCGCCATCATGAAGCGGGAGCTTGATGCCGCGCGCGTTATGCATCTGCCGCGCGCTCGGCTGGATACCCTTGGGTTGGCCGAGCATTTTATTGCGGTCCTGCAGGGCTCGTTGATCTTGGCTAAAGCGAAGCAGGATGTTCACGTTATCGAGAAAAATCTGCTTCATTTTAAAGGCTATTTGCGCGCCGTGTTTGGCCGTTAGGGCGTTTTTCTTGGCCAATTATTAAACCAACTGGTTGGTTAATTTAGGAGGTTTTATGGCGATTGAACTCTATTGGGGCAGCGGCAGTCCGTTCGCGTGGCGCGTGATGCTGGCTTTGGAAGCGAAAAGATTGCCTTATGAGTCGAAGCTGCTGGAATTCTCCAAAGGCGATCACAAGTCGCCGGAGTTTTTGAAGTTGAACCCGCGCGGCAAAGTGCCGTGCCTGAAAGATGGCGACTTCGTGTTGTACGAATCGCTGGCGATGATGGCTTATCTCGACCGCAAGTACTCCGAGCCGCCCTTGTTCGGCAAATCGCCGGAAGAAACAGGTTTGATTTGGCGCGCGATTTCGGAGTGCGAGTATTTGACCAGCGCGGGCGACAAGGTGATCCGGCCGGTTTTCTTCGGTAAAGGCTTGGACAAGGTCGATGAGATAAAAGAAGCGGCGCAAAAGATTCGCGATGAGCTGAAGCGGCTCGACGAGCAGCTTGTGAGTGCGTCCTGGTTGGTCGGTGAAGACATGTCCGCAGCCGATATCGCGGTATTTCCGCTGGTGCAGCTCTGTCTGCGCGCGGCTGCGAAAGATGCGGCCAAGCCGTTTGACTTGAGAATTGCTCCTTTGGCTGAATATTTTCCCAGTGTCACCAAGTGGGTGCGGCAAATCGAGACGCTGCCCTACTACGAGCGCACCTACCCGCCGCACTGGCGGCAGTAACATTCTTTAAAGCATCGACCCCGGCGAAAATAAACTACGAGGAGGAAAAAACATGGCAACTAACTTCAAAGGAAGCTGTCTTTGCGGCGCAGTGCGCTATGAGTGCAATGCTGAACCGTTGTTTATGGGCAACTGCCATTGCCGCGATTGCCAGAAGGCAACCGGTGCGGCCTACGATCCTTGCATAGGCGTGCCCGCCGCAGCGTTGAAGGTCACAGGCGCTGTAAAGTATCACGACACCAAGGCGGATAGCGGCAACACGCTCAGCCGAGGCTTTTGCCCAGAGTGCGGCAGCCGTTTGTTCGCCAAGACCAGCGCCATGCCAGCCCTCGGCATGATTACGGCTGCCACCCTAGACGATCCCAGCCAGTACAAACCGAGCATGGATATATTTACCTCGAGCGCGCAGCCTTGGGATCATATGAATCCCGCACTGCCGAAATTTCCCAAGATGCCGCCGATGGGTGGGTAGTCGAGGTAGCGATTGATGTCTTGGTTGCCGTGGGTCGTCGGCGGGAGACCTGACATGATCGACTGGGCAAGAATTTGCGCCCGAATGCTTCTCATCGCGATCAGCGTGAGCCTGCTAGTCGCCGGCGCGCACGCCGCGGAGCGCACCAAAATCACTCTTGGCTATTCAACCACCGGACCCACGGCGGTGGGTTTGTGGATGGCTAAGGAGATCGGCGCGTTCGGCAAGTACGGCGTTGAGCCAAACTTGGTTTTCATCTCATCGAGCCCGGTGATGGTGCCGGCGCTGCTCGGCGGCGATGTGCAGTGCGCCATCGCCGGCGCCAACGCGGTCATCGCAGCCGCCGCCGGTGGCGCGCCGATCGTCTCGGTGGCCAGCCTGGCCAATCGACCGTACCTGCGCTTGTGGGCGCAGCCGGAATTTAGCCGCACCGATGAGCTGCGTGGCAAGACGCTCGGGGTGTCGCGCTTCGGCGCCACCACCGACAATCTGACGCGCATTCTTTTGCGCCGCTTAGGTTTGGAGAACGCGGTCAATATTCGCCAGCTAGGCGGCACCCTCGAAGTGGGGCTGGCTTTTCGCCACCGCCAGATCGACGGCGCAGTGCTAGCGACGCTGCGCACCGACGTGCCTTATCGCATTCTAGTCGAGCTGGCTGACTCTGGCATTCAATATTCGATGGGCCAACTGGTGGTTTCACGGGACTTTTTGCGCCGTTCGCCAGAGACCATGGAGAAAGTCCTGCGCGCCTATCTCGAAGGGGTGGTGGTCGTGCGCGATGGCGCGCAAAAAGAGCGCGTCGTCCGTACGATCGCCAGCGTGACGCGGCTCAAAGAGATGAAAGCAGTGGAAGAAATCTACAGCGATGCGGCAAAGTATCTCGACCGCATCCCGCGTGTGGAGCCAGAAGCGGTAGCCGCGACATTGGAACTAATGGGCAGGAAGGGCTTGCCGCTGGAAACCTTCGCGGACAACTCGATCCTCGATCGGCTGGTCAAAGAAGGCTTTGTCGATCAACTCTACAAGAAACGTTGAGTGCTGTTCCTAAAGCAAGAGAGGCCAGGCATTTTGCCTGGCCTCTCTGACTTGGTGGAACCTCGGGCTGTGTCTTTCTCTGTTGTTTATGCGTCCACGTTTTCGATGCTGTATCGGCGCTGTTGTGGTGAACTCTTCCTATTGCAACGGCGAGTCCAATCTCTCTTGGGCGGTCGGACCAGGATCTACCTTGCAGCATTGGGGCTTAGCGCTCGCGGATGCGTTCGAAATTCCTATTGAAGGGGAGGGCTTTCGAGGGACGGAGCAGGGCGCATAAGCCTGAATCCTTGACCCAACGCCGGCCTTGTCCTAGTTTAGCCCAATCCCAGAATCTCGGTCGGAGGATAGGAGGCCTGTCGCTATGTTCGCGCAGATCAAACACGCCGCCATTTACACGCCGAATCCAGCCAACACGATTCCGTTCTACGAGAAAATCCTCGGTATGAAGAAGATCACCACTGGCGCTGCTCAAAACGTTTGCGGGGTTGCCGGATATGGAGATGACCCGCAAGACTTACGAAATAGTGAAAGAGATTTGGCCGGATAACGGTATTCCGTCCGATAAAGGATTGGCGACGGCTCTGAGCATGGCCGATGTGCCGGCCCATGTTCCGGCTGATAAAATCGTCGATTGGTCGGTGGTAAGTGAGGCGGCAGCAGGGCAAAAAAGTCGTCCGTAAGGAGGCTTGAATCATGGACTCCGAAATGGCGGTCAATATCCCATATACCGCTGAAACTGGCGAGCCATTGGTCAACGAGACCTTTGGCCCAAATAATATTCGCCGGCGCAATTCAGGCACCCAAGAGTTGAAACCGATGATGCTCTGCAACGGCCGGCTCTTTGCCGAGCGCTTATCGCTTGAAGAGCAAGGATTTGTTTTCGTTGAGCACAGAACCAAAGTGACGGATTTTTTCGCGCCCGAACAGCTGCAGAAGATTTACTATCCTGAAATCGAAGAACTGATAAAGACCCAGTCCGGTGCTGCGCGCGTGGTGATTTTCGATCATACGCTGCGCTCGGGGAATGAAGCGGAGCGCGAGGAAAAATTGATCCGCGAGCCGGTGCTGTCGGCGCATAACGATTACACCGAGTGGTCGGGGCCGAACCGTGTGCGCGAAGTTCTGCCTGACGAAGCGGACAGGCTGCTGGCGCGCCGCTTTGCGATCATCCAAGTGTGGCGCGCCATCAATCAACCGATTCAGGCTAACCCGTTGGCGCTGGCCGATGCGAAAAGTATCGCGCCGAAAGATTTGGTAGTCGCGGAGCGGCGCTATCCGCACCGGGTGGGGCAGACCTATCGATTGAAGTATCGCCCCGAACATCGCTGGTATTATTTCCCGCAGATGCGGCGCGACGAGGCGGTGGTATTTAAAGTCTTTGATTCAGAAAAGGACGGCCGGGCGCGGTTTACGCCGCACACTTCCTTCGATGATCCGACCACGCCGCCCAACGCGCCGGCGCGACAGAGTATCGAGGTGCGAGCTTTTGCGTTTTTTTGATCTTGGCTGGGGACGACTCTATCGCCCGCTCGCTGCGCTCCATGCGTGTTTGCCGAAAAAGGACACACTCTAATCCAACCAATTGTTCCAATCTCGAAATCATAAGACTGCCTTCTGGAACTAGACTGTCTCGTCTTCCTCTTTGGAATCAACAAGCCCTTAAATACTGAAAATATATTCAGTAAAGGTTCGCTTCGGAAGGGAGCGAACCAAGAAAGCTTTCGAAGTCACGTCGAAGCTATGTCTGTGCAAGCAGCTGTGGTTGATCGCTCCCGAAACCGCGCCAGAACATAGGAGGAAACACCATGGAAACAATCAGCACGGTTCTCGCAGGCTATGGTCCTGGCGCTCGCTTACAACGCGAAGAGGCCCAAGAGCGTGCGACACCTATCGCTGTTCTAAGCAAGAAGTGACCAGGCCCAGGTCATGGGCCCAGCGCTTCAGGTCGCGCCGAAAGCACATCCATGCCATTACGAGCGACGCCGCCGGAGCCGACCAGGCAAAAACCGCAAATTTCACTAATCGCTCCGAGGATTGACACGCTCACCGGTTCAGCGCCATATCTCCGGCAAGAAAAATAGGTGGTTTAAATTTCCTATACATCTATACATATAAGCAAGCGAAAACCGTCCACGGCTACAACCGATAAGTCGGTGTTTTAATCGCTTGACGGACTTTTTTCAGACAAACAATTTAGAGGAAAAAACTATGAAACGAAAAATTACATTATCAATCGCGCTCGTTTTGAGCCTTGTTTTAGTATCGCTGATGAGTTCGGATTCGCCCGTCGGGGCGCAACCGCCGCAAAGATTTAGGGTTGCCACAGGTGTCATCACTCCCGCCGCGGGTCAGACACTCCGCGTTACGGTTGGTCGGGGATTTAGGGTTGACGACGTTAGCGTGCGCTTTATGTGGAGGCAATATATGGCGGCAGGTTGTAGCGGGATGCCTTCAATGTGCCGCCACACCGTTGCCTCGCAAGGCGCTACGCTACCGACAGCACTGGGCGATGACACTCTTTCGTTCGATATGCCGGGAAACGGAAACGGAGTCAATGTAGTAGTCGAGGGCAACAGTCGAAACGTCCAGATCAATGCCATGATTTTCAACAACGCTACGGGGGAAATTACGGCACTGTTGAGCGCCGGTGAAGTGGACACGTGGTGATGTTAATGGCGATGGCGTTTATACCAAAAAGACCAACCATGCTGGCGGACGCGAAAGAACTGCGCGGACATTCGAGATACGGCTTTCGCGCGATAATGTCAAAGCCGCTTGGAGAAATCTCGATTTGACACCCGGAAAGGTTGAAAAACTTTAGCTCGACCCGATAAACCATTTTCAAAAAAAATCGTGTAAAATACCTGAGAAGTTTTTCCGGTAAATTTTATGCGCGATATTCCCGTTGGCAATGGCTCTCTGCTGGTAACATTTAACGAAAAATATCAAATCCGCGACGTCTTCTTTCCGCACGTCGGGCAGGAGAATCATACGGAAGGTTTTCCGTTTCGGTTCGGCGTGTTCGCGGACGGCGAATTTTCGTGGATTTTTGAGGGCGATTGGCAAATTTCGCTTAAATACTTGCCTGAAACACTTGTTACAGATGCCAAATTAACTAATGAAAATTTAGGTTTGGAGATTGTTTCAAACGACACGGTGGCGAGCCACGAAAATATTTTTCTGCGGCGTGTTCGTGTGTCGAATCTGCTCGATAAGACGCGGGATGTTCGGATTTTTCTGCACCACGATTTTCGGATTTCGGAAAACAAAATCGGCGACACGGCGTTTTATGAACCGGAAGCACTCGCGCTTGTCCATTACAAAAAAAACCGCTATTTTTTGATAAATTCGCGCCGCATTTTGACGCATTTTCTACGGGACGCAAGGCTTTCCGCGACCAGGAAGGCACTTGGCGCGACGCGGAAGACGGCGCGTTGAACGGCGGCGCGATAACCGAAGGCTCGGTAGATTCGACCGTTCAGATAAATTTAAACATCGAACCGCAAGGCGTGAAAGAATTTTATTATTGGATTTGCGCGGGCAAATCTTTACAGGAAGTTTCCGAGCTAAACACGCATATCAAAAAGCAAACGCCCGAACGGTTTCTCAAATCCGAGGATTGACACGCTCACCGGTTCAGCGCTATATCTCCGCCAAGAAAAATAGGTGGTTTAAATTTCCTATACATCCTATACATTTTGGACGCCCTTACTCCTTACTGCTCACCCCTCACGAATTCTCAGAGGTTGTACAGCGCTTTAGGATTGTCATAGAGAATCTTGTCGATATGCGTCGCCGGGACATTGCCTTGGCGCCGGATGTTTTTTAGCGCCTCGATTTCGGCGGAGGTATCGTTGTGGCCGTAGTCCGAACCGATGACGATGTTGTCTTCGCCGGCGTATTGCAAAACATAACTGAGATCGTCGTCGGTTTGGCAGGCGACGTAAAGGTGGTTCTCGCGCATGATGTCGCTCGGAGATTTCAGGCCATGCTGTTTGTAGCGGCGTGCCAACTCGTGAATCACGTAGGGCACCCATTGGGCTTTGACTTCGATGAAACCGAATCTCAAGTTGGGAAACATGGCGGGAATACCCTTGTAGACCAGCGTGTGAAAGGCGATTAGCACCGGTAATTTAAACAGCGAAAAGCCGCTCTCGCGCTCGAAATGATTCATCCATTGGAAGTCTCCGGTGGAGGCGTGGATGCAGATCGCAATATTGCGCTCGGCGGCGAGCTGGTAGAGCGGAAAGAAATAGGCGTCGCTGAGCAAGCGATCTTCGACCAAGCCGCGGATAAACAAACCGACCGCGCCGTTGTCTGCGGCGAAGCGAGTCTCGGCCAGTGTGTCTTCCATGTTGAGCACCGGCAGCGTCGCCACCCAGCGCAAGCGCTTTTGGCTCTTGCTGCACAGCTCAGCAATCCAGCGATTGTAGCTGCGGCACAAGGCGACTTCGATTTCCGGTCGATTGGTCAGCGGGGTTAAGAAGACCGTCGGGTAAAGCACCTGGACATCGACGCCCAACTGGTCCATGTGGCGCAGGCGCGCTTCGACCTCGCGCATCTCGCTGGAGGCGGCCGGCAGTTCCGTGCTGACGGGACCGCGTTCAAAGGGCCGGCGATCGATTAACCAAAATTGTTTGCGGCCATCCTGGCTGGCGACCATGACCGGACGAAACTTGTTTTCCGATTCTCGCAAGTAGTCCCAGGTGTGTTCCGATTCAATAACGTGAGCGTCGGCGTCGATGATGGCCATGACCGAATTCCTTGTAATTAGAAACCCGAGCGCTGGGCATGAGTGGGGGTGCTCCCCTCACTCCTCAGCCCCTGTCCTCACGGGATTTTCTAGTGCGTGCCGCAAATCACGTTTAACACGGCTTGGCGCTTATCTTCCTTGACCACTTTCAGTGCGCGCTTGAGCGCGGGCAGCATGTCCGCTGGATTGTCGACCATCTCGCCGTAACCGTCATGGGCCGAGACGATTCTTTCATAGCGCGGCGACGGCGCGAGGGAGGTCAGCGGATAATTGTTCGTGCTGGCGGACCAACCGTCGGGCAAGACCTGTTGGGTCGCCGCTTTGCTGGAATTCCAAATCGCATTGTTGCAGATGATCGTCAACAGCGGCAAGTCGTAGGCGTGGGAAACGAAGTGACAGGCCGTCGGATTGTTGAACATGTACGTCCCGTCGCCGCAGGTCACGATGACAGTTTTCTCGGGCCGTGCGAGCTTCATGCCCAAGCCGCCGCCGATGCCCCAGCCCAGGCCGCCGGCGGGTGAGCCGCCGAAGTAGGTCGCGGGTTTGCTGACGGTCAAATACTCGCTGCCGACGCCGTGGTCGCTGATGACGATGGTGTCATCGTCTCTGAGTTGATCGATGCAATGGGCCATCCATGCGTGGCTTATCGGCGTTGCGCCGCGGTCATGTTCGAGCTTTTGCTTCAGACCTTCGCGGTACTTCTTGTTCTTCGCGCGAATCTGCTCGGCACGCTCGGACAGTGCGCTGCCGCGGCTGGCGCTTTGTAGCTCTTGCGCTAAAAGCTCCAAAGCTAATTTCGGATCGCCACCAATAGAAATGTCTTTGGGGAAGCTCCGTATCGGAATATCGCCGTAATTGGGATCGCGGGCGATTTGTATGACTGTGGCATTTTCCGGCGGCGTGCCTTGACGCGGGTACCACGGCACATCGGACTCAACGACGACTACTACGTCAGCCTCCTTGATGTACGGCATGGAGTTGGTCCCCAAATAGAATTCGTGCGTGTTGGGAAAACTGACGAATGGACTGGCGGGTGTGACCACAGGGGCGACCAGCGCCTCGGCGAACCCAACCAGCGATTTCATCGCGGTCGGGTCGGAGCCTAGGCGGCCGGTGATGATTACGGGACTCTTTGCACTGCGGAGAACTTCCGCGGTGCGTTTGATCGAGGCTGTGCTCGGTGCCAAGGGCTCACTCTGTGCTTTGCGATTGGGGTGAATGACGAGGGAGTCCATCTTTTGCGCCAACACCTCGCGCGGCAGAGTTAAATAAACAGGTCCCTGAGGAGTGCCCGTCGCCATTTCGATGGCGCGATCGACGACGGCTTCCAACTGCTCGCCGTTGCGCAGCTCGTAGTCCCAGCGAGTGAATTCGCGCAGCAAGCTGCCCTGATCGAAAGATTCTTGCCCCCAGTGAATAAAGTTGCTGCGGCTGCCGCGCATGCCGGTTTCGGTGAGCGGCGTGCGCCCGGCGGAGAAAATCATCGGTACGTTGAGCCGTGAGGCGTTCATCACCGCCGCCGACGCATTGCCGGTGCCGACAATGACATGAACCATGACCACTTGGGGCTCGCCGGTGAGCATCGCATAGCCTTGCGCCATGCTGACGGCGACGAACTCATGCGGCACCGTGATCGGCACCGGATGGTTTTTCTTTTCGCTGGCGAATTTCGCCAGGCCATCGATAATCGGCCCGAAGTCCGTGCCGCTGTTGCCGAAAAAATACTTGATGCCACGAGCGCGCAGCAGTTCTAGATAAGCCTGGCCGACGGTTTCGACTGGGAGGGTAACGGTTTTCTTTTCCATAGAATGGACTCCTGATTTTATGCGATTTGTTTTTGTATTAGATCGATCAGCCAACTCACCGGCGTCTGATCTTGCACGCAGCGAAAGCCCTTGACGCCGTTTTTCCAATGGGGCAAATAGCGGTGCGAGCAGTCGCAGGTGTTGGCCGGGCCGCACATAGCTTTGTAGGTTTCGCCGCCGCTGCCGACGTCGGTCGAAGTCCATTCCCAGATGTCGCCGCGCTTCTTGAGCTTGTTCGATTCACAAGTCGACTTCCATTCATCCATTGTCGGCAGACGTTGGCCGATGAATCGACAATAACCAGCCGCCTCGTGAAAGTTGATCAGGACGACGGCGTCGTTCTCTTTGCCGGACGGAATGCGGCCGTTGATCCAGTACTCCGGCGCGGCGGCTCGGGTCGCAACCACAAATTTCAAATATTCCGCGTTGGTCACCTCGGTTGAGTTGAAGGTTGCGGATGCAAGGAGATAAATCGGCAGAACGATTGACCATAGGTGGCCAAAGCATGCTGTTGAAAGTCGACGAACCGAAAACCCAACCTTCATGCGGTTTCCTCGCGATAAAGTCCCAAGGCTCTCAACACCGGTGCATCGCTCATCGAAAACAAGATCGCGTCGTCGGTCGATGAAGAGTTGCTATGCCGGTGCGGGTTCCATACCGGTACGATGAAGGAGTCGCCTTTTTGCCATTCAAAGCGCTGCCCGCCGATCTCGCTTGCGCCGTGGCCGCGAAAAACGTGGTACAGCGTTGTGCTGGTGTGGCGATGGGATTCGGTTTTCTCGTTAGCGGATAAAAGTTGAGCGCTGCATTGAATCGTCGTCATGGTCGGACCATTGGTGAGTGGGTTGCGGTATTCGAGCAAGTAGCCGTCGTAGTTGCTGTGAGCTCCGCGCGCGCGCATGGAGGCGCGCAGGGTTTTTTCTGTGTCCGTCCAGCGATAGTGGAAAAGGTCCTCGACGCGAAGGCCATGGCGCACGGCGCCGTCGAGGGTGGCGTTGACTTCGTCGCTGTCTCTCTCGATGGGTTGACGGCGGGTTGGGTAGCGTTCTTGCATGACCTGGTGCAACGCGGTGATCAGCGGAAAGTCCAAGCCATCGAGCCACACCATCGGTTCCGTTGAGCCATTGGAGTGGTCGTGCCAGCTCATCGCCGGCGTCAGAATCAAATCGCCGGGTTCCATGACGCACTGCTGACCATTGACCGTCGTGTAAGCGCCGTGGCCTTGGAGGACAAACCGCAATGCCGCGGGCGTGTGACGATGGGCACGCGCGTTTTCGCCGGGCTTGACGTACTGAAACGAAACTTGCAGCGTCTGCGAGGCAAAGCCACGGCCCTTATCGAGACCAGGATTGACGAGCCGCACGACGCGCCGCTCGCTCTGCTCCAAGCTGATCACTTCGCCCGCGCGCACCAGGCTGCCGTAAACATCGGCCCACTTCCACAAACACGGCTGCACCGGCGTGATCGGCTCCGATGGCAGACCTTCCATGCCAAGGCTCCAGTAGCCGGAGAGGTTCATGCCGACCATGTCGCGGTCGAGCTGGGCGATGCTATCGGGTTGTTTCATATTTGCACCTTAAGACCAGGTTCGGAGATGCCTCGCGCAAAGGCGCAAAGGGCGCAAAGAAAAAGTTTTTTTTCCGAACTTTGCGTCCTTTGCGCCTTTGCGCGAGAAAATCTGATTCGAGTCTGCTCATCTAGGGAACGTCCGCTGCGGTATTGGCTCTTGTAAACCATATCGACCCACATGGGCTGATGCGACGCCACCAAGCCGTTCTTGTACGCATTGCCGCAGTAGTGCGCCGGTTTGAGCTTGTCCCAGATAATGTAGCGTTTGGCGTCGATGCAGTCTTCGTCAACTGATGCTGCGACGACTTTGCCGCACACCATGGGCGTTGCCTCCAAGTTGGAACCTAGCTGAAACGAATCGACGGCGTCAAACTGCTTTCTTTCCTTCTCCGAACGATTGTTGTTATGATCCGGCCCATGTTTGTTCGCACGCTGTTGCTTCTTATCCTAGTCGTGGTGGCATGCCAACCGGGCTATTCGGCACAGGTTACGCCGGAGACCATTCGCATCGCCATTCCCGGCAAGCTCATCGACTTTGCGCCGTTCTTTGTCGGTGCCAAAACCGGGATCTATCGCAGCGAGGGGCTGGAGCCGCAGTTCATCGTCATGCGCAGCGGCATCGTGATTCCGGCGATGCTCTCGGGTGAAATCGACTACACCACGCTTTACGGCTCGACGATTCGCTCGGCGGTGACCGGTTTGCCGCTGAAAGTCATTGCGACATTGATTACCAAGCAGAGTTTCTTTCTGTTTTCGCAGCCGGATATTCGTCGCGTGCAGGATCTTAAAGGCAAGCGCGTGGCGATCTCCAATTTCGCCAGCTCGACGGACAAGGCAGCGCGCGCCGCACTGAAAACCGGCAGCATCGAAGCGATGCGCGACGTGACGTTGATCGCCATGGGGGACACCAACGTGCGCTTTCAGTCGCTGGTGTCCGGCGCCATTGAAGCGGCGATTCTCACACCGCCTTACACCGTCATGGCGGAACAAAAGAAACTGAATAATCTGGTCTGGTTGGGCGACGTTTTGGGCGATCAGCCGTCCAACGGGCTGAGTACCAGCGTGAAGAAGTTGAAGGAGCAGCCGGATCAGGTCATGCGTTTCTTGCGCGCGTCGCTGCGTAGCATGATCTATACCCGTGAGCACAAGCAGGAAGCGCTGCCGATTTTGCTGAAAGAGTTTCCCGGCCTCGATCGTAACACGTTGGCAGGGACGCTCGACTTTTACCTCAAAGCGATGAGCCCGGATGGGCGTGTCAGCGAGGTGATTTTGCAAGAGTTGATCAACGAGCAGCGCGAGCTGGTCAACGTCAAGAATGAAGTGCCGATCTCGCAGGTGGCCGACTTTGGGCCTTTGCAGCGGGTATTAAAAGAATTGGGCAGCGCGAAATAGGAGGAGTGGTCATGCGCTTTGGAACTTTCAGCTATAACCAGCGCCGCCCGGGCGTCGCAGAGAAACAAGCGTTCGATGAATTGCTCGAGCAGATCGAATTGACCGAGAAGCTTGGGTTTAACGAAGCCTGGTTCGCTGAGCATCATCATTCCGATTACGGCATGCTGGCTTCGCCGAATCTGATGACCGCGGCTTTGGCGCGGCGCACAGAGCGAATGCGCTTCGGCAATCTCATTAGTGTTCTGCCGCTCTACGATCCGATGCGGCTTGCCGAAGAGTGCGCCATGCTCGATGTCATGACCGGTGGGCGATTGAACGTCGGCCTCGGCCGCGGCGTGCCGAAAGACGACATGAAGCATCGGCTCGATCGCGAGAGCGCGCAGGCGCGCTTCGATGAAGGTGTCGAGATTCTCATGAAAGCCTGGACGGGTGAGACGTTTAGTTATCAAGGCAAAGCCTGGGGCTACGAAGAAATTTCTTGCCGCCCATTGCCGATACAAAAACCGCATCCGCCGATCTATTACGGCGCGACGTCGCCGGACAGCCCGGCGATGGTTGCCAAGCGTGGCTGGAATCTCGCGCTGTCGCGCCAGCCGCTGGCGAATTGCGCCACGGCGATCAAGAAATATCGCGACGCGCGCGCGGCTGCGAACTTGGCTGGTCAAGGCGATGCTATCATGGTGCGCGATATCTATGTCGCCGATACCGACGAGCAAGCATGGTGTGAAGCCGTTCCCGAACTGATGCGCTACTGGCAGTTGGCGACGGATAATTATTGGCGGGGCGAGACGCTATCTGAGGCCGATCTTACGCGCTTTACCGAGCGCTACGCCTACTATCCTGGCGGGTTGACGATCAAGCGTTTGGACGAGTGGGGCACGTCGCTGATCGGCAGTCCCGAGACCGTGATCAAGAAGGCCCGCGAGATGCTCGTGACGGCCAGGCCGGATAGCTTGGTGGGCATGTTCCAGTTCGGAGCTTTGAAGCACGAGCAGGTGATGCACTCGATTGAACTGTTCGGCAGGGAAGTTATGCCGGCGCTGGGGAGTTAAAAGTAGTTAAAAAGCAAAAATTCAACATTAAAAAACTCGGATGCAAAGGCAACGCGTTTCTAACCCGCCTTTGACCTTACGCGGACAACGACGTCCGGATGCCGCTTTTTTAGCCCGCCAAAATCCGTTTCCTCAGTCGAACCGTAGATAACGTTAGAAAGCGATGACGCTCACGGTTGCCAACCGTGACTCGTCCTTCAATCAAACCTTATGAAGGAGAACACCGTGAAAATTGCAACGTTTAAGCGTAAAAGAGCTTTGCGGGGGAACATCCTCGGTGCGCTCGCCGCGCTGGGCCTCGGCCTTGCCGCAGGTTGTTCATCGACGCAGACCGGCGAGATGCGCCCAGAGACGGTCTATGCGGTCACGAGTTCCAATCAATTACTAACCTTCAATGCCGGGCGACCGGGAGCGCCATCGGGCGCGAAGAAAGTCTCCAACCTCGCCGCCGGCGAGAACTTGCTCGGAATCGATTTCCGCCCCGCGGATGGCAAGCTCTACGGTCTGGGCAGCTCGGGTCGGCTCTACACGATCGATCCGATGTCGGGTGGCGCGATGCAGGTGGGTTCGGGAACGTTTTCTATTGCTTTGAAGGGCAGCGCCTTCGGTTTCAATTTCAATCCGGTGGCCGACCGTATTCGCGTCGTCAGCGACTCGGGCCAAAATTTGCGCCTGCATCCGGATACGGGCGCGGTGGTCGACGCCGATCCCAATATGGCCGGTGTGCAGCCGGACGCCGATTTGGCCTACGCCAAAAGCGACATGGCTTCAGGTAAAAAACCAACGTTGCGGCTGTGGCGTATTCGAATAGCGTGGCTGGCGCGAAGGTGACGACCAATTTTGCCATCGATAGCACGAGCGGCCACTTGCTGACGCAGGGTAGCAGGGAAAACGTAACGCCGGCAGTGTCACCGAACAGCGGGCAGCTATTTACTGTGGGCTCGTTGGGGGTCAGTGCCTCGGGTTGGGTTTCCTTCGACATCGCGCCGAAAACTGGGATGGCGTTTGCCGCGATTACTCCGCGCGGTTCATCTGCGGCAGGTTTTTACGGGATCGATCTCGAAACCGGTGCCGCCAAGATGATCGGACAGATCGCCGCCGGTGAGGCGATACGCAGCATCGCGGTCATGCCGTAGAGCAGCAGATTGGCCGCAAAAGACGCAAACTGAAAACAGAGCTGTGTCATTCTGAGGAGCGCAGCGACGAAGAATCTGCTGCTGAACCGAAGATGCAGATGCTTCGGCGGACCTTAGCATGACCCGCTGATGGATGGGGTGCCAACAAAGGGCACGCAGTTCGGAGGTAGAAATCCGGGCTGCGTGCCCCGCGTTTTCATTGACAGAAATGCTTGTGATTCGATAGCGTTCAAGGGCGAGCAAATTCACGAACGAGGCTGAATACCATGAACGCTAACGATAATCTTCAGTGGATCGATGTGCGCGACGAGCGGTTTGACTGGTTGAACGTTGCCGATTGGGAAGCCAACGGCAGCGGATTGCAGCCGGTCCGAGTCAAGAAAATTTGGCGCGAAAAGTGGCCGCCGAAGACGGCGCGGCGCGCGACCTCGTCGGCGGGCATGGCGGTGCGCTTTCGCACCGATTCGACGAAGCTCGTCTTTCGCGTTACCTTCATCGATTTTCCCGACAACCAGCCGGCGACCCCAGCCTCCGGCTGGGAACGCTCCCGGCCGAACTTTTTTTCGCTCTATCGCGACGCCAAATACGCCGGCGCTGTCGCCGGATTGGTGCATTTTGAGCGGCAGGACGTAACGATTTTTGATGATCGTGAATTGTCAGGCGAAGCGGAAATTCAGGTGCTATTGCCGTTCTACTATCGCAATGCCGAAACGATTTTGCAGAGCATCGGCATCGATGCCGGCGCCAATCTGGCAGCGCCCCAACCCGACCAGCGGCCGCGAATCTTCTTTCACGGCGACTCGATCACTCAAGGTCACGGTGTGACGAGCCCGCGCGAAACCTATTGCTGGCAGGTTGCCGAGCAACTGAACTGCGTTGGCATCAACCACGGTTTCGGCGGCACGGCCTGGGCGGACAACGTGGTCGCGCAAGAAATCGCCGCGCGCGAGGATTGGGACGTGCTGTCGATCATGCTCGGAACAAATTCCTTCGGCGGCGCGGACGCCTATGGCAAGCCAGAGACCGCGGCTCAGTACGCGCAGAAATATGACGCGTTTCTCGAAACCATTCGCCAGTCACATCCATCCAAGCCGATCCTCTGCACGACGCCGATTTTGAATCGTGCCGACCTCGACCGTGGCGGCAATCAGAATGGCGAGCGGCCGGATCTGTATCGCGAGGGAATTGTCCGAGTCGTCAAGGAACGGCAGAAGTCAGATAAGAATTTGCATCTCGCTGACGGGTTGGCAATGGTTAACGATCCGCTGTTCTTGCTGGTCACCGACCGTGTGCATCCTAACGATGCGGGTATGAATCGCATCGCCAACGGTGTGGCGGCAGCGCTGGGGCCGCTGTTAACGGGTCTGCGTTAGGAGATTCGGATTGTCTCGCGCAAAGGCGCAAAGGTCGCAAAGTTCGGAGGGGAATGGTTCACCACGAAGGCGTGAAGTACACGAAGGTTCGGATAAAAGGCCAAACATTTTCTTACCTTCGTGACCTTCGTGACCTTCGTGACCTTCGTGTGTTCGTGGTGAGTCTTATCCTTTCCGATCAAGCAGAATCCTTGTCGTAGCTCGCGAGGCACCGATCCACCATCGCCTCCACCGTCGCCCAATCGAAATTGCGAAATTCCCGCCCATGAATGGCCGACGGCTCACCGGCGTAGAACATCTCGTATTGCAGATGGCGCGAGCCGAATTCTGAACCGACGGCGTCCCAGACGAGCTTTAGTAATTTTATCCTTTCCGCGCCGTGGGCTTTGGGCCAGCGCACATAACGTTCCATGTCAGCGGCGGAGTCGGCATTGCGCAGCTCGCCGACGGTTGCCGGCAGTTGGATCGGGCTGCCGCCCAGGAGTCCGCGGATTTGGTTCAACAACGGTGGGTAGATCGCCTGCTGGTAAACTTGGCTCGCATAGAGAATGGAGTCCTTCGGCCGCATGACGCCGAATTGATCCGGTTCGGCAGCGGCTTCGGCGCCGAGAATCATGCCTTCAACAATGGAGACACGAGTGGCGAGATCGCCGAGCTGTGACAGGATTTCGGGGCTGGTTGAGCGGCCGCTCAAGTCCATGCAGCGCTTCGCCAAGCCAACTAGAAATTGTAGCTTGGCCCAGGAGCGGATGTGCGACTGCGTATTGCCCAGAACATGCGCCGCCGTGGTGCTGAACTGGCCCGCGGTAAGCTCGATGTTCTTGTAGATGAAAACATCTTCCCAGGGCACAAAGACATCGTCGAAAACCACCAGCGAATCGGTTTCGTCGAAGCGCGACGACAGGGGATAGTCGAACACGCTGCTGACACCGAGAGCATAGGGTCGGCGCGGATAAAGCTTCAGTCCCGGCGCGCTATTGGGCACGACGCAGGAGATGGCGTAATCCTCATCGCCGGGACGCAACGGCAGAATCACCGAGACGAAAATGTAATCCGACATCACCGAGCCGGTGCCGAGCATTTGCGCGCCGCGCAGTACGATGCCGTTGTCGCGCTCCGCCGCGGCGCCGGCATAGAGAAAGGGCTCTGCTTGCTGATGTGCCGGCTTGCTGCGATCGATAGTCGGCTGGACGATGACGTAACTCAGGTAAAGATCTTGGTCGGCGGCTTTGGCGGCAAAGCGCTGCAAGTTGTCGGCGAACTGCTGGCCGCCGCGCGCGTAAAACGGCAGCGAGCCGGCGAAGCCGGCGAAGAACGACGCCACGTGATCGGGCGAACGGCCGAGAAAGCCGTAGCTGGCGTCGGCGAAGAATTTCAGCGCGCGCCGGCGCGCCGCCAGGTCGTCGCGTGTGCGCGGGGTAAGCCATGATTTGTTGATCGGCTTGCCGTCCCGCGGCGAGGGGTACGTCATCAAGTCGCGGTTGTCCGGATCGTTGGCAAGCTCATAAAGCCGCGCCACGGTTTTCACGCCGGCGGCGAACGCCGGATGGGTGGTTACGTCAGCGACGCGCTCGCCGTTTAACAAGACTGTCCGGCCATCGCGCAGGCCGCGGATAAATTCTTCGCCGCTGCGAGTCATGCGGGCTCCTTTATGCTATCGTGCGCATATGCATCTATTCGCCTTGCTAGTTATGCTATTGTTGTCTGCCTGTTCTACCCCCCGGATGACTCCGGGCGCAACGCTTTTGTCCGGGCTTACTACTTATGAGAGTAAGATGGCCGCGGCGGGAAACTCGCCGGGGCAGTGGCCGACACGGCAGCGCGCCGCCGCGGCGCTGAAAACAATCATGATGGCGGGGTTCCAGCGCCACCAGGAGCTGCAGCGCTTGGTCGATCTCGATCTCAGAAAACGTGAGTTTCAAATTACCCTGGAGCAAACCAACGTGTTGCCCGATCGCAAAGCTGAAATGCTCGCGGAGCTGCGCCAAATCGAGATGGAGATCCCCAAGCTAAAAGCGACGATCAAATCGCAGTTGTCGGCGCAAACGGTGACCGAGGAAGAACGCGTCGCCGCTGTGGCGACCGCTGCTACGTTGGGCTGGCTACAACTGCGCATCGAATCATTTCCGACAAGCCGCAGCGGAGCGGGTGGTGCCTCAGCGTTGGTTGAAGTGGAGCAATACACCGTGACAGACCTGGGCCAATTTGCTGCTGTGCGGGCGCCGGATGGCCAGCGTTACCGCTGCGATGTTGTCCATGTCGAGGATGAAGGGTCTTGGTTGCGCTGCGAGCCGTTGAGGACGTCGTAACTCGCGGCTCAGGTTCCGAATCAGGCCGATTGGTTTGACACCCCTGTGGGTTTTCCTTATACCCTACGTTTATTCAATATTTTTCGGCGAGTTCTCTAAGGAGGTGCCGCACCGATGATGCCGACGCATGACAATTTCTATGACGTTTACTCCAAGGCGAGGAAACTCAAGATCAAATGGCCCAATGGCGCGCGGTTGGCGGTGGCGCTGGCGGGCAATTTGGAAGCCTGGACGGAAATTCCCAACCCCAAACACCGGCGCACGCACCATGTGGGCGGCTCGAATCCGATTAAAGAAGACGACGTGGTGTCGCTCTACGACTGCCGCACGGCGAGCGAAAACGATTATGGCGGACGGACGGGCGTCTGGCGCATCCTGCGCATTTTCGACAAGTACGGGGTGAAAGCCTCTTTTAATACCAACGCGCTATGCATTCACCGTTATCCCGAAGCGGTCAAAGCCGTGCATGTGCGTGGGCATGAGATCGTCGGCCACTCCTATGCCGAAGACATTCAACTGACCCAATTGACCGACGAAGGCGAGCGCGACGAGATCCGCACTTGCGCGAAGATGTTTCAGGACTTCACCGGCGTGCGGCCGACGGGTTGGTTGACCTCGGGCATGCGCCACACCGAGCGAACGATCAAGATTCTCGCCGAGGAGGGTTTCGATTGGCATGGCGATGCGGTCAACGACGATAATCCCTACCCTGTGCAGATCGGCAGCAAGACGATGATCGTGGTGCCGTACAAGAACGCCATCAGCGGTTTGAACGACACCGGCATGTACCGCCGCGGTATCATTGCCCGCGATGTGTATCAATCGTTTAAAGACGAGTTCGATATTCTTTACGAAGAATCGGCCGAGGAGCCCAAGATGCTGACGCTGGCGATGCACTGCCAAATGGCGTTTCCGGCAACCGGCAAGGTCTATGACGATTGCATCAAATACGCCAAGTCGTTTTCCGACGTCTGGTTCGCCAAGCGCTGCGAGATCGTCGACTGGGTGAAGAAGAACTGTCTGTAAGACAAGGACCGTTCACCTCGAAGACACGAAGGACACGAAGTTCGGACAAAGTTTATTTCGATTCTTGACTCTTATCTTCGTGCTCTTCGCGCCTTCGTGGTGAAAAGTTTCCAGGCCTTGCAGTCGCACATACCCATCGATATTATTCCCCGCGAAGGAGACATTTTGTAATGGCCGGTAGGACCCTGTACGACAAAATTTGGGAGTCGCACACCGTTGGCATTTTGCCGACGGGGCAGACGCAACTCTTTATTGGACTCCATCTGATTCACGAAATCACCACGGCGCCGGCCTTCGACATGCTGCGCGAAAAGGGCTTGGACGTGGCGTTTCGCGATCGGACCTTTGCCACCGTCGATCACATCGTGCCCACCGATATTCGCAAGCGGCCGTTTCTCGATCAGGAAGCCGAAGAGCTGACGCAGGCTCTGGAGAAAAACGTCCAGCAATTCGGCGTCGAGTTCTTTGGTCTCGACAGCATGAACCAAGGCATCGTCCACGTGATCGGCCCGCAGCTGGGCTTGACGCAGCCGGGTATGACGCTCGCCTGCGGCGACAGCCACACCAGCACCCATGGGGCCTTTGGGACTTTGGCTTTTGGCATCGGCACCAGTCAGGTGCGCGACGTGCTCGCGACTCAGACCTTGGCGATGGACAAGCTCAAAGTCCGGCGTATCAATATTACCGGCGCCCTGGGAACCGGCGTGTACGCCAAGGATGTGATTCTCCATATTATTCGAAAACTCGGCGTCGGCGGCGGCAAGGGCTTCGCCTACGAGTACGGCGGCCCGGTGATTGATCGCATGAACATGGAACAGCGCATGACCGTCTGTAATATGAGCATCGAGGGCGGCGCGCTGGTGGGTTACGTCAATCCCGATCAAACCACTTTCGATTTTATCAAAGGCCGGCCCCACGCGCCCAAAGGCGCGGCGTTCGACAAAGCGGTGGCTTATTGGAAGTCGGTGGCGAGCGATGCGGACGCGAAATTTGACGACGTTGTGAATTACGAAGGCAAAGATATCGAGCCGACGGTGACCTGGGGTATCAATCCAGGGCAGTCGGTCGGCGTTTCTGAAAAGCTGCCCAAGCCGGAGGAAACTACCGATCCCGACGGCGCCAAAAAAGCCTACGAGTTTATGGGCTGGGCTCCTGGGGCTCCGATCGCAGGCACGCCGATTAATGTCGCTTTCATTGGCTCCTGCACAAATGGTCGGCTGGAAGATTTCCGTGCGGCCGCCAGAATCGCCAAGGGGAGAAAGGTCAATCCTTCGGTACGCGCGCTGGCGGTGCCGGGTTCTGCCGAAGTAAAAAAATTGGCCGAGCAAGAAGGGCTGGATAAAGTTCTCAGCGAAGCCGGTTTCCAGTGGCGTGAAGCTGGCTGCTCGATGTGCTTGGCGATGAATCCGGACAAGCTCAACGGCCGGGAAGTGTCAGCCTCCTCTTCGAATCGCAATTTCATCGGCCGCCAGGGCAGCCCGACGGGCCGCACGATGCTGATGAGCCCGGCGATGGTGGTGGCGGCGGCGCTGAATGGCAAAGTGGTTGACGTTCGACAATACGAGTAGAGGCACGGCATGCCGTGCCCCCGGATGTGTGAGGGACCATGGGCGACATTGTAAAGATCATCAAACTCTCTGGAACCGCGCTACCGATGCGCGGCAACGACATCGACACCGATCGGATTATTCCGGCGCGCTATCTAAAAGAGGTGACTTTTGCGCGCATGGGCGACTACCCGTTTTTCGACGAGCGCTTCAGCGCCGAAGGTAAGAAGAAAGACCATCCTTTCAACGATCCGGAATACAGCGGTGCGGCGGTCTTGTTTGTCAATAAAAACTTCGGCTGCGGCTCGTCGCGCGAGCACGCGCCGCAGGCGCTCAACCGCTTTGGCATCAAAGTCATCGTCGGTGAATCGTTTGCGGCGATTTTTGCCGGCAACTGCACGATGATGGGCGTGCCGACGGTGACCGTCAGCGAAAAAGACATTCAGCAGTTGATCAAAAGCGTCGAAGAAAATCCCAAGCTCGAGTACACGATCGACCTGGAGAGTAAGACGCTCACCTACGGTAAGAACAAGATCGCCATCGATCTGCCAGAAACCTCGCGTACGGCGTTGATCACCGGGTCATGGGATTCGACCGCGCTGCTGCGCGCCAATCTTGCCCAGGTCAGACAGACCGCTACCAAACTGCCTTACATCGGCAACTTTGCCAATTAGCATAGTGGGTATCGCGAAATCGCAGGCGTGAACGATGGCTGAACGGATTGTCTCCATGCATGCCGCCCATCGCAGCGGCAAAGAAGTGGTCGATGGCTTTCTATCGCGCCCGACCGCTGGCGGCGAGCATCCGGCGATTGTCCTGGTGCACGGCTACCGCGGCCTGGACGACGGGCAACGCGCGGTGACCCGGAAGTTCGCCCAGGAGGGATTTGTTTGCTTGTCGCCGGATCTGTTTCACGGCAAGACCTACCACACGCTGGAAGAGTGCGCGCTTAAAAAGACCTCTCTAGATATTCCGCGCGCGGTGAACAATATCGTCGACGGTGTCGACTATCTGCGCAAGCTCCCCTGGGTTGGCAAAAAGAAAGTGGCGGTGTTGGGCTTTTGCATGGGCGGCGGCTTGGCGCTCTATGCGTTGGCGCAATCCAAGGCCTTCGCCGCCGGCGTGATTTACTACCAGAGCATGTTTCCCGATCCGGAGGATTTAAAAACCATCACTGCGCCGATGCTCTGCCACTATGGCAGCGCCGATCACGGCACGACCCAGACCGAGATCGACATGTTTCGCGCGACTCTGGATAAATACAAAAAGAGCTACCAGATCGAAATGTACGAAGGAGCGGGACACGCGTTTCTCAATAACCCATCCGGCAAGAGTGTCGCGAATCGTGATGCCGCCGAGAAATCGGTGGCCGCGACCAGCAAATGGCTTAAGAAAGTGTTGGCGTAATCACAGACTGGCAATCAGGAGGAAAAGATGGCCGACAAGTGGGATGAACGTAAGAAAGCGCAAGAAGACGAATACTTTGTCAGGAAGGAAAAGGAGCAGCTCGCCAAGCTGAAAGCCAAGCAGGAGGCCGAGAGCAAGGACGCCGCCAAGCAGGCCAGCTACATGAAATGCCCCAAGTGCGGTGAGTCTTTGAAAGCGCGCCACTTTCAGAAGGTCGAAATCGACCAGTGCGGCGGCTGCGGCGGCATCTGGCTCGATGCCGGCGAGTTGGAGCAGGTGGCGGCCAAAGATGAGGGGAGTTGGCTGGGCAAGTTCTGGCAGAAGAATGGATAGTTGTGATGAAGTTTGAAGCGTGAGACGGCTAGAATAAAGAGGTGCCGTGATGATGAAGACCATTTATCGTGTTGTGTTGGTGATGCTGCTTTTCGCCCAGACGGTCAGCGTATCTTTGGCTCAGGAGGGGAAGATCGTCCCCTACGTGCCGACGCCGCAGGAAGTGGTCGACCGCATGCTCGATTTGGCGCAGGTGAAGAAGGGCGACGTCGTCTACGATCTTGGCTCGGGCGACGGCCGTATCGTCGTTACGGCAGCAAAGAAATACGGCGTCAAGGCGATCGGTTTTGAGATCGATCCCGAGCGCATCCGCGAGTCGAAAGAGAACATCAAGAAGGCCGGTGTCGAGCATTTAGTGGAAATTCGCCAGCAGGATATTCGCACGGTGGACTTGTCACCGGCGTCGGTGCTGACCATGTATCTGCTGCCGGAGGTGAACCTGATGATTCGGCCGAATATCTGGAAGCAGATGAAAGGCGGCTCGCGGATCGTCTCGCATGATTTCGACATGGGCGATTGGAAGCCGCTCAAAACCGAATACGTTAAGGACAGCGGCAGTTGGGACCACACGCTGTATCTGTGGCACGTGGAAGCGGCGAAAAAGTAGTCGACAAGAGGAAGCTTAGGAGACGCGATGAGCGCAAGAACATTTCTCGCTGCGGTGGTGTTGGCATGGGGTGCGTTGGGGGACGTGGCGTCGGCGCAAATCAAGCTCGGCGCGGCGGAGGCGCTGACCGGCAATGCGGCGCAATACGGCCTGCCAATCCGCAAAGGCTTCGAGCTCGCCATGGGCGAGATCAACGCTGCCGGCGGCATCAACGGTCGGAAGCTTGAGCTGATTATTGAAGACGAGCAGGGCAAGAAAGAGGAAGCGATCAACGTTTTCAAAAAGCTGATCTTTCAGGACAAGGTGTTGATGCTGTTCGGCCCGACGTTGTCCAATTCGGCGCAGGCCTCGGATCCGGTTGCGCAAGGCGCCAAAGTCGTCGTCTTCGGCACGTCCAATACGGCCGACGGCATTACTTCCATCGGCAACTACGTCTTTCGCAACTCGGTCACCGAAGCCGATATTCTGCCGGTGACTCTCAAAGTCGCGCTGCAAAAGACCGGCTTGAAGAAAGTCGCCGTCCTTTACGGCAACGACGATGCTTTCACCAAGAGCGGCTATGACAATTTTAAAAGAGCTCTCGAAGGGCTCAAGATTCCGGTGACGACGACGGAGACCTTCGCCAAGGGCGACGTCGACTTCAAGCCACAGCTCACCAAGATCAAGGCGAGTAACCCCGATGCCATCGTGCTGTCAGCGCTGGTGGCCGAAGGTGCGCCGGTGATGGTGCAGGCGCGTCAGCTGGGCATCCATCTGCCGTTCATCGGCGGCAACGGCATGAACTCGCCGAAGATATTTGAACTGGCGAAGGACAGCTCGGATAATCTATGGGTCGGCAGTCCGTGGTCGGTGGAAAATCCCGCGCCGGAAAACAAGAAGTTCATCGCCGCTTATCAGAAGGCGCATAACGCGCTGCCGGATCAATTCGCCGCCCAAGCCTACGACGCCATGCACATCGTCGCCCAGGCACTCAAGAACGTGAAGCTCTCGGGAAAATTGGACGGGGACCGCAAGGCGCTGCGCGATGCCTTGCCCGGCGTCCAGTTCAGCGGCGCCACCGGGCCGTTTAAATTTCGCCAGGTGACGGATAAGGCCGGCAAGCCGGCCGGCTATGACGCCGTGCAGACGGCAATTGTGTCGGTAACCAAAGGCAACCAGTACGTCATTCAGAAATAGCGCATGTTGGCGCAGCAACTCGTCAACGCGCTCTCCCTCGGCGGCGTCTACGCGCTTTTCGCTCTCGGTTTCACGCTCATATTTGGCGTTCTCGACGTGATCAATCTCGCCCACGGGGCGATTTTCATGTTGGGCGCCTACGCGGCATTGCAGGCCGTGCTGCTGCTCAAGTTGCCGCTGCCGGCGGCCATCGTTGTTGCCATCTTAGTCGCCGCGCTGGCCGGCCTGCTGCTCGATCGCTTTATCTTTGCGCCGCTGCGGGCGCGCAACGCGCCCCATCTGGCGCCGATGATCGCCACCATTGGTTTGGCGATCTCGATCAATAGTGCCGTGCAAGGCATTTTCGGCGCGGAGAATCTGCGCTTTCCAGTCGATGCCTTGCCGGCCGAAGCGTTTCAGATGGGCACTATCCGCGTCACGCTGATTGAGCTGCAGATTATCTTTTTGTCGATTCTCCTGATGGTGGCCCTGCTCTGGGGCCTCAAGCGCACGCGCGTCGGCGTGGCGCTGCGCGCCATCGCCGAGTCACCCAAGGCCGCGGCGCTCTTGGGCATCGACGTCGAGAAGCTGTTCGGCGTCACCGCTGTCATCGCGTCGATTCTAGGTGGCGTTGCCGGTGTGCTGATTGCGCTCTATTCCAACGCGCTGTTTCCGACCATGGGCCAGCCGATGTTGCATAAAGGCATAGCGGTGGTGATCCTCGGCGGCATGGGCGACATCCGCGGTGCCATGCTCGGCGGCTTGTTTCTCGGCTTCGCGGAAGTCTTTGCGGTGGCGTACATCGGCTCGACCATGCGCGATGCGGTGGCGTTCGGACTGCTATTCGCCATCTTACTCTTGCGTCCGCAGGGACTCTTCGGGCAAGCCGCGCAGCGGCGAGCGTAGCCGCGCTTTGCGCCGCGGTTCAGAGTTCCGGGTTTCGAGTTGCCGGTTGGGCTCGTTCCGGTTGTATGCAGTTTGGAAGGTGTGAGATTTGAAATCTGAGATAATCTGAGATTCTGAGCGCAGCGAAGACATGGAATGGCTCGATAGTTTCTGGTCGATATACAGCACGCTGGTGCTTTCCATGGGCACCAATATTCTGCTGGCGCTGTCGATCTATTTCACGCTGTCGTGCGGCTTGTTGACCGTGGCCAACGCCGCCTTTATGGGCATTGGCGCCTATGCGGCGGCCCTGCTGACGCTGAACGCTGGCGCGCCTTTTTCTCTCGCTTTGCTCGCCGGCACGCTCTTGCCGGCCGCCGTAGCGTTACTGCTTGGGCCGCCGACGCTGCGGCTTTCCGGGGTTTACCTGGCGATGGCGACACTCGCCTTTGGTGAAGTCGTGCGCATTACCATCCTCAATGCGGAAGGTCTTACCGGCGGCGCGCTGGGGCTCAACGGCATCGAGCAGCTCACTCACGTTGGCCATGTGGCCGGCGCGGTGTTGGTCGCGCTGTTTCTTTCTCTACGCGCGGCCAAGTCGCGGCTCGGACGTGCCTTCGCGGCGATTTGCCAGGACGAAACGGCAACCGAGCTGATGGGCGTCCACGTGCGCGCCTATCAACTGTGCGCTTTCACCTGCGGGGCGGCGCTCGCCGGTTTGGCCGGCGCGCTGAACGCGCACTTTACGTTTTTCATCAGCCCCAACGAATATGGCTTCGAGCGCGGCGTTGAGATTTTAGCCATGGGCGTGCTCGGCGGCACTGGCAGTCCGTGGGGCGCGGTAATTGGCGCCGTCGTCATAACGCTCCTGCCCGAGCTCTTGCGCGGCTTGGGTTACTTCCGCCCGCTGATCAATGGCTTGATCCTGGTGATCATTATTCTCTACTCTCCCAAGGGCTTGTGGGATTTGCTGCGTGGTGCGCGCCGCACTGCCGTAGCCACTCGTTGATTATGCTAACGCTTTCCTCTGTCTCGAAGCATTTCGGCGGGCTGCAGGTGCTGCAGCGGATCGATCTAGAAATTGCCGCGCGCGGCATCTATGGACTCATCGGCCCCAATGGCGCCGGCAAAACCACGGTGTTCAATCTAATCACGGGCCTGTTGCCGCCGAGCGAGGGAACCATCGAATTTTTGGGTCAACGGCTGAACGGTTTGCCGCCGCACCGCATCGCGCGCGCCGGCATTGCGCGCACGTTTCAGAACATTCGCTTGTTCAAAGAGATGTCGCTGGTGGAAAACGTGTTGCTGGCGCTGGCGGAGCAGCATGGCGCGAGCGCGCTGCGGCTCCTGGTGCCGGGAAGGGCGTTTCAGACGATCGAGCGCCGCGAACGCGAATTGGCGCTGGAGCTGCTGGAGCGCATGGGCTTAGGCAACAAAGCCAATCAATTCGCCGGCCAGCTTTCCTATGGCGAGCAGCGCCGCTTGGAGATTGCTCGCGCGCTGGCGACCCGGCCAAAGCTCTTGCTGCTCGACGAACCGGCGGCCGGCATGAACAGCGCGGAGAAACAGCAATTGATGGATGACGTGATTAAACTTGGCAATAGCGGCTTGAGCGTGCTGGTCATCGAGCATGATATGCGTTTCATCATGGGCCTGTGTGAACGGATCACGGTGTTGAATTTCGGTGAAGTGATCGCCGAGGGAACGCCAGGCGAAATCCGCTCCAATCGCGTGGTAGTCGAAGCCTATCTCGGCAACGATGACCACGCGGTGCCGCTCCAGGGGGCCCGGTGAGCGGGCTCCTCGAAGTGAAAGGATTGCAGGTACGCTACGGCGTCATCGAGGCGGTCAAAGGCATTGACCTGAGCCTTGCCGGCGGCAAGATCACCACACTTCTGGGCGCCAACGGCGCCGGCAAATCGACCACGCTACTGGCGCTGTCGGGACTGTTGCCGTCGAGCGGCTCGATCCGCTTCGACGGTGCGGAGTTGCGCGGCGTGCCACCGCATCGAGTGGTCGAACAAGGACTTATCCATGTGCCCGAAGGGCGGCAGATCTTAACGACCCTCAGCGTCAGAGAGAACTTGATGTTGGGCGCATTCCGGCGGCGCGATTTTCACGAAATCAGCGCCGACCTGGAAAAAATGCTGGTGCTGTTCCCGCGCTTAAAAGAGCGCATCGACGGCACCGCCGGCAATCTCTCGGGCGGCGAGCAGCAGATGCTCGCCATCGCGCGCGGCTTGATGGCGCGGCCGCGGCTGCTGCTATTGGATGAACCGTCGATGGGTTTGGCGCCGCTTCTGGTGCAAGAGATATTTCGCTCGCTGCGCGAGTTGAACGACCAAGGGTTGACGATCTTTTTGGTTGAACAGAATGTCCGCCAAGCTCTCAAGGTTGCCCACTATGCCTACGTGATGGAGAACGGTGTCATCGCGCTCTCTGGATCGAGCGCCGAGTTGCTCGACAATCCGAAAATTATCGAAGCCTATCTGGGCGGCTGACCGTCAAAAGTTTGTTTACGATTGACGGTGCGCCGCTCCGTTGAATTGCACTTAGACTCTTTGTTCCTCCAGTAATCCTCTCGCTCTGATTGCAAGTCACTAAAGTTCGTCACGAGGGTGCCGAATTTGGTTATTGATGGCGTGTTTCCCGCGTATCGCGCACGCCGGCGTAAAAAGGCGCAAGATCGGAGAGGAGATTTTTTATGGAAGAGATATTAACCGCCTCGCAGGTAGCTGAGCTGCTGCAGATGCATCCGCGCACAGTCTACAAGCTGGTGAAGCAAGGGTCGTTGCCTGGCCGCAAGTGCGGCGGTGGCTGGCGTTTTCGCCGCAGCGAAATCATGACCATGATCTCGCCCCACGGCGAGGGCAATGGGTCGTCAGCCAACGGCGCCGACAAACAACCATAAGGATAGCCTCCCCTGTTTACGCGGGTTTTTCATAGCGGCGGAACATGGCGGTTCGGCTTCGATGGCCGTCGCGGCCGCGCGTGGGCAAGCGCGCCAGCGGCGGCGTGGTTTTTTTGGGCGCTGTTGTTGTCGCTGCCCGGTCAGCTCCACGCCGAGAAGACCTACAACATCGCATCGCTCGTGGCCACCGCTGCTTCGGCTAGAGCGGCTGAGGGCAGCGGTATTCCAGTGCTGTTTCTGAGCTCGGGCAATCCGCAGGCGTTGGTCAACAGTTTTGCCGGCTCGGGGCGCAATCTGGCCGGCATCAGTTCCGGATCGGTGGCACTCACCGGCAAACGCTTTGAACTGTTGCGGACGCTGTTTCCGAGAGCGAAAAGAGTGGCGATGCCGCTGGATCCGGCCAAAGCCATTGATCTGAAAATTCCCAAAGAGCTGCTTCTCCTCGCCGACAAAATATACGAATAACCGTTGACCATGGAAACTCCGAGCGGCGCGTCCCAGAGGTCGCATCGTGGCCGCATCAGGCGGCGACTCATGGGTTGGGGGTTGGGGCTGTTGGCGCTGGCCTTGGTGCTGAACACGGTCTCGGGGTTCATTTACACGCGCACCCAGCTGTTGCGCGGCAAGGCCGAGCTGCACAGCGAGGTGGCAGCGACGACGGCGCGGCGCATTGCCGACGTCGTGCGCTGGAACTTGCAGCAACTCGACACCCTCAGCACCAACATGGCGACTCATGTCTTGGGTTCCAAGGAGCAGGAAACGCTGGCTCGGCTTTTGTTAAAGCATGATCCAGCCTTCGTTGAAGTCGCGATGGTCGATCGCGAAGGGGAGGAGAAATTCAGACTGTCTTCGACGGATACTTTTTTAGCCGGGGAGCGCCGCAGTCACAAAGCCACGTTGCCTTTCGTGGTAGCGGTCGCCGGCGAAAACTATATCGGTCCGCTGCTTACCTCCGAGCACGCAGTTCCGCACGTGACGATCGCGGTGCCTTTGAGAAACAGCCCTGTGCACGTGGTCGGCGCGCTCGTCGCAAGGGTTGAAGTGCGCATTCTGTGGGAAATGGTCGGTCAGGTCAGCTTTGGCAATGGCGGTTACGCTTATGTGGTCGATGAAGCGGGCGTGCTCATTGCTCACAAAGACGCCGCCCTGGTGCTGCGGCAAACAACGACGCGCAACGCGGCGAAAGTGCGCTGGGCATTTTCCCACGAGGGGGTTGATCCCGCACCGGCCGAGATTGGCTTCGGCATCACCGGCGAGCAAGTTCTCAGCACGTACGCAACGCTGCCCAACTTGGGTTGGTTGGTCATTGTCGAGGAACCCACCCGGTTGGCTTTGGCTGAGCTATGGCGGCTGCAACAGTTTGCCGTGATGCTCCTCGCTCTGGGGCTGGTCTCGGGCGCTGCCATTATTACGATTGTCGGTCGCAAGTTAACGCGACCGATCCTTGAGCTACAGACCGACGTCGGCGTGATTCGAGCGGGGAACCTCAGCCACCGTGCGCGCCCTACGACCGGCGATGAGGTCGAAGACCTGGCCAATGATTTCAATCAAATGGCGGAAGCGCTGCAACAGTCCCACGAAAACCTCGAGCGGCGCGTCAAGCAGCGCACCGATGAGATCGCCGCCCTTTATGAGATAACGCGCACGGTCAATGGCTCGTTGGCGCTGCAACACATTCTCGATACGGTGATAGAAAAAATTGCCAAGATATTTTCCTTTGGCGGCATTCAGGTCTATTTGTTCGATGACCAGCCCGATGTCTTGGAATTTCGCGCACTGCACGAAACCGATCCCAAGTGTCATTGGTCGCCTGGCACCTTTAGACGCGGCACGGGTATCATTGGAACAGTCGCCGAGACCGGTGAGGCGATGGTGTTCGAAGACGTGTGCAGCGATGCACGCTATCAGGCTCTCAGCACGTCGAAGGCGGCGCAAGCCACCGAACGGCGTTTCTTTGCGGTGTTCCCGATCAAAAATAACGTCCAGGTGTTTGGCACGATTCTTTTCAGCGATAGCGCTGCGCGCAAGTTAACCGAAGAGGAAATTCGCCTGATAAACTTCATGTCCGAGCATATCGGCGTGGCGGTCGAGCGTGCGCGGCTCTTTGACGGTGTGGCGCGCCGCTCGCGACATTTGGCGGTGCTGCACACCATCGGTAAGTCGGTCAATCAATCGTTGAACCTAGATTTTATCACCAGCGAGGCGGTCAAGCGCGTCGTCGAAGCCCTCGGATTTGACGCCGCCTGGATCTACCAATTGGATGATGCCGGGGAGGCGGCAACCTTGCGCGCCCATGCGGGGCTACCGGCCACCGTGATCGCAGGCATGACGGTTCGCTCCGCAGACTACGGCACGAGCGCTCTGGTGCGCCAGACCGGTGAGCCGATGATCCTTGAAGACATCGAAAACGACGAGCGCTATCGGTTGATTGCGGGCGGCGCCCGGGCGGTAGCACTGGGCTTTCAATCGGGAGCCGCCTTTCCGATTCGTATCCAAAGCGGCATCATCGGCAGTCTGCACGTGGCCAGCCATAAGCGGCACAAATTCGCCGCCGATGAAATCCAGCTCCTCGGGGCGATCGCCCACGACATCGGCGTCGCTTCGGAAAACGCGCGTCTGTTTGAGCAGGTGAGAAAACAATCGGACGAGTTGCTCGCCGTGAACAAGGAGCTGCAGGACGCCAATCGCGCCAAGTCGGGCGTCATCGCAGCGGTAACACATGATCTGCGCACGCCATTGAATATCATGATCGGCAACGCCGACCTCGGCCACTCGGAATTCTTCGGCACAATCGACGCCGACTACAAACAAGCCTTCGGCAAGATCTCCCACCATGGCCGCATGGTGTTGAAGATGGTCAATGACATGCTGACACTGTCGCGCTTCGAAGCGAAGAAAATGTCGTTGGATCTTGCCCAAGTGGCGGTCGGCGAAATCATCGAGCATGCCAAGAGCCATGTCGAATACGTCAACCGCGATAAACACTTGAACGTGGATTGGGAGATCGATGCCAATCTGCCGGAGCTCGTTACCGATCCGATCAAGCTCGAGGAGATTTTGCAAAACTTGATCGGCAACGCCTTCAAATTTACGCCGCAGGGCGGCATTGCCGTGCGCGTGCGCAATCTCGACGAACGTGTCGAGTTTACGGTGGCCGATACTGGCATCGGCATCGCCGATGAACATCTCGGCAAGATCTTCGACGAGTTCGAGCAGGTGAACAAATCGCGCACCGGCAACCACTCCGGGGCAGGCCTCGGCCTTGCCATCGTCAAGAAATACCTCGACCTGATGCAGGGCGATATCGCGGTCGAGAGCGCGCCCGGCCAGGGCACCAAGTTTACCTTTTCGCTGCCGAACACGGTCACTGTCCCACTCTGGGAGGGTTGAAGCCCTCGCCTTTAGGCGACGGCTTTAGCACGTTTTGGCGGAGCTGTGGTAATGTCTGCGGATGAAAGAATATCGACGCGGAGCGCACACCGTATTCGAAATC
>Ga0194132_10001880_pt1 | contig 41279 bp, 32 predicted proteins | sample TA2KigOf80mmetaG_FD_148612 | JGI IMG/M metagenome (GOLD analysis project Ga0194132, IMG submission 148612) | Freshwater microbial communities from Lake Tanganyika, Tanzania - TA2015054 Kigoma Offshore 80m | ecosystem: Environmental > Aquatic > Freshwater > Lake | place: Tanzania: Lake...
TTGGTGCCGGCGACGCCGCCGCCGAGGATCACGACCTTGCCGGCCGCCACGCCCGGCACGCCGCCGAGCAGGACGCCCATGCCGCCGGGCTCCTTCTCCAGGCAATGCGCGCCGACCTGGATCGACATGCGGCCGGCGACCTCGCTCATCGGCGCCAGCAGCGGCAGCCCGCCGCGCGGGCTGGTGACCGTCTCGTAGGCGATGCAGATCGCCTTCGACTTCATCAGGCCCTTGGTCTGGTCGGGGTCGGCGGCGAGATGCAGATAGGTGAAGAGCACCTGGCCTTCGCGCAGCAGCTTGATCTCGGCCGGCTGCGGCTCCTTCACCTTCACGATCATCTCGGCCTTGGCGAAGACCTCCTTCGCCGTCGCCGCGATCTTCGCACCGGCTGCCTTGTAGTCGCCGTCGTCGAAGCCGATGCCGAGGCCGGCACCCGTCTGCACCAGCACCTTGTGGCCACGATGGACGAGTTCGCGCACGCTCGCCGGCACCAGGCCGACGCGATACTCGTGCACCTTGATCTCCTTGGGGACGCCGACCAGCATCGGGGCTACCTCTTCATCCGTCCGAGAAGCGCGGCCGCGGCAGCATCGACGATCGCGTCCGCATCGATGCCGTGCACACGGAACAGATCCGGGATGTCGCCCGACTGGCCGAACTTGTCGACGCCGAGCGGATAGACGCGGCGGCCGGTGCTGCCGAGCCAGGAGAGCGTCGCCGGATGGCCGTCCAGGACCGCGACCAGCGGCGCGTCCGGCGCCATCGTCGACAGCAGGCGGTCGAGATGCGACGGCACGCCGCTCAGCTGCGCCTCGCGCCAATCGGAGTAGAGGCGCGACGGCGAGGTCACCGCGAGCACGCCGAGGCCGGGGATGTCCTCGGCAAGCTGGCTCGCCGCATCCATCACCTCGGGCGCGACCGCGCCGGCATAGACCAGCGCAAGCTCGGTACCGGGAGCCGGCGGCTTCACCCAATAGGCGCCGGCGATGACATCGGCCTGGTCCATCGGCCGCTTGATCTGCTGCAGCTGGCGCGTGGTCAGCCGGAGATAGACCGAGCCGCCCTCGGGATCCTGCAGGTGACGGAAGCTCCAGCGCAGGATGGCCTCGAGCTCATCGACATAAGCCGGCTCGAAATAGCTGATGCCCGGATGCCCGAGACCGATCAGCGGCGTGGTGATCGACTGATGCGCGCCGCCTTCCGGCGCCAGCGTGATGCCCGACGGCGTCGACACCAGGATGAAGCGCGCGCCCTGATAGAGCGCATAAGTCATCGCATCGAGGCCGCGCGCGATGAAGGGATCGTAGAGCGTGCCGATCGGCATCAGCCGCGTGCCGAACAGCTCGTGGCTCAGCCCCATCGAGGCCAGCATGAGAAACAGGTTGTTCTCGGCGATGCCGAGCTCGATGTGCTGGCCCTGGCGGTGCATCTGCCATTTCTGCGCCGAGACCACCTTCTCCTCGCGGAAGGCGTCATCGCGGACCGTGCGCGCGAAGATGCCGCGATGATTGACCCAGGGGCCGAGATTGGTCGAGACGGTCACGTCCGGCGAGGTCGTGACGATGGCGCGCGACAGCTCGGTCTCGCTGCGGCCGAGCTCGTTCAGGATCTGGCCGAAAGCGACCTGGGTCGACATGGTCTCGCTGGCGCGGAACTCGAGCTTCGCCGGCACGGCGACGTCCGGCGCGGTGCGCACGCGCGAGGCGTGCTGGCGAAACGGCACCTGACCCAGGAACTCGCGCGCCGTCCCCTCCTCGATGCCGAGGCCGGCGAAGGCATCCCACTCCTTGCCGTCGGGAATCCCCATCGCCTTCTTGAAGCCGGCCATCTGCTCGACCGTCATCAGGCCGGCGTGGTTGTCCTTGTGACCGGCGAGCGGCGTGCCGTGCCCCTTGATCGTGTAGGCGATGAAGCATTGCGGCGTGTCGTCGGTGACGCCGCGGAAGGCCTCGCGGACCGCGTCCATGTCGTGACCGGCAAGGTTGGTCATCAGCTCGTGCAGGCGCTGGTCGTCGTGGTCGGCCAGGATCTCGGCGACGCCGGCGACGCCCTTGAGATCGGTGCCGACGCGCTCGCGCCAGACGCCCGGCTGCCCGGACGCGCCCTTGAAGGTGAGCGCCGAGTAGAGGTCGTTCGGGCAGCTGTCGATCCAGTCGCGGATCGCCTCGCCGCCCGGCCGCTTGAACACGGCTTCGAGCTTCTTGCCGTATTTGAGCAGAACGATGTTCCAGCCGACCGCCTCGAAGAAGCCGCGGATCTTCTGGAACAGCCGGTCGGAGACGACGCCGTCCAGGCTCTGGCGGTTGTAGTCGATCACCCACCAGAGGTTCCGGACGTCGTGCTTCCAGCCTTCGAGCAGCGCCTCGTAAACATTGCCTTCGTCGAGCTCGGCGTCGCCCATGACCGCGATCATGCGGCCTGGGCGGAAGCCCGGCGGCGCCAGCTTCTTCAGGTGCACATAGTCCTGCACCATGGACGAGAACATCGTCATCGCGACGCCGAGGCCGACCGAGCCGGTCGAGAAATCGACCTCGTCATGGTCCTTGGTGCGCGAGGGATAGGATTGGGCGCCGCCGAGGCCGCGGAAGCGTTGCAACGCATCCAGCGACTGGCGGCCGAGCATGTACTGAATCGCGTGGAAGACAGGACTCGCATGCGGCTTGACCGCGACGCGGTCTTCCGGCCGTAGCACGTCGAAGTAGAGGGCGGTCATCAGAGTTGCGACCGAGGCCGAGGAGGCTTGGTGCCCGCCGACCTTGAGTCCGTCTCGGGTGGGACGCAGATGGTTCGCATTGTGGATCGTCCAGGCCGACAGCCACAGCACTTTTCTTTCCAGCGCGGACATGATCGCGCGCGTATTGGAAAGGTTTGCTGCAATTGACGAACTTGTGCCAGCGTCGGCCGGGTTGGCCATGGATCCTCCGTCGAGACGGCGAGAGTATACGCAGGCGGTCGGCGCGTGCCATCTGGTTAACGGATGTAACGAATCGCCGGCACCGCCGAGTCCCCCTAGCCTCACGATGGGATTTCGATAAACTCCCCGGCGGCGGCGGCCGAAGGCCGGCGTCGATGATCGTTTAGACTCCGGACATGGCATGGCCGAGAAGATCGACTTCAGCAAGGTCCGCTTCCTGATCGTCGACAACAACACGCTGTCGCTGCAGATGCTTGAGGACATCCTCCGCATGCTGGGCACGACGGCGATCCGGCGTGCGACCGATTCCACAAAGGCGAAAGCGGCGCTGCGCGAAGGCGAGATCGACATCGTCATCACCGAGCGCGAGCTCGAGCCCGAGTCCGGCATCGAGCTGGTCGACCACATCCGCCACTCGACGGAGTCGCTCGACCGGCTGATGCCGGTGATCATGCTGACGGCGCGCTCGGAGAACGAGTACGTGACCGAGGCGCGCGACAAGGGCGTGACCGAGTTCCTGGCCAAGCCGTTCAACGTCGATTCGCTCTATCGCCGGATCGCTGCGGTCATCGCCCGCCCCCGCCCCTTCATCAACGCGCCGCAGTATTTCGGGCCGGATCGCCGCCGGCGGCAGCAGGCCTATTCCGGACCTAACCGGCGCAGCTGATGACCGGGCGCAAACCCAAGGTCCAGATCATCCAGCCGACCGGCGAGCTCAGGAAGCGCGCGGTCAACTACAAGAAGGGCTTCTCGGTCGAGCTCACCTCCTCGGAGATGATCAAGCTCGAGGAAGTGGTCCACAACTCCCGGGACAAGTTCGTCACCGCCGTCGACGAGCGGCTCAAGAGCCTGCGCCAGGCGGCACGCGAGGTCGGCGACGACGCGCTGTCGATGGTCGGATTCATCAAGCGGGTCGAGAAGGACTCCTTCGACGTAAAGGGCCTCGGCGGCACCTTCAACTTTCCGCTGCTGACCCAGGTCGCGAAGTCGCTGAACGACTATGTCCGCGGCCTCAAGAACGTGACCAAGATCCACCTTGAGATCATCACGCTTCACGTCGACGCCATGTATGTGATTCTTGCCCAGCACATCACCGGCCAAGGCGGCACTACCGAAGCGGAAGTGCTGTCGGCGCTGCTTCAGGCGACCCGGAAGTTCACGTGATTCCCTCTCGCGCCGCCTCCTGTTGGCGGCGCCACATCGAGGCGTAGAGCCCCTCCTTCGCCAGCAGCTCGGCATGACGGCCTCGCTCGACGACGCGGCCACGCTCGAGCACCAGGATCTGGTCGGCATCGATGACGGTCGAGAGCCGATGCGCGATCACCAGCGTCGTGCGACTCCGCGACACCTCGCGCAGGCTCGCCTGGATCTCCTTCTCCGTATGCGTATCCAGTGCTGAGGTCGCCTCGTCGAAGAGGAAGATCGAGGGATGCTTCAGCAGCGTGCGCGCGATCGCGACGCGCTGCTTCTCGCCGCCCGAGAGCTTGAGGCCGCGCTCGCCGACCATGGTGTCGTAGCCGGCGGGCAGGCTCTCGACGAAGCGCTGGATCTGGGCCAGCCGCGCCGCCTCCTCGACCTCGGCGCGCGAGGCCGCGGGACGGCCATAGGCGATGTTGTAGTAGATCGTGTCGTTGAACAGCACGGTGTCCTGCGGGACGATGCCGATGGACGCGCGCAGGCTCGACTGCGTCACCTCGCGGATGTCCTGCCCGTCGATCAGGATCGCGCCCTCGCTGACATCGTAGAAGCGGAACAGCAGCCGGCTGATCGTCGACTTGCCGGCGCCGCTCGGTCCGACGATGGCGACCGTGGTCCCCGGCTCGATCGTGAAGCTGATCTCGTCGAGGATCCGCCGCTCGCGCTCGTAGGAGAAGCCGACCTTGCGGAACTCGATGCGGCCGCCCGACACCTTCAGGGCCTGCGCGCTGGGCCGGTCGGCGACCTCGCGCTCGACATGGAGAAGCTGAAACATCTTCTCCATGTCGATGATCGACTGCTTGATCTGGCGGTAGACGTTGCCGAGGAAATTGAGCGGCAGATAGAGCTGGATCAGATAGGCGTTTACCAAGACGAAATCGCCGACTGTCATCACGCCATCGGCGACGCCCTGGCCGGCCATGATCATGATGATCGTGACGCCGATCGCGATGATGAGGCCCTGGCCGACGTTGAGGATCGATAGCGTCGTCGCCGACTTGACCGACGCGCGCTCGTAGCGCTCGAGCGCGGTGTCGAAGCGCCGCGCTTCGTGATCCTCGTTGCCTAAATACTTGACCGTCTCGTAGTTGAGCAGGCTGTCGATCGCCTTTGCGTGCGCCTCCTCCTCGGTCTCGTTCATCTGCCGACGGTACTTGGTCCGCCATTCGGTGATCAGCAGCGTATAGGCGATGTAGGCGACGATGGTGACGAAGGTCACCCCGGCATAGGTGACGTCGTAGAGCCCCCACAGGATGCCGCAGACCAGCGCCATCTCGACGAAGGTCGGCAGGATCATGAAGACGAGGTAGCTGAGCAGATTGTCGATGCCGGAGGTGCCGCGCTCGATCACGCGCGAGAGGCCGCCGGTCTGGCGCTCGAGATGGAATCGGAGCGAGAGCGCGTGCAGGTGGCGGAAGGTGGCGAGGCCGAGCGACCTGATGGCGCGCTGGCCGACCTTGGCGAACACGGCGTCGCGAAGCTCCGCCGCCGCCGAGGCGATCACGCGCAGCACGCCATAGCCGATGATGAGCGCGACCGGGACTGCGATCGCATGCGGCGCACCGACGCTGAGCGCGTCGACCGCGCCCTTGTAGAGGATCGGCACGTTGACGGTCGCGTACTTGCCGCCAATGAGAAGCAGGAACGCCAGGACGACACGCGCGCGAAGCTCCGGCGCGCCCTTCGGCCACACGTAAGGAAGCAGGAAGGCCAGGGTTTCGCGGTCCCGGCGAGCCGGCGCGGCCGTGTTCGGCACGGGTTGAGCAGGAGCAGAGATGTCCATCGGTCCTAGACGGTTAGCAAGCTTTGCCGGCCTTCGCCACTCCGGCGGAGGTTAATGGTCGGATTCGGCCGGGAGATCAGAGATAGTGCGGCCATGGCCTCCGCCCAATCCCCTCTCCGCGGCATCGCCTTCATGGTGCTGTCCGTCGCCATCTTCTGTCTTATGGACGTGCTGGTGAAGCTGCTGGCGCAGACCTATCACCCGTTTCAGGTGGCGTTCTTCCGCAGCCTCTTCGCGCTCGTCCCCATCGGCGTGATGGTCGCGGCCAGCGGCGGCATGAGCGTTCTCAAGACCCGCCGCTTCATCGGGCATGCCGCGCGATCGGTCGTCGGCATCGCCGCATTGCTGATGTTCTTCTACTCCTTCGCCCATATGAAGCTCGCCGACGTCGTCGCGATCGGCTTCGCCGGGCCGCTGTTCATCACCGCGCTATCAGTACCGTTGCTCGGCGAGCAGGTCGGCTGGCGGCGCTGGAGCGCGGTCGTCGTCGGCTTCCTCGGCGTCATGCTCGTCGTCAATCCGGGCTCCGGCGTGTTCGACCCGGTCGCGTTCATCGCGCTTGGCGCGGCGCTGTTCTACTCCTTTGCCGTCATCGTTATCCGCAAGCTCTCGGTGACCGAGTCGAACTCGGCGATCGTCTTCTACTTCTCGATCGCTGCCACCACCGTCTGTGGTGCGATGATGCCGTTCCTGTGGATCACGCCGACCTTCGAGCACTTGGCGCTGCTGGTGCTGACCGGGCTGCTCGGCGGCAGCGCGCAATACATCATGGTCGAGGCGTTCCGCTGGGCACAGGTCTCGGTGCTCGCGCCGTTCGAATACACCGCGATCTTCTTCAGCCTCGGCTTCGGCTACTTCCTTTTCGGCGAGTCGGCTTCGGCGACGATGCTGGCCGGCGTGGCGATCATCGCCGCAAGCGGCCTTTACATCCTGCACCGCGAAACCGTGCGTGCCGGGCGGGCCGCCGTCGCCAGCTAAGCCTTGCCGCGGATCACCTGGATGTCGAGCTCGCGGATCTTTTTGCGCAGCGTATTGCGATTGAGCCCGAGGAGCTCGGCGGCGCGAATCTGGTTGCCCCTGGTCGCCAGCAGCGACAGCGAGATCAGCGGCCGCTCGACCTCGCGCAGGATACGGTCGTAGAGGCCCGAGGCCGGTAACCCATCCTTGTGCGCGTCGAAGAAGTCCTTGAGATGGCGCTCGACCGCCTGGGTCAGGCTCTCGCCGTCCGGCACGCCCCGCTGCTCGGGCCGCGGCGCCGGCTCCGACAGCTCCATGTCGACGATGTCGAGGCCGATCACGGGCTCCGAGTAGAGCGCCGCCAAGCGCCGCACCAGATTGACCAGCTCGCGCACATTGCCCGGCCAGCGATAGCGCTTGAGCCGTTCCATCGCCGCCTCGTCGAGCGTCTTGCTCGGCAGGCCCTCGGCCGTAGCCTCGTTGAGGAAGTGGCTGACCAGCTCGGGGATGTCCTCGCTCCGCTCGCGCAAGGGCGGCATGCGGATCGGCACGACGTTGAGGCGGTAGTACAGATCCTCGCGGAACAGGCCCTGGCGGATCAGCTGGCGGAGGTCGCGGTGGGTGGCGGCGATGATCCGGACATCGGCGCGGATCGCGGTGCGGCCGCCGATGGTCGTGTACTCGCCCTGCTGCAGGACGCGAAGCAACCGCGTCTGCGCGTCGGGCGGCATGTCGCCGATCTCGTCCAGGAACAACGTTCCGCCCTGGGCCTGCTCGAAGCGGCCGGTCGTGCGCTGCACCGCGCCGGTGAAGGCGCCGCGCTCGTGGCCGAACAGGTCGCTCTCGATCAGCTCGCGCGGGATCGCCGCCATGTTGACGGCGACGAAAGGTCCGCCGCGGCGCTTGCCGTAGTCATGCAGCGCGCGTGCCGCCAGCTCCTTGCCGGTGCCGGACTCTCCCGTGATGGTCACCGTGAGGTCGGTTCCCATGAGGCGCGCCAGCACGCGGTAGATCTCCTGCATCGCCGGCGACCGGCCGAGCAGCGGCAGTCGCTCCTCGGCATCGTCGCGCGGCTCCGCCGCGCCGCGCGACGGCTCGGAGAGCGCGCGTCGCACGACCTGGACCAGTTCGTTCAAGTCGAAGGGCTTCGGCAGGTACTCGAACGCGCCGCGCTCCGTCGCCTTGACCGCGGTGAGCAGCGTGTTCTGCGCGCTCATCACGACCACGCGCAGATCCGGGCGCTGCTTCCGGATCTTCGGCAGCAGGTCGAGGCCGTTGCCGTCCGGCATCAGCACGTCGGTGATGACGAGGTCGCCGTCGCCATCCTCGATCCAGCGCCACAGCGTCGCCGTGTTGCCGGTGGCGCGAACGTCATGGCCGAGGCGCGCGAGCGCCTGGGTCAGCACGGTGCGGATGGCCCGATCGTCATCCGCGACCAGGATCGTACGCGCGGTCTGGTTCACGGCTCGTCGGGCTCCGCATCGGGCGGTGCCACCGGCAGCAGCACGCGAAAGACGGTGCGGCCACGCTCGCTGTCGAACTCGATGACGCCGCCATGGTCGCCGACGATCTTCGCCACCAGCGCGAGGCCGAGGCCCGTGCCGTTGACCTTGGTGGTGACGAAGGGATCGAACAGATGCGGGCGGATGTCCTCGGGAATGCCGGCGCCATTGTCCTGGACCGAAACGACGAGCGGGAGGCGGAGCGGCGTCGCACCGCCGGGGACCGCGAGGCGCACGCCATGCTGGAACGAGGTCTGCAGCACGATCTCGCCCTCGCCGGGCGTCAACACCTCGGCCGCGTTCTTGACCAGGTTCAGGAAGATCTGGACGAGCTGGTCGCGGTTGCCGAGCGCCGGCGGCAGCGACGGGTCGTAGCGCTCGACGAAGCGAACGCCGCGCGCGAAGCCGGCTTCGGCCAGCCTCTTCACATGCTCGAGCACGCGGTGGATGTTGACGGCCGCGCGCGGCACCGGCCGCGCATCCGAGAAGGCCTCCATGCGGTCGACGAGCCCGCAGATGCGATCGGTCTCGTCGCAGATGAGCTGGGTCAGGGTGCGATCGGCCGGCGACGCGCCTTCTTCCAGAAGCTGGGCGGCGCCGCGGATGCCGGAGAGCGGGTTCTTGACCTCGTGCGCCAGCATCGCCGCCATCGCCGTGAGCGAGCGTGCGGCGCCGCGATGGACGAGCTGGCGGTCGATCTTAAGCGCGATCGAGCGCTCGTGCAGCGAGATCGCCACCCAGCCGGGGTAGTCGGTCATCGCCGCGATCTCGGCGGTGACGATGTGGCTGCGGATCCGCGGCGTCTCGATCGAAAGCCCGTATTCCGAGACGCTGCCGCCGGCCTCGCGTACCTGCTCGACGAGGCCGAAGAGCGGGCTGCCGACAGGAAGAATCTCGGCGAGCGGGCGGCCAGCCAGCGTCGCCCAGCTCGCCGCGAAGAACTGCTCGGCCGCGGAATTCGCCATGCGCAGCCTGTTGTCGCCGTCGACGGCGATGACCGGGTGCGGAAGCGCGTTGAGGAAAGCCGAACCATCCGGCTCCGGCGGGCTGCGCCGGCGGAAGGCAGTCGCGGTCATGCCGCCATCTTCTCGACCAGCGGCTCGTAGAAGCGGCGCACCATGGCGAAGACCTCGGCCGGCTCGGCTGAACGGTTGACCTCGGAGCGGAACTCGGCCGAGCCTGGCAGGCCCTTCGAGTACCAGCCAATATGCTTGCGCGCGATCTTTATGCCGGTCTGCGTGCCGTAGTGCTCGAGCATCAGCTCGACATGCTCGATCAGCATGGCGAGCTGGCGTGTCAGCGACGGATCGCGAAGGCGCGTGCCGGAGCGAAGGTACTGTCGCACCTGCTCGATGAACCAGGGCCGGCCATAGGTGCCGCGCCCGACCATGACGCCATCGGCCCGCGACTGCTCCAGCGCCTGCTCGGCCGCTTCGAGCGTCGTGATGTCGCCGTTGACAATGACCGGGATCTTCACCGCTTCCTTCACCTGGCGCACGAAGGCCCAGTCGGCGCTGCCCTCGTACATCTGGCAGCGCGTGCGGCCGTGGATCGTCACCATGCGGATGCCGGCGTTCTCGGCGATCCTGGCGAGCTTCGGCGCGTTACGGCTGTCGTGGTCCCAGCCGGTGCGCATCTTGAGGGTGACCGGCAGGCTGACGGCCTTCACCGTCGCCTCGATGATGCGCTGGGCCTTGTCCTCCTCGCGCATCAGGGCGGAGCCGGCATAGCCGTTCACCACCTTCTTCACCGGGCAGCCCATGTTGATGTCGATGATGTCGGCGCCGAGGTCCTGGTTGAGGCGGGCGGCCTCGGCCATCACATGCGGCTCGCAGCCGGCAAGCTGGACCGACATCGGCCCGTCGCCTTCGGCGCGCTTGACCATCAGCATGGTCTTCCGGCTCTCTCGGACCATCGCCTCGCTGGCGATCATCTCGGAGACGACCAAGCCGGCTCCGCACTTCTTGACCATGCGGCGGAAGGGCATGTCGGTGACCCCCGACAAGGGCGCGAGGATGACCGGGTCCTCAAGACGGACTGGCCCGATATCAATGCCCAACATTTAGGCAGAAGCCTCTTTGCTCAGGATTTGTTCAGGCTAGCGCCGGGAGATTCGGGATGCAAGGCATTTGCTGCATTGCAACACGATCCGTTAGTAGCACTGAGGTGACGAATTTGACCCCCGGATAGGCCAGCGTCAGCAGCAGCCAAGCGAAGAGCGCCACCCGGGCCGCCCGGCGGCCGCGCAGTCCCACCCGGCGATGGGCGATGAGCAGCAGCCCGATCACCAGGAAAGCCGCCAAGGACAGCACGGTCTTGTGATCGAAGGCCACCAGCTTGCCGGTCGCCAGATAGTGGGCCGCCGCTCCGGTCAGGACACCCAGGCCGAGCACGGCCTCCGCCGCGGCCAGGAGCCCGACCTCGAGGCCTTCGGCCTCCGCGACCGAAGGAAGGAGGCGGGTGAGCCGGCTCGGCTGCTTGGTCTTGAGCGCCCGCTCCTGCAGCGCGACCGCGAGGCCGGCAATGCCGGCGACAGTAACCAGGGCGTATGTGGCGACCGAGACGACGATATGGAGGAGGACCCAGGAGCTGTACGGCCCCGGGACCCGAGGCTCCGGCGCGCCCTGCCAAACCGTCGCCAGCAGCCCGAGGACGACGAGATAAGGCGCCAGCAGGGTCGAGAGCCGCCATACCTCGCGCGCGGCGGCGGCCAGGACAGCGAAGAAAGCCATCGAGGCGGCGATGGTCACCCACAGCGCAACCGAGAGTCCCGCGTGCCAGGCATTCTCGATCTGCGCCAAGGCCCATGCGCCGGGGCCGATGACGGCGAACGCCAGCGCCGCCCAGTAGACGCTGTCCGCCCCACGTCCGCGCCATCCGGCAACGGCAGCCGGAACGAGCGCGGCAACGGCCGCGAGGCTGAAGGCGGTGGCGGACAGCATGGCCGGCGACTATAGGGAGCTTGCCTCTGCTCCGCTATCGACGCCTCTTCGGCTACTCTGCCCCGTCGTCGTTCCCCGCCCCCGGAGACTTCATGCCCGCCCTGCCCTCACAGGCCCGCGTCGTCATCGTCGGCGGCGGCATCGCCGGCTGCAGCGTCGCCTATCACCTGACCAAGCTCGGCTGGTCGGATGTGGTGCTTCTGGAGCAGGGCAGGCTCACCTGCGGCACGACCTGGCACGCGGCGGGACTCGTCGGCCAGCTACGCGGCACGCGCACCATGACGCGCATGAGCCGCTACGGCATCGAGCTCTACTCGAAGCTCGAGGCCGAGACCGGCGCCGCCACCGGCTGGAAGCAATGCGGCGCCGTCACCGTCGCGCGCACGCCGGAGCGCATGATCCTCCTGAAGCGCATGGTCGCGACCGCGCGCAGCTTCGGCGTCGAGGCGCATCTCGTCTCGCCGGATGAGGCCGGCAAGCTCTGGCCGCTGATGCGCACCGACGATCTCGCCGGCGCCGTCTGGCTGCCGGGCGACGGCAAGGCCAATCCGACCGATCTCACGCAATCGCTCGCCCGCGGCGCGCGTAGCGGCGGCGCCAAGATCATCGAAGGCATCAAGGTCACCGGCTTCGACATCCGCAAGGATCGCGTGCATGGCGTGAAGACCGACCAGGGCGACATCGCCTGCGAGGTCGTTGTCAATTGCGGCGGCCAATGGGCGCGTGCGATCGGCAAGATGGCCGGCATCACCGTGCCGTTGTTCTCGGCCGAGCATTTCTACATCGTGACGAAGCGGATCGAGGGCGTGACGCCCGACCTGCCGGTGCTGCGCGATCCCGACGGCTACATCTACTACAAGGAAGAGGTCGGCGGCCTTGTCATGGGCGGCTTCGAGCCCAAGGCCAAGCCCTGGGGCATGGACGGCATCCCCGACAAGTTCGAGTTCCAGCTCCTGCCCGAGGATTGGGATCATTTCGAGGTGCTGATGCAGAACGCGCTGCATCGCACGCCCTGCCTGGAGAAGGCCGAGGTGCGCCAGCTCCTCAACGGGCCGGAGAGCTTCACCCCCGATGGCCACTTCATTCTCGGCGAAGCGCCGGGGCTTTCCGGCTTCTTCGTCTGCGCCGGCTTCAACTCCGGCGGCATCGCCAATTCCGGCGGCGCCGGGCGGCTGACCGCGGAATGGATCGTCGCCGGCGAGCCGACCGCCGATCTCTGGGAAGCCGATATCAGGCGCTTCGCGCCGTTCTACGCGAACACGCGGCACCTGGCCGAGCGCACGGTCGAGACGCTCGGCCTCCACTACGCCATGCGCTGGCCGAAGCAGGAGATGGAGTCGGCGCGGCCGCTCCGGCGCTCGCCCCTCTACGATCGCCTGAAGGCGGCAGGCGCGCAGTTCGGTGCCAAGCTGGGCTGGGAGCGCGCGCTCTACTTCGGCCCCGAGGGCAGGCTCAGCTTTTCCGCGCCCGGCTGGCTCGACACCGTCCGCGCCGAGCAGCGCGCGGTGCGCAAGGATGTCGGGATCTTCGACCAGACCTCCTTCGCCAAGTTCCGCCTGCAGGGGCCGGACGCACTCAAAGTGCTGCAGCGCCTCTGCGCCAACCAGATGGATGTGCCGGCTGACAGGGTCGTCTACACTGCCTTGCTCAACCGCCGCGGCGGTTTCGAGAGCGATCTTACGGTGACGCGCCTCGGCGAGGATTCCTTCTTCATCGTCACCGGTACGGCGCAGGCGACGCGCGATGCCGACTGGGTCCGGCGCCGCATCGGCGAGGACCGCGCCGTTCTCACCGACGTGACTTCGTCCTGGTCGGTGCTCTCGGTCATGGGACCAAGAGCGGACGCTCTGCTGCAATCGGTCGGCGCCCGCGACTTGCCTGCGCCGAACATGACCGCGACGATCGATGTCGGCCATGCGATCGCCATGGCATCGCGCGTCGCCTATGCCGGCGGCCCGGGCTACGAGCTCTATGTCGGCACCGAATTCGCCGCGACCGCCTATGACGCGCTGATCGAGGCGGGCACCGCGCATGGACTCAGGAATTGCGGCTATCACGCGCTCGACGCGCTTCGCATCGAGGCTGGTCGCCGCGGCTTTGGCGGCGAGCTCTCGCCTGATGACACGCCGCTCGAAGCCGGCCTCATGTACGCGGTCAAGCTCGACAAGAATTCCGATTTCCTCGGCCGCGACGCCCTCATGCGCCAGCGCGAGAGCGGCTGCCAGAAGCGGCTCGGCCTCTTCCGCGTCGAGGATCCCAAGGTCTTCCCCTGGGGTGGCGAAGGACTGCTGCGCGACGGCAAGCCGGTCGGCGAGGTGACCTCCGCCGGCTTCAGCGACATGCTCGGGACTTCGCTGGTGATGAGCTACGTCCGCGCCGATCACAAGATCGACCGCGACCATGTGATGACCGGCGCCTACGAGATCGATATTGCCGGCGAGCGCGTGAAGGTCACGCCGCTGGCGAAACCACCCTTCCAAGGCTGATAATGAGCAAAGAAGAGATCGCGTTGATCGGCGCAATGTCGCCGCGCATGAGCGAGGGCGTTCGCCAGCGCTTTCCATATCATCAAGTGCCGAACGAGGCCGCGCTCGACACCTTGCCTGCCGATGTCAGGCGGAAGGCGACCGTCATCATCGCTGCCAACAAGATCGGCGCGCATACACCGAAGATGCTGCCGAGCCTTCGCTTCGTCCTCAATCTCGGCATCGGCTACGACCAGCTCGACCTCCCGGCGCTGAAGAGCGCCGGACTCGCCGCGGCCAATCTCGCGGGTCTCGCCGATGAATGCGTCGCCGACATGGCGATCGCGCTGCTGCTCGACGTGGCGCGCGGCACGACGCGCGGCGACCGTTTCGTCCGCGCCGGCAAATGGGGCAAGGAGGCCTTCCCTTTCGTCAACCGCATCACCGCCAAGCGTCTCGGCATCATCGGCCTCGGCAGCATCGGCCTCGCCATCGCCAAGCGCGCCGAAGGCTTCCGCATGGGCGTCGCCTATCACAACCGCCGCAAGCGCAGCGACGTGCCCTATCGCTATGTCGACAGTGTGCGCGAGCTCGCGGCGACGAGCGACCATCTCGCCATCGCCGCACCGGGTGGTGCGGAGACGCGGCATCTGGTGAATGCCGAAGTGCTGGCCGCTTTGCCGAAGCACGGCATCGTGGTGAATATCGGCCGCGGCTCGATCATCGACCAGGACGCCCTGATCGCAGCGCTCGCCTCGGGCAAGCTCTGGGGCGCCGGGCTCGACGTGCTCGATGGCGAGCCGGCGGTCCCGCCGCGCCTGCTCGAGCTCAACAATGTCGTGCTGACGCCGCATCGCGCCGGCTCCACGCACGAGACCTCCGACGATGCGGTAGCGCTGACGATCCGCACGCTGGAGGCCTGGTTCCGCGACGGAACCAACATCGCGCCGATCTAGAGTCTTGCCGAGGCCGCCATCGTCCACTCGCATCGCGATGCGCATCCTCTTTGCCACTACGTCAGCGATTCACAAACCACGTCGGCTTTGTTGAAGCGGGAACGGTAGTGGCGCGCCCCAATCCTCCGGCAAAGCCCAGATAGGTCAGATTGCACGGTCCGCGCGTGTCGATCCAAAGGCCGGTGGACGTTCCGACGGCGACATCGCAGGCCCTGCCGGCGGGACCTGTATAGTTCGATACCCTGGGGAATCCCGCCGCGGCCAACACCTCCTGACAGGGAGACCCGGATGCATCGCCATCGGCGGCGCGTCCAGAAGCACAGGCGCCGACCAGCAATACGAGCGATGCGTGCGGGCTTGCGTGCTGAACCAGGAATTGAGCGTGGCGATCAAGCGCGGCGCCCGCTAACCCGGCGGGCGGGATGTGACTCAACGTGAACGTGAACGAACCGGTAGTGGGATCAGGCGTGAACGTGAAGATTCCGGAGCAGCCTAGATAGTTGAAAGACATGATGGCGCGGTTCCCGCCGCCGGGCTGCGGACCCCACGCGCAGCCATAGCCTTGGCTGCCTCCGTGCGGCACCACGCAAGCCTTGTTCACGCGGCCGATCACTTCCGCAAACGTCGTCTTGAAGCTCGTCATCAACATCCCCGGCCGGCGGTTCCATCGCGGCTGGCCCGCCACCCATCGGATGATGTCGCCCCCGAGAGCAATTTCTCCTCAGACTGCGACGTTTGGCAAGCTTAGGTTGTCGAAAGACGAAGCCTGGCAGCCTCAAGCCAGAGCTTGTTCCAGATCGGCGAGCAGGTCCTTCGGGTTCTCGATCCCAACCGACAGCCGGATCGTCGCGTCGGTGAGCCCGATCTCCTCGCGGAGATCCTTCGGCACGCCGGAATGCGTCGTCGAGGCAGGGTGCGAGATCAGCGTCTCGGTGCCGCCGAGGCTGACGGCGAGCTTCATGATCTCGAGCCGGTCGAGGAAGGCGAAGGCCTCCTTCTCGCCGCCCTTCACCTCGAAGGAGAAGGTCGATCCGGGCTCGACGCATTGGCGGTCGAACACCGCCTTGCGCGGATCGTCGGCATCGAGGAAACCCAGATAGTGCACGTCGTCGATCCTGGGATGAGTGCGCAGATACTCGGCGACGATCCGGGCATTCTCGTTCGCGCGCTCGGTGCGGATGCCGAGCGTCTCCAGCGAGCGCAGCAGCATCCAGCAGGAATGCGGATCGAGCTGGGTGCCGAGGGCGCCGCGGAGCTGGACGACGCGCTTCATCAGCTCTTCCGAGCCGCAGACGCCGCCAGCGACGAGGTCGCTGTGACCGCCGGCATACTTGGTCAGCGAATAGATCGCGAGGTCGGCGCCATGCTTGAGAGGCTGCTGGTACATCGGTCCCATCAGCGTGTTGTCGACGGCGATCGGCGGGCGGTAGGCTTGGCGCTTGCCGATCTCGTCGCAGACTTCGGCGACGGCACGGAGATCGACGAGACCGTTGGTCGGGTTGGCCGGTGTCTCCAGCATGACGAAGCCGATGCGTCCGGTGGCGGCAGCGGCCTCGGCCGTCTGCGCGATCTGCGCCTTGTCGGTGCCGTCGGTGAAGCCGAAGGGCGTGATGCCGAAAAGCGTGAGCTGGTTGCGGATCAGCGTCTCGGTGCCGCCATAGAGCGGCCGGCTGTGCAGCACAGTGTCGCCGGGCCGGAGGAAGGTCAGCAGCAGGGTCGAAATCGCCGCCATGCCGCTGGCGAAGACCGCGGCGCGCTCGGCCTCGTCCCAGATCGCCAGGCGATCCTCGAGGATCTCGAAATTCGGATTGTTGAAGCGCGAATAAACGAGGCCGGCCTTCTCTCCTGGCCGCTGCTTGCGCCGCCCGGCGGTCAGGTCGAAGAAGTCCTTTCCCTGCTGGGCCGACTCGAAGACGAAGGTGGATGTTAGGAAGATCGGCGGCTTGAGCGCGCCTTCGGAGAGGCCCGGCGCATAGCCGTAGCCCATCATCAAGGTTTCCGGCCGCAGCAGATGGTTCCTTAAGGTGCGGCTCTTGTAGTTGCTGCTTTTCATGGGCGCGCCTCCTGGGCACCGATGAAATGCCGCATAAGGGCGGTGCGTTCCCCTAGCGGTTGAGCATGGGCAGATCCAGTTGCTGTTCCTTGGCGCAGGCAATCGCCTCGTCATAACCGGCATCCGCATGGCGCATGACGCCGGAAGCGGGATCGTTCCACAGCACGCGCTCCAGCCGCCGCGCCGCATCGGCGGTGCCGTCGCAGAGGATGACCATGCCGGAATGCTGGCTGTAGCCGATGCCGACGCCGCCGCCGTGATGGATCGAGACCCAGGTCGCGCCCGACGCTGTGTTCAAAAGCGCGTTGAGCAACGGCCAGTCGGCGACCGCGTCGGTGCCGTCCTTCATCGCCTCGGTCTCGCGGTTGGGGCTGGAGACCGAGCCTGAGTCGAGATGATCGCGGCCGATCACGATCGGCCCGATCTCCTTGCGCTTCACCATCTCGTTGAAGGCAAGGCCGATGCGGTGCCGGTCGCCGAGGCCGACCCAGCAGATGCGCGCCGGGAGACCCTGGAAGCTGATCTTGCTCGACGCATTGTCGAGCCAGGTGTGGAGATGGGCCGCCTTCGGCATCAGCTCCTTCACCTTGGTATCCGTCTTCCTGATGTCCTCGGGATCGCCGGAAAGCGCCACCCAGCGGAAGGGCCCGATGCCGCGGCAGAAGAGCGGGCGGATATAGGCCGGCACGAATCCAGGGAAGTCGAAGGCGTGGGTCTCGCCGACCTCCTTCGCCATCTGCCTGATGTTGTTGCCGTAGTCGAAGGTCGGCACGCCCATCTTGTGGAACTCGAGCATCGCCTGCACATGGACGCGCATCGACTCCTTCGCCGCCTTGACCGTGCCGGCGGGGTCGCTCTGCCGGCGCTCTTCCCATTGCTGCAGCGTCCAGCCGATCGGCAGATAGCCGTTGAGCGGATCATGCGCGCTGGTCTGGTCGGTGACGCCGTCCGGCCGCCAGCGCGGATCGGTTTTTGCGCGCTTCGCGATCTCCGGCACGAGCTCGGCGGCATTGCCGAGCACGCCGACCGAGACCGCCTTGCCATCGGCCTTCGCCTTCTCGATGATCTGCAGCGCCTCGTCGAGGGTCTTCGCCTGCGTGTCGAGATAGCGGGTCTTGAGGCGGAACTCGATCGAGGAAGGGCGGCACTCGATCGCGATCATCGACGCGCCGCCCAAGGTCGCCGCGAGGGTCTGCGCGCCGCCCATGCCGCCGAGGCCGGCGGTCAGGATCCAGCGGCCCTTCAAGTCGCCATAGGATTGGCGGCCCATCTCGACGAAGGTTTCGTGCGTGCCCTGCACGATGCCCTGGCTGCCGATATAGATCCAGGAGCCGGCGGTCATCTGGCCGTACATCATCAGGCCCTGGCGATCGAGCGCGTTGAAATGCTCCCAGCTCGCCCAGTTGGCCACGAGGTTTGAGTTCGCCAGCAGGACGCGGGGCGCGTCGGCATGGGTGCGGAAGACGCCGACCGGCTTGCCCGACTGGATCAGCAGCGTCTCGTCGCCTTTCAGGCGCTTCAGCGTGGCGACGATCGCATCGAAGCATTCCCAGTTGCGCGCGGCGCGGCCGATGCCGCCATAGACGGTCAGCTCCTGCGGCTTCTCCGCGACCTCGGGATCGAGGTTGTTCATCAGCATCCGCATCGGCGCCTCGGTCGCCCAGGACAGCGCCGAGAGCTTGTCGCCGCGAGGAGCGCGGATCACACGGGAGTTGTCGAGACGGGTAGCCATCAGGCGGTCTCCGGGCGGTCGAGCAGGCCGCCGACGAGGTCGAGGAAGGGATGCCGGTGCAGGAACGCATGCGCCGCGGCGATGTCCGGCGCCATGATGCGATCGTGGTCGAGCGGCGCCACGTGATCGCGGAGCGCGGTATGCACCGTCGCCAGTTTCGGCGAGGTCTTCAACGGCGCCAACAAGTCGACACCCTGCGCTGCCGCCATCAGCTCGATCGCGACGATATTGCCGACATTGTCGGCCATGTCGAGGAGCCGGCGCGCGGCATGCGTCGCCATCGACACATGGTCTTCCTGGTTGGCCGAGGTTGGGATCGTGTCGACGCTGGCCGGATGCGCCAGCATCTTGTTCTCGGATGCGAGCGCTGCCGCCGTCACCTGCGCCATCATGAAGCCTGAGTCGATGCCAGGCGTCTTCACCAGGAAAGCCGGCAGGAAGCTCATCACCGGATCGACGAGCAGCGCCGTCCGCCTCTCCGACATGTTGCCGATCTCGGCGAGCGCAATCGCGATGCCGTCGGCGGCGAAGGCAACCGGCTCGGCGTGGAAATTGCCGCCGGAGAGGATCTCGCCCTCCTCCGGGAAGACCAGCGGGTTGTCGGAGACGGCATTCGCCTCGTCGACGAGGCGCGCCGCCGCCGAGCGGAGCTGGTCGAGACAGGCGCCCATCACCTGCGGCTGGCAGCGCAGGCAATAAGGGTCCTGCACGCGGTCGCAATCGGCATGGCTGGCGCGGATGGCGCTGCCGGCTAGGAGATCGCGCAGGATCGCAGCGGCGATCCTCTGCCCCGGCTGGCCGCGCACGCGATGGATGCGCGGATCGAAAGGCGTATCGGTGCCGCGCGCCGCATCGACCGACATGGCGCCGGCGGTGAGCGCCGCCGCCAGCAGGCGCTCGGTCGCAAACAGCCCGGTCAGCGCCAGCGCCGTCGAGACCTGGGTGCCGTTGATCAGGGCGAGGCCCTCCTTAGGGCCGAGGCTGAGCGGCTTGAGGCCGGCCGCGTCGAGCGCCGCCCGCGACGGCACGGTCGCGCCGGCGTAGCGGACCTCGCCCTCACCGATCAGCGCCAGCGACAGATGCGCCAAGGGCGCCAGATCGCCCGAGGCACCGACCGAGCCCTTGCCCGGCACCACCGGCAGGAGGTCGCGGTCGGCGAAGGCGAGAAGCTGCGCGATGGTTTCCGGCCGCACGCCGGAATAGCCCCGCCCCAGGCTCGCCGCCTTCAGCGCCAGGATCAGGCGCACGACCTCCCCCGGCAGCGGCGCCCCGACGCCGACCGCATGCGAGCGCAGCAGGTTGAGCTGGAGCTGCTCGAGCTGGTTCTCGGCAATGCGCGTCTGGGCGAGCTTGCCGAAGCCGGTGGTGACGCCGTAGACCGCGCCGCCGCCATGCGCCATCCGCTCGACGAGCGCATGCGCGGCCCGGACCGGCCCGTCCGCCGAGGGATCGAGCGCGAAACGCGCCGGACCGGCGCCGATCCGGCGGAGCTGGCGCAGCGTCAGCTTGCCGGGAACCAGGACGATCTCCTCAGTCGCCATCGACCGCTCCGCTCCTGTCGTGATCCCATGAAAGGAGAATGCAGCACGCTCCCGAAGGCAAGCGTGGCAGCACGTCACCCGCGTCGCGGCGCGATGCCGCCGAAGCCGGCAGGCCGCCACGGCTTGTCGAAGTTCCTTACGGCTTCCAGCGAGCCAGACGCTCCAGCCCGCTCTCGATATCCGCCTTCAACAGGCCGATATCCTCCAGACCGATGTGGAACCGGACGATATACTGGCCGGACGGCCAGACGTCGACATTGCGGCTGGATGCGGGTTCCGAGATCGCGACGAGGCTATGGGAGCTGCCCCAGCTCGCACCGATCCTGAAGTGGCGGAAGCCGTCGATCATGGTTCGCAGGGGCTCGATGGTCGCCTTCCACAAAACGACCGACACGAGACCGTTTCCCGAGTTGAAGAACCGCCGATAGCGCTCGTGGTACCGGTCGGCCGGCATGACCGGATTCAGGACACGTTCGACCTCCGGATGACCGGCAAGCCATGCGCAGATCTCGCGAGCGCGATCGTCATGCTCGCGAACGCGCGCGCGCATGCTGGGAAGGCCGCGCAGGACCAAGTACGCCTCGTCGGAGGAAGCGCCGATTCCGAGGTTCGAGGAGAAGGACTTGAGCTCGCGGAACAGGCCCTCGTCCTTGACCGAGATGGAGCCCATGCAGAGGTCGCCCGCACCCGAGGCGTATTTGGACAAGGCGGTGCAGCAGATGTCCACGCCGTGCGAGAACATGTTCGAGGCGCCGAAGCCCCAGGTGTTGTCGATCATGACGAGCGCCCCGACCGCATGCGCCTCCCTGGCAATTGCCTCGATGTCCTGGATCTCCATCGTGTAGTAGCCAGGCGACTCGAGCAGAACCAAGCGCGTCGATGGTCTGATCTTGTCGGCGATCGACGACGCTCCCGACGCGAAGTACTCCGTCGTCATGCCGAGCCTCGCCAGGAACGTCTTGGCGAAGGATCGGCTGGGACCGTAGGCGCAGTCGGCGACAAGGACGTTGCCACCCGATCGGGCGAAGGCGGCCAGCGGCAAGGTGATCGCGGCGAGCCCTGACGGCACGACCACGGTGCGGGTTCCCCCATCGATCGCCGCGACCTGGTGCTCCAGGTCCCGAGTCGTGGGCGTTCCGTAGAGGCCGTACATGTAGCCGTCGAAGAGGCGGTCGCCCCTCTTCAGGAACTCCTCGGTATTGGCGAACAGCAGCGTCGACGCCCGATGAACGCCGGTGTTGAGCGGCCGGAATTCGTTCAATGCTCGATCCCCTCTCTCGCAGGCTCGCGCGTCAGCGCCAGACGCGCTCGACGACGCGCAGATAGTTGGCGCCGAAGACATCCCTGATGTCCTCGTCGCCATAGCCGAGCTTCAGGAGCAACTCAGTGATCTCGGGCAGCTGGCCCGGGTTCACGAACTTCGACGATTGCTGATAATGCTCCATCGGCCAGAACTTCGACGGGGTACCGACGTCGTCGAACACCTCCCAGGTATGGTCCAGGCCGATGCCGACATTCTTGATGCCGACGCGCTCGACCGTCATGTCGATCGCGCGCGCATAGTGCTTCGACGAGGCCGAGAGGTCTCCGATCATGCGGCCCACCCCGGAAACACCGATAAGTCCGCCGGTCGAGATGCAGGCGCGCATCTGCTCCTCGGTGATGTTGCGCGGATGGTCGGCGACATCCTTCGGATTGGAGTGCGAGTAGACGACGGGCTTCTGCGACCGCTCGCAAACTTCCAGGCTCGTGCGGTAGCCCACATGCGAAAGGTCGATCAGGACCCCCAGGCGGTTCGCTTCCTTGACGATCTCCCGGCCGAAATCAGTCAGGCCCTGATCGTCGTCGTGGCAGCCACCGCCAGCCTCGTTGTTGATGTTGTAGACGAAGTGCATCTGGCGGACGCCGAGGCGATGGTAGAGCGCAACCATCTCGATTTGGCCGCCAAGGGTAACCGCCCCTTCCAGGTCGAAGGTGATCCCCATCTTCCCTTCCTTCTTGGCCCGGAGCACATCGGCTGCCTTGTCGACCAGGATGAACCGGTCCGGACGGAGTTCGAGCCAATGCCGGAACGCCGCCAGGGTCCGGATCGTCTCCATCCACGGGTAGCCGTCGAAACCCACATTGATCGACAGATAGTCGACGTTGGCCTTCTCCCATCGCGACAGCTCGTTCAGATCGGTCTTCGGGCTGGGCGAGAAGCCAGAGTGAGCGTCCCACACGAGCGCATCGCGCAGCAGGCTCCTCGCCCGTTCCGGAAGGGCGGCCGTGTGAAGGGCATTGGACGTCACGTCGGGACGCGAGGACACGGAGCTGGTCATCGTCTTCTGCCTCGTCTCATTTCAGGATGGGCAGGCCGTCCCGGCGAGCGATCGTCCCGGGACGGCCTGCGAAACGCCTCAACTACGATTTGTCGACGTTCCAATAGACGACGGTGTTCGCCTTGATGAGGCCGGTCACGTTCTTGCGATGAACCATGGCCTGATAGAACTGTCCGATCGGGATGAACGGCACGACGTTCTCCCAGAGGTACTTGTGCAGGTTGTCGGCAAGCTGCTTGCGCTTCGCCGCATCGGGCTCGCGCATGAATGTCTGGCGCATCTTCTCGGCCTCGGCATCGCAGGGCCAGCCGAACCATGATGCGTCGCAGAGCGTGAAGGTGCCGATATTGACGAAGGGAAGCGACATCGTCGAACCGCCGGAGCTGGTGTGGAAGATGTTCCACCCGCCCTGCTCTGGCGGATCCTTCTTGGCGCGACGTGCGACGACGTTGCCCCACTCCGTCAGCACGAGGTCGACATTGACGCCGATCTTCTTCAGGTTCTCGGCCGTCACTAGGCTCTGCGCCCTGATGTAGCCGATATCGGTGGCGCCGATGATCGTGACCTTCTCGCCCTTGTAGCCGGACTCGATCATCAGCTGCTTTGCGCGCTCGAGATTGCGCTGCTTGATCGGCTCGGACCCGATCTCGGTCCCGAAGGTCGTGCCGCAGGTCCAGAGCGACCAGCACGGCGTCGTATCCTTCCAGAAGCGCGGGTCGCCGTAGGCGGCCTGTCCGTACTCGGTCTGGTCGACCGCCAGCGCCAGCGCGTGGCGCGCCTTCACGTTGTTGAAGGGCGGATGCAGGTGGTTCATCCGGATGTATCCGGTATTGCCGACCGAGGCGATGATCGAGACCTGGATATTCGGGTCTTTGTCGACCGTGGTCACAAGGTCCAACGACGGCGAGTCTAAGAAATCGACCTCACCGCGAACCAGCGCCGCATATGCCTGCGCATAGTCGGGCATCACCACGTACTCGACCCGGTCCATCTTGACGAGCTTGGCGCCCGAGAATCCCGACGGCGGCTTCGAGCGCGGAACATAGTCCGTGTTCTTCGTGTAGACGGCACGCGCGCCGGGATTCCACTGGTCCTTCGGGAACTTGAACGGACCGGAGCCGATCGCTTCCGTCACCGGGGTCGCCGGATCGATCGACGCCTCCTTCGCGCGCATGATGCCCGCGGCGTTGTTCATGCCGGAGAGCGTGAAGGTGGTGAAGCCGAAAGGCTCCTTGAGCGTCAGGGTCATTGTCTTGTCGTCGACGGCCTCGATAGAAGCGACGAATGGCTCAAGCGTGCGGCCCAGGCTCTCCCGCGCGATCAGACGCTTGGTCGATGCGACCGCGTCCTTCGCCGTCACCGGCGAGCCGTCATGGAACTTCAGGCCGGGGCGCGGCGTGAAGGTGTATTTGAGGTTATCCGGCGTGACCGACCAGCTGCCGACCGCGTCCGGCTTCGCCTCCATTTTCGCGTCCCACGAGAACAGCGTGTCGTAGACCATCGCCATGTGCATGGTCGTGATAGCGGTCGTGGTCTGGTAGCCGTCGAGCACGCGGAGGTCCGAGTGCGGTACGACCCTCAGGACCTTTTGAGCGTCGGCAGGAAACGCGAAACCGGCGGCCACGGCGACAACGAATCCGGCAGCCAAAGTCTTTGCGGTACGCGAGGCACTTCGTAAGCGTGTCATCTTGGCTCTCCTTCGATCGCAGGACTGGGTTCAGGTGACGGAACGGGAGGACCTCTTCAAAGCAATTCGGCGAAGGCGCGGACACTCATCGAGGTCGCGCCCCTGGCCTTGATCGGCACGGCGAAGAAGCGGAACGGCTTGTTCAGCAGCAGCCCGAGGCCGACCAGATTCTCGGAGATGACGATGTCGCGCTCGAGCAGGCGCGAATGGGTAGGCGCCATCGTCGTGCCAGGTGCATCCGCGCTTCCGGTATCGACGCCCATCAGCTTCGCGCCATCCGCGATCAGGCGATCGACGACATCCGAACCGATGGCCGGGTGCTCATCGTAGCGCGCGGTTGCCCAGTGCTTGTCCCAGCCGAAGTGAAAAAGGACTGCGCGGCCTGTGAGGCTGGATTCGGGCAGGAGGCTTATGGTCGCGGTCTCGCGCGCGCCGACGCCGCGACAATCGACGACGATGCCGGGGAGGATGACGTCCTCCAGCGAGAGACCGGCGATGTCGCGCTTTTCCGCGTAGCGGCAGTACGGAGCGTCGATATAGGTGGCGACCGCCGTAGGAAAGGAGACGTCAGTCGACTCGAAGCCGGCGGCAGACTCGGATCGAGCACGCGCGATGCGGAGCCGGACGGTCTCCTCTTTCCATCCGCCATCGGCAGCGCGGCGACGAACGCCCGGCATCCCGTCATAGAAGGTCTGGGAGAGGTCGACAAAGCGCGAAGCCGCGGCCGCTTCTGCCCTGGTGCCCGTATCGAGGCGATTTGCCATCATCCCTTCGCTTTCGCTCACGAACGATAGAGACCTTGCTTCGCCAACCACGATTGGATGACGTCGGCCACGTCCAGGTTGTTCGTATCCATCATCATCATGTGCGAGTTGCCGCGAATTCCGATCTTCGGCAACTCGATCGTCTCGACGGAGACGCCGCCAGCGATCATTCGGTCGCGAAAGGCATGCGCCCCGTCGCGGATCGCAGGCCATTCCGGATCCGTCTCGAGGAAGTCGCCCCAGAGGTACAGCATGCGCGTATCGCGGAGCACGTCGATCCGCCCGTCGTCTCCCTCGATCGGTATCGGCTCCACGGCGACGATTCCGCGCACGTGGCCCGGCCGACGCTGCGCTACTCGGAAGACGTAACGAGTGGCTTGCGAGTGCGCGACGATCACGCATGGGCCGACGCGATCGACGAGCGCGACATAAGCGTCGAGAATAGCCTCGTCGTTGCAGCGCCACCGCGGCACGAGCTGCTTCGCAAGGCCTTCATAGGCTTCCGCCGGGAAGCGGCTCCCGGGCAGAAGGTTCGCCCGCAGGACTTCCAGGTCGGGGCTGTAGGCGCCCGGCCCTTTTCCAATCCGGAAATCAGTGTCGAAGTACCGGTCGTGCCGCGTGAATACCGGGTCGCCGGGCCAGATATCGGGGAAGAGCGCCCAGCCGGAGCGTCCGCGCTCGACGGCATCCGACACGTAGACGCTCCAACCGAGGCGGACAAAGTGGGTTGCCCACCCTTCGCGGCCGTCCGGCGTCGTCTCGTAGGTCACACCGGTCAGCGGCGCTCCATGCCAAAGCAGGAGAGCTGCCTCGCCGCGTACGCGATGCGGGATGAAGTACTGCGCGTAGAGCTGATCGACCTGATAGGTCCCGTTCGGATCAATGGTCACCGGGGCATCGCCCGGGCGCAGCGTCGCCAACCGAGGAGCCTTGCCGGAAATGATCGCCTTACGCCCGCCGACATGGAAGGAACCCATATCGGAAAGCGCCAGCCAGGGTTCCGATCCATCGGCGCCATGCTCGCTCGGCATTCAGATGCGCTCCGGGCGTCGCCAGAGAATCGGGAAGCTGGGATGATCGAACGGAGCGCCGGCGGGAAGCTCGTCCGCCAGCCCCGGGAAGTCGGGCGACGTCTTCCACCTGCGAGGCGCGTGCCGGATGTCGTCTCCAAGGAAGCGCACGGACAACACGCGGCGTCGGCCGCTGCCAACGCCGCCCGCAGCATGCAGCGTCAGCATGTGGAAGAAGACAGCATCGCCAGGCTCGAGCTCCCAGCCGATGATGTCGAAGACGCCGCGATCAGCTTCGATGTCCGGCAGATCCGCCAGGCTTCCTTCCGGGAACCACTTCGCCTCGCTCGTCATGAAGGTGCGAGGCATGAGCCACGGGCCGTTGTGGGTGCCGGCGACGAACTCGAGCGTCGAGGCCCGGCCTACCGGATCCATCGGCGCCCACATGCTGCAATTCTGACGGCCGTCGAGGTTGTAGTAGGGCTGATCCTGATGCCACGGCGTCTTCTGCCGCGTGTTCGGCTCCTTGACCAGCAGGTGATCGTGGTAGAGCCGGACGGTGCTCGATCCCATCAGGGCTCCGGCGGTTTCCGCGGCATGCGACCGGAAAATCAGCTCGCGATACTCATCGATGCGCTGCCAATTGCAGAAATCCTCGATGAAATAGCCGGGGTCGTCCGGCTGGCTCGCGACGATGGCCCGGTGGCTCGGGGCCGCCATGTTCTTGGCGATACCTGCGCGGCATCGCTCGATTTCATCCGGACTGAACAGGCCGCGAACGCAGACCGCGCCGTCTCGCCGGAAGTCGTCGATCTTCCTTTGCGAGACGACGGACGTCAGCGTCGGATTCGTGCTCCGTTGGTCTGCCTTCGAGTCCAGCATCCTGCCCAATTCGCCAATCGACTTTCGCGAGCCTAGCAACCCCAGGGCGATAGCTGGAAATACCGACTGGCAATGCTAGCATTGGGAATGGCTATACCCTTTACGCTTCGCCAACTCGACTACTTCGTCGCCGTTGCCGAGCATGGAAGCGTCACGGCTGCCGCTGCGGTCCGCAATGTCGCGCAGCCATCGGTCTCGATCGCCGTGGGCGAGTTGGAGGCAGCGCTCGGCAAGTCGTTGTTCCGGCGGCGACCGGGCCAGAGGCTCGCGATCACGCCGGCGGGCCGGCAGCTTCTCATCCACGCAAGAACGGCCCTCGCCGCCGCGCAGCGGATTGCGAGCGGCAACAGGGACCGGACCGAGATCAAAGGCGAGATCGCAATTACGTGCTTTCGCGACATCGGCGCCTACTATCTTCCACGACTGATTGCGGCCTTCGCCGCACGCTATCCGGACGTCACCTTCAGGCTAGCCGAGGGCAACCTGGCGGAGGTTCGCACCGACATCGCCGACGGACGCTGCGATCTCGCCATCACCTACGATATAGAGCTCGACCTCCACGGGATCAGTCGCAGCACGATCCATCGCCTCTTCCCCCACGCACTCCTGCCCAAGAATCATCGTCTTGCCCGTCGCAGCAAGGTGCGGCTGGTCGAGCTGGCCTCCGAACGGCTGGTGCTCGAAGACTTTCCGCTGACCTATGAGTATTTCATCACGATGTTTCGGCTCCGCGGCATAGAGCCGCCGAGCGTTCAGCTCACCCCCAGCTTCGAAATGCAGCGCGGCCTGATCGCGAACGGCTGGGGCGTCGGGCTCTCCTGCATAAGGCCGAAACCCGATTTCAGCTACGATGGCCAGCCGATCGCCTGCCGCCCGCTCGCCACCGCGGAGCCTTCGTCAGACATCGCCATCGCCCATCTGGGCCGAGAAACCCTGACGCCGCCGGCAGCCGAATTTCTGGCCTCGGCGCTCAAATTCTACCGCAACCTCTCGACCGTCCAGGCATGACGGCCTCTTGGCAGCCTGTCCCCGCCATGATCGACTAGGACGATGGCCAAGACCATCCATCTTATTCGCCACGCGCAGTCGACCTTCAATGCCGCCTGGATCGAGGCGGCCGCCGATCCTTTCCATTTCGATGCGCGGCTGTCTCCCCTCGGCCTCCGCCAGGTCGAGGAGGCCCGCTCACGCGCCCGTGCGCTGCCTTGCGATGTCGTGATCACGACGCCGCTGACCCGCGCGCTGCAGACCGCGACCGGCCTCTTCGGCGATCATGCCAGGATCGAGGTGCAGTGCCTTCACCGGGAATGGCAGGAGCACAGCTGCGACATGGGCCGATCGCCCAAGCTGCTGGCCCGGGAGTTCCCCGGCCTCGCCTTCGATCACCTCGACGATCCCTGGTGGCACCACGAGGACCCGGACGCCAACGGCGTCGTGATCGAGCCGACGGACTCGCTCCATGCGCGGCTCGCCGAGTTCCCGCGATGGGTGATGGCGCGACCGGAGACCTCGATCGTCGTCGTCGGCCACGGCGCCTTCTTCAGCCACCTGATCGGCCGCGTTCCGGCAAACTGCGAAATCGTCGCCTGGCAACCCGCCTGATGCGACACTTAAGATCATTCCAGCATGGGAGACGTCGCATGCATCGAGCCCTAGCGTCAGCCTTTGCCATTGCCCTCCTCGCCGCTTCCGGCGCCTCGGCGCAGACCACGCTCAAGATGGTTCCGCAGGCGGATCTGCGCGTGCTCGACTCCGTCTATACGACGGTGACGATCACCAACAACTACTCGCGCATGGTCTACGACACGCTGTTCGGCATGGATTCCAAATACGTGCCGAAGCCGCAGATGGTCGAGTCCTACACCGCGAGCGACGACAAGCTCATCTGGACTTTCGTGCTGCGTCCCGGCCTCAAATTCCATGACGGCTCGCCCGTCACCTCGAAGGACGTCGTCGCCTCCTTCAAGCGCTGGCAGACCCGCGCCGTCGACGGCAAGGTGCTGATGTCGCGCATCGCCGAATTCCAGACGCCCAATGACCGCACCTTCGTCTTCAAGCTGAAGCAACCCTACGGGATGATGCTGGAGACGCTGGCAGGCGCGGCCAACACCTTCTTCATCCTGCGCGAGAAGGACGCGGCGACCGACGCCTTCGCCGAGGTCAAGGAATCGGTCGGCTCCGGCCCGTTCAAATTCATCCGCGAGGCCTGGGTTCCGGGCGCCATGGTCGCCTTCGCCAAGAACACCGATTACGTGCCACGGGCCGAGCCGCCCGACGGCCAGTCCGGCGGCAAGGTGGTCAAGGTCGACCGCGTCGAGTGGCCCTACATCCCCGACACCAACACGGCCGTACAGGCGCTCCAGCGCGGCGAAGTCGACATGGTCGAGGTCATCAGCCACGACATGATCCCGGCTCTGTCCAAGGACCCGAACATTCAGCTTCATATCCTCGATCCGATCGGCTTCCAGGCGACAATCCGCCCCAATCACCTGGTGCCGCCCTTCAACAATCCGAAGGCGCGCCAGGCCCTCTTCCTGATCGGCGAGCAGACCGACTACCTGACCGCGATGGTGGGGTCCGACAAGCAGTACCAGCGCGTCTGCTTCGCCGCCTTCATCTGCGGCTCGCCCGGCGAGTCGAGTGTCGGCGTCGACGCGATCAAGCAGAAGAACGTGGCGAAGGCGAAGCAGCTCTTCGCCGAAGCCGGCTACAAGGGCGACCCGATCGTCGTCATGACGCCGACCGACCAGTTCCTGATCCACACCATGACGCTGGTGACGGCGCAGCTGCTGCGCGAAGCCGGCATCAACGTCGACCTGCAGGCGATGGACTGGGGCGCGGTCACCCAGCGCCGGCTCAACAAGAACGATCCGAAGATCGACCGCGCCGGCTGGCACATCGCCCAGACCACCTGGCCCGGCCGCATCCAGTCGAACCCCTTCACCAACCTCTTCGCCTCGACCTCCTGCGACGGCCGCAACTCCTGGGGCCTTCCCTGCGACGAGGCGATGGAGAAGCTGCGCCTCTCCTATCTCGAAGCGCCTAACGCCGACGAGCGGAAGAAGATCATCGACGAGCTCCAGGCCAAGTTCCTCGAGGTCGTGCCCTACGTACCGATCGGCCAGTTCACCCGGCCGGTCGCCTACCGCAAGGAGCTCAAGGGCATCGTGCATCCCTCCTGGGACATCACGCTCTGGAACATCGAGAAGGTGCGGAACTAGACCTGCTTGAGCCCGGTCGCGGCGGCATCGAGCCGCCGCGCCGCGCTCTCCATGCGGCCGCGATAGGCGTCGAGCCAGCCGCGCGCCTGGCCGATCTCGTTACGATAGCAGGCGAAGGCAGCCTTCAACGCCTCGGGCGCCGGGCCGCCCGGCATGGTACGCACGGCGACGAAGTGCTCCGGCGTGGTGACGCGCCGGAACTCGGCCTCGGATAGTTTCGGCGTGCGACCGGCGACCTCGCGGAAGGCCTCGGCGAAGGCCGACATCGGCACGGTGCCGAAGCGCTCGCCGGTATCGATCATACGCCGTGCCAGCTTGGCGGCGATCTCATGCGCCTGTCGAAACGACAATCCCTCGGCGCGCACCAGCGAGTCGGCGAGCTCGGTCACGGTGATGCAGGCCTCTTCGATGTGCTTGCGCACCTTCGCCTCGTCGATGCGGACCGACCCGATGAACCCGGCGAGCAGCGCGATGGCACGGTGGCCGGTATCGAAGGCCTCGTAGCCCGCCGCCTGCACCTCGCCTTCGGAGTCGTTCATGTCGGTGAAGGGCGTGTTGTGCACGGCGGTGATCACCGCCTCGGCACGCGCGGAGGCCAGCGACAGCATCAGCCGCAGATGCTCGACCGGCACGGGGTTGCGCTTCTGCGGCATGATCGAGCTGATCTGCACATAGGCGTTCGGCACGTAGAGATGGCCGATCTCGAAGCCGGTCCAGGCGTTCAGATCCTGGACGAAGCGGCCGAGATGGACGAAGACCAGCTTGAGCGCTGAATAGACGCTGGTCGCGTAGTCGACCGCGGCGATGCAGCCATAGGAATTCTCCTGCACCTCGGCGAAGCCCAGCAGATCCGCCATGCGCGCACGGTCGAGGTCGAAGCCGGACGTCGTGATCGCCGCCGCCCCCATGCTCGACTTGTCGGGATAACGAGCCGCATGCGTGATGCGCTCGATGTCGCGGATCAGCATCTCGACCAGCGCCGCGAGGTAATGGCCGAAGGTCGAGGGCTGCGCCGGCTGGCCATGGGTGTATGCCACGATCAGCGTGTCGCGGTTCTTCTCGGCCACCGTCAGCGCCGTCTCGACCAATCCGATCATCGCCTCGACAAACGGGATCAGGCGTTCCTTCAGCGCCAGCTTGAAGACCGTGTGGTCGATGTCGTTGCGCGAGCGGCCGGTATGCAGCTTGCCGGCGACCTCGACGCCGAGCCGGCGCTTCAGCTCCGATTCGACATAGAAGAAGAAATCCTCGTGCTCCCCGGTGTAGTCGAGCTTGGCGACGTCGACCGTCCTCACGATGTCGTCGAGCGCCTTCAGGATCGCGCCTGCCTCGGCGCGGCTCAGGAGATTCTTCTCGGCAAGCATCACCGCGCTGGCGCGGTTGATGCGCATCTGATGCTGCCAGTGATGCTTCTTCACGCCTTCGAACAGCGGCGCCAGCACCGTGTCCTTGTAGACAGGTGCCGGAAAAACACTGTCGTCCTTCGTCGCGGCCATCAGATACCAAGCCTTTTCGCGATATTTGGTCGGAAAGCGGGCGGATGCTCGTGGACATAAGCGGGCACGTCAATAAGCATAGCAGCCCGTGATGGATTCTTCCGACGAACAAGCCCGCGCGCATCGCCGCATCGCGCGACAGGCGGCGACGAGCCCGCTGGTCGAGCTGTGGAACGCGCTGCTGCCGCTGCGTTCGGCCTTGAGCTTCATGATGACCGGGGCGCATCCGGACGACGAGGCGAGCGGCCTTCTCGCGCGCCTCGCCAAGAAGGACGGCGCCCGCACCATCTATGTCTGCGCCACGCGCGGCCAGGGCGGCCAGAACGCGCTCGGGTCCGAATCCGGCGATGCGCTGGCCGCCATCCGCACGCGCGAGATGGAGGAAGCGGCGCGCATCCTCGACATGGAGGTGCACTGGCTCGATCGCGGCTTCGGCGATCCGATCTCGGATTTCGGCTTCGCCAAGACGGCCGAGGCGACGACCGCCATCTGGGGCGAGGAGCGCCTGATGGAGCGGCTGGTGCGCGTGATAAGGACGGCGCGCCCCGACATTATCTGCCCGACCTTCCTCGATGTCGGCGGCCAGCACGGCCATCACCGCGCGATGACGCGCGCGGCACTCCGCGCCTATGACGTCGCCGCCGATCCGGAGGCCTTCCCTGAGCATCTCGCAGCCGGACTCGCGCCCTGGCGCATCGCCAAGCTCTACCTCCCGGCCTTCTCCGGCGCCGGCGGCAGCTATGACGACGCCGAGCCGCCTCCGCCGGCGACGGTCGAGGTCGATATCGGCGGCTACGACCGGGTTCTCGGTGCCACCTATGCGCAGATCGGCGAATGGTCGCGCGCCTGCCATCGGACCCAGGAGATGGGCCTGTGGCGCGGAGAAAGGCCAGCGCATGTGCCGCTGCACCGGCTGCAAAGCCGGCTCTCGTCCGGCAATGCCAAGACCTCTCTTTTCGACGGGCTGCCGCAACGCCTCGGCGATCTCGCCGAGCGCTTCGATGCGGCGCAGGGCGATGCGCTCCGCCGCATCGACGCGGCCATCGACCTGGCCTTCGCGCGGTTCCCGGATTTCGACGGCGTCGCCGCAGCGATCCATTCCGGCCTGCGTGCCGTCGACGAGGCGGAAGCGCGCCTCGATCCGCCGCCGGACCCGCATGCCGACGATCTGAGCCATCGCCTGGCGATCAAGCGCCACCAGCTCGCACGGACAAGCCGGATCGCGCTCTCGCTGGTCGCGCGGATCGAACTTCCGGACACCATCGTCGCCGGCAAGCTCGCAGAAGCGAGGCTGTCGGTCTTCTACGGCCGGCCGAAGGTCCTCGCCTCGCTAGCCGCGGTCACCGGCGACGGCGTGACCATGGAGCCGGACGACCACGGCGTCGCGCGGATGATGCTTCCGCAATCGCGCCCGTTTCGCTCGCATTTCGACCCGCTGTCGCCCGCCGCCCCCGTCGTCGCCCGCCTTCGCTACTTCGTCGAGGGTCAGGAGATCGAGCAGACGCTGGCTCCCGACGACGCCCCGATGATCGTGCCGCCCGTCGCACTCGAGCCGCGGTCCGATCGCCTCGTGGTCCGCGCCGGAACGCCCGCCTTCGATCTCCGCATCGGTGTCCGCAATAACACCGGCGACAAGATCGAGACCACGATCGCCGTCGCCGAGGCGCGAACGCCGCTCACCCTGGCTCCGGGCGGATCAACCGATGTCGATCTCCGCGTCGCTGCGCCGCGGCCCGGCCGCCATCGGCTTGCCGTCGCCGCGGCCGGCGTCGAGCATGGGCGCGCACGCTCACAGGCCTATCCGCATGTCGGGCGCACGAGCTGGATCGAGCCGGCGGAGGTCGAGCTGCTGGTCATCGACTCGGCAATCCCGGATCACGTACGGATCGGCTATGTCGATGCCGGAACTGATCGCACCGCCTTCTGGCTCGGTCAGCTCGGCCTCGATGTCATGCCGCTCGACAGCGAGGATTTCGCGGCCGGCGATCTCGCGCGCTTCGATACGATCGTCGTCGGCGTCAAAGCCTTCTCGCGGCCGGAGCTGGCGCGATCGCGAAGCCGGCTCCACGACTTCGTGCGCGGCGGCGGGCATCTGGTAACTCAGTTCCACCGCTCCCAGGACGGCTGGGACGGCGCCGCGCCCGAGCGGCTGGAGATCGGCCATCCCTCGATCCGCTGGCGCGTCTGCGATCCGGCCGCACCAATAATCGTGCTGGTGCCCGATCACCCGCTGCTCACCTATCCCAATCGCATCGGGCCTGAGGATTGGCAGGGATGGAAAAAGGAGCGCGGCCTCTACTTCGCCGCCTCCTGGCATGACGCGTATCAGCCGCTGCTCGCGCTCGCCGATCCGGGCGAGGCGCCGCTAAAGGGCGGACTGCTCTCGGCACGGATCGGCGAAGGCCGGCACACGCATGTGAGCCTGACGCTCTCGCATCAGATGGACGAGCTCGTGCCGGGCGCCTTCCGCCTCTTTGCCAACCTCGTCCAGGCAGAAAAAAACGCCTAGAGAAGCGGCAGCTGACGCACTTTTCCTTCCCTCCTTGCACCTTCATCCGGTCCGCGTTGACATTGGTGGCCGCGAGTGGCGCAATCCCCGGCATCTTCCCCACAAGGAGCCGACGATGGCGCCTCGCTTGACCCGTCGTACTCTCGTTCAAGGCGCGCTCGGCGCTGCCGGTTCGAGCCTCGTGCCGTGGCGCGCCTATGCGCAAGGCAAGCGCGGCGGCGTGCTGATGGTCGCCGCCGACACCGAGCCCGCGCACTGGAACGGCGCGATCCTCGCCAGCAACGGCGTCTTCTTCGTCTCGAGCAAGGTGCTGGAGCCGCTCGCCGACCAGGCCTTCGGCGGCAACGGCATCAAGCCGGTGCTGGCGACATCGTGGACGCCGGCCGCCGACGGCCGCAGCATCACCTTCCAGCTCCGCTCCGGCGTGAAATGGCACGACGGCAAGGACTTCAGCTCCGCCGACGTCGCCTTCTCGGCGATGGAGATCTGGAAGAAGCTGCAGAATTTCGGCCGCGTCCTCTTCAAGGACCTGGAGGCGGTCGAAACGCCGAACGCGACCACCGCAATCTTCCGCTTCGCCAAGCCGATCCCGAGCCAGCTCATCGTCAACGCGCTGCCGGCGGTCTCGACCGTGGTGCCGAAGCATCTCTACGAGAACACGGACGCGACGCAAGCAGCACACCCGCAGAACCAGAAGCCGGTCGGCACCGGCCCCTACACCTTCGCCGAGCACAAGCGCGGCGAGTTCGTCCGCCTCGAGCGCAATCCCAGCTACTGGGCATCGGGCCAACCGCTGGTCGACCGCATCCTGTACCGGCGCATGGCCGACAAGGGCGCCATCGCCGCCGCGCATGAATCCGGCGACATCCTGCTCTCCTGCTTCAGCGCCGTGTCGACGCCCGATGCGATCCGGCTCGGCAAGGTCAAAGGCCTGCAGGTCTCGACCAAGGGCTATGAGGGCATCCTCTACACCGCGACGATCGAGATCAATCACCGCCGGAAGGAGCTGGCCGACGCCCGCGTACGCCGCGCCATCCGGCATGCGATCGATCCGAAGTTCATGCTGGAGACCGTGTTCAACGGTTTCGGCGCCATCGCGACCGGCCCGATCCCGGCGAGCGGCGCGCCGTTCTACACCACCGACGTGCCGCAATACGCCTTCGACACGGCGCGCGCCGAGGCGCTGCTGGACGAGGCCGGCTACAAGAAGGGCGCGGACGGGATGCGCTTCGCGCTAAAGCTCCTGCCGGCGCCTTTCTTCGAGCAGACGCGGCTCACCGGCGATTATCTCCGCCAGGCGCTGCGCCGCATCGGCATCGATGCGCAGATCGAGGGCAACGACGCGCCGGGCCATATCAGGAAGGTATACACGGAGCACGCCTTCGACCTCGCCGTGGCGGCGCTGGTCTACCGCAACGATCCGGCGATCTCGACCACCGTGCTCTACCGCTCCGGCACGCCTGCCGGCGTGCCCTTCGCCAACCAGTACGGCTATGCCGATCCGGAGATGGACAAGCTGATCGACCAGGCGGCGAGCGAGGTCAACGATGCGGAGCGCACGAAGCTCTACGTCGCCTTCCAGAAGAAGGTGATGAACGACCTGCCGATCATCCCGCTGATCGACTTCCCATTCCTGTCGGTGGTCTCCGACAAGGTCGTCAACCACCACAACACGCCGCGCTGGCCCTGCGCCTCCTGGGCGGATGTCAGCCTCGCCTGACCGGGACGCGCGCGCGGCCGGCTTCTTCGCCGGCCGCGCGGCTGTCCTTCTCCGCCGTCGCCTCGCGCAGGCGCTGCCCGTCATCCTGCTGGTCCTGGTCGGCAATTTCCTGCTGCTGAAGCTGGCGCCGGGTGACGTCATCGACGCCTATGTCGCGGCGGCGGGCGGCGGCGACCGCGCCTTCGTCGCCCAGCTCCGCGCCGAATACGGGCTCGACCAGCCGGTGATCGTGCAGCTCGGCCTCTACCTGTGGAAGGCGGTCCGCCTCGATCTCGGCCAGTCCGTGCTGCTCGGCCAGCCGGTGCTCTCCCTGATCCTCGAGCGCCTGCCGAACACGCTCATGCTGATGATGAGCTCGATCGGCTTCGCCTTCGGCCTCGGCGTTCTGCTCGGCGTCGCCGCCGCCCGCCGCGCCGGAAGGCCGGAGGACACCGCGATCATCACGCTCGGCCTCATCGTCTACGCGACGCCGGGATTCTGGCTCGGCCTGATGCTGATCGTGATCTTCTCGGTCAGGCTCGCCTGGCTGCCGCTGTCCGGCATCGAGACCATCGCGTCGTCCCTGACCGGCTGGGAGCGCGTCCTCGACATCGCCCGCCATTTGGTGCTGCCGACCGCCTCGCTCGCACTCGTCTATGTCGCGATCTACATGCGGCTCATGCGCGCCGGCATGCTCGAGGTCTTCGGCCTGGATTTCATCCGCACCGCCAGGGCCAAGGGGCTCAGCGACGACCGGATCGCCTATCGCCACGTCCTGCCGAACGCGATCCTGCCGATGGTGACGATGCTGGGCCTTCAGTTCGGCACGCTGCTCGGCGGCAGCGTCGTGATCGAAAGCGTGTTCTCGATCCCCGGTATCGGGCGACTTGCCTATGAGGCCGTGGTCGGGCGCGACCTCAACCTGCTGCTCGGCATCGTCTTCATGAGCGCGCTGCTGGTCATCGCGGTCAACCTGATCGTCGACCTGCTCTATGCGCATCTCGACCCCAGGATCGAGAGCGCATGAACCAGCGCAGCTTCAGGGAGCGGTTCTCGACCAACAACGGCGCGCTCGCCGGCTTGACGATCCTCAGCCTTGTCGTGCTCGCCGCGCTCGCCGCGCCCCTCCTCTTCCCCGGCGATCCGCTCGACATCGTCGGCCGGCCGCTGACCGAGCCTTTCGAGGATTGGCGCTTCCCGCTCGGCACCGACCGGCTCGGCCGCGATATGCTGGCCGGCCTCGTGCACGGCGCACGCGCCTCGCTCTTCGTCGGCCTCGTCGCGGCGGGCGGCGCGATCCTGATCGGCATCCTGGTCGGCGCGGTCGCCGGGTACTTCGGCGGCTGGATCGACGAGGCGCTGATGCGGCTCACAGAGACCTTCCAGACCGTGCCCGGCTTCATCCTCGCGCTGGCCCTCGTCGCGGTGATGGGGCCGGGCGTCGTCTCGGTCGCCATCGCCATCGCGCTGGTCTCCTGGACCGGCCCGGCGCGCATCACGCGCGCCGAGTTCCTGAGCCTGAAGCAGCGCGAATTCGTCTCGGCCTCGCGCGTCCTCGGCCAGGGCCACGGTCACATCATCTTCCGCGAGATCCTGCCCAACGCGCTGGCGCCGATCATCGTGCTGGGCAGCGTCATCGTCGCTGCCGCGATTCTTATCGAGTCGGCTTTGTCGTATCTGGGTCTGAGCGACCCCAACCGCGCGACCTGGGGACAGATGATCGCCGGCGGCCGCGCCGTCTTCCGCAGCGCGTGGTACGTTTCCGCCATCCCCGGATTCGCCATCCTGCTGACGGTTCTCGCCGTCAGCCTGGTCGGCGAAGGCCTCACCGACGCCGCGAATCCGCGCACCGGGCGGCGCTAGCGGTTGAACCTCTCGCGGCTGGCTCCCATATAGCCTATGCTAAGGCATATGCCATGGAGGCGACGACGTATCCTGAGCGCCACGTGAAGCTGTTCAAGAACGGCCGAAACCAAGCGGTACGCATCCCCCGGGAATTCGAGCTGCCGGGCGAGGACGCGATCATGCGCAAGGAAGGCGAGCGGCTGATCATCGAGCCTGCACGACGCAAATCGCTGTTGGAGCTTCTGGATAGCTGGGAACCGCTCGACGAGGAATTCCCCGAGATCGAAGACGGTCCTCCGGACCCTGTCGACCTTTGATCCGCTATCTTCTCGATACGAACGTCATCTCAGATCTGATCCGAAACCCACGCGGCGCGGTCGCTTCAAGAATTCACGAGATTGGCGAGGCGGGTGTCTGCACGAGCATCATTGTCGCGGCTGAGCTCAGATACGGAGCGGCAAAGAGTGGATCGGCTCGGCTGACAGCACGAATAGAAGCGGTTTTGGAGCCAATGAAGATTTCGCCCTTCGAAGCACCGGCGGACCGAGTCTACAGCCAGCTTCGCGCAGACCTTCAGCGGTCCGGGAAGACCATCAGCAACAATGACCTTCTCATTGCCGCGCATGCGCTGACACTCGGGCTCACACTGGTTACGGACAACGAGCGCGAGTTCTCCCGTGTAGATGGACTTCCACTCGCGAACTGGCTGCGCGGCGCGTAAACTTCACCGGCCGCCCCCAGGGCAGCACCCGCAGCTCATCCCGGCGTTGGGTGTCGTTAACCGCCTCCGCGGTTGCGTTCCTTATTTGTTCTTGCTATGGGATCGTCTATGTCCGGCCAGCTTCGTATCCGCGGCGCACGCGAGCATAACCTCAAGAATATCGACGTCGACCTGCCCCGGAACGAGCTGGTGGTGATCACCGGCCTCTCCGGCTCCGGCAAGTCCTCGCTCGCCTTCGACACGATCTATGCCGAGGGCCAGCGCCGCTATGTCGAGAGCCTGTCCGCCTATGCGCGCCAGTTCCTGGAGCTGATGGGCAAGCCGGATGTCGACCTGATCGAAGGCCTGTCGCCGGCGATCTCGATCGAGCAGAAGACCACCTCGAAGAACCCGCGCTCGACCGTCGGCACGGTCACCGAGATCCACGACTATCTCCGCCTGCTCTATGCGCGCGTCGGCATCCCCTACTCGCCGGCGACCGGGCTCCCGATCGAGAGCCAGACCGTGACCCAGATGGTCGACCGGGTCATGGCGATGAAGGAAGGCACGCGCCTCTATCTGCTGGCGCCCATCGCGCGCGGCCGCAAGGGCGAGTACCGCAAGGAGCTGCAGGAGCTGCAGAAGAAAGGGTTCCAGCGGGTCAAGGTCGACGGCAAGCTCTACGAGATCGGCGACGTGCCGGCGCTCAACAAGAAGCTCAAGCACGACATCGAGGTCGTCATCGACCGCATCGTCGTGCGCCCGGATCTCGGCAACCGGCTTGCGGATTCGATGGAGACGGCGGTCACGCTCGGCGAGGGCCTGGTCTTCGCCGAGAACGCCGATAGCGGCGAGCGCACGATCTTCTCCTCCAAATTCGCCTGCCCGGTCTCGGGCTTCACCATCGACGAGATCGAGCCGCGTCTCTTCTCCTTCAACAACCCCTTCGGCGCCTGCCCGACCTGCGACGGGCTCGGCACCAAGATGTATTTCGACCCCGAGCTGGTGATTCCCGACGACCGCCGCGCGCTGCGCGAAGGCGCGGTGGCGCCCTGGGCGAACTCCTCGTCGAAATACTACGACCAGACCCTCGACAGCCTCGCCAAGCACTTCAAGGTCTCGACCGGCACGCCGTGGAAGCAGCTGCCCGAGAAGGTGAAGAAGGCGATCCTGCACGGCACCGGCGAAGATCCGGTGTCGATGACCTTCAATGACGGTCTCCGCAGCTACACCACGACCAAGCCCTTCGAGGGGATCATCCCCAACATGGAGCGCCGCTGGAAGGAGACCGACAGCTCGTGGGTCCGCGAGGAGCTCGAGCGCTACCAGGCCTCGGCCCGATGCGAGGCCTGCGACGGCAACCGCCTCAAGCCGGAAGCGCTGGCGGTCAAGGTCGGCGGCAAGCACATCGGCGAGACCGCGCTGATGTCGATCTCGGAAGCGTCGAACTGGTTCACGGCGCTGCCGAAGAAGCTGAAGGCGCAGCAGCAGGAGATCGCCGCCCGCATCCTGAAGGAGATCAACGAGCGGCTGGGATTCCTCGTCAATGTCGGCCTCGACTATCTGACGCTAGGACGCGCCTCGGCGACGCTCTCGGGCGGCGAGAGCCAGCGCATCCGGCTCGCATCCCAGATCGGCTCTGGCCTGACCGGCGTGCTCTATGTGCTCGACGAGCCCTCGATCGGCCTGCACCAGCGCGACAATGCGAGGCTGCTGGAAACGCTCAAGCGCCTGCGCGATCTCGGCAACACGGTCATCGTCGTCGAGCACGACGAGGATGCGATCCGCACGGCCGACTATCTCGTCGATATGGGCCCCGGCGCCGGCGTCCATGGCGGCAAGGTCGTCGCCATCGGCAAGCCTGCCGAGGTCATGCGCAACCCCGAGAGCCTGACCGGACAGTATCTGATCGGCATGCGCCAGATCGCCGTGCCGGCGCGCCGCCGCCAGGGCCGCGAAGGCCAGTCGATCAAGGTGGTGGGCGCACGCGCCAACAACCTCAAGAACATCGATGTCGAGATCCCGCTCGGCACCTTCACCTGCGTCACCGGCGTCTCCGGCGGCGGCAAGTCGACGTTGGTGATCGAGACGCTCTACAAGGCGCTGGCCCGCCGCCTCAACGGCGCGCGCGAGCCGGCAGCCGAGCACGACACGGTCGAGGGCATCGAGCATATCGACAAGATCGTCGATATCGACCAGTCGCCGATCGGGCGCACGCCGCGCTCGAACCCGGCCACATACACCGGCGCCTTCACGCCCATCCGCGACTGGTTCGCCGGGCTGCCGGAATCCGGCGCGCGCGGCTATGCGCCCGGCCGCTTCTCTTTCAACTTGAAGGGCGGGCGCTGTGAGGCCTGCCAGGGCGACGGCGTCATCAAGATCGAGATGCACTTCCTGCCCGACGTCTACGTGCAATGCGATGCCTGCAAGGGCAAGCGCTACAACCGCGAGACGCTCGAGGTGAAGTTCAAGGACAAGTCGATCGCCGACGTGCTCGACATGACCGTCGAGGAAGGGGCCGAGTTCTTCCGCGCCGTTCCCTCGATCCGCGAGAAGATGGAGACCCTCGAACGCGTCGGCCTCGGATACATCCATGTCGGGCAGCCGGCGACGACCCTCTCTGGCGGCGAGGCGCAGCGCGTCAAGCTGGCGAAGGAGCTGTCGCGCCGCGCCACCGGCCGCACGCTCTACATCCTGGATGAGCCGACCACCGGCCTGCATTTCGAGGATGTGCGCAAGCTGCTCGAGGTGCTGCACGCGCTGGTCGACCAGGGCAACACCGTGCTGGTGATCGAGCACAATCTCGAGGTCATCAAGACCGCCGACTGGATCATCGATCTCGGCCCCGAGGGCGGCGATGGCGGCGGCGAGGTCGTGGCCGCCGGCACGCCCGAGGAAGTGGCCAAGGTCGCGCGCAGCTACACCGGCCAATACCTCGCGCCCTACGTCACCAAGCGCAAGGCGGCCAAGCGCGCCTAGCAGGCTGTTGAAGAAGTCTGTAGCGAATCGGGTTTGAAGGGTGATTCATTCTCCTTAGTTTGTCAGGAGGATGAGATGCGCGGATCTGACGATCGGTCTGGTTCACTGTTTTCGTATGTGGATC
>Ga0194132_10001882_pt1 | contig 41253 bp, 36 predicted proteins | sample TA2KigOf80mmetaG_FD_148612 | JGI IMG/M metagenome (GOLD analysis project Ga0194132, IMG submission 148612) | Freshwater microbial communities from Lake Tanganyika, Tanzania - TA2015054 Kigoma Offshore 80m | ecosystem: Environmental > Aquatic > Freshwater > Lake | place: Tanzania: Lake...
GAGCCCTGACGCCCTTCCAACGCCCCAAGCTGGGGCGTTCGGCAAGCCATACCCTCAATATCCGCGCGTCTCTACGCCCGCAGGTAGAAGTTGCGGGTTTTTCAGAGGTTCCTTAATTATCGCATGGCAATCCGCGTCGTCCGAAGGCGAAAAATACCTGGGATTTCAACTTGATCGTTCTCGGCCTCGAAACGAGTTGCGACGAAACGGCCGCCGCGGTGGTCGCCGAAGACAAGCGCGTGCTCGCCGACGAAATTCTTTCCCAGGAGGCCGAGCACCGCCCGTTCGGCGGCATCGTGCCGGAGGTCGCGGCGCGCGGCCATCTCGACCATCTTGACCGCTTGATTACCCGCGCGCTCGAACGCGCGCGCACGCCGTGGAAATCGCTCGCCGCCGTCGCCGCGACCGGCGGGCCGGGCCTGATCGGCGGCGTCATGGTCGGCGTCATCACCGCCAAGGCCATCGCCAGCGTGCGCCGGATTCCGTTCATCGCCGTCAATCACCTCGAAGGGCATGCCTTGAGCGCGCGCCTGATCGCCGACGTCGCGTTTCCCTATCTCCTCCTCCTGGTGTCGGGCGGCCATTGCCAGCTTCTGATCGTCGAGGGGGTCGGGCGATACGTCCGGCTCGGCACCACCGTCGACGACGCGGCGGGCGAAGCGTTCGACAAGGCGGCGAAACTTTTGGGGCTCAGCTATCCCGGCGGGCCGGCGATCGAGCGTGCGGCGGCGACCGGCGATCCCGGGCGATTCGACCTGCCACGGCCGCTGATCGGGAAACCGGGCTGCGATTTTTCCTTTTCCGGGCTCAAGGCGGCGCTCGCGCGGCGGGTGCGCGAGCTGGGCGCCCTCGATCCCGAAACCGTGCGCGACATCGCCGCCGCGTTCCAGGATCGCGTCGCCCTGCACCTCGCCGAGCGCACGCGCAACGCCATCGCCGAGTTCCGCACCCGCCATCCGTCGGGCGATCATTTGGTGGTCGCGGGCGGCGTCGCCGCCAACACCGAAATCCGCGCCCGCCTTCAACGCCTCGCCGACGAACACAGCCTTCGCCTGATCGCGCCGCCCGCAAGGCTCTGCACCGACAACGCCGCCATGATCGCCTGGGCGGGGATCGAACGATTGAGGCTCGGCCTCGCCGATCCACTCGACTTCGCCGCGCGGCCGCGCTGGCCGCTCGATCCGCGCGCGCCCAAGGCGCCGGGCGCGGGCGTGAAAGCGTGAGGAAACCCCCTCGCCCGCACCAGCGGGAGAGGGAGGGGCCCGGCCCCGAGCTTGGCGAAGGGCTGGGAGGGTGAGGGAGTGTGCATCAACGTTCTAGAATATTAGCGCGCCTCTTGGATGCCGGTTATACCTACACAAACCAACGAAGGGGGTTGTATTAATGCAGAATCTTTATACCGGTGATATCGGCGATTACGCAAAATACAGCTTACTTCGTGCTCTGGGGCGGAGTTGCCGTCTTGGCGTCGCCTGGTATCTCTTCCCCGATGAGAACAACAAAAAAGATGGTCGTTTTTGCTCCTCGCTGGCGCGATAAGATCGCACTATACGAATAATCGCCATATCAGACGTGGGAGTGCCCCCCTTCAAAATGGAAGATCGATTCCTGTTTGCGGAAAAATCGGGGTTTGATTGATCTCGATCTCGGCAATATCCGGGAAAAATTCTCCGTAATATTTGGCACATGTTGCTGTCGGCACAACCACTCACCCTCACCCTCCCGCCACCGAGCCGGCGGGTCCCTCCCTCTCCCGCTGTCGCGGGAGAGGGGCTTTGACCCGGCTTGCGGGCGGGGGCGGGCACGAGGCACACTTCCGCTCATGGGGGAACGGGTCTTTCAGCGCATCGGAATCGTCGGCGCGGGCGCGTGGGGCACCGCGCTCGCGCTGGTCGCGCGGCGCGCGGGCCGCGACGCCGCCATCTGGGCGCTCGAGCCCGAAGTCGTCGACGACATCAATGCCCGCCACGCCAATACGCGTTTTCTGCCGGGTGTCGCGCTCGATCCGAACATCCGGGCGACCACCGACCCGGCCGAGGTCGCCCGCGCCGACGCGATCCTGCTGGTGACCCCGGCGCAGCACACGCGCGGCCTCGCCCGCCGTCTTGCGCCTTATTGGCGCGACGGAACGCCGGCCCTGATCTGCGCCAAGGGCATCGAGCAGGAGAGCGGCAAGCTGTTGAGCGAGGTGGTGGCGGACGAGATTCCGGGCGCGGCGATCGCGGTGCTGTCGGGCCCGACGTTCGCTTCCGAGGTCGCCCGCGACCTGCCGACCGCCGTGATGCTCGCGGCGCGCGACGCAAAACTCGCGGACGCGCTCGCCCGCGCGCTCGGGACGTCGCGATTCCGCGCCTATACCGCGACCGATGTCGTTGGCGCCGAAATCGGCGGCGCGGTCAAGAACGTCATCGCCATCGCCTGCGGCATCGTCGAGGGCCGGAAACTGGGTGACAACGCGCGCGCGGCGCTCATCACCCGGGGCCTGGCCGAGATCATCCGCCTCGCCCGCGCCAAGGGGGGCGACGCGCGCACGTTGATGGGGCTTTCGGGCCTCGGCGATCTGACCTTGACCTGCAACGCGGTGCAATCGCGCAATTTCTCTCTCGGGCTCGCGCTCGGCCGCGACCGGCCGCTGGCGATGATACTGGCGGAACGCACCACGGTTGCCGAAGGCGTCTTTTCAGCGTCCTCGGTGATGGAGTTGGCCCGGCAGCTCGGGGTCGAGATGCCGATCTGCGCCGCCGTCGACGCGGTGCTCAACCACGGCGCCGACATCGATTCCGCCATCGCCGGGCTGCTCGCCCGCCCGGTCGGGACGGAATAACCCGACGCATTTCACGCCGTCTTGATCCCTCGCGGATGGATATCCCCGGAGCCGCTTGCGCGGTTTCGTGCATAATGGCCCGGCCATGAGAGGATTTCTCGCCGTGCTGCTCGTCGCGGCGGCGGTCGGCCACGCACCGGCCGCCGCCGCGCCGCGGCTCGCCCAGGAAACCAGCCCTTATCTCCGACTGCATGCCAAGGACGCCGTTGATTGGCGGCCGTGGGGCGAGGCGGCGTTCGCCGAGGCGAGGCGGGACCAGAAGCCGATCCTGCTTGCGATCGGCTATTTCGCCTGCCGCTGGTGTCACGTCATGCAGCGGGAAAGCTATCTCGATCCCGCCATCGCCGAGATCATCCATCGGAACTTCATTCCCGTGCTGGTGGACCGGGAGGAACGCCCCGACGTGGACGCGGCCTACATCCTGCAGGCCTCGTTGCTCGGTTTGCCGACCGGCTGGCCGCTGACCCTGTTTCTCGCGCCGTCGGGCGAGGTGTTTTTCGGCGGCACCTATTATCCCAAGGTGGAAACCGGCGGCGTGCCGTCCTTCGCTCATGTGCTCAGGGAGGCGGCGACGGCCTGGCGCGAGGATCCGGCGGCGCTAACGGCCGAGGCCGCACGCGCGGCGGACGCGTTGCGCCGTGCGCTCGCCCCGCGCCTCGGAACCCTCGGCGCGGGTGAAATAGATTCCGCCCAGCGTGCCCTGCTCGAGGACATCGATCCGTTCCACGGCGGATTCGGCAAATCGACCAAGTTCCCACGCGCCCCCGCCCTGGAGGCGTTGTGGCGGGCTTATCTCAGGACCGGGAAAAAGGATTTCGCCGAGGCCGTCGCCGGCGCGCTCACGGCCATGGCCGAGGGCGGACTCTACGATCACGTCGGCGGTGGATTTTTCCGTTACACCGTGGATCCGGAATGGCGTGTTCCCCACTATGAGAAAATGCTGAATGTCAACGGCGTGCTACTCGCCCTCTTCACCGAAATTTGGCGCGAGACGCGCGAGGCGCGGTTCGCCCGGCAGGCGCGGGAAACGGCGGCGTTTCTGCTCGCCGAGATGCGGCTGCCGTCCGGCGCGTTCGCGTCCGCGCTCGACGCCGAGAGCGCGGACGCCACCGGACACAAGGACGAAGGAACGTATTACCTTTGGTCCGAAACCGAACTCAGGCGCGTTCTCGGCGCCGACGCCGACCCGTTTCTCGCCGCCTACGGCCTCGCGCCGCCGGAACGCAGGGAATTGCGGACCCTCGACGATCCCGGCACTTTGTACCGTTCCGAAACGGCGGAGGAACGATTCGACGCGTCGCTTGCGCGCTTGCGCGCCGAGCGCGAAGCGCGCGCGAGGCCCGCGCGCGACGACAAGCTGCTCGCCAATTGGAACGGCATCGCCATCGCCGCGCTCGCTGAGGCGGGCTTCGCCTTCGGCGAGCAAACTTGGATCGAGGCCGCGCGCCTCGCGTTCGCTGACGCCGTCCGTCGTCTGGAGTCCCCCTCTGGTCGTCTCGCCCATTCCTGGCACGACGGTCGCGCCGGCGCGCCGGCGCCGGTCGAAAGCCTGGCCCAGATGGCGCGCGCGGCTCTGGTCCTGTTCGAGGCGACCGGAGACGCGGCTTACCTGCGCCGCGCCGAAACGTGGGTCGGCCAAGCGATAAGCGATCATTGGGACCCGGCCGGCGGTGGCTTCTTCCAGGCCGTTGCCGATGTCGCGCCCGCGCTCACCCGTCTCAAGCCGGTCATCGACATGCCCGATCCGTCCGGCAATGCGACAATGGTCGAAGTTCTGGCCAAGCTCTACTTCTTGACCGGGGCGGAGGACCTGCGCGCGCGCGCCGAGCGGACACTGGCCACGACCGGCGGTATTGTCGGCAGCGATCCGCTCTCCTCGGCCGGCCTTCTCAACGCCGCCGATAGCTTGCGCCAGGGATTGCAGGTGGTGATCGTCGGCCAACGCGGTGAAGCCGGCGCCGAACGGCTCCTTGTCCGAACGTTGGCCTTCAGCCTGCCCGCGCGCGCTTTGCTCGTGATTCCTCCCGGCCAGAGCTTGCCCGACAATCACCCCGCCCACGGCAAGGGTCAGATCGACGGCCGCGCCACCGCCTACGTCTGCCGCGGCACCGTCTGCTCGCTGCCCGCGGCCGACGAAAACGAGCTCGCCGAAACGATCCGCGCGATGCGCGCGGGCCTGTGAGACGCGACAACGAGGCGCGCGGCCATGGCATGCTGGCTGGTGAAATCGGAACCGGAAACGTGGTCGTGGGACGACCACGTCAAGAACGGCGTCGAGCCGTGGAACGGCGTGCGCAATTTCCAGGCCGCCGCCAACCTGAAGGCGATGAAAAAGGGCGACAGAGCTTTTTTCTATCATTCGGGCGAAAGCCGCGAGATCGTCGGCATCGTCGAGGTCGTGAAGACCTACTATCCCGATCCCACCGACAAGACCGGTCGTTTCGGCATGGTCGATTTCCGCGCCCGTCAACCTTTAAAAACCCCCGTCATGCTGGCCGCGATCAAGGCCGAACCGCGGCTCGCCCATCTGGCGCTGGTGCGCCAGTCCAGGCTGTCGGTGATGCCGATCGACGATGAAGCGTGGGCGCGGATTTGCCGGATGGGCGGAATCGAGCCGTGACCGGCGCCGTCCTTTGCCGTCTCGACGACGTCGCCGACGGCGACAGCAACGGGTTCATCGCCGCGCGGGCCAATGGCGAGCGGATCGGCGTGCTCGCCGTGCGCCGGGGCGGAAAGGTTTATGCCTACGTCAACAGTTGCCCGCACACCGGGTCGCCGCTCGACTTCCTACCGGGCCGGTTTCTGAACGTCGACAAGACCCTGATCCAATGTTCGACCCACGGCGCGCTGTTCCGCATCGAGGACGGGTTCTGCGTCAAGGGTCCATGCGCCGGCAAGCGCCTCGCGCCCGTCGCCGTCGCCGTCGAAAACGGGACCGTCCGGCTTGCCGAATGAGCCGGCCAAATGAGCCGATAAAGACCGCCCCGCCCCCTTTTCCCATCCGGCGCGGAACGATAAAGTTTGGGCAATCGTCGCCGGACGGGTCAACCTCGGAACCGGCCGACACCCCAGGAAGAGGCTCGATCCCCATGCAGGACCAACTGTTTCCCGTTCCCGAAGCCCTCGCCAAGACCGCGCACATCAACCGCGCGAAGTATCAGGAAATGTACGAACGCTCGGTCAAGGACCCGGAAGGGTTCTGGCGCGAGCACGGCAAGCGCATCGACTGGATCAAGCCCTACACCAAGATCAAGGATTCGAGCTTCCAGCCGCCGGTGCACATCCGCTGGTTCTACGACGGCACGCTGAACGCTTCCGTCAACTGCATCGACCGGCATCTCGCCAAACGCGGCAACCAGACCGCGATCCTGTGGGAAGGCGACGACCCCAAGGACAGCAAGGCGATCACCTACAAGGAACTGCACGAGCACGTTTGCCGGCTCGCTAACGCGCTCAAGGCGCAGGGGGTTAAAAAAGGCGACCGGGTCACCGTCTACATGCCGATGATCCCCGAGGCCGCCTACGCCATGCTCGCCTGCGCGCGCATCGGCGCGATTCATTCGGTGGTGTTCGGCGGCTTTTCGCCCGAATCCCTGGTCGGGCGCATCCAGGACTGCGATTCCAACTGCGTCATCACCGCCGACGAAGGCATCCGCGCCAACAAGAAGATTCCACTCAAGGCTAATACCGACGAAGCGCTCAAGAAGTGCCCGTCGGTGAAAACCGTGATCGTGGTCAAGCGCACCGGCGGCGCCATCAACTGGGTTGAGGGCCGCGACGTCTGGTACCACGACGTCTGCGCCAAGGCCGCCCCCGACTGCCCGCCCGAGGAAATGAACGCCGAGGATCCGCTTTTCATCCTCTACACCTCGGGCTCGACCGGCAAGCCCAAGGGGGTGCTGCACACCACCGGTGGCTACATGGTCTACGTCTCGATGACCCACCAATACATCTTCGATTACAAGGACGGCGAGGTGTATTGGTGCACCGCCGACGTCGGCTGGGTCACCGGGCACAGCTACGTCCTTTATGGCCCGCTCTCCAACGGCGCCATCACCCTGATGTTCGAGGGCGTTCCGAATTACCCCGACGCCTCGCGCTTCTGGCAGGTGTGCGACAAGCACAAGGTCAACATTTTCTACACCGCGCCGACCGCGATCCGCGCGCTTATGCGCGAAGGCGACGGCCCGGTGACCAAGACCAGCCGCAAGTCGCTCCGCCTGCTCGGCTCGGTCGGCGAGCCGATCAACCCCGAGGCCTGGCTCTGGTACTACAACGTCGTCGGCGACAAGCGCTGCCCGATCGTCGACACCTGGTGGCAGACCGAGACCGGCGGCATCCTCATCACGCCCCTGCCAGGCGCGATCGCGACCAAGCCGGGATCGGCGACGCTGCCCTTCTTCGGCATCAAACCCGCCATCGTCGACCCCAACGGCAAGGAACTGGAAGGCGCCTTCGAGGGGAATCTGGTGATCCTCGATTCCTGGCCCGGCCAGATGAGGACCTTGTTCCGCGATCACGACCGGTTCGTGCAGACGTACTTCTCCACCTACCCCGGCCGCTATTTCACCGGCGACGGCTGCCGGCGCGACAAGGACGGCTATTACTGGATCACCGGCAGGGTCGACGACGTGATCAACGTCTCCGGCCACCGCATGGGCACCGCCGAGGTCGAAAGCGCGCTGGTCGCCCACCCCAAGGTCGCGGAGTCGGCGGTGGTCGGCTATCCGCATCCGATCAAGGGCCAAGGCATCTACGCCTACGTGACCCTCAAGCTCGGCGAACACCCGACCGAGGATCTGCGCAAGGAACTGGTCCAATGGGTGCGCAAGGAGATCGGACCCATCGCCCAGCCCGATCTGATCCAATGGGCGCCGGGCCTGCCCAAGACCCGTTCGGGCAAGATCATGCGCCGCATCCTGCGCAAGATCGCCGAGAACGAGCCGGGCAACCTGGGCGACACCTCGACCCTCGCCGATCCGGCGGTGGTCAAGGACCTGGTCGATAACCGGATGAACAAGTAAGCGGACGGACCGCCCGCCGTTCGGCGGCAGCTTATTTTTTCTTGGCGGTCGCCGCCGGCGCGGTCTTGGCGGAGGCCGTATCTTTCGGCGCCACGTCGTCGGCCAGCGCCGCGCGTTTCCAACAGACGCCGCGCGCGTTGCAGATTTTTCTGCAGGACCGCGATCGCCTGGCCCTGGCCGAGCTGGCCGTAGATATCGAGCGCGCCGTCGAAGCAGCCGACCGCCTCGCGCAAGGCGGCGGCATTGCCGTTGCGCTTGGCGAGCGCGAACGAGGCCGCGCCGAGCGCGCTCGTGGTTTGCGCCCAGTGCAGCGGCAGCGTTTCGCGCCGGCGGACATTGAGCGCCTTGTGAAACACCATCACCGCCTGTTCGAGCGCGGCGGTGCCGGTCATATGCTCGCCGAGCGTGGTCAGCAGGACACCGTACTGGTGCATGAGGTCCGACCACCGCAATGGGTGCGCGGGCTGGGTAAACACCGTCAGCGCCTGCTGATAGGCCGTTGCCGCGTCGCGAAAGTGCGCGGGCTTGCCTTCCATCTGGCCCAGCCGGTAGAGCACCGCGCCGAGGCGCGCCTGGAACTGGGCCCAATCGCTCGGATATTCGATGCGGGTCAAGGCCTCGGTTGCCTGACGGCAGATGCTCGCCGCGTCGTTCATCCGGGAGGGGCTGCGTTCGGCCTCGGCTTGCGCGACCAACAGGTTGGCGAGGTGATTCCGCGATTGAATCCAAAGTCGCGGCTGGGTGGGGATGGTTACGCGCTCGTTCGCCGCGCGCTAATAAGCGAGCGCCAGGTCGAGTCGGGCGGCATCGCCGGCACTCCGATATTCAGCGGCGTGAGCATGGCCGACGCCCAGCATCAGGCTCGCGGCCACCGCCGGCGATCCGGCCGCCGCCAGCGCTCCCGGATCGGACAATTCATGCAGCATTCGGCGCAAGCCGACGATCGCGAAGCCGTCGCGCGCGCCATGGCCGAAGGCGGTCGCCGCCAGCATCATTGCCGCGATTACCTGGCCGGACTCGCCGCCGAGATCGGCCGGAACGTCGAAGGCATCGGCGGGTCCGAGCGCGCCGAGGGTGCCGTCGGGCTCCGTCACCGCCGGCAAAAACCGAAGAGTCGCGGTGGAGGATTCGGCCGTCATTGCCCCCCCATATGAGCAGTCCGGCCCCGGTTTCTTGAAGCCACGCGCGGCCCTGTTCGGCCGTAGCGGCAACTTTTTCCGCCTCGTCGCCCAACCCGGTCAGGCGCAAAGGTTCCTTGCGCCGAAGAACGGCAATTCCGGGCAGTTTATCGATCCGGCTGACGAGGTGTTCGGCGAAGGCGTCGCCTTGGGGACCGTCGAAATCCGCGATCATGACCGCGGTAGTGTTTGCGATCGTGGAGCTCGGGGCGAAAGAAGCTTGTCCGCTGGCGCGGAGTTCGATTTTTTCGTTTCCGCTCGGGTTCGGCGGTTTCCCCTTGAGATCGGGGATCAACCAGCGCAAGAGAACGTCGAATAACGCCATCGCCCAATCATCCCCCTACGGCCGCGCACATCGACGACTTCGCACGGCGTGAAACCGGAGCGATGTGTTCCAATTCGGAATTGACGGAATACGCGCATCGCTCGGGGAAAATTGCAAAATTTCGTCGAAGGACTCAAGCGGTTCGAAACGAACATCGGGAAAGTTATCCACCGCGCCGAAGCAGGGCTGTCAGCGCCCGGATTTGACAAGGAAAATGCGTTTCAACCGGAACTGTTGTCGGAGCACCAATTCGGGCGAGAGCCGCCGTCGTAGGGCCGCGCGAGTCCGCGGCGTATCAGCGATTCGGCCAAATCCTCGCCTTCCGGCGTCAAAACACGGGCGAGAACGCGCCGACCGTACTTGTCGTAACGGACATCGCGTAGGATTACGCTCTTCGATTCCACGCGCGCATCGACGAAATCCCGTGCGGCCCGGGCCAGCGCGCGTTCTTCTTCGCATCGCGCCTTGAGCTCGGGCGCGTCGACGCCGAAAAGCCGCACGCGGGTTTCCACGTCCTGGCCAAGCCAAATCCGGGCGCGGACCAGAATGGTGTCGCCGTCGATCACGTCGAGAACCGCCGCCGCCACCGGGCCGGCCACCGGTTCCTCCGCGCCGATGGGCGCGCCGACCAATTCACCGAAGCCGAGGGCCGCGGCGGCGCTCAAGACGCCGAAAAGCCACGCCGCCGTCCGCGTCATGTTTCCTGTCCCGTCATGGCCCGTACGCTGCGCTCTCTTGCTTCCGCAGACGGGGAGCGAATCGGCAGACTACAGCACTTTGAATCGGGTGAGAACAAAAATAGAACAACTCCGCCCAACGAGGGATTCGCCAGCTTCCGGGACGGCAACCTGGATCAAAAATCAAAAATCTATGCAGCGCCCGTTCTTTTCCCAATCGCCGTAGCGGGTTGGATCCATGCCGGCGGAGGGTCTCCTCCCCGTATCCGAAGCCGGAGCAACGGGTGCGCCGGGCGGCGACGGAGCCGCCGGAGATGGAGACGCGGGAACTCCCGTATGGCCTTCACTATCTTTGGTAGATGTCGCCTGGGGCGGGACGCGCGGACGGGGTTCCATGGATCGACTCTTAGCCGACGAGGCGCTTGCGGAAAACCGGAAACCGCCTACTTTTCCCGCCAGGATCGACCATGCCCTATGCCCGTACCGCCCTGTTGCTCGCCGGCCTGACCGGCCTTTCTCTCGTGCTCGGCTACCTGATGGGTGGCGAGACGGGTCTCATTTTAGCATTCGTGCTCGCGGCCGCCGGCAACCTGCTCGCCTACTGGAACGCGGACAAGATGGTCCTCGCCATGTCCGGTGCGCGCGAGATCGGCCGCGCCGACGCCCCCGGTTTTTACGGTATCGTCGAACAGCTCGCGCACCGGGCCGGGTTGCCCATGCCGCGGGTCTTCCTGATCGACGAAGATCAGCCCAACGCCTTCGCCACCGGGCGCGATCCCCGTAACGCCGCCGTCGCGGCCACCGCCGGTCTTCTCGCGCGGCTTAGTTCCGAGGAAATCGCCGGGGTCATGGCCCACGAACTCGCTCACGTCAGGAATCGCGACACCCTGATCATGACCGTCGCCGCCACCATCGCCGGCGCGATCGGCATGCTCGCGCACTTCGCTTTCTTCTTCGGCGGCGCGCGCGGCAACGACGAGCGCGGTGGCGCCCTCGGCGCCGTCGGTGCGATTCTCACGGCCGTCTTGGCGCCGATCGCGGCGATGCTGGTGCAGATGGCCATATCGCGCGGACGGGAGTATGAAGCCGATCGGATCGGTGCCGAGATTTGCGGCCAACCCCTGTGGCTCGCTTCGGCGCTCGCCAAGCTCGATCAAGCCGCGCATGCTGTTCCCAATCCGACCGCCGAACACAATCCGGCGACCGCGCATCTCTACATCGTCAACCCGCTGTCGGGACAGGGCATGGACAACCTGTTTTCCACCCATCCGAGCATGGAAAACCGCATCCAGCGGCTGGAAGCCATGGCGAACCGTCGCGACGGCGACCCACCCGCGGGGCCCTGGGGATGAGCGCGGCAACGAAGATATCGGCGCGCGCGGAAGCCGCCGAAGCCCTGATCGCGGTGCTGGCGCGGGGCGTCCCGCCTGAATCCGCGCTCGAGCGGCATTGTGCCGCGAAGGATCTTTCGCCGCGCGACCGCGCGTTCGCGCACAATCTGGTCCTGACGACGCTTCGGCGTCTCGGCGAAATCGAGGCGGCCGTCGCATCGTGCCTCGAGCGACCGTTGCCGAAGGGCGCCCTGCACGCGCGGGTCGCGTTGCATCTCGGCATCTGCCAGATCCTGTTTTTGCGAACGCCCGCCCACGCCGCCGTCGCCACGTCGGTCGCGCTCGCGGAAGCGGGCGGCGGTGGGCGCCTCAAGGGCCTCGTCAACGCCGTGCTGCGGCGGATCGCCCGAACGCCGGACCGGTTCCTTGCCGGCCCGGACGTGGGACGCGCCAACACGCCCGCATGGTTGTGGGCGCGCTGGTCCGAAGCCTTCGGCGAAGAGGCCTGCCGGCGCATTGCCGAGACCCATCTTCGCGAGCCGCCGCTCGATATTGCCGTAAAAAGCGACCCTGACACCTGGGCGCGACGCCTGAACGGACGCGTGTTGCCGACCGGGGCGGTGCGCCTGGACGACGTTTCCGCGGTCGGCGCCCTCGACGGATACGCCGAAGGCGCCTGGTGGGTGCAGGACGCCGCTGCACAACTCCCAGTGCGGCTTCTCGGCGGCGTCAAAGGCCGCCTCGTGTTCGATCTCTGCGCCGCGCCCGGCGGCAAGACGGCGCAGCTCGCGCGCGCCGGCGCCCGCGTGGTCGCCGTCGATCGATCGAAAATGCGCGTTGAACGATTGCGCGCCAATCTCGTCTGGCTGAAGCTCGACGCCGAAACCGTGGTCGCCGACGTTCTCGACTGGAAACCGGATCGTCGCGCCGACGCCGTCCTGTTGGACGCGCCGTGCACCGCGACCGGCACTATTCGTCGCCATCCCGATATTCCGCGTATCCGCAAGCCGGAAGACATCGCCGTCCTCGCCGCGACCCAGGAAAAATTGTTGCGCGCCGTCGCCAATTTCGTGCGGCCGGGCGGCGCGCTCGTTTATTGCGTCTGCTCGCTCGAACCCGAGGAGGGGCCCGAGCGGATCGAGCGGTTCCTCGGCGACGGCGCCCCCTTTACGCGCGAGCCGATCCGCGCCGACGAGATTGCCCACCAGTCGTCGTTTCTGACCCCCGAGGGAAATTTGCGCACGTTGCCCGGCCATTGGCCCGAATGGGGAGGGCTGGACGGGTTTTTCGCCGCCCGCTTGCGGCGCGCAGGCTAGCTTTATTATGCCTTTATTAACGGCGGTCGGGTGATTAGGGTTGCGCCGGCCCGGAGGGCAACGATGGCCGAAACCCAAGGTCTACACGAATCGTTCGATCGCGCGAGCGACGTCAAGACGGGTTCCGAACGGGCGTTCGGGCTCGTCTTCGCCGCCGTGTTCCTGCTGGTGGCGCTGTGGCCCCTCCTCGCCGGCGATGCGCCGCGCTATTGGGCGATCGTCGTCGCGCTCGTTTTCGCCGCCGCCGCTGGCCTCGCGCCTCGAATATTGGAACCGCTCAATCGGCTCTGGTTCCGGTTCGGAATGTTGCTGCACCGGATTGTTAGTCCCTTGATCATGGCTTTGTTGTTTTTTCTGACCGTGACGCCGATCGCGCTGGTCATTCGGTTCATGGGCAAGGACCCCCTCCGCCTCAAATTCGACCGTGCCGCGCGCACCTATTGGATCGAACGTGCGCCGCCGGGGCCCCCGCCCGAGTCCATGCGCCATCAATTTTGACGGAGTGTACGGATGTCCTTTCTCGCCGAGTTGTGGCTGTTCCTGAAAGTGCGCAAGAAGTTCTGGCTGCTGCCGATCATCGTGATGATGGCCCTGTTCGGCGGCCTGATCGTGCTGAGCCAGGGCTCGGCTGTCGCGCCCTTCATCTACACGATTTTCTGAGGGGGGTGCCGGTTGCGCATTCTCGGCGTATCGGCCTTCTACCACGACAGCGCCGCGGCGCTGATCGAGGACGGGCGCATCGTCGCCGCCGCCCAGGAGGAACGCTTCACCCGCAAGAAGCACGATTCGGGTTTCCCCGCCAACGCCATCGCGTTTTGTCTGGATTTCGCGGGCGTGAAACTGGCCGACATCGATTTCGTCGCTTTCTACGACAAGCCGTTTCTCAAGTTCGAACGGCTGCTCGAAACCTATGTCGCGTTCGCGCCGCGCGGTTTCACCTCGTTCCGCATGGCGATACCAGTCTGGCTGCGCGAAAAACTGTTCCAGAAGGACCTGCTGCGCAAGCGCTTCGCCGCGTTCGATCCCGGATTCGATTGGCAATCCCGGCTGCTGTTTTCCGAGCACCATCTCAGCCACGCAGCTTCGGCTTTCTTTCCGTCGCCGTTCGAGGAAGCCCTGGTGTTGACCATGGACGGCGTCGGCGAATGGGCGACCACCTCGGTCGCGCACGGCAAGGGCAACTCGCTCGCCGTCGTCAAGGAGCTGCATTTCCCCCATTCGCTCGGGCTCTTGTACGCCGCGTTCACCTATTACACCGGCTTCAAGGTCAATTCCGGCGAATACAAGGTCATGGGCCTCGCTCCCTATGGCCAGCCCAAGTACGCTCGCGCGATCCTCGACAACCTGATGGATTTGAAGGACGACGGGACCTTCCGTCTCGACCAATCCTACTTCGACTACTGCACCGGGCTGCGCATGACCAACGCCAAGTTCGACCGGTTGTTCGGCGGGCCGGCGCGGACGCCCGAGGAACCGCTCACCCAACGCCACATGGATCTCGCCGCTTCGATCCAAAAGGTGACCGAGGAGGTCGTGCTGCGCCTGACCCGCGCGCTCGCCGCCGAAACCGGCGCGGCCAATCTTTGCCTCGCCGGCGGCGTGGCGCTCAATTGCGTCGCCAACGGCCATGTGCTGCGCGATGGAAAGTTCAAGAATATTTGGATTCAGCCGGCGGCGGGCGACGCCGGCGGCGCACTCGGCGCGGCGCTCGCGGCCTATCACCTCTATCGCAGCGGCGCGCGGACGGTTCCCGCCAACCGGCAGGACGCCATGGCGGGCGGCTACCTCGGTCCCGAATTCGCGCAAGGAGAGATTGCACGGCGCCTGACCGTCGCCGGCGCCCGCTTTCGCGCGCTCGCCCCCCAAGATACGATCGATGCCGCCGCCCGCGCGCTCGCCGCCGGCCAGGCGGTCGGCTGGTTCCAGGGCCGGATGGAGTTCGGCCCGCGCGCGCTGGGCGCGCGCTCGTTCCTCGGCGACGCCCGTTCGCCGTCGATGCAGAGGATGCTCAATTTGAAGATCAAGTATCGCGAGTCGTTCCGCCCCTTCGCGCCGTCGGTGTTGGCGGAAGACGCGGCCGATTGGTTCGATCTCGACCGGGAGAGTCCTTACATGCTGATCGTCGCCGACGTCGCCGAAAAGCGCCGCCGCGCCATGACCGAGGCGGAGCGGAACCTGTTCGGGATCGACAAATTGAACATTCCGCGTTCGGAAATTCCGGCGGTGACCCACGTCGATTATTCCGCCCGCATCCAGACGGTGCACGCGGAGACCAATCCGCGCTACCATGCGCTGCTGGCGCGCTTCAAGGAACTGACCGGCTGTCCGGTGATCGTGAACACCAGCTTCAACGTGCGTGGCGAGCCGATCGTCGGTTCGCCCGAGGACGCGTTCCGCTGTTTCATGGGCACCGAGGCCGAAATGCTGGTGGTCGGCGATTGCGTGCTCGCCAAGGCCGACCAGGACCCCGCCTTGAAGCTCGATTACAAGGGCGCGTTCGCGCCCGATTGAAGATCGTCGATCGACCCCATGACTCACGGACGAAAAATATCCGTCACCGGGCTCGGCTACGTCGGCTTGCCGGTCGCCGTCGCCTTCGCCCGCGAGGGAAACCCGGTTGTCGCCTTCGACATCGATCCCGCCCGCGTCGCCGAACTGAAGACGGGACGCGATCGGACCGGCGAAATCCCCGGCGAAGCCCTAGCCCTGCCCGCGCTCGAGTTCACCGTCGATCCGGGCGCGCTCAAGCGGGCCAATTTTCACATCGTCACCGTGCCGACCCCGATCGACGACGCCAACCGGCCCGATCTCGCCGCGCTCGAATCCGCCACGCGCACCGTCGGCGCGCAACTCAAGAAAGGCGACATCGTCGTCTACGAATCGACCGTTTTTCCCGGGGCGACCGAGGACGTGTGCGCGCCGTTGCTGGCCAAAACTTCGGGCCTGACGGCGGGCCGCGATTTCGCCGTCGGCTACAGTCCGGAACGCATCAATCCCGGCGACCGCGAGCACCGCTTCGAAACAATCGCCAAGGTGGTCGCGGCCGGGGACGCCGCGACCCTCGACGTCATCGCCCGGGTCTACGGCTCGGTCGTCAGGGCCGGGATTTTCCGCGCCGCCAGCATCAAGGCGGCGGAAGCCGCCAAGGTTCTCGAAAATACCCAGCGCGATCTCAACATCGCGCTGATGAACGAACTGGCCATCATCTGTCACCGCCTCGACCTCGATACCGGCGACGTGCTCGACGCGGCCGGAACCAAATGGAATTTCCTCAAATTCTCGCCCGGTCTGGTCGGCGGCCATTGCATCGGGGTCGATCCCTATTACCTGACCCATAAGGCCGAACAGCTCGGCTTTCATCCTCAGGTTATTCTCGCCGGCCGCTACACCAACGACAGCATGGGCCGTTTCGTCGCCCGCGAGACGATCCGCCATTTGATGCGGAACGGCCGCAGCGGCCCGCTCGCGGTCAACGTTCTCGGCGTTACGTTCAAAGAGGACGTCCCCGACTTCCGCAACAGCAAGGTCGTCGATTTGGTGCGCGAGCTCGATTCCTTAGGTGTGCGGGTCGCCGTCGCCGATCCATGTGCCGACGCCGTCGCGGTGGAGAAGGAATTCGGCATCCGGCTTATGCCTGTCGAGTCATTCACTCCCGCGGACGCTGCAATCCTCGCCGTGCCTCACGCCGCGTACCGCAAGGGCGGCTGGGCCCTGGTCGCGCCGTTAGTCAAGCCGGGCGGTCTCGTCTATGACGTGCGCCGATGCCTCGATCGCGACGGCAAGCCCGCGCAGATCGAATTGATTCGCCTTTAGCCGATGCCTCTGCTTGTTCACATCGTGGTCGCCGCCCGGCCCAATTTCATGAAGGCGGCGCCGCTGCATCGCGAATTGGCCGCCCGCGGTTGGTGCCGGCCGGTCCTGGTGCACACCGGCCAGCATTACGACGCCGGGATGTCGGAGGTGTTCTTCCGCGATCTCGGCATGCCGGAACCCGACCACAATTTGGGCGTCGGCAGCGGCAGCCACGCCGAGCAAACCGCGGGCGTCATGGTCGCCTACGAAAAGCTGTGCCTCCGCGAGCGGCCCGATTGGACCGTGGTGGTGGGCGACGTCAACTCGACGATGGCGGCGACCATCGCCGCCAAGAAACTCCTGATCCCGGTCGCCCATCTCGAAGCCGGCCTCAGAAGCTTCGACCGAACCATGCCCGAGGAAATCAACCGCCTCGTCACCGACGCGCTCGCCGATCTGTTGTGGACCCCGTCGCCGGATGCCGATGCCAACCTCCGGCGTGAAGGCGTCGCGCCGGACAAGATCGTGCGCGTCGGCAACATCATGCTCGACGCCTTCGAGTCGCACCGCTCCCGCATCGAAGCGGCGAAGATACCGGACAGACTCGGAGTCAGGCCCGGCGGCTATGCCGTCGTCACGCTGCATCGTCCGAGCAACGTCGATGGGCGCGATTCGCTTGCCACCATCGTCGAAGTCCTCCGCGCCATCGCGCGCGATCTCGCCGTCGTCTTTCCGCTCCACCCCCGTACCCGAAAGCAACTCGAGGCGTTCGGGTTGCTCGAGCGCCTGGCTGCCGATCCGCGGGTCGTTCTCGCCGAGCCGATGGGCTACGTCGAATTCATGAGCCTGGTCCGTGGGGCGGCATGCGCGATCACCGATTCCGGCGGCGTGCAGGAGGAAACCACCTATCTCGGCATGCCGTGCCTGACCTTGCGCACGACCACCGAACGCCCGATTACCGTGAGCGAAGGCACCAACCGTTTGGTTACCGTCGCCGACCTTCCGGCCCAGGTGAAGGCGGTCCTGGCCGGCGAATGGCCCAAGGGACGCAAGCCTGAGATGTGGGACGGTCGCACCGCCGGTCGGGTTGCCGACAGCCTCGCCCGGTTCGCTAACGTCTAATCCCTCGATCCATGTACAGATCCCGCCGCATTCTTTTGATTGCTCCGGCATTCAACGAAGAAGCCAAAATCGGCGAGGTTGTTCGCCGCACCCCGCGCGACATCGTCGACACGATTCTGGTGGTCGACGACTGTTCGACCGATCGCACCGCCGAGGTCGCCCGCGCGCGGGGCGCCGACGTGTTGATTAACGATCGGCGGCGCGGAGTCGGTTATGCCATCCGCCGCGGCTATACGTTCGCGCGAACCAACGGATTCGATATCGTCGTCGTCATCGCCGGAAACAATAAAGACAGCCCCGAAGAAATCATCCGCTTGCTCGATCCGATTTGCGACGGCAAATGCGATTTCGTCATGGGATCGCGCTACTTGCCGGGCGGTGTCGCCGGTGGCGACATGCCGGTCTACCGCAAATTGGCAACCCGACTGCATCCGCTTTTGGTCCGGTTGCTCACGGGTCGACGGGTGACGGAAAGCACCAATGGATATCGGGCGCTCAAAGTTTCCGTTCTAAACGATCCGCGCATCGATCTCTATCAAATTTGGCTCGATAGCTACGAACTGGAAATGTATATCTTCATGAAACTGATCAAGCTCGGCTATCGCATGGGCGAGGTTCCGGTAAGCAAAATTTACCCACCGCGACATATAGGCAATACCAAGATGGTTCCGGTTCTCGACTGGTGGAAAATGCTGGCGCCGATCTTCATCTTCGGTTTCGGCTTTGGCGACGGCGGTCCGCGCCATGAGCGCCATTAACCGATCTTCCGGTCGTTAACTCGCTCCTGTACGGCCGCATTTTCCGCGCGCATCGCTTTGGGACGTGTATTACCTTGACGGTCCAAGCGCCCCTCTTTACCTACAAGATATGATTGACGTTTCCGTCATTATTCCCGCGTTCAACGAGCGCGCCACCATCCTCGATATTCTGCGGGCGGTGCGGGCGCAAACGATCGACGGCGTCCGGTTCGAGGTCATCGTCGTCGACGACGGTTCCACTGACGGCACCGGCGACATGGTCGAGGCTAACTCCAATCTTTGCGATCGCCTGATCCGCGTGTCCCACCGGGGCAAGGGCGGCGCCGTTCTCGCCGGCTTGCGGGCGGCGAGCGGCGACTACGTGCTGTTCCAGGACGCCGATCTCGAATACGACCCCGCCGACTACGCGCGTCTGATGGAGCCCGTGCTGCGTTTCGGCGCGGATTTGGTGATGGGCAGCCGTGTGCTGGCGCCGCGCTACATCCGGGTTTTTTATTTCTGGCATCTGGTCGGCAACCGACTGTTGACCTTGATCTTCAACGTGCTCAACAACACCACGTTCACCGACATCTATTCGTGCTATCTTCTCTACCGACGCGAACTGATCGATCCCGATCGCCTGGCGCGCATGGGTTGGGACCAGCACGCGGAAATTCTCTCTCGCGCGGTGGCGCGCGCCAAGACCATGTACGAAGTCCCGATCAGCTACCACGGCCGCACCTACGCCGAAGGCAAGAAGATTCGCGCCTATCACGCCCTGGCCGTCGTGCGCGCCATCGTGGTCGACCGCATCGCCCGCCTGTTGAGCCCGCCGGAGCCCCGCCCATGAGCCGCAAACCCAATCCGCCCGCGATTCCGCCCGTTACCAAAGACGAAATGAAGCGATGGCCGAAAAAGCCTATCGTGCGGCTGGAAAAGCCGTTCGTCGACGTGCGCGGCCTGATCCAGCCGCTGGTCGATCTCGACATGAAAAGCGCGGTGCTGATCGAATCGACCAAGGGCTCGCTCCGCGCCAACCATTATCACCTGACCGACTGGCATTATTGCTACGTGCTGGAAGGCCGCATGGAGTACTTCCATCGGCCCCACGGCAATTCCGGCAAGCCGGAAATGCTGGTGGTGGAGGAAAGCCACATGGTCTTCACGCCCCCCATGGTCGACCACGCCATGCGCTTTCCCAAGGACACCGTCTTCCTCACGCTTTCGCGCAATCCCCGCGACCAGGCGAGCTACGAGGCCGACGTACGGCGCATCGAACTGATTTCCCCGGAAGGACTCAAGGCGTGGAAACCCGGCGATTGACGCCCGCGCCCGGGCCGACGGCGACCGACGCGCCGGTTCGTCGGCGGGAAGATTGCCGCCTGTGCGGCTCCCGCCGCCTGACCCTGGTGCTCGCGCTCACGCCCACGCCGCCCGCCAACGCCTTCGTGCCGGCGGGCGACCGAAACAAGCCGCAGGCCTGCTTTCCGCTCGACGTCTTTTTTTGCGAGGATTGCGGCCACGCGCAGCTGCTCGACGTGGTCGATCCCCGCGTCCTGTTCGAGAACTATGTCTACGTCTCCGGCACGTCGCCGGTTTTCGTCCGCCATTTCGAAAGCTACGCCGGCGCGGTTCTCGACCGGTTTCGCCCGGCGCCCGGCGGCATGGTCGTCGACGTCGGTTCCAACGACGGCACCTTGCTCGAGTTTTTCCGCAAACGCGGCATGAAGGTTCTCGGCGTCGATCCGGCGCGCGACATCGCGTCGGCCGCGACCGCGCGCGGCATCGAGACGCGACCCGATTTCTTCACGCTCGGGCTGGCGGCGCGCATCCGCGCCGAGCGCGGTCCGGCGGCGATCGTCACCGCCAACAACGTGTTCGCCCATGCCGACGATCTGGCCGGCGTGCTCGACGGCGTGCGCTCCCTGCTCGCCCCCGACGGCGTGTTCGTATTCGAGGTGTCGTATCTGGTCGATGTGTTCGAAAAAATCTTGTTCGACACGATCTATCACGAACATCTCGCCTATCATTCCGTGGCGCCGCTCCTGCGCTTTTTCGCGGCGCACGGGATGGAGCTGTTCGCGGCCGAGAGAGTCGAATCGCACGGCGGCTCGCTTCGCGGGTTCGCCCAGCTGGCGGACGGCCCGCATCGTTCGGACGGCTCGATCGAGATCCTGACGCGGCTCGAACGGTCCCTCGGCCTCGACCGGGCGGCGACCCTCGCCGCTTTCGGCCGCAAGATCGATGCGGTGCGCGACTCTTTGCGCGCGCTGTTGCTCGGCCTCAAGGCCCAGGGCAAGCGCATCGCCGGCTTCGGCGCCCCGGCCAAGGCGACGACGTTGATGTGCCACTTCGGCCTCGGCCTTGACCTGATCGAGTTCATCGCCGACGACAGCCCCCTGAAACAAGGCCTCTACACTCCCGGCCTGCACGTTCCGGTGCTGGCCGCCGACGCCATTTACCAAAAACGGCCCGATTATCTCCTGATCCTCGCTTGGAACTTCGCGCGGCCGATCATCAATAAACATGCCCGCTTTGCCGACGAGGGCGGACGGTTTATCGTTCCGCTTCCGACCGTCGAGGTGCTTCCGTGACCGAGTTCCTGCTCAAATCCGACATCGCTGAAATCGCCGAGCGCCTCAAGGCCGAGGCTCAGTCCTTCGCCGGCAAGACCGTGCTGCTCACCGGCGCGCGCGGTTTTCTCGGCCGCTATTTCATGGACATATTCGCCCGCCTCAATGCCGGTATTCTGAAAAACCCCGTTCGGGTGATCACCCTCGACAACATGATCACCGCCGGCAAGGAGGGCGCCTCGGTGCCCGACTATCCCCACGTGCAATTCATCCGTCACGACGTGATCGAACCGTTTCCATGGAACGAGCCGCTGCACTACGTCATCCACGCCGCCGGCATCGCCAGCCCGTTTTACTATCGCGCCTACCCGCTCGAGACGCTCGAGGTCGCGATCCGCGGCACCCGCAACATGCTGGAACTCGCCCATCGCCACCAGGCCCGGTTCACATTTTTCTCGTCGAGCGAAATCTACGGCGACCCCGACCCCAAGCACGTGCCGATGGCCGAAAGCTACCGCGGCAACGTCGCCTGCCAGGGCCCGCGCGCCTGCTACGACGAGAGCAAACGGGTCGGCGAGACCCTGTGTTACATCTTTCACGAAAAGCACGGCGTCGCCACCAACGCCATTCGCCCGTTCAACGTGTTCGGGCCCGGCATGCAGGAAACCGATTACCGGGTCATGCCCAACTTCGCGAGCCGCATCAAGGCGGGAAAGCCGCTCAACGTATACGGCTCGGGACGGCAGACGCGGACGTTTTGCTACGTCACCGACGCCATGGTCGGATTCCTACTGGTGATCCTCAAGGGCGTGCCGGGCGAAGCCTACAATATCGGCTCCCCGGAACCGGAAATCTCGATGCTCGATCTCGTCCGCCGCATCGAGAAAGTGCTGGGCAAATCGGTCGCGCACAACGTCATCGAGTATCCCGACAGCTACCCCGCCGACGAACCGAACCGGCGTAGCCCCGATATCCGCAAGGCCCGCCTGCAGCTCGGTTACACCCCCATGGTCGATTTGGACGAGGGGCTTCGGCGATTCTTCGCCTGGAGCGATTCCAACTACACCGGGCAGGTATGAGCCGGAAGGAGCGCGTCGTCCGGCTCGGCCTCGTCGGCGCCGGCGCTTGGGGACGGAAGCTGATCGCCGCGATCGGACGGCGTCCCGGCATCGACCTCCGGGCCGTCGCCAGCCGCAATCCGGCGACCCGCTCCCTCGTTTCCGAAAAATGCGCCATTCACGAAGATTGGCGCGCGCTCACGCGCGATGCCGCGATCGAGGGCGTCGTGATCGCGACACCGCCGGCGCTCCATGCCGAGATGACCATTGCTTGTCTCGCCGCCGGCAAGGCGGTGTTCGTGGAAAAGCCGCTCGCCCTCGATGCCGCGTCGGCCGAGTCGGTTCTTGCACAAGCGAACAAGACCGGCGTTGTCGCCATGACCGACCACGTCCATTTGTTCCATCCGGCTTATGACGAATTGAAACGACGGCTTCCCGCGCTTTCCCCCATTCATGGGCTTCGCGCCCGCGGCGGGCGCCGGGGCCCGTTTCGCGCCGAGGTGTCGGTGCTGTGGGATTGGGGACCGCACGACGTCGCGTTCGCGCTCGACCTGCTCGGGCTCGAGCCGAAGCGCGTGCGCGCCGAAGTGCGCCAACGGCGGAGTACGCCCGAGGGGTCCGGTGAAATCCTGGCGCTTCGCCTGCATTACGACGACGGCGCGACCGCCGAACTCGAGTTCGGCAACCTGTACGATCCGCCCGTGCGCGAATTGATCGTCCGTTGCGAAGACAGCGATATCGTGCTCGACGAATATGCCGAGACCCCGCTCGTCCGCCTGCCCCGGCGCGAAACCGAAGGCTGCCTGCCCGAGGAAAACGCCGCCGAAGGCCGGGCCAAAATCATCCCCGTCGTCGGCGGCCCGCCGTTGGATCGCGCCCTTGCCGCATTCGCCGACAGGATCCGTGCCGGTCGGCCCGATGTCGTCCACCTGATTCTCGGTGCCGCGGTGACCAAGGTGCTGGCGCGCGCCGAGAATGCCCTCAAGCTCGGAAAACCCGCGTGACCGCGCCCGCCGTTCCCGCCGACGCCTACGCCGGCCACGATCTCGAAATCCTTTCCGGGATGACCCATTATTATTCCTGGATCGCGGATCATTTCGCGCCCTTCGTTCGCGGCGCGGCGGTCGAGTACGGAGCCGGCACCGGCAACATTTCTGTCAAGCTGCGCCCGCTCGTCGACCGGTTCGATCTGGTCGAACCCTCGCCCCGTCTTCTTCCCATCTTGCGCGACCGATTCCGAGGTGACGATGCCGTCGCGGTGTTCGATGCGAACCTCGAGGCCCACGTCGCGTCGGTGCCAGCCGATTCCTACGATTGCGCCGTTTTGGTGAACGTGCTCGAGCACATCGCCGACGACGCCCAGGCGCTCGACGAGTTGTTTCGCGCCCTGAAGCCCGAAGGATCGTTACTCCTGTTCGTGCCCGCGTTGCCGTTCCTGTTCAGCCGCCTCGATTCGTTTTACGGTCATTACCGGCGTTACCGGCGCGGCGCGCTCGCCCGCCTGGTCGGCGAAGCCGGCTTCGAGGTGCGCGAAGCGCGATATCTCGATCTCCTCGGCGTCATCCCGTGGTGGCTGCTCAACACGGTGGGGGGAACCGTAACCTTCAACCCCGCGCTGGTTCGACTGTATGATCGGTTCGGGGTGCCGTTCACGCGCGCGATCGAGCGCGCGCTCGGCGCGCCCCCCATCGGCAAGAATGTCCTTTTGATCGCCCGGAAGCCCTCCTAGCCATGTGCGGACTCGCCGGATCGACCGCCTTGCCCGACGGCTTTCTCGCCCGCGCCCGCCGCCTGTTGCGCCATCGCGGCCCGGACAGCGAGGGCGAATGGCGCGAGCCCGGCGGCGGTTTCGGTTTCGTCCATACCCGGCTCGCGGTAATCGACTTGAGCCCGGCGGCGGCGCAACCGATGACATCCGACTGCGGGCGTTATGTCATCGCTTTCAACGGCGAAATCTACAATTTCCGCGCCTTGCGCGCCGAACTGGAGGCTCGCGGCAGCCGTTTTCGCAGCGACAGCGACACCGAAGTTCTGCTCGCGCTGCTGAAGAGCGAGGGCATGGCCGGGCTCGCGCGCGCCGTCGGCATGTTCGCGTTCGCGCTTTGGGACAAGGAGCGGCGCGAGCTGCTGCTCGCGCGCGACCGACTCGGAATCAAGCCGCTCGTGTACGCGCCGCTCGACGGCGGCGGAGTTGCGTTTGCTTCGGAAATTCGCGCGCTCAAGGAACATCCGGGGATTGATTTTGGCGTCGACGGCGAGGCCCTCTCCGCCTACCTCGCGTGCCTGTACGTTCCCGCGCCGCGCACCATTCATCGCGGGATCCGCAAGCTGCCGCCGGGTCATTTCCTGCGCTGGCGCGACGGCCGCAGCGAACTCGTCGCTTATTGGCGGCCCCATGTGGCGGGTCGCCGCGACATGGCGCCCGACGAGGCGGCCGAGGAAATCCTGCCGCTGCTGCGCCAGGCGGTTTCGGGATGCATGATCGCCGACGTCCCGGTCGGCTGCTTTCTGTCTGGCGGGCTCGACAGTTCCGTCGTCGCCGCGCTGATGGCCGAGGAAGCCCTCCGCCTGGGCGCGTCGCCGCCCCGCACGTTCACCATGACGTTTCCCGAAGCGGCCTACGACGAGCGCCAAGCGGCGGCGCGCGTCGCCCAACACATTGGCAGCCGACACGCGGAACTTCCCGCCGACCCCGCCCCGGCGATATCGACCGAGGCGTTGGCCGCCGCCTTCGGCGAGCCGTTCGGCAATCCGACGGCGCTGTTGGTTTCGGCGTTGAGCCGGAGCGCCCGCGCCCATGTCACCGTCGCCCTGGTCGGCGACGGCGGCGACGAGGTATTCGCGGGCTATCCCCGCTATCTCGGCGGTCGCTGGGCGCAAACCTATCGGCGGCTGCCGGCGTGGCTGCGCGAGGGCATCGTCGCGCCGCTCGCCGACCGCATCCCGGAAAGCCGCCGGGGGTTCCACGCGCTCCGCCGCGCGCGCGAGTTCCTGACCGGCGCCGGACGTCCCGACCCCGAGATGTACGCGGGTTGGGTCGAATATTTCACGCCCGATGAACGCCGCCGCCTGCTCGGATCGCCGACGGCACCGTCGCGCCCAATCGCCGATATATATGCCGCGTCGCCGTCGTCCGACCCGCTCGACGCCATGCAGCAAACCGATTTGCTGTCGTTCCTGCCCGGCAACCTGTTGGCATACGGCGACGCCATGAGCATGGCCCATTCCCTCGAGCTGCGCTTGCCGCTACTGGACCACCGCGTGATCGAGGCGATGAGCGAACTGTCCCCGAACGCGCGGGTTCGGGGCGGACTCAAGGCGGTTCTGCGCGCCGTCGCCCGGCGGCTACTGCCGGCCGAGATCGCGCGCGCGGGCAAGCGCGGCTTCAATCCGCCCATGGGCGTGTGGCTCCAAGGCGCGCTCAAGGACACGATCGCCGAGCGCCTGACGCCGGGATCGGTCGCGGCGATGGGTCTTGCCTGGGAACCCGTCGCCGATCTTCTCGCCGAACACGCGCGCGGCCGCCGCGACGTCGCCCTCAAGGTTTGGGCCTTGCTCGCGCTCGACGGCTGGCGGCGCGGCGCCTAAGGTCCCGAACCCGGCGCCGCGGAGGGACGCTTTCTGTTCCGACGCGGCCTGATACACTCCGGCCGATGTCCTGGACGACCCACATGGCCGTGTTCGTGATGCTGCACGTCGCCGCCTTCGCCGGCGCGGGGCTGGCGTTCATGCTGCTGTCCTGGCTCAACCTGTTCGATCATCCCAACGAGCGATCGAGCCACGCGAGCCCGGTTCCGCGCGGCGCGGGCCTTGTCCTGACCCCGGTTCTCGCCATGACCGTCGGTGGCATCGGTCTTTACGCGCCCAATCCGCCCGCGTCCGCCGTTGCGCTCGCCGCGATCGTCGGCGCGCTGGGATTGGTGTTCTGGTTCGACGACCGGCGCGGCTTGCCGATCTGGTTTCGCCTCGCCGCCCAGATCGCCGCAATCGCGGCGGCGCTTTACGTCATGCGCGACCTGGGGCCGTTTTTCGGCGGAATGCTTCCCGTCTGGCTCGACCGGGCCCTGGCCGGATTTTTGTGGTTGTGGTTCACGAACCTGTTCAATTTCATGGACGGCATCGACGGCATTTCCGGGGTGGAAACGGCGGTGATCGGCGGCGGCGTGGGCGTGGTCGCCGCGCTGACCGGTGCCGTCGGCGGGCTTTCCCTGATCGGGGTTGCCCTCGTCGCCGCGGCGACCGGATTTCTGTGGTGGAATTGGCATCCGGCCAAGATTTTTCTCGGCGACGTCGGCAGCGTTTCCTTGGGCTTCCTGCTCGGCTGGCTGCTCCTTCTTCTCGCCGCGCATGGCCAATGGGCGGCGGCGTTGATCCTGCCGCTCTATTATCTTGCCGACGCGACACTGACCTTGATGCGCCGAATCGTGCGCCGCGAAAAATTCTGGCGCGCGCACCGACAGCATTTCTATCAACGCGCCGCGCGCGGACGACTGGGTCATGCCGGCGTGGCGCTCGCGGTCGGCGCGTGCGGCGGCGTACTCATCCTGGCGGCGGCCGTCGCCGCCAAGGGTTGGAACATTCCGGCGTTGGTCGTGGCGGCGATCGCCGTCGCGGCGTTGCTCCATCGCTTATCGCGCAACGCGCCGGTGGGCTGGTGAAAGTCCTCGTCACTGGCGCCAACGGATTCATCGGCCGCGCCACTTGCGCCGAGCTGGCCCGACGCGGCCACGACGTGGTCGCCGCCGTCCGCCGGATCGAAGCGACGCGTGATATCCCTTGCGCGCGCGCCGTCGCCGTCGGCCCGATCGGACCGGCCACCGACTGGCGAGCGGCTCTGGACGGCATCGAGGCGGTGGTGCACGCGGCGGCAATGGCCCATTCGGGCGTGCGCAAAAGCGCAAGCGAGGAGTCCGACATCTTCGTCGTCAACGCCGCAGGCACCCGCGCGCTGGCCGAGGCCGCGAGGGGCGCCGGCGTCCGCCGATTTATCTTTCTCAGCACCGTCAAGGTGCTGGGCGAGACGACCGAGGGCCGCGTGCCGTTTTCCGAGATCGATCCGCCCAATCCCGATTCCGGCGATGCTTACGCCCGCGCCAAGGCCGAAGCCGAAACGGCGCTCGCCGCCATCGCGCGCGCGCCCCTCGAGGTCGTCGTGCTGCGCTTTCCGTTGGTTTACGGTCCTGGCGTCAAGGCCAACTTCGCCGCTTTGATCCGCCTCGCCCGCTCGGCGCCGCCGTTGCCGTTGGCGAGCGTCGCGAATCGCCGCAGCCTCCTTTTCCTCGGCAACCTGACGGACGTGATCGTGCTCGCCCTCCGCCATCCCGGCGCGGCCGGGGAAACGTTCTTGGTGCGCGACGGGGAAGACGTTTCGACCCCGGAACTGATCCGAAAAATCGCCGGTTTTCTGGGGCGGCCGGCGCGGTTTTTTTCGTTTCCACCCCCTCTTCTCCGCCTCGCCGCGACCCTTTTGGGGCAAGGGGACCGCGCCAGGCGTTTGCTTGACTCGCTTGAGCTGGATGACCGAAAAATCCGCGACCGGCTCGGCTGGCGGCCGCCCTTTTCGCTCGACCAAGGACTCGCGCTTACGCTCCGGCCGCCCGCAACCGACCGACCGCGCCAGGAAACGCCATCCGCGTGACATCCCTCTTTCCCGCCATCAGTTCCATCCGCCGGCGCGCCGCCATCGCCTATGGCCACGACATCGTCATGGCTGCGGTGTCGTTCCTGGTTTCGCTTTATCTCCGCCTCGGCGATGACGCGTTCGGATCGCCTTACGCCGACATTCTCGTTCCCGGCATGGTTACGTTCGCGATCATCGCCGCCGGGGTGTTCATTTTCATGGGGCTTTATCGCGGCATTTGGCGCTACGCCTCGATCGAGGAACTGACCGCCATCACCAAGGCGGCGAGCCTGACGGTACTGCTGTTCCTGACCGTGCAGTTCCTGGCGACCCGGCTTGACGTCCTGCCGCGTTCGATTGTCGTCATCAATTGGTTCGTTCTGATCGCGTTGCTCGGCGGACCGCGCTTTTTGTACCGTTTGGCCAAGGACCGCCGCTTGGGCGTGGCCGCGCAAGCCGATCACTCCCTGCGCGCGCCGGTGCTGCTGGCCGGCGCCGGCGACGAAGCCGAGCAATTCATCCGCGCGCTGGCGCGCGATCCGCACGCGCCCTATCGGGTGGTCGGAATCCTGGCCGTGAGCGCCGAGCGGGTCGGGCGCGAAATCCGGGGCGTGCCGGTGCTCGGCACGGTTGATAGCTTGGCCGAGGTGGTCGCCGGCCTGAAGGCGAAAAACGGCGCGCCGCAGCGATTGGTGATCGCTTCGGACGAGCTGGCGGGCGAGCGGATTCGCGTACTGTTCGACGAATCCGCCAGGCTCGGCATGACGCTGGCCCGCGTGCCGCGCCTGACCGATTTGAAAAGCGGGATCGAGGATCGCGCCGAAATCCGCCCGATCGCGGTCGAGGACTTGCTCGGGCGGCCGCAAACGCCGTTGGAGCGCGATGCCATGCGCGCGCTTCTCGCCGGGCGGCGCGTGCTCATCACCGGCGCCGGCGGCAGCATCGGCGGCGAGTTGGCCCGCCAAGTGCTGGCTTTCGCGCCGGCCGAGCTGGTGCTGCTCGACAATTCCGAATACGCCCTCTACCAGATCGACCTGGAAGCGGGGCGGATCGCCCCCGCCGTGCCGCGCCGCGCGGTGCTGCTGGACGTGCGCGACCGCGATCGCGTGCGAACCTTGTTCGCCGGCGCGCGGCCCGAGATCGTTTTCCATGCCGCCGCGCTGAAGCACGTGCCGTTGGTCGAGGCCAACGCCACCGAGGGCGCCTCCGTCAATCTCGTCGGCACCGTCAGCGTCGCCGATGCCGCGCGCGCGGCGGGCGCCGCCGCCATGGTCCTGATTTCCACCGATAAGGCGGTCAATCCGGCCTCCGTCATGGGCGCGACCAAGCGGGCGGCGGAAATGTATTGCCAGGCGCTCGACCTCGAAGGATCGGCCACCCGTTTCGTCACCGTCCGTTTCGGCAACGTGCTCGGCTCGACCGGCTCGGTCGTGCCCCTGTTCCAGGATCAGCTGGCGCGCGGCGGGCCGCTTACCGTCACGCATCCCGACATGACGCGTTATTTCATGACCGTGCGCGAGGCGGTCGAATTGGTGATCGAGGCCGCCGCGGCGCGCTCCTCGCACCGCCAGGGCCAGTTGTTCGTGCTCGACATGGGCGCGCCGGTCAAAATCGTCGATCTCGCCCGCCAGATGATCCGTCTCGCCGGCCGCAAGCCCGATCAGGACATCCCCATCGTCTTCACCGGAATCCGCCCCGGCGAAAAGCTCCACGAAGAGCTGTTCCATGGCGCCGAGCCGTTGGCGCCGTTGGGCCTTGCCGGCATCTTCGTCGCCGCGCCCCGGGCGGCGGACAAGACCGCGCTCGAAACCGGCATCGCCGCCGTCGCCCGCGCCGCCGAGGCGGGCGATGACACGGCCGTGCGCGCGAGCCTTCGCCGCCTGGTGCCCGAATACGTTCCCGCTGAAACAACCGCCGCCGTTCCAACCGCCCGTTGAACGCAGGACTTCGCATGACCGCTAAAATCCGCCGAGCGCTTGTTTCCGTTTCCGACAAAACCGGGTTGATCGACCTCGGCAAGTTCCTCGTTTCGCAAGGTGTCGAGATTCTCTCGACCGGCGGCTCGGCCAAGGCGCTCAAGGATGCGGGCGTACCGGTGGTCGAGGTGTCGCAATTCACCGGCTTTCCCGAGATCATGGACGGCCGGGTCAAGACGCTGCAGCCCAAGATCCATGGCGGCTTGCTCGCGGTACGCGGCAACCCCGAGCATGAAAAGGCGATGCGCGATCACGCCATCCAGCCGATCGATCTGCTCGCGGTCAATCTCTACCCCTTCGAATCGACGGTGGCGAAGGGCGCCGCGTTCGCCGACTGCATCGAGAACATCGACATCGGCGGCCCCGCCCTGATCCGCGCCGCCGCCAAGAACCACGTGTTCGTCACCGTGCTGGTCGATCCCGCCGATTACGCCGACGCCATCGCCGAGATGAAGGCCAACGGCGGCGCCACTACGCCCGAGTTCCGCCGACGCCTCGCCGCGCGGGCTTATGCCCGCACCGCCGCCTACGACGCCGCCATATCGACATGGTTCGCGGGACAGTTGGGCGAAACCTTCCCCCGCCGCATGGCGTTCGCGGGCGATCTCGTCCAGACCTTGCGCTACGGCGAGAATCCGCACCAACAGGCGGCGTTCTACCGGGGCGGACTCGAATTTTCCGCGCGCGGGGATTCGCCCGCGCGACCGCGGCCGGGTATCGCCACCGCCCGCCAGCTTCAGGGCAAGGAACTCAGTTTCAATAATCTCAACGATACCGATGCCGCGTTCGAACTCGCCGCCGAGTTCCGCGACCGCCCGGCCTGCGTCATCGTCAAGCACGCCAACCCGTGCGGCGTCGCCCAGGCCGACGCGCTGAAGGAAGCTTACCTGCGCGCCTACGCTTGCGACACCGAAAGCGCGTTCGGCGGCATCGTCGCCCTCAACCGCGCGCTCGACACCGACGCGGCGGCCGAGATCGCCAAATTGTTCGTCGAGGTGGTAATCGCGCCCCAGATCGCGCCCGAGGCCGCGCAAATCCTGGCGGCGAAGAAGAACGTCCGCGTGCTCGAAACCGGCGCCATGCCTGATCCGAATGCCCAAGGCATGACCGTGCGCTCGCTCGCGGGGGGCTATCTGTTGCAGACCCGCGACAACGCGCTCACCGAGAAGGAATTGAAGGTCGTCACCAAGCGCAAGCCGAGCAACGCCGAAATGGCGGATCTGCTGTTCGCCTTTACCGTCTGCAAGCACGTGAAATCGAACGCCATCGTCTACGTCAAGAACGGCGCCACCGTCGGCGTCGGCGCGGGCCAGATGAGCCGGGTCAATTCCTCGCGCATCGCCGCGTGGAAGGCCGAGGACGCCGCCCGCGTCGCCGGCGACAAGGAAAGCTGGGCCAAGGGATCGGTGGTCGCCTCGGACGCGTTCTTTCCCTTCGCCGACGGCCTGATCGCCGCGGCCGAGGCCGGCGCCACCGCCGTCATCCAGCCGGGCGGGAGCATGCGCGACGACGAAGTGATCAAGGCCGCCGACGAGCGCGGCCTCGCCATGGTCTTCACCGGGATGCGTCACTTCCGGCACTGAGGTAACATGGACTAAATGGGAAATTAATGGTCAATCGCAATTTGACGCCCGAAGAGTTAAAAAAGGCGCATGAGATTCTAAAAGACGTGCGCAAACGTTTGATTGATGTGTCAAATGGAGACGCATCGCTTCTTTTTGCCTACAGGCGAAAAATCACCAAAGAATTGACTTATGATGAACGCGGCAAACCCATGAACCGCAAGATGCTTAAGGCCCGCAAAATGGGCGAACAAAAAGGGATATGCCCCATTTGTTCAGGACCACTGCCAGAAAAAAATGCGGTTTTGGATCGACTTGACGGAATGGGCGGTTATACGCCTGAAAATACGCGTCTGATTTGCGGCAATTGTGATCAGCGGATTCAGGCGGAGCGCGGATACCGCTGAATTCGAATTGCCTTCATTGTACTGGGCATGGTGGAACAGGGTCTGGCGATAAATTTCACGCCGCCAACGCGCGGTGCACGGCCCCGGGCGCCTTGGCGATGACGCGAAGATAGGCGCGTGCCGTGCGTTCGGGGCTGCGGCGGCCCTGTTCCCATTCGCGCAATGCCCGCACGTCGAAGCCGAAGGCGGCGCAGAATTGGGCCTGGGTCATGCCGAGCTTACGGCGAATCGCCTTTACGTTGATCGCGTCGGGAACGTGAACGCGCTCCTTGACCGGCTTGCCGTCCAGAAACGCGGCGGCATTTTCGAGTCCTCGAACGATGTCGTCCGCAAGCGAAGGCTTTTTCTTTTTCGTCATGTCCGTTTTCTCCCGATCCTCAGTTTGACCGCGGCGGCGAACGCGGCCACCCGGCGTTTTTCGTCCGGGCTCAGGTCCGCCCGCTCCGCCTTGGCATAGGCCGTCAGCAGAAACACCGGCGCGGTTTCGTCGTAAAAGTAATAGATCACCCGCGCCCCGCCTCGTTTGCCCCGCCCGCTCGCCGCCCAGCGCACCTTGCGGATTCCGCCCGCGCCCGGCACTACGTCGCCGGCCCTGGGATTGCGGGCGATGTAATCGATGAATGCGCTCTTTTCCTCCTCGGTCCATAGCCTTGCCGCGCGGGCTGGGAAGGGATCGACCTCGACGACCGTCAGGGGCGCGCGCAGCATGCCTAAACATAAACCACGGCATTGCCGTTGTCAAGTTGGCGCCTCTCCTCGGCGCGCGGAGATTTCTATGACGCCCGCCTATCGGCGGGAGCCCGCGGATCGGGCACGAACGCCAGCAGCAGTCCGCCCAAGACGAAAAACCCGAGGATCGAGGACATGCCGGCGCGCTGGCTTTGGAACATGTCGGTGATCGAGGCGAGCAGCGCGGGCCCGAGAAAGTTGGTCGCCTTGCCGGCGAGGGCATAAAGCCCGAACATCTCGGCGCGCATTTCGGAGGGCGCCACGTGCGCCATGTAGGAGCGGCCCGCCGCTTGCGCCGGCCCGACGAACAGGCCGAGCGGCAATGCCGCCGCCCAGAACGCCGTTTTGCTTTCCACCAGGAGAATCCCGGCGCCGAGGACAAACAGCCCGGCGAGCGCGATCAGCAAGGTCCGCTTCGGCCCGATCGCGTCGTCGATCCAGCCGAAAGCCGCGGCGCCGAGCCCGGCGGTCACGTTTATGGCGATGCCGAACAACAGCAGTTCCTCGAAATCGAAGCCGAATTGATTGGCGGCGTAAATGCCGCCGAACGCGAACAGGGTGGTGAGGCCGTTGGCCGCGCACATCATGGCGGCGAGAAACAGGACCACGTGGCGAAAGCCGCGCACCTTGCGCGCCGTTCCCGCGAGCTGCGCCTGGCCCTGGCGCGCAGCTTCGCGCAAGGAAATCCCGCCGCGTGGCGTGTCGGGCGTCAGAATAAAGAGCGGCAGCGCGAACAGCGCGAACCACGCCGCGACCAGCGGCCCGACCGCGCGCACGTGGGCGGCGTCCTCGGTCCCGACCCCGAACCATGAGTTGTCGGCCTGGACGAATCCGAACAGCGCGACCACCAGCGCGGCGAGGCCGCCCGCGTACCCGAGCCCCCACGCCCAGCCCGACATCCGCCCGATCATGGCGCGCGGCACCAGCGAGGGCAGCATGGCGTTGTAGAAAACCGTGCCGAATTCGAAAAAGAAAATGCCGAGCGCCACCAAAACCAGACCGAGACCGACGTGCGACGGCGCCGGCTTCACGAACCACAGGGCGGCGGTCGCCAGGATGGCGAGAACGGTCGCGGCGGCGAGCCAGGGTTTGCGGCCCCCCGCGTTATCGGCGATGGCGCCGGCGATGGGGCCGACCAGGGCGACCGCGAGCGCCGCGGCCGAGGCCGCGTATCCCCATTGCGCCGTGCCCGTCACCGGATCGGCGGCCACCGCCTTGGTGAAATAGGCGGCGAACACGAACGTGGTGATGAGCGTCGGGTGGGCCGAATTGGCCCAATCGTAGAGCGCCCACGCGACCAGCGCGGGAACGGACGCGGGGCGCGAGGGATGGGAAACGTCAGACAATCGACGGTACCTTCCAGGAAGTAATCCGATCGGACATCTACATGTTGTCATTCCCGCGAAAGCGGGGATCCAGCTCTTTCAAAAGCCTGGACCCCCGCGTGCGCGGGGGTGACGATTCCAACCAAACAGGGCACGCCCTAGCCCTTCGGCCCTGCTGCCTGCGCGAGCGCGCGCAGTTGGCGGCTCGCAACCGCCACCTGGGCGAGATCGTCGATCGGCGTCGCCCACAATTCGGCGAGGATCGCTTCGGCCTGGGCGACCGACGTGGCATGGGCGGCAAGCCAGCGCTCGACCGTGGCCGATGCAACTTCGCCCTTTTCCGCGAGCGCCAGCGCCTGATCGGCGAGCGCCAGCTGATGGGAGAAAATTTCCTCGACCAGCGCGCCGATCGCGAGTTTGCGCCAATGGCCGCCCGCGTCCATGGATTCGCACGCCGCGCGCAGGCGACCGAGCCGGAAGCGCGTGCCGACCGCGTAATAGACCGCCGCCGCTTCGGTCGCCGTCCGTCCGTGGGACTTGGCGAGGCCGACGATGTCGCCGGCCGAATAGAGATTGACGAGCCCGGCGACGCGTTTGGCCAGCGCTTCCGGCGCGCCGAGGGCGACCAGGCGTTCCGCGCGCTGGGCGAGGTCGCCCAGGTAATGCTCGGGCAGGAACGAGTCCTGTCCCGCCGCCAGCCGGGCGACGTCGCCCTGGAATTCGCCGACGATGGCGGAAATGGCGACGTCCTTGCGCCCGTGCCGCAGGAACCAGAGCGTGGCGCGCATGACAAGTGCGTTGATCGTGTGCAGCATGGCGATCTGCGCCGCCGCCGGAATCTTGCCGTCCAGCGATTCGATTTCGGCCCAGAGCGCATCGAGCGCGAACACCTCGCGCGCGACCACGAAGGCGCGCGCGACGTCCGCCGCCGGCATGCCGGTGCGCTCCACCAGTTCCGGGACGAACGTCGCGCCGGCACGGTTGACGATCGCATTGGTGACCGACGTCGCCACGATTTCGCGCCGGAGCCGGTGCGACTTGGCGGCGTCGGCGAATTTCTTGCCCAGGACTTCGGGGAAGTAGACGATCAGGTCGCGCTCCAGGTACGGCGCGTCGGGCAGCGCGGAGGGCAGGATTTCATCGTAGAGCCAGAGCTTGGCGTGCGACAGCAGGATCGCGTTTTCGGGCCGGGTCAGACCCTTCTTGGCCGCGGCGCGTTCGGCCAAAACTTCGTCGTCGGGCAGATACTCGACCGCGCGGCTGAGGCGGCCGGCCTTTTCCAGCATCCGCATCAGCCGCCCTTGCGCGTCGAGCGCGGACGCGCCAAGGGATTCGGCGAGCGAGATGGCGAGCGTCTGAAGATAGTTGTCGCGCAGCACCAGCCGCCCCACCTCATCGGTCATGTCGGCGAGCAGCGCGTTGCGCTTTTCGTCGTTAAGGCCCCCCGCCGCGACCACCGATGCCAGCAGGATCTTGATGTTGACCTCGTGGTCGGAGCAATCGACACCGGCCGAGTTGTCGATCGAGTCGGTATTGAGGCGCCCACCCTTGAGCGCGTATTCGATGCGGCCGCGCTGCGTGACGCCCAGGTTGGCGCCCTCGCCGATCACGCGCGCGCGCACCTCGCCGCCGTTGACGCGGATCGCGTCGTTGGCGCGATCGCCCGCGTCGGCGTGGCTTTCCGTCGCCGCCTTGACGTAAGTGCCGATGCCGCCGAACCACAAGAGATCGACCTCCGCCTTCAGGATCGCGTTCATGATCTCGGCCGGCGTGGCGTTCGCCTTGGCCAAGCCGAGGAGTTTGTTCGCCTCCGGCGACAACGCGATCGACTTGGCCTTGCGCTCGAACACGCCGCCGCCCTTGGATACGAGCTTGGCGTCGTAATCGGCCCACGACGAGCGCGGGAGCGCAAACATGCGTTGGCGTTCGGCCAACGATCGCGCCGGATCGGGATCGGGGTCGATAAAGATGTGGCGATGATCGAAGGCGGCGACCAATTTGATGTGCGGCGACAGCAGCATGCCGTTGCCGAACACGTCGCCTGACATGTCGCCGACCCCGGCGACGGTAAAATCCTGGCTCTGGGTATCGCGGCCCATTTCGCGGAAATGGCGCTTGACCGATTCCCACGCGCCCTTGGCGGTGATGCCCATTTTCTTGTGGTCGTAGCCCTGGCTGCCGCCGGAGGCGAACGCGTCGCCGAGCCAGAAACCGCGTTCGAGCGAGAGGCCGTTGGCGATGTCGGAAAAAGTGGCGGTGCCCTTGTCGGCGGCGACCACCAGATAGGGGTCGTCGCCGTCGGCGCGCACCACGTCGCGCGGCGGCACGGGCTTGCCCGCCTCCAGGTTGTCGGTCAGATCGAGGAGGCCGTTGATCAGCGTCTTGTAGCAGGCGATGCCTTCGGCCAGAAACGCCTCGCGGTCGGACGCGCTCGGCGCGCGCTTGAGCACGAAGCCGCCCTTGGCCCCGACCGGAACGATGACCGCGTTCTTAACCTGCTGCGCTTTGACCAGGCCGAGGATTTCGGTGCGGAAGTCTTCGCGCCGGTCCGACCAGCGGATGCCGCCGCGCGCGACCAGACCGAAGCGGAGGTGAATGCCTTCCATACGCGGGCTGAAGACGAAAATCTCGCGCAACGGGCGGGGCAGCGGCAAATCCTCGATCTTGCCCGTATCGAACTTGATCGCGAGGTAAGGCTTGGGGTTGCTGTCGGAGTCCTTCTGGAAGAAATTGGTACGAAGCGCCGCTTCGACCGCATTGACGAAGCGCCGCAGGATCCGGTCCTCGTCGGCGTTGACCACGGCGCCGAGCGCCTCGTTCAAGCGCGTACGCAACCCGTCGAGACGCTTGTCGGTTTCCGCCGTCCGCTCCGGATCGAAACGGGCGAGAAACAGTTCGACGATCAGGCGCGCGATCTTGGGCTGGGCGGTGAGCGCCGCCTCCATGTATTCCTGCGAGAACGGAATGCCGGCCTGACGGAGATAGCGGCTCAAGCTCCGCAGCACCACCACCTGGCGCCAGGCTAGCCCGGCCTGGATGACGAGCGCGTTCAGCCCGTCGCTGTCCATTTCGCCCTTCCAGACGCGGCGGAAGGCTTCGTGGAACGGTTCGCGCACGGCCGCAAGCTCGATCGGCGCGCGGTCGCGGGTCTCGAGACCGAAATCGTGGATGCGCACGGCGCGAGCCTTGACCCCGCCGGGCACGACCGTGTTGGGGATTTCGTCGACCACGCGAAGGCCCATGCGTTCCAGCATCGGCATCACGTCCGAAAGCGGCACCGCGCCGCCCGGATGGTAGAGCTTGAAGCGGACCTGGTGCTCGGCGTCGCCTTCGCGGCGGTAGAGGTTGAGCCCGACTTCGCCCGATTGCAGCGTCCGGTCGATAGCGGAGATGTCGACCAGCGCATCTTCCGGCTTCACGTGGTCGCGGTAGCCGGGCGAAAACGCCTCGGCGAAGCGGGCGTAGAGCGTGAGCCCGCGCGCCTCGCCCAGGCTCGCGACCAGGGCCACCTGAAGACGGTCGGCCCACGAGCGGGCGGCCTCGGTCAGCACGTCTTCGAGCTTGGCCGCATCGACCGGCGGTATTTTGCCTGGCGTCGTCTGCACCACCACCAACAGACGGGCGAGCGGCGTGTCGTCGAACTGGATGTAATGGTTGGCGACGGTGCCGGCCAACGCCTGTTCGAGGATCGCTTGGATACGCAACCGCAGATCGGTGGTGTAACGGTCGCGCGGGATGTAGATCAGGGCGGTGACGAAGCGCTCGAAGCTGTCGCGGCGGAGAAAGAGGGCGACGCGCAGCCGTTCCTGCAGCTGCAGCACGCCGAGGGAAATGTCGAACAGCTCGTCGACGCCGATCTGGAACAGCTCGTCGCGCGGATAGCTGTCGATGATGTGCTGCAGCGCCTTGGCGTCGTGGCTGCCGGGGCGGAAACCGGCGCGCGCGGTCACCGCCTCGGCCTTGCGCCTGAGCAGCGGAATATCGCGCGGCAACCGGTTATAGGCGCCCGACGTGAACAAGCCGACGAACACGCGCTCGCCGTTGATGCGGCCTTCGGCGTCGCGTCGCTTGATCGAAATCGCATCCAGGTGCACCGGGCGGTGGACCGGCGACTTGCGATTGGTCTTGGTGACCATGAGCGGATCGGGCTGCTCGAGGAAGGCGCGCACGTCCGCCGGGATCGGGGCGCGATCGCGCGATTCCTCGAAAACGACCCGGGTCGGATCGCGCAGGATGCCGAGCCCGGATCCGGCCACGACCGAAAAGCGCGCCTTGTCGCCGAGCGTCTTGGCGGCGCGATCGACGATGTCGTAATCGCGCGCGCCGATGAAGGTGAAGTTATTGTCCTGCGCCCAAAGCAGGAATTCGCGCGCTTCGCGCACCGTCGGGTCGGCGGTTCCGTCCAGCATCGCGGCCGATTCGGCCATGCGCGCGCGCATGGCGCCCCAGTCTTCGACCGCGGCGCGCACGTCGTCGAGCACTCGGCCGATCCCTTGCGCGATCGCGCTCAGCCAATCGGGAGATTGGGCAGTGACCTCGGCGCGCAAAAACGATTCGCGCTTCGCATCCTTGGCCTCGGAATCGCGCGGCAGCGCGGCCAGGGCTTGCCCTTCGCCGTCGCGGCGCACCGCGACGATCGGATGGACGACGAGATGGGCGACGAGCCCCTGGCGGCTCAATTCGGCGGCGAGCGAATCGACCAGGAACGGCATGTCGTCGGTGACCGCCTCGATCACCGTGCGGGCGCTTTTCCAGCCATCGGTCTCGACATTCGGATTATAGGCGCGCACCAGAGCGGTGCCGGCCTTGCGCCTCTCGGCCATGCGCCAATGCGCCAGCGCCGCGGCGAACAGGTCTCCGGGTGGCAGGCCTTGGAGGTCGCGGGGCGCGACGTTGGCGTAATAGGCGGTGAAGAACGGCCGGAGCGCGCCGGCTTCCTCGGCTCCCAAGCGCTTATCCGCCTCGGCGGCGAGCTGGGCGGCAAGATCGGCGGCGAACCGATCGCCATTTTTCGGCATGAACGCCCCTCACTCGGGTCTCCACCGGATTTCCTCGCCAATCCGGAATCCTCTGGGAAAACTATCACGCGGGCGGTAAATTCGCCATGCGCAAGAGGCGTAAATCCCGGAAACAATTGAAAAATTAACCACGATGCCGGGGGCGCGCCGAGAGGGAATTGCGCGACGAGCCCGCAGGTGGCGTAGAAAATCCGATGGCGCGCGCGCAATAAAAAATGCGCCCCTACCGGGGCGCGGGCGAACGTGGGGAGGGATTCGATGCCGAACACCGACGCCGGGGCCGCGTTCTGGACGCGTCATCCGATCGATATTCGATTTTCGCTGCCTTTCTTCGGCGGCCGGTTCTACATCACCATCCTGAGCGGGCCCGAGCGGCGTAGCGCCGAGCGTCGCCAGCACGAGCGCCATCGCTATCCGCTCCGAACCGCGGCCAATATTTTTTTCATGGCCGGAACGGCGGCGGCTTTTTACGCCGTGGCACTGATCGTCCTCGCCTTCGCGAGCTCGATCATCGAATGGTGAGGCGCGGGGAGAATTTCCGAAGCGGGATTTGATCCCAATTAATTCCCGATCGGTATTTGCCTCCTAAAATTTACCGAATGCATCGCGCCACGATAAAGGAATCCACCGATGTACAAGCACATCCTCGTTCCGACGGACGGCTCCAAGCTTTCGAGAAAAGCGGTTGTCCATGGCGTCAGGCTGGCAAGGGCGCTCGGAGCCGAAGTGACCGGCATGACGAGTTCGCCGACTTGGCGGGATTTTTATCCCCGCCCGCGTTTGCGCATGATATCCGCGGTCGACTACGAACGAGAGGTCGAACGGGACGCCGCCCGGTCGCTCGCCACCGTCCTGCGCGCCGCCAAGGCCGCGCGCGTGCGTTGCGCGACCGTTCACACCCGCAATCCCGACCCCTGGAGTGCGATCATCATGACCGCGCGCGCAAGGCGCTGCGATCTTATCGTCATGGCCTCGCATGGACATGGCGGCATGAAGGCCCTGCTGCTCGGCAGCGAAACCAGCAAGGTTTTGACGCATTCCAAGATCCCGGTTCTGGTTCACCGCTGACGGCGCCGCGCGACGGAACACGGCCGAAGCACGCCAAGAATCCGTTCGACGGGGGGTGCCGGGTGGGCCATTGATATACGCCGGCAATGGCGTGATTGGGCCCTTTCCGCCAACATGAAAACTTGCTGATATGGCTTGCGGGAGGGGGCCTTATCGTTCCCCTTTGGGCAATGTTTCGGGAAGAGCGGGCTTAAACCATGGCGTTCAATTTTCTTATTCTCGGCGCCTCTTACGGTTCCCTTCTCGGAACCAAGCTGTTGATGGCGGGACATAACGTGACCCTGGTCTGCCGCCGGCAGACCGCGGACCTGATCAACGCGGAAGGCACGGTGGTCCGGATCAAGCTCAAGGACGAAAAGGAGCATCGCGCCATCCGTTCGATCGGCCTGTCCGGACGCCTTACCGCGTGCGCGCCGAAGGACATCACCGTCGCGGATTACGACATGGTCGGCCTGGCCATGCAGGAACCCCAGTATGCGCACCACGCCATCCACACGGCACTGATTCGCATCGCCGAGGAGCGTCTTCCCTGTCTTTCCATCATGAACATGCCGCCGCTGCCGTTTCTCAAACGGATTCCGGGACTCGATACCGGCAAGCTGGGCGCCAGCTATACCGACCCCATCGTCTGGGACCGATTCGAACCGAGCCTGATGACGCTCTGCAGCCCCGACCCGCAGGCTTTCCGTCCGCCCGGCGAGCCGGCGAACGTACTGCATGTCGGTCTGCCGACCAATTTCAAGGCGGCCCGGTTCGCCGACGCCAAGGCCGAAGGCATATTGCGGCAGATCGAAAAGGACATCGACGCGGTGCGGCTCGACGGCCACGACGTGCCGGTCAAGCTCCGCATCTACGACTCGATCTTCGTGCCGCTGGCGAAATGGAGCATGTTGCTGACCGGCAATTACCGCTGCATCACCCGGGGCGAGCCCCGGAGCATCCGGGACGCCGTGTACGGCGATCTGGCGAAGTCCGAATCCATTTACAACTTCGTCACCGACCTGACGCAACGCCTCGGCGCCGACCCGGCCGACGGCGTGCCGTTCGATAAATACGCCAAGGCGGCCGAAAGCCTGATCCGGCCGTCGTCGGTGGCGCGCTCCATCGCCGCCGGCGCCCCGTTCATCGAGCGGGTCGATATTCTGGTGCAGCTGATCGCCCAGAGCTACGGCCTCTCCAACCCGGAAATCGACGAAGTGGTCCGCATCGTCGACGACAGGCTGGAAACCAACGACCCCTTGCCGGCTTGATCTTGTCGGTGCGTCGTTGAAAAAAACTGGAGCGGGCGAAGGGATTCGAACCCTCGACCCCAACCTTGGCAAGGTTAGCAATTGCCTTTTCCGGGGCTTTCTGGTATTTTCCGGTTTGGGATAGCCCCTTGAGAATCCGCTGTTTTCAAGGGATTTCAGGTTTGACGGCGATTGCCGGTGTTTTCGCCGATTTTCGCCCGACTGCTTCCCCGATGCTTCCCCGGAAAAATGAGCCGCCGGGGAAGCAGAAACGAGGCGCCATGCCGAAGCTGACCAAGCGCGTTGTCGATGCCCTTGAGCCCGACCCCGGCGGGCGCGACAGTTTCCGTTGGGACAGCGAA
>Ga0194132_10001883_pt1 | contig 41218 bp, 40 predicted proteins | sample TA2KigOf80mmetaG_FD_148612 | JGI IMG/M metagenome (GOLD analysis project Ga0194132, IMG submission 148612) | Freshwater microbial communities from Lake Tanganyika, Tanzania - TA2015054 Kigoma Offshore 80m | ecosystem: Environmental > Aquatic > Freshwater > Lake | place: Tanzania: Lake...
CAAGGCCATCCTCTACGCGCTCGAGCTGTGGCCGGAGCTCGAGCTTTTCCTCACCGACGCGCGCATCCCGATCGACAACAACGCCACCGAGCGCGGGATCAGAGGTCTGGCCGTGGGCCGGAAGAACCACTACGGCTCGCGCTCCGAGCGCGGAACCAGGGTGGCGGCGCTCTTCTACACGCTGATCGAGTCGGCGAAGCTCGCGGGCGTGAACCCCAAGCAGTACCTGCGCGCGGCCACGCGGCGAGCGATCGCGACGCCCGGGGCTGTCACCCTGCCACGCGACGGACCCACGGAGTAGCGTCCGTACCGGCGTCATCGCCGGTGAGCGTGACGGATCTCAGCTCGCGCGGCCAGAGGTGCCCGGGCGAGCACTTACGATCCTTGGGTCGGTCGCGCCGGGGTCGCTGCGATGGCTTCGGGCTTCGTTGCAGCCGGCGTCGCCCTCGTCGCTTCGCTCCTCGTGCACCGCGGCTGAAATCGAGCGTTAGGCGCCCAGTGAGCTTCTCGTGGACAAGCCGGCATTGATCATCGGTGGCCTGATCTTCGTCGTGATGGGGATCGTGCATGGGGTGTTGGCTGTCGCCGACGTCTTCCGGCCGACGCAGTTTGCACCGACGGACGACTCCGTACGCCTTGCCCTGAGGTCGACGAACGTTCGGTTCCTACGGGCGCGTGCGAACATGTGGGATGCGTGGCTTGGCTTCAACTTGAGCCACAGTCTGGGAATGCTCGTATTCGGCTCTGCCGCCGCGTGGCTCGGTCTCAACCTGGAGCTTGTCGACGCTCCAAGGGCGGCGCTGGCCATTCCGGTCCTCATCGGGTTCATCTACTTCCTCTTGTCGGTACGCTTCGGGTTCTATGCGCCGACCGTGGCATCCGCGATTGCCACCGCGTTCTTCTGGGCGGCTTGGTGGAGCCACTGATGCTGTCGAACACGACGCCCGAGCGACGTGCCGAGGGAGAACGGAACAGCGCGCGTCTTCCGGTCCGGATCGTCGGTGGCAGCGTCGTCAGGGCTGCGATTGGCGCCACGCCTTTCGCCGACGGTGAACGCATTCCTCACCGCGGACGAGGGCGGGCGGACCGTCGAGCCACAGCGCGAGCTCGACGAGCTGTTCGCGAGCCACAACGAGGGCCCGCGTGCCGACGCGAGGTCCATCCCCGCGACCTTCCTCCGCGTGGGCGTGTCGGCCTGATCGGCGAAGCCGTTGCAGACGTCAGTCGAGCGTCAGCTTGTCGAAGTCGCTCGCGTCGTGCCGCTCGATGAGCTGCCCCGACGCGTCACCCCACGCGCGGTTCACCGCGCGCCCGCGCTTCGCCGCCGGGCGCGCGGCGATCTGCTCGGTCCAGCGGTGCACGTTCTCGTACTCGTGTACGCTGAGGAACTCCGCGGCCTCGTACAGCGCGCCCTTCACCAGCGCCCCGTACCAGGGCCAGATCGCCATGTCGGCGATCGTGTACTCGTCGCCGGCGACGTACTCGTTCTCGGCGAGGTGCAGGTCGAGTACGTGCAGCTGGCGCTTGACCTCCATCGCGTAGCGGTCGATCGCGTACTCGATCTTCGTCGGCGCGTAAGCGTAGAAGTGTCCGAAGCCCCCGCCGAGGAACGGCCCGGAGCCCATCTGCCAGAGGAGCCAGGAGTAGCACTCGGCGCGCTTCGCCGGATCGGCCGGCACGAACTCGCCGAACTTCTCCGCGAGGTAGAGCAGGATCGCACCCGACTCGAACACGCGCGTCGGCTTCTCCGGGTTCGTGCGGTCGAGCAGTGCTGGGATCTTCGAGTTCGGGTTGACCTTCACGAAACCCGACGTGAACTGCTCGCCGACGTTGATCGGGATGATCCACGCGTCGTACTCGGCGCCCGTGTGCCCCTTGGCGAGCAGCTCCTCGAGCATCACCGTGACCTTCACACCGTTCGGGGTCGCGAGGGAATAGAGCTGGAGGGGGTGCTTGCCGACCTGCAGCTCCTTCTCCTGCGTCGGTCCGGCGATCGGGCGGTTGATGTTCGCGAAGCGCCCGCCGCTGTCCTTGTTCCAGGTCCAGACCTTCGGTGGCGTGTACTCGTTCGTCTCGGCCATGCGCGTGCTCCGTTCGTCGTCCGGGTGAAGGACCCTTCTTGGCGTTAGGGACGCGCCGAGACAAGTGCTGCCCGCGTGGCGGGGGGCGCTATTCGGCACCGCCGAGGGATCGCGCCACGGCGGAGTCGGGGCCGCGTCGGCCGCTGGCGATGCCGGCGAGCGGGATGTCGTCGTTCGGCGCCAGGGCCAGCGCGGTCGCTGCCGCCCCTTGCGGATCGACGACGATACGGCCGCGGGTGTCGATCGCGACGGCTTCCGATTCCGCGAGAGAACTCCGCGAGCCCGGACGGCGGCGGGTGCCGCTTCGTCGTGGTAGAGCGCGTGCACCTTGCAGCGAGCAGTGACGTCGGAGGTGTGCGCCGCACGAGGCCGGCGATGGATGCGCGGGCTGTGCGGCGTGGCGCTCGCCGCCCTGACGGGAGCCTGCTCGCCGAAGGTCGCCAAGCTGACCAACCCCGCGTCGCCGCGCTGCCAGGAGACGCTGCGCGACGCCTTCGAGTCGATCCTGCTCGACCAGCAGGAGCCGCCCGACGAGGCGGCGGCCCTCGGCGCGAGCGCCGCCGGCGCGCTCGCCGCGGTCGATCTCGGCGCGAGCGCGTTCCGGCTGCCGTCGCAGGCGACCGGTGTCGACTACGCCTTCGTCTTCGAGCGCGACGACGCGAGCCGCTGTCTGCTGCACCTGGTCGCCTGGCAGAAGGGCGGGCTGCAGTACGGCAACAACGTGACGTTCCTCGAGACGAGGGCCCTCAACGGCTGCCGCTGCGTGCAGTGAGACGCGTCAGCGTGCGGCGGGCGCGTTCCCCGCGATCTCCGCGAGCAGCGTGCCGATCTCCGCGCCGAGCAGGAGATCGTCGTGCACGCCGAAGACCTGCCGTCGCCGGCGGCCCTGTGCGTCGATGAGCACCGTGGTCGGCGTGCCCTGCATGTCGTAGGCGCGCATCGTCCGCGGCATCGGGTCGCCGTCAAGACCCGGCGCGTCGACGCCGACCGGAAAGCGGATGCGGTACTCGTGCACGAACGCGCGCAGCGCCTCGACGCCCATCGCCTCGTGGTGCTCGAAGACGGTGTGCAGCCCGACCACGGTGACCGGCGCGCGCGCGAACAGCTCGGCCACCCGCTGTGCCTGCGGGATGCCACGCGACACGCAGCCGGGGCACAGCATCTGGAATGCGTGCACGACGACGACGCGTCCGAGCAGCGATTCCAGGACAAGCGGCTCCGGCGTGCCGAGCCAGGTCGTGGTCTCCCAGGGCGGCGCTGGTCTGGGGTCCATGAGCTTGGAGGAACCATGCACGACCGGGCTTGTCGATGCCCGGTCGCCGCGGGCGTCGTCTCCCTGGGCCGTTCGGGACCCGCCACCGTCGATCCGTGGCGCGTCCGTGTCTGCAACCGGCAACTGCAGCGGCGGCCACGTGTCGACGGTGCCTTCGCCGGGGACAGATGCCGTGCTCGATGCGTCGGCGCTCGTCGCGGGGTGCTTTTCGCGCCCGCCGCGACGCCGCGTGCGGCGCGCACCCGTGTTTCTGCGCTTGAGCCGAGCGTGCGCGCCGCGCTACTCTTTCCGCTCCATGGCGACTGGCGGCGTCCTGCCGCGCGCCGCCCACGACGACGGAGAGGCCACCATGCGTACTCCCAATCGGCTGCTGATCACCGCGCTCGCCGCCGCCACCGTCGTCGCGGCGATGCCGTCGGTTGCGACCGTCGCCTGCGCGAGCGGCACCGAGGTGATCCAGACGTTCCCGACCGCGGGACCCGCCGTCTCGCAGTGGCGCTTCTGCCACGAGATCGTTCGCATACCGGACGCGGGCGGTGCGGAGGTGCAGTCGCAGACCCTGGTGATCCGTGAGGCCGAGTTCCGTCCGGGGGCGCTCGCGACGCCGATCCGTGCGGTCGGCGAGGTCCGCATGGCGGAGATCTTCGTGCCGTACCACGAGGGCGCGCCGCGCTTCCACGACATGACGGACTACGCCTTCGACCTGCAGGCGCTCACCGCCACCGAGTGTCCCGCGACGCGGCTGGACGGCGATCGCGTCTGCAAGGAGATCGTCGACCGCGGGCTCGCCTGGCGCGACCCGTACTTCGCGCTCGCGCGGCGCGGCGAGAAGCTCGTCCTGTGGAGCCTGATCAACGCGGCCAATTACGACTACCTCATGCGCTACGAGTTCTTCGACGACGGCACGATGGAGGTGCGGGCGGCGTCGACGGGTCGGAAGCTCGGCGGTCCCGACGACACGCGCGGACACCTGCACAACTTCGCGTGGCGCGTCGACCTCGACGTCGCCGGAGCCTCCGGCGACACCGCGACGCTCGCCGGCGTGCGGATCGGAGCCTCCGTGCGAGATGCCGATCGTACGATCGAGCGCGAGGGCGGGTTCCGGTGGGAGTCGAAGGCGTTCACGCACCTCGAGGTCGAGGACGCGACCGCCGAGAACGGGCGTGGGCGCCACGTCGGCTACACGCTCGCGCCCGCGCGCGAGGGGGTCGCGAAGCTCCCCGAGAGCTGGATGAAGTATCCGATGTGGGTGACGCGCAATCGACCCGGCGAGCTGCGGGCGCGCGACGTCGCGACCTACGCGGCCGACCGCGAGCGGGTCGACGGCGAAGACATCGTCCTGTGGTTCATCGACTCCCACAACCACGAGGACGACATGCGCGACGAGGACCGCGAGGTCGTGCCGCTCTCGTACCTCGGGTTCCGTCTCGAGCCGCACAACATCTGGGACACCACCCCATTCTACCCCTGACGCGCCTGCGCTCCCCGGGGCCGCGGGCGAGTGGACGACCGCGGCCTCTGGTGCGAAGCATCGCGCTGGCGACCCGCACGAGGAGGAGGGAGGGGCCGCGATGCTGAAGACCTACCACGGTAGCTGTCACTGCGGCCGCCTCCGCTACGAGGCCGACATCGACCTCGCCGCGGGGACGCGCCGGTGCAACTGCACGCTCTGCACCAAGACGCGTGCCTGGACGGCGATCGTGCGGCCCGACGCCTTCCGCGTTCTCGACGGCGAGGACTACCTCAAGGACTACATGTTCGGCGGCAACGGCGTGCACCACCTGTTCTGCGCGCGTTGCGGGGTGCGCGCGTTTTCCCGCGGCTACGTCGAGGAGGTCGGCGGCCACTTCGTGTCGGTGTACCTCGCGTCGCTCGACGACGTGACGCCGCGGGAGCTCGCCGAGGCACCGGTCACCTGTGTCGACGGCCGCGACGACGCGTGGGACAAGCCGCCGAAGGAGACGGGTCACCTGTGAGGCGCTTGCCGGCAGAGCTCGCGGACGGGCGCGCAGCAGTCCGACCCGCAGGTGCCGTGAAATGAGCGGCGGCAACGATCCGCGAGTGTTCTTCGCCGCGGAGCGCACGCTGCTCGCCTGGATCCGCACCGGTCTCGCCGTGATGGGCCTCGGCTTCGTGGTCGCACGCTTCGGGCTGTTCGTGCGCCTCGTCGCGCACGGCGCGACCGCCGCGCCGCCCGCGACCAGCTCGACCGCACTCGGCGTCGCGTTCGTCCTGCTCGGTGCCGCCTCGATCGCCATGGGCACGGTGCAGTTCGTGCGCTTCTCTCGCGCGCTGCCGCCGTCGGACCGACCGCAGAGCTACCACGTCGGCTGGGCCACGTCGCTCGGGGCGATGCTCGGCGCCCTCGGCGTGGTGCTGGCGATCTACCTCCTGGTCCGCGCGGGCGCGGTGTAGCCCCGCTCGCGCGCTCGCTCCCGTGGCCGAGGCGGCGCCCGGGCCGGCGACCGACTCGGCCCCCCGCACGGCGCGCGCGTCGCCGGCGCCTTGCGCGCGCGCGGGGAACCGGGCAGGAACGACGTCGCATGTACTTCGCCGTGTTCGCCTGCGTCCTCACGGTGATCCTCTGCGTGTTCGTCCACCTGACGACGCTGCGGCTGCTGAACGACAGCGTGCTGCCGCGCTTCGAGCGCCACTCGCGGACGGCGGTCGGCGCGATGGTGCTGGTCGCGCTGGTCGGCCATCTGGTCGAGATCTGGATCTTCGCGATCGCGATCCTGGTGGTCGGCTCGCTGTCCGACCGGCAGTTCGCCGAGGAGCTCGAGCTCGACGGCTTCGATGCGTTCTACTACTCGGCTGTCTCCTACACGTCGATGGGAGCCGAGCCCCTGCAGGAGGCATCGCTGCGTCTCCTGACCGCGATCGAGGCGCTGACCGGGTTGATTCTCATCACCTGGACGGCGTCGTTCGTCTTCATCGTCATGCAGCGGACGTGGGAGAGACGGCAGCAGCACCGCTAGTGCGGTGCACCAGGCCCCGATCCGTTACCGTGGTCGCGGGTCGCGTCGGGCTTGCGCTCGCGCGGTGGATCGACCCCAGCGAGCTCCGCCACGCGGCGCGCGAGGTCGGGCGCGCGGACCGCGTCCGCCGGCACCGGCTCGCCGACGACCAGCTGGATGCGCGACCAGACGCGCCGGAACGGGCGCCGCAGCGCCTTGCCGCCCTTGCGGCTGAAGAAGCTGCCCCAGAGCCCGACCAGCGCGATCGGGATCACCGGCACCGGCGTGCGCTCGACGATCTTCTCGACGCCGGGCTTGAACGGGTTCATCTCGCCGTCGGAGGTGATCTTGCCCTCGGGGAAGATGCACACCAGCTCGCCCTCCTCGAGCTCCTTCGCGATCGCATCGAAGGCGCGTCGCATGGTCGAGACGCTCTCGTGCGCCGGCGCGATCGGGATGGCCTTCGCATCGCGGAAGAACCAGCGCAGGTACCAGGGCTTGAAGAAGCCGTGGTACATGACGAAGCGGATCGGCCGCTTGCACGAGCTCACGACGATCAGCCAGTCGACGAAGCTCACGTGATTGCACACCAGCACCGCAGGCCCGTCCTCCGGGAAGCGCTCCGGGTGCACGACCTGCAGGCGGTACATCACGCTCGCGATGATCCACGCGACGAAGCGGAACAGGAACTCCGGCAGGACCTTGTAGACGTACGCCGACGCGATCGCGTTGAGCAGCGCCAGCACGAGGAAGACGTGCGGCACGCTCATCCTCGCCTCCAGCATGACGACCAGCAGGAGCGAGGACGCGACCATGAACGCGGCGCTCAGGATGTTGCCGCCGGCGATGACGCGCGAGCGCTCGGTGTCGGCCGTACGGTCCTGGATGAACGTGTTGAGCGGCACGATGAAGAACCCGCTGAACAGCGCGATCGCGAGCAGGTCGAAGCAGATGCGCCACGCGCTCCCGCTGGCGAGAAAGCGCCCGACGGTGAGCAGCTCGCCCGACACCGCTGCGGGCGAGCCGACCAGGAAGAGGTCGAAGGCGAACACCGTCATGCCGATCGAGCCGAGCGGTACGAGACCGAGCTCGAGCTTTCGGCCGGAGAACATCTCGCACAGCATCGAGCCCGCGCCGATGCCGACGCAGAACAGTGCGAGGAACAGCGTGACGACGTGCTCGTCCGCGTGCAGCACGTCGCGGCTGTAGATCGGCAGCATGGCGAGGATGATCGAGCCGAAGAACCAGAACCACGAGGCGCCGAGCACGGCGAGGAACACCGAGTGGACCTTCCGCGTGAGCCGCACGGTCTCGAGCGTGGGACGGACGGGATTCGGGTCGATGCGCAGTCCCGGGCTCTCGGCCTTCACCGGCGGCACGAGGAAGCTCGTGCCAAGCCCCGCGACGGCGATGCCGAGCATCGCCCAGCCGAGGATCGCGAGCCCGGTCTCACCGCCGGACACAGCGACGCCGCCGCAGATGGTGCCGAGCAGGATCGCGAGAAACGTCCCCATCTCGACCAGCGCGTTGCCCGCGACCAGCTCCTCGGGGGTGAGCAGCTGCGGCAGGATGCTGTACTTGACCGGGCCGAAGATGCTCGAGTGGACGCCCATCAGGAAGAGTGCCGCGAGCAGCAGCCACAGGCTTTCGCGCCAGAAGCCGGTGGCCGCGGCCGCCATGATCGCGATCTCGAAGGCCTTCACCGCGCGGACCAGGTGGTGCTTCGGGAAGCGGTCGGCGAGCTCTCCCGCGGTCGCGGAGAACAGGAAGAACGGCAGGATGAAGAGCCCGCCGCACAGCGCGACCAGGTTCTCGGACGACAGCCCGAGAACGCTCATCGCGCGATAGGTGATGAGGATGACGAGCGCGTTCTTCAGCAGGTTGTCGTTGAACGCACCGAAGAACTGCGTCCAGAAGATGCCCGCGAAGCGCCGCGCGCCCCGCAGCGACAGCTGTCCCATCTCGCCCCCCATCGCGCGCCACGTACCGCTCGCGCTCGCACCATCGAGCGTGATTCGTCGCGCCCTTGCAAACGCCGGCCGCGAAGTTGCGGGGCTCTATCGGGTCGGGCCGTCCTCGGTCTGCCGCGGCTTCCTGAGCATGCCCAGGAGCAGCGTGACGAGCCCGAGGATCAGCTCGTCCGCGAAAGGAATGACGTCCGGCACGATCAGGTCGACGACGAACAGCGTCCCGGTGATGGTCGCGAGGTAGGGGAAGCGCAGCCCGGCAAGGTAACGCATCGCGAACGCGAGGATCGGTCCCTTGACCGTGAGCGGCGCCTTCACGAGCGCAGGACCTTCCCGGCGGCGGCCTGTGCGTCGTAGCGGCCGCCGTCGACGACGTGGCGTCCGTTGATCAGAACGTGCTCGATGCCGTCGGGATAGCTCGCCGGCGTGGCGAAGTCGGCGGTGTCGCGCAGCCGGCCCGGGTCGAGGACGACCAGGTCCGCGGCGCAGCCGTCCCGCACGAAGCCGCGGTCGCGCCAGCCGAGGCGCTCGGCCGCCGCTCCGGTCATCTTGCGCACCGCTTCCTCGAGCGGGAACAGCCCCGCGCGGACGTAGGTGTGCAGGACGCGCGGGAACGTCCCGTAGCTCGCCGGGTTCTGGAAGCCGTGCGCGGTCAGGAACGTGTCGGTCTCGATGGTGCAGAGCGGGTGCGCCAGCACGCGGCGCAGCGCGTCTTCCGTCCCCTCGTGGCCGCTGTAGGTGTGGTTCAGGACGCGCGCCATGCGACCGCTCTCGAGGACCAGGCGCCCGTAGAACTCCCAGACGTCCAGGCCGGCGCGCCTGGCCGCGTCGCCGACGAACAGCCCCTCGTACTCCTCGAAGGCCGGCGCGTTGGCGCGCATGATCTGGACGTCCTCGAGCCAGAAGCCGATCTGCGCGAACATCGCCTGGCCGAGCTGCTTGACGGCGTCGAGCAGTGCGGGGTCGGCGAGGATCGACTCGAGCTGCGGCAGCATCTCGGGCGGGAAGAGCACGCTCGCCGTGGTGTTGCCCGCGGTGTACGGGAAGGCGTCGAACGCGACGTCGAGGCCGCTCTCCCGCGCCCGCTCGATGGTCGCGATCGCGTCGTCGGCCGTCGGCCAGCTGTTGCGGCCGACGAAGATCAGGTGGCTGATCTGCAGCTTCGCGCGGCCGCGCTCGGCGACGCGCAGGATCTCGTCGATCGCGGCGAGGTTGTGCGCTCGCGCCGCGGGGTCGGTCTGGTAGACCGGGCTCACCGTGCTGTAGGCGCGCAGGTGCGACGTGAAGAGCTTTCCCGCGGCACTCGTCCACGCGGCGAAGCGCGCCAGCTCGTCCTCGCTCGCGAAGATGCCGGGCGCGTAGCCCAGCCCGGTGCTGAGACCGACGCAGCCCGCGTCGAGCGAGGTCCGCACGTGACGCTCCATCGCGCGCAGCTCGTCCTCGCTCGGCGGTGCGGGATTCAGGGCGCCGGTCACCGACGCGCGCACCGCGCCGTGTCCGACCAGCTCGGCGACGTTCAGCGGCAGCGGCGTCCGCTCGAGCGCCGTGAGAAAGCCGTCCATGTCGTCCCACGCGAGGTCGATCGCGTCGTCGACGATGAGACGGCTCGACTCCTCGAGCGAGCGCCGGTTGCGCGCGGTCGCGGGTGCGGGGCTGAAGCCGCAGTTGCCGCCGACCAGCGTCGTCATCCCCTGGCGGACGAACGGCGCAACCAGGGCGCCCGAATCCGCGCCGGGAACGAGCCAGTCGGCGTGCGAGTGGATGTCGATGAAGCCGGGCGTGACGACCCTGCCGGTGCAGTCGATGGTGGTCCGTGCCGTCACGCGAGCGAGATCGCCGACCGCGACGATCGCGTCGCCGCGCAGCGCGACGTCGGCCGCGGCGGCGGGCGCCCCCGTTCCGTCGATGACCTGCCCACCCGCGAGCTTGACGTCGCAGTCCATGCCGCGAGCGTCGCATCGAACGCGCCGCGCGGCAACGCGCCGGGCGTTGTGGGCGCTCGCGGGTGCGGATAGAACCGCGGGCATGCCAACCCTCATCGCGAAGCCGACCATCATCGAGGCCGCCGGCAACAAGCCGAAGCAGATCGCCGAGTTCGCGGGCCGCGTGAACTCGGGTCACGGCAACGTCAGCGTCGCGCACATGAAGTCGCCGCAGGGCTGGGTCGAGCCCGGGCAGCGCCCCGACTTCGAGGAGGTCACGGTCGTGCTGCGCGGCATGCTGCGCGTCGAGCACGAGGGCGGCGTGCTGGAGGTCCGTGCAGGGCAGGCGGTGGTGGCGAAGCCCGGCGAGTGGGTACGCTACTCGAGCCCCGAGGCGGACGGCGCGGAGTACCTCGCGGTCTGCCTGCCGGCGTTCTCGCCCGATACCGTGCACCGCGACGCCTGAGCGCGAACCCCCGTTGTTTTGCCGTGCGTGCCATGGCGCGCGCGGCGCGCGGGGCATAGAGCCACGTTCCCCTCGAGCCCTCCGGGAGCTCGGACATGCGAACGTGGACAGGACTCGCGGCGGCCGTGGTGCTCGTCGCGTGGAGCGGCGCGGCAGAAGCCGGCCTGACCTGCGGCCGGTCGGTGGTGCTGCCAGGTGCCAGCAAGGGCGAGGTGCTCGCCAGGTGCGGGCCGCCGACCAGCCGGCGCGCGATGGACGGCAAGGTACTGCAGGGGCGCGCCAGCGCGCGCGGCGGCGGCCGCGAGATCTGGGTCTACGACCTGGGGTCGCGCCAGCTCGTGCGCTTCTTGACCTTCGACAAGGGCCGGCTGCGAGGCATCGACTTCGGCGGCTACGGGCGCTGACGGGCGCCGTGACGAGCCCTGGCGCCGGCGGCGGGCACGAAACGCGCGGTCGGGATCGCGCATCTGGTGGCGTGCGGCGGTCGCGGCTACGTTCCGCAGGGGCGACGCGGACGCGACGCCGCGAAGTCATGTCGTCCACGCGTACCGGCACGCTGCTCGTCGTTCTCGCCTACTGCGGCTTCGTGAGCCTCGGTCTGCCCGACGGACTGCTCGGCGTCGCGACGCCGTCGATCCTCGCGACCTTCGCGCTCGCGCCCGAGGACATCGGCGCGCTGCTGGTCGCGTTCACGACGGGCTATCTGGTGTCGAGCTTCACGAGCGGCACGGTCGTGGCACGGCTCGGCGTCGGTACGTTGCTCGCGGCGTGCGCGTTCGCGACCGCGACGAGCCTGGGCGGCTACGCGACCACCGGATCGTGGCACATGATGCTCACCTGCGGCGTGCTCTCCGGGCTCGGCGCCGGCGCCATCGACGCCGGACTCAACACCTGGGTCGCGACCCACCACGGTCCGCGTACCGTGAACTGGCTGCACGCCTGCTACGGCGTCGGCGCGAGCGCGGGGCCGCTGGTGATGACGGCGGTGCTCGCCGCGGGGCGCCCGTGGCGTCTCGGCTACGCGCTGGTCGGCGCCGGACAGCTCGTCCTGGCGCTGTGCTTCGCGGCGACGACACGGCTGTGGTCGCGGCGGGCCGACGCGCCGGGAGTCCCGCTGGCGCCGTCCGAGCCTCCGCCGGAGCGTCCGCTCCTCGCGTCCCAGCCGACGCCCGGCCACTCGCACGCTTCCGTGCGGGCCACTCTGCGGCTCCCCGCCGCGTGGCTCGGTGCCGCCTGCTTCTTCGTCTACACGGGGCTGGAGGCGACCACCGGCGTGTGGGCGTACAGCCTGCTCACCGAGGCCCGCGGGATCCCGATCGCGGCCGCAGGGACGTGGGTGAGCGCGTTCTGGGGCGGTCTCACGGTCGGCCGCTTCCTGTTCGGCTTCGTCGCGGAGCGCGCGCCGCTCGCGACGCTGCTCCGGGCGAGCTTCGCGGTGGTCGGCGTCGGGGCCCTGTTGCTCGCGTCCGACGCCGGTGACGCCGCCAGTGCCGCAGGGCTCGTCCTGTCCGGTCTCGGGATGGCGCCGATCTTCCCGTCGCTGATCGCGACGACGCCGTCACGTGTCGGCCTGCACCACACCGGCAACACCGTCGGACTTCAGGTCGGGGCGGCCACGCTCGGTGCGTCGCTCCTGCCGGCCGCGACCGGCGTTCTCGTCGGACGGCTCGGCTTCGCGGTCGTCGCTCCGGCCGTCGTCACGGCGGCGGTCGCGCTCGCGCTGCTGCACGAGGTGCTGGTGCGCGTGTCGCGCGGCCCCGGCGCTCACCCCAGCGGGTAGAGGATGTCGCGCGACACCGCGTCGCAGGCGCGCAGCACGTCGGCCGACAGCGTCACCTCCGACGCCGCGAGCGCGTCGGGCAGCTGCGCGGGGTCGGTCGCGCCGATGATCGTCGAGCCGACGAAGTCGTGCGCCAGCGTCCACGCGACGGCGAGCGTCACCGGCGACATCCCGGCCTCGCGGGCGATCGCGGCGAAGCGGCGCGTGGCCTCGAGCGTCTTCTCGTTCACGAAGCGCTCGGTCATCGCCTTCGTCCGCGGGCTGTGCTCGGCGTAGTACGTGAAGCGCGCGTTCGCCGGGCGCGCGCCGTCGAGGTACTTGCCCGACAGCACGCCGGCACCGATCGGGCTGTACGGCAGCAGGCTCACCTTCTCGCGGCGGCAGACCTCGGCGAGGGCGTCCTCGAAGCGCCGGTTCAGCAGGCTGAAGTTGTTCTGGATGGTCTCGTGGCGCGGCACCCCGCGCAGCTCGGCCATCCACAGGCTCTTCGTGAGGCCGTACGCGGTCTCGTTGCTGCAGCCGATGGCGCGGACCTTGCCCGCCTCGATCACCCGCGCGAGGCTTTCGAGGGTCTCCTCGATCGGTAGGTCGGGGTCCGGCCAGTGCGTCTGGTAGAGGTCGACGTAGTCGGTGCCCAGGCGCTGCAGGCTCGCGTCGACCGCGCGCGCGATCGAGTGGCGGTCGAGCGCGGTGTGGCCGTGGCGCACCGGCGTCTGGAACCAGCCGCCGCCCGGCCCGGCGACCTTGGTCGCGAGGAACAGCGACTCGCGCGGGCGTCCGGCGAGCCAGCGCCCGACGATCTCCTCGCTGACGCCGGCCCATCTCGCGTCGGGCGGCACGGGGTAGACCTCCGCGACGTCGAGAAAGTCTACGCCAGCGTCCACGGCTGCATCGAGGATGCGGCGGCTCGTGGCCTCGTCGGCCATCGAGCCGAAGGTCATGGTGCCGAGGCAGATCTCCGAGACGAGGAGGCCGGTGCGGCCGAGGCGACGCTGCTTCATGCGCGACGTCTAGCACCCGTCGTCGTCGTCGCGCGACGACGGCAGGGCGCGCGGCGCGGCCCCGGCCGACCGCACGGGACGCGGCCGGCCGGGGCGTGCGCAGCACGTCTCAGTAGCGGTAGTGCTCCGGCTTGTACGGACCGTCGACCGGCACGCCGATGTAGTCCGCCTGCTTCTGCGTCAGCTTCGTGAGCTTGACGCCGAGCTTCTCGAGGTGCAGCCGCGCGACCTCCTCGTCGAGCTTCTTCGGCAGCATGTAGACGTTCTTCTGGTACGCCTTGTTGTTCTGCCAGAGCTCGAGCTGCGCCAGCACCTGGTTGGTGAACGACGCGCTCATGACAAACGACGGGTGGCCGGTCGCGCAGCCGAGGTTCAGGAGCCGCCCCTCGGCGAGGATCAGAACCGAGTGTCCGTCGGGGAACACCCACTCGTCGTACTGCGGCTTGATGTTGACCTTCTTCACGCCGCGCTGCTTCGCGAGCCCGGCCATGTCGATCTCGTTGTCGAAGTGGCCGATGTTGCCGACGATCGCCTTGTCCTTCATCCGCGCCATGTGCGCCGCGGTGATGATGTCGAAGTTGCCGGTCGTCGTCACGAAGATGTCCGCCGTCTCGACGAAGTCCTCGACGGTCGCGACCTGATAGCCCTGCATCGCCGCCTGCAGCGCGCAGATCGGGTCGATCTCGGTGACGATGACGCGGCAGCCCTGGCCGCGCAGCGACTCGGCGCAGCCCTTGCCGACCTCGCCGAAGCCGCAGACGACGGCGATCTTGCCGCCGAGCATGACGTCGGTCGCGCGGTTGAGGCCGTCGATCAGCGAGTGGCGGCAGCCGTAGATGTTGTCGAACTTCGACTTGGTGACCGAGTCGTTGACGTTGATCGCGGGGAACAGCAGTGAGCCGTCCTTCGCCATCACGTAGAGACGGTGCACGCCGGTCGTGGTCTCCTCGCTGACGCCCTTGATCGCCGGGCTGATGCGCTTCCACTGGCCGGGGTCCTCGCTCTGGATGCGGCGGATCAGGTCGAGGATGATGCCCCACTCCTCGGCGTCGTTCTTCGCATCGAACTTCGGGACCTTCTTCGCCTTCTCGAACTCGAGGCCCTTGTGCACGAGCAGCGTCGCGTCACCGCCGTCGTCGACGATCAGGTCCGGGCCCGAGCCGTCCGGCCACACCAGCGCCTCGTTGGTGCACCACCAGTACTCCTCGAGCGTCTCGCCCTTCCACGCGAAGACGGCGATGCCCGTCGGGTTCGCGGGCGTGCCGCTGCGGCCGACCGCGACCGCGGCGGCGGCCGAGTCCTGCGTCGAGAAGATGTTGCACGAGACCCAGCGGACGTCGGCGCCGAGGTCGACCAGCGTCTCGATGAGCACGGCCGTCTGAACCGTCATGTGCAGCGAGCCCATGATCTTCGCATTTTTCAGGGGCTTCTTCTTCGCGTAGCGGGCGCGAATCGCCATCAGGCCCGGCATCTCCTGCTCGGCGAGGCGGATCTCCTTGCGACCCAGCTCGGCGAGCGAGAGGTCGGCGACCTTGAACGGAAGGCGGGCCGGCGCGGCAGCCTCCCTCGGCTTGCGGATCGAGCTCATCGTGATTCCTCCTTGGCTTGACGATCGTGTCGTCGGGTCGGTGAACGGTGAACGAGAATGGCAGCGCTACGCGGCGTGGCCGTTGCTGCGCCGTGCCCGTCGCGCGCTCGCGACGAAGAGCGCCGGGCCCTTCGCCTGTGGATCCGCCGGCAGCGCGCGCACGCGGACGCCGCCGAAGCCCGCGTCGGCGAGCCACTGCTCGATCTGCGCGCGGGAGAAGCCGAGCCACACGTGGCCCATCTGCTGCCGGTACTCGGCACGGTCGTGCTCGAACATGTCGACGATCAGCAGCCGCCCGTCGCCCTTCAGTACCCGGTGCGCCTCGGCGAGCGCGGCCTGCGGCTCGCCGAGGTGGTGCAGGACGAGGCACAGGGTCGCCGCGTCGAGGCTCGCGTCGTCGAGCGGCAGCTCCTCGAGCTCGCCATGCTCGAGGCGGACGTTGTCGAGCGCCGCGAGGCGCTGGCGCGCCGCCTTCAGCATCGCGCGCGAGCTCTCGACCGCGACCACGATCGCGACGAAAGGGGCGAGCGTCTCGGCGATCTGTCCGGTGCCGCAGCCGAGATCGCCGACGGTCCAGCGCTCGTCGAGCAGACCCGCGAGAGCCACCGCGTCGAAGCGGCCGCCGAACATCTCGCGACGCAGCCGGTCCCACTGGCCCGCGGACGTCGAGAAGAACGCCTGCGAGCGCGAGCGGCGCTCCGCGACCACGCGCGCGAGGCGGTGGTCGTCCTGCTCCGCCACCGGCATGCGCGCGGTCTGCTCGCGCAGCAGGCTCCACAGGCGGCGCGCCGCGGGGTCGAGCCCCTCGCTCGCCAGGCGGTAGAGCCGGCTCGTGCCGTCGGGGCGGGCGGTGACCCAGCCCTCGTCGGCGAGGACCTTGAGGTGCCGGCTGACGGTGGACTGCGGGGCCTGCAGGATGGCGCACAGGTCGGCCACGGTCAGCTCGTGGCGCTCGACCAGGCGCAGCGTGCGCGCGCGGGTGGCGTCGGCGAGCGACGTCATCCACGACAGCATGGCGGGGGCGGCGGCTTCCATCCGTCTATCCGGATTGATGGGTACCCCTTTGGCGTGCGCCAGTCAACCCCGACGCCGACGGCCGGCCGACGCCGCTTGTATCTCAGGGCTCGGGGACGTGGATGTCGCCGAGCCTGTGCGCGCTGGCCTTGCGCGCCGGGGCCGCGGTGGCGGCGGGCGAACCCGCGCGGCTCGGGAACTCGGCCATCAGCTTCGTCACCGCGCTCTCGATCCGGGTGACGTCCTGCCCGTCGTCGAGCACGGTGCGCGCGCTGCCGTGCCACAGGCGAGCGCCGGAGCGGGCATCGGTGACCTCCAGCAGGACCGCGCTCTCCTCGTACCCGAAGACGTAGGCCGGCCCGAGCTCCTGGCGACCGCCCGCATCGCGGTAGGCGATGTACTCGCCGAAGGTGTCGGTCGACTTCTCCTCGAGCCGGATGCCGAAGTCGACCAGGAAGTCCGGGTTGCCGGCGGCGATCTGCTGGTAGCCCTTGGCCGCGAGCTGCTGGTCGACGGCGTGGCGCACCGTCCACTCGAGAACCGCCGCATCGCGCTCGCGCTCCTCGTCTGCGATCACGATCGGCACCGGGGTCGCCCACTGGTAGCGCTGGTACGCGGAGGCGTCGAAGGCCGGCGAGCTCTTCTGCTTGACGACGGCCGTCGCGCAGCCGACGATCGTCGCGCCGAGGGCGATGACCGCGAGGGCGCCGGTGCGGTTTCGCACGGTGCGCATGATCTCCTGCCGTTAGCCGCGCGCGGCGCGATGCTCAAACGGCCGCTCGGGCGTCGTCTCCCGGGCGTCCCGCCGGCAATGCGGACTCCGTCGGCGCGGCGTCGCGAGCCGCACCCGCTCCGGAGCGGATCCCGACGCTGGCGGTCGGGCTAAGGTCACGCTCCTCTTGCGCCGCTGTCCGGAAAGTGGAGCGAACACGCTCGCGGCGGAAGGTCGACGTGGGAGGTTCGGGGACGAGGATGGCTGCCGCGGCAGCCCTGCTGGTTCTGGGTGTGGCGGGGTGCTCGCATACCTCGCCGGGCTCGGACTGCGCGACCGGGGTCGTCGGCACGACGGTCGGCGACGTCTGCGGCGTCGTGACGCCGGTCGAGGACCTGCCCGGAGCGGAGGTCGACGCGTTCCTCGGCATTCCGTTCGCGGAGAGCACCGGCGGCGCGAACCGTTTCCAGCCGCCCGTTCCGAAGGCGCGCATGTCCGGCGTGTTCGCGGCCAGCACGTCGAGCCCGGCCTGCCCGCAGGAGCTGAACCCGCCCTATGGCGCCGCGTCGATCAGCGAGGACTGCTTGACGGTCAACGTCTGGCGCCCGACCGGCGTCTCGGAGGGCGACGACCGCCCGGTGATGCTCTGGATCTACGGCGGATCGTTCACCAGCGGTGCGAACCAGTACCCGCTCTATCAGGGGGGGGCTACCTCGCGGCGAAGGAAGGCGTGGTCGTGGTCGCGCTCAACTACCGGGTGGGCGCGCTCGGTTTCCTCGCCGGCGTCGCGGGAATCAGGGGCAATCAGGGTCTCGAGGACCAGCAGCTCGCGATGCGCTGGGTGAAGGACAACGCCGCGCGCTTCGGTGGGGATCCGGACAGGATCGCGATCTTCGGCGAGAGCGCGGGCGCGATGTCGGTCGGCCTGCACGAGCTGTCGATCCCTTCGAGCGACGGGCTCTTCCGCGCGGCGATCCAGCAGTCGAACCCGATGGGCATCCCGTACAAGAGTCCAGCGCAGGCGGCGGTCTCGGGTGCGCTGTTCGCGAAGAACCTCGGCTGCGAGGGGCAGAGCCTCGAGTGTCTGCAGCAGGTGTCGGTGGACGAGATCCTGACGCAGCAGTCCGCCGTGTCGCTGCAGCTCCTGAGCCTGCTCGGCGCGCGTCTCGCGGGCTTCCTCGTGTTCGCGCCCGTCGTCGACGGGGATTTCGTCGTCGCAGACCCCGCCGTCGCTGCGTCGGCGACCGGCGTCCCGCTGCCGACGCTCATGGGCACGAACGCGGCCGACGGCAACATCTTCATCGCCGGCATCGCGCAGGAGGTCGGCGGCGGAAAGATCAGCGCCGCGGAGTACGTGACCGTGCTCGGGCTGCTGTTCGGCGCCGAGAACGCGCAGCAGATCGTCGAGCTGTACGGCGTCGTGCCGGACGGCGACAACGCGCAGAACCTGTCGAACGTCGCGACCGACTACCTGTTCGGCTGCGCCAACCAGTACGTCGCGCGCACCGCGCGCTCAAGCACGCACGTCTACCGCTTCGACGAGAACACGATCAACGTGTGGCCGGGCGTGGCGCTCTGCGAGGGCCAGGCCTGTCACGCCGACGACCTGCCGTTCACGTTTCACGTCGACAGGACGCTCGGTGCCACCTTCACGCCCGCGCAGGCGCTGCTGTCGGACGAGATGATCGGCTACTGGGGCGGCTTCGCGAGGCAGGTCGACCCGAACGGCGGCGACCGGCTCGGCTGGCCCCGCTTCCGCGCGACCGGGCTCGAGTACATGCTGCTCGACTCGCCGCTCTCGACGACGGTGGATCCGATCGCCAACTGCGCCTCCTGGGACCGGATCGGCTACGAGATCGACAACCCGGTGCGCGTCATGACGACGCGGGCGGAGGCGGCGCCGGCGGAGTGAGCGGACGCTCGGGCGCCGGCCGGCCGCACGCGGCGAGCACGGCGTCGGAGACGCGAGTCATGCGCATGTAGTTGACGAGCGACGTCTGCACGCCATTCGTGAAGAACGCGAATGCGACGCCCAGGTCGGGGTCGGCCCAGCCGGTGGTGCTGCCGTGCCCCGAGTGTCCGAAGGCGCGCTCCGTCGAGCGGCGGCCGAAGGGTGAAGTCGCTCCGCCGCACATGAAGCCGAGCGCCCAGCGCGCCGGGATCTGCAGCGTGCGGTCCATCTTGCCGTCGACGATGAGCCGGGTCGCACGGGCGATCGTCTCCGGCCGGACGATGCGCACGCCGTCGAGCTCCCCGCCGCGCAGCAGCATGGTGTAGAAGCGGGTCAGATCGTCGGTGGTCGAGATGCCCGTGGCGGCGCCGCACTGGACGGCGTGCACCTCCGGGCGGTTGAAGTCGGTGACGAAGGCGGATTCGCCGGAAAGGTCGACGTGGTGCGCGACCTCCGCGTCGCGCCCGGGCGGCAAGCCGATGAAGGTGTCGCGGAGCCCGAGCGGCCCCGTGATCTCGTCGGCGACGAACTGCCCGAGAGTGCGTCCGTCCACGCGGCGCACCACCTCGCCGAGGATCCAGCCGAAGTTCAGCGGGTGGTAGCCGACGTCCTCGCCCGGCACCCAGCGGGCGTCGCGCTCGGCCATCGCGCGCGCGACCTCGTCGAGGTCCTGCCAGCGCTCCCACGTGAGCCACTTTGGCCCGACGGGGATGCCGGCCTGGTGGCTGAGGGCGTGCGCGACGGTCGCGCTCTCCTTGCCGCCGCGGCCGAACTCCGGCCAGTAGCGCGCGACCGGGGCGTCGAGGTCGAGCCGGCCGCGCTCGGCGAGCATGTGAACGGCGAGCGCCGTGAGCGGCTTGGTCGCCGAGAAGATCAGGAACAGCGTGCGCCGCGTGACCGGCGGGCCGTCGTGCCCGGGGCGCATCGTCCCGCCCGACGCCTGCAGCACGATGCGGCCGTGCCGGCGTACGGTGAGCTGCGCGCCGGGGTGCGTGCCGCCCGTGATCATGCCCTCGAAGATCGCGAGCACGTTCTCGAGGCCGGCGGGGTCGGTGCCGGTGTCGCGGGCCGTGTCCCGGTCGATGCAGGACTCTGGGCTCATCGCCGACATCGTACCGGTTGCGGCTCCGAACACGAGGCGGCGCCTTGAAATGCCGCCGGGCGTCCACGACACTCTGGCCCCGTGCCCGAAAAGGCAGATGTGATCCGCGGCCCGTGGCCGGCGCTGCGCGCGGCAGGGGCCCCGCGCGTACCGAGCGCGCCGCTCGAGCCGCTGGCGAAGGAGGTGCCCGATCCGATCGCGGCCGGGAAGATGATGCTCGGCTTCGTGGTGCGCGAATGCACCGTCGCCCTCGGCCACGCGCCGAGCCCGCAGGAGCTCGCCGAGTGGGCGAACCACCAGCAGGACGACCGTGGCGAGTTCTGCCTGTTCGGTCGCGCGATCACGCCCGCGGAGGCGCGCGTGATCCTGGCCCACCCCGGACGCCCGGTGTCGGTGCGCCCGGAACGCATGCGAAGGTAGTGAGATCCCCGTGCACCGCGCGCGGGAAGATGGGACTCGAACATACTCCGCGCGCCCGGCGCGCGGCCGAGCGAAGCGAGCGCGGGGAGAGGGGCCCCGGCGAGCTTTGCTCGCCGGGGCGAGGCGGCGCGTGCCCCCTCGCGAGGAGAACATACGATGCAGGTTCTAGACGCTCTTTTCCGATGGATTCACATCGTGGCCAGCATCCTGTGGATCGGCCATCTCTACTTCTTCAACTTCGTGAACGTGCCCTTCCAGGCCACGATGGACGGCGAGACGAAGAAGAAGGTCAATCCCGAGCTGCTGCCGCGCGCGCTGTTCTGGTTCCGCTGGGGTGCTGCCTGGACGTGGGCGAGCGGCATCCTCCTGCTCGCGCTCGTCTTCTATCACGGCTGGGCCGGGGGCAACCTCTTCGACGCCGGCACCGACGTCTCGACGCCTGCGGCGCTCGCGATGATCGCCGTCAACCTGCTCGGCTTCCTGGTCTACGACGTGCTGGTCAAGCAGGAGTTCGCGAAGAACCTACAGACCCTCTTCGTGGTCGGCCTGGTCCTGGTCACGGCGGTCGTGCTCGGTGACGTGTACATCGGCGGCTTCGGCTACCGCGGCACCGTGATCCACACCGGTGCGATGTTCGGCACCATCATGGCGTTCAACGTCTGGTTCCGCATCTGGCCGTCGCAGCAGAAGATCATCGCGGCGGTGCAGGGCGGGACGCCGCCGGACGCGAGCCTGGTCGCGCTCGCCGGCACGCGCTCGAAGCACAACACCTACCTGTCGGTGCCGCTGGTGTGGACGATGATCAACGCGCACACGACGTCGTTCGCGCTGCTGCTCGGCATTCCGGGTTGGGCGTGGGTGGTCGTGATGACGGGCGTCGGCTGGTGGTTCGTCTCGATGTTCTACCGCCAGTCCGTCAAGGACAACACCAAGGCGTTCTGATCCGTCGGGCGCGCCCCGATGGCGCGCTCTCGCGAAGAACGGCCGGATCCCGAGGGTCCGGCCGTTCTTCGTGCTACGTGGTGCGCCGTCCGCCGGGCGTCGCGGTGCGCTGCGCGAGCTGCGCGGTGAGCCACGCGTCGAGGTCGAGCACGCTCTGCGCGCTCACCTCGTGGCCCATGTCGTACTCGCGGTAGGTCGTGGCGACGCCGAGCGCACGCAGCTTGTCGGCCGAATCGCGCCCGCGCGACACCGTGATGGTCTCGTCACGCCTCCCGTGCTGGATCAACGCCGCCAGTGTCGACCGGTTCACCTTCGGCAGCGCGTCGACCATCTCGTCGCGGAGCCAGCTGCTGAGTGCCGCGACGCCCCGATAGCGCTCCGGCTCGGTGAGCGCGAGCCCGTAGGCGATCACGCCGCCCTGGCTGAAGCCGAGCGCGACCGTCCGCGTGTGGTCGACCGGGTAGCGCCGCGATGCCTCGTCGACGAAGTCGCGCGCCAGCTCGATGGCGCGCGCCGGCGCCTGGCGGTCGCGGGCACGCGGATCACCTGGCAACAGCGGGAACCAGCCGTATCCCGCGACCGGGGCGCCCGCGATCGCGTCGAGGCGCACGTCGTCCCGTCCCTGTGGCGCGATCATCAGCGCACGCCCGCCGAGCAGGTCGGGTGCCAGCCCGAGCAGGTCGAAGGCGTTCGAGCCGAAGCCGTGGAAGGCGAAGACCGTCGGGTGCGGGCCGCTGCCGGAAGGGACGTAGAGCGCGTGCTTGAGCGTCATCGTCTACCAGCCGGACAGCAGCGCGACGCGCTCGCGGTGCCACGCCGGGTTGCCGAAGGCCGCCTCGTTGCAGCGCGCGCGCTTGAACCAGAAGTGGATGTCGTGCTCCCAGGTGAAGCCGATGCCGCCGTGGATCTGCACCGCGCGGTTGGTCGTGCGCGAGTAGACGTCGCTCAGCCGCGCCTTCGCCATCGCCGCGGCGCGCGAGGCATCGCGCGGACTGCCCTGCTGCGCCCACGCCGCGTACCAGAGCAGCGAGCGTGACGGCTCGATCTCGCTGAAGCACTCGGCGGCGATGTGCTTGATTGCCTGGAAGCTGCCGATCACGCGCCCGAACTGCTCGCGGACCTTGGCGTACTCGACCGCCATGTGGAGCGCGCGCTCGGAGCCGCCCTGGCTCTCGGCCGCGATCGCGACGCAGGCGCTGTCGAGCAGCCGTGCGAGGTGCTTCCACGCCGTGCCCTCCCTGCCGAGCAGGGCGTCGGGACCGAGCACGACGTCGTCGAACTTCACCTCGTAGACGCGCCGCGTGACGTCGATCGACGGCAGCGGCGTGACCGCGATGCCCGGCGTGTCCCGCGGCACGAGGAGCAGCGAGACTCCCGCCTCGCCGCTGCCGGCGCCCGTCCGGACCGCAACCAGCAGCAGGTGTGCGATCTCGGCGTCCATGACGAAGAGCTTCGATCCCGACAGCCGGAGCCCGCTGCGGGCACGGCGCGGCTTCAGCAGCACCCCGCCCGGATCGAGACGGTCGCCTTCCTCGAGCCAGGCGACGGTGGCGATCACCTCGCCCGTCGCGAGCTTCGGCAGCCACTGCTTCTTCTGCGCGGCGGAGCCGGCGGAACACAGCAGGCCCGTGGCGAGCACCGCCGACGACAGGATCGGCGCCGGCGTCAGGCTGCGGCCGAGCTCGGTGAGCAGCACGGCGGCGTCGAGCATGCCGAGGCCGAGCCCGCCGTGCTGCTCGGGAACGAGAAGTCCCGTCCAGCCCTGCTCGACCATCGCGCGGAACAGCTCGGGAGAGAAGGCGTGCGCGTCCTCCGAGATCCGGCGCACGGTGGTCGCCGGCGATTCCGCGGCGAGGAACTCGCGTGCGCTGTCGGCGAGCATCTGCTGGTCGGCCGTCAATCCGAAATCCATCGCTCAGGATCCCTTCGGCAGACCGAGCCCGCGCTCGGAGATGATGTTCTTCTGGATCTGCGACGTGCCGCCGCCGATCACGAGGCCCAGCGTGAACATGTGGTCCTTCGGCCACGATCCCTTGTCCTCGACGTGCGGCGCGTCGCGGCGCAGCTGGCCGTAGCTGCCGAGGACCTCGAGCGCGACGGCGCAGATGTCGTGGTTGAGCTCGGTGGTGACGAGCTTGTTGATCGACGCGCCGATTCCGGGCGGGCGTCCGTGGATCTCGTCCGAGAGCTGCTTGAGGGCATGGTACTTCATCGCCTCGGTGCGGATCAGCACGTCGGCCATGCGCTGGCGGACCGCGGGGTCGCGCGTCGCCTTGACGCCGTTCTTCGTGCGGCGCTGCGTGAGAGCCACCAGGTCGTTCATCCGCTGCTGCGTGCGTGTCGTGCTGGCGAGCATGTTGCGCTCGAACTGCAGCGTCGAGTTCGCGACGTTCCAGCCCTCGTTGAGCTTGCCGACGAGGTTGGTGCGCGGCACGCGTACGTCGTTGAAAAACACCTCGCTGAATCCCGGCTCGCCGGTCATCTGCCGGAGCGGGCGCACCGTGATGCCGGGCGTCTTCATGTCGATCAGGATGTAGGAGATGCCCTTGTGCTTTGGCGCGCTGGGGTCCGTGCGCACGAGGCAGAACATCCAGTCGGCGAGCTGGGCCGCGCTGGTCCACACCTTCTGCCCGTTGACGATGAAGAAGTCGCCGTCGATCTCGGCGCGCGTCCGGAGCGACGCGAGGTCGGACCCCGAGCCGGGCTCCGAGTAGCCCTGGCACCAGATCTCGTCGGCAACGAGGATCTTCGGCAGATGCTCCTGCTGCTGCGCCGGCGTGCCGTGGCGGATGAGCGTCGGACCGACCATCTGCAGGCCCATTCCCCCGATGAGGCTCGGGGCACGGTTCCGGATCAGCTCCTCGCTGAGGATGGTCTGGCGCACGATGCTCGCGCCCCGGCCGCCGAACTCCGTCGGCCAGCCGATCGCGACGTAGCCCGCCTGGTAGAGCGTGTGCTGCCACGCACGCGCGGCTGTGACGCGCCGCGGATCGTCGTAGCTGAAGTCGTCGCCGCCATCGACGTATCTGCTCCGCCTGGGCAAGTGCTTGCGCAGCCACGCCTTCAGCTCGCGCCGGAACGCCTCGTCTTCCGCGCTGTGCGTGAGATCCATGTCGCTCGTATCGCCGCCCCCGGCCCCGGCGGTCAAGGGCCCTCGCGATCTCCGTCGCGATCTCCTCAAGTCGCAGCCCGCGACGGTCGTACCTGCGCACAGAAGCAGCGGAAGGGGAGGCGGCGATGGGTGGGGGTGTGTGGCGCCTGGGGCGCGCGGTGGTTGCGGCGGTTCTGGTCGTGCTCGGGTGTGCGGCGGCCGAAGCGAAGCAGTGCGGCGGCGGCGTCGCCTGCGCGTGCGGCGACAGCGTCGGCGGTGCCGCCACGCTCGAGGCGGACCTGGTCGGCTGCGCGACGGGGCTTCGCGTGAGGAGCGATGCCGTGCTCGACTGCGGCGGTCACGCGCTGCTCGCGGACCCGCTCGACGCGGCCGAGGGCATCGTCGTCGAGGGCACCGCCGCGACGGTGCGCAACTGCGTCGTCGCGGGCTTCCGGACCGGCATTCGCGTTCGCGGCGGCGGTGGGAACGCGATCGAGGACAACGCCGTCGTCGACAGCGGTCGTTACGGCATCGAGCTCGCCGTCCAGTCGACCGGCAACCGGATCGCCGGCAACCTCGTCGCGGACAGCGGTGACGAGGGCGTGCACGTCGGCACCGGCGCCGACGACAACGCCATCCTCGGCAACGAGATCGTCGGCAGCCGGCGCGAGAATCTCTACCTGCTCGACGTGACCGGCTGCACGGTCGAGGACAACGTCCTCCGCGGCGGCGGCGCCGCGGCGATCTACGTCAAGCACGCGAGCCGCAACGTGTTCGTGGGCAACGAGGTCTTCGACCGCCCGATCCAGCTGCGCGGCGCGTCCGACGACAACCTCTTCACCGGCAACCGTCTCGACGGCGTCGGCTTCCTGCTGCAGGCATACAGGGACGCGGAGCTTGGCTGGAAGGCCCCGCGGCGGAACCGGGTGCACGGCGGGTCCGTGCAAGGCACCGCGACGTGCTTCCGCTTCGACGGCGCGTCGTACAACGTCGCGGACGACGTCGGGTCGAGCGACTGCAAGGCAATGGCGCAGAAGCAGTCGGGCGGTCTGAGTCCGGTAGGCAACCGGGTGGCGCTGGTGCAGGCACCCTGAGCCGTCACGCCTACTTGACGCGTCGCAGCAGGCGACGGCGCCTGCGCACCTCGAGCTCCTTCTCGTAGCGCGGGTCGACGGTCGTGTCGCCGGCGAGAGCTGCCTGCCCGTGCAGGACCTGCCCGGCCGCGTTCTCGCTCGCGTCACGGGCGCACGCGGCACACAGCTGGAACGCGAACGTACGGCCGTCGGCACCGGGCACGCGGACCTGCGCCGCGGGCGGCTCGGTTGCGCACCAGTCGCACTTGCCCGCGCGGCGCTGCGCGAGCTTCGCGAGCGTCAGCAGCTCGTCGGGGTACAGCTCGTGCTCGCCGAAGCGCTCGTGGCAGCCGACGCACAGCCAGATCCGGCGGTCGGAGCGGTCGCCGAGAAACACGGCGCGGGCGATGACGGCGCTCGCGCACAGATCGCAGGGACGCACGTCGGCACCATACCATGCCGTGCCGGCCGGCGCGCCCGCGTTCGCCACGTGGCAGCGCCTCGCCTCACCCGGCGCGCGCACACCGCCCGGCACGCCGGGCCGCTCGACTCGGAGGCGGTCCGGCAGTACCTCTGCCCCGTGATGCGCACACGCCGCGTCGGGTGGGGGGTCCTCGGGATCGTGGCACTGCTGGCCTGTACGCCGGCACGCGCGTCGGAGCCGGTGGTCGACGGTCGGCCGCCAGCGGACGCGCCGGGCGCCGAGAAGGGCGCTCCGCCCGCGCCGGTGGGGGAGCCCCCCGGCACCACGGCCGCGGCGCCGGTGACGCGCTTCTTCCTGCACGGCGACGGCGTGCTGCGCCTCGAGAACGCGCACACGCACGAGAAGATCGTCGTGCGCTTCCGCGACCCGGACGGGGCGTACTCCGCGCAGGCGCTCGCGAAGGTCGACGCGCTCTTCCGCTCGCGCGGCGACGACGCACGGACGCGCGTGTCGCTGCGCCTGCTGGAGACCATCGACTACCTCGAGGACACCGAGCAGCCGCAGACGCTGCAGCTGGTCTCGGGTTACCGCAGCGAAGGCTACAACGACGCACTGATCGCGAAGGGCGGCCAGGCCGCACGCACGTCGATGCACAGCGAGGGCCTCGCGGCCGACCTGCGCTTCGGCGGCGTGGATCACCGCGCGCTGTGGGAGCGCCTGCGGGCGCTCGAGTGCTGCGGCGCCGGCTTCTACGAGAAGAGCGGCTTCCTGCACGTCGATACCGGCAGGCCGCGCTTCTGGGAGCAGCACACGTCCAAGGTCAAGGAGAACCTGTCGAAGGGCAACGCGCGCGTGATCGCGCGCACGGACTACGACCGCTACGGAGACCTGGTCGGGCTCGAGACGACGCTGCACGCGATCACCGTGCACCCGCTCCGGATCGCGCGGCAGGCGAAGCTCGTGGCGAGCGACGGCGGTCGCGAGATCGCGACGCTCGAGCTCGCGTCGCGGCACGCGCCCGCGGCCGGCGGCGACTGCATCGCCGTCGACGGGCGCGGCGCCGGTGCACGCGAGCACCTGCGTGTGGTGTCGGTGGAGCCCCCGAAGGGCGGGCTCGCGGATCCGGCAGCACGCGGCGGTCCTGGCGTCGCCGTGCGCGCACGCATCGCGCTCACCACCTGCGAGCCGCGCCTCGAGGCGACCCCCGAGCGCATCGAGACCAACCCGATCGAGGTCTCCGCCGCCGCCCTCGGCGCGGGCCGGGGCACGGGCGGGTGAGCGCGGGCCGTCCGGGCGCGACGAGCGCTTGACGAAGCGGCCCCTGGCGCGGAAGGGTGCGGACCGATCAGGAAGGGGCCGTGCGCAGATGACCACCACGAACGCCGAGGCCAGGGAGCTCGTCGTCCAGATCACCAACGAGATGTTCTCGCTCGGTCTGCTGACCGCGACCGGCGGCAACGTCTCGGCCAAAGGTGAGGACGACACGATCTGGATCACCCCGAGCCGCCTCTACAAGGGCAACCTGCACGAGCAGGACCTCGTCCGGATCCGTCCCGACGGCTCGACGGTCGAGGGGGAGCGCAACCCCTCGGTCGAGTGGCAGATGCACTTCTCGAGCTATCGCGCCCGCCCCGACATGACCGGTGCGCTGCACACGCACGCGCCGATCGCGACCGCGATGGGCATCGTCGGCCTGCCGTTTCCGCCGATCAACACCGACGCGATCTTCCTGCGCGACACGCAGCTCGTGCCGTGGTTCATGCCGGGCTCGAAGGAGCTCGCGGACGCCGTGGAGGAGGCGATCAGGAAGAGCCGGGGCTGCTTCCTGCAGAACCACGGGCTCATGACCGTCGGAAAGACCCTGCGCGACGCGGCGACGCGCGCGATGAACCTCGAGGAGACCGCCAAGATCGTCCTCTACTGCAAGCAGTTCGGCGGTGAGCTGACGCTGATCCCGGACGAGTGGGTCGGGAAGCTCGCCGCGATCGCCGACTTCATCTGACGTCCGCACCGGCTTCGCCGACCACGAAGGACGAAGCGGCGGGTACGTTTCCTCCGGCCGACGGGTCGGGCAAACTGGACACTGTCGGATCTCGAAGGGAGGTCGCTCCATGCTCGAATTGAACGGCAAGGTCGCCCTGATCACCGGCGGGGGCAGTGGGATCGGGCTCGCCGCGGCGCGGGCGCTGGCGAACGCCGGCGCCACGGTGGCGCTGATGGGTCGCGATGGCACGCGGCTCGCGCGCGCGGTGCACGAGATCGGGTCCGAGCGCGCCTGGGCGGTCGCGGGCGACGTCGGCGACGAGGACGACGTGCGGCGGGTCGTCCAGGCCGTCGTCGACCGCTTCCGCCGGCTCGACGTCGCGGTCAACTCCGCCGGCACGGGGTTCCTCGCGGGTGTGACCGAGCAGAACGCCGAGGACTGGGCGATGACGCTGCGCACGAATCTCGACGGTGCGATGTACTGCGTCAAGCATGAAGCGGCGGCGATGATGCAGGACGGGCAGGGCGGCTCGATCGTCAACGTGTCGTCGATCGCGGGCAAGCTCACGCATCGCCTGATGAGCGCGTACTGCGTCTCGAAGGCAGGCCTCGAGATGCTCACCCGCTGCGCCGCGGACGAGCTCGGCCCGCAGCGCATCCGGGTGAACGCGCTGCGGCCGGGGCTCGTGCCGACGGACCTGTCGCGCATCTTCGCCGAGCACCCGAAGGTGCGCGCCAACTACGAGCAGCACATGCCGCTCGGCCGCGTCGGCCGGGTCGAGGAGGTCGCGGACGCGATCCTGTTCCTTGCCAGCGAACGCTCGTCGTGGATCACCGGACAGGTGCTGTCGATCGACGGCGGGCACACGCTCCGCGGCGGGCCCGACGTCGGGCTGCTGCTGACGTGAGGAGGCCCATCGGAGGAGCGGAGCGCGGCGCGAGCCGCGCGAGCACCGCACGGGGGCGAAAGTGAGACGAGCGAGCGAGGGCTTCGCCCGAGCGAGGAGGCCCATCGGAGGAGCGGAGCGCGGCTTGAGCCGCGCGAGCACCGCACGGGGGCGAAAGTGAGACGGACCGAAGGCGTCCGCTACGAGATCGGCGACGATGGCGTCGCGACTCTCACCCTCGACCGCCCCGACAAGCGCAACGCCGTCATGCCGCCGGACTGGCGCGCCCTCGAGGACCGGCTCGACGAGGGCTCCGCCGATCCGAGCGTCCGCGTGTTCGTGCTCACCGGCGCGGGCACCATGTTCTGCTCGGGCGGCGATCTCAAGTCGATGGGCGAGCGGCTCGCGCAGTCGCCGGTGCGCCGCTCGCGCGAGCTGCTGCGCATGACGCGCGCCATCCAGCGCTTCCGCGAGACGCCGAAGCCGATCATCGGCGCGGTGAACGGCCCGGCGATCGGTGCCGGCTGTGTGATCGCGCTCGCCTGCGACGTGCGCCTCGCGGCCGCTTCCGCGACCTTCTCGGTGCCGTTCCTGCGCGTCGGCATGCAGCCGGACTTCGGCGGCGCCTACTTCCTGCCGCGGCTCCTCGGCACGGCGCGCGCGCTCGAGCTGCTGTGGACGGGCGACACGCTGCCGGCGGACGAGGCCGCGCGGCTCGGGCTGGTGAACCGCGTGCTGCCGGACGCCGAGTTCGTCGCCGGGGTGCGCGACTTCGCGCGCAAGGTCGCGCGCAACCCGGCGGGTCCGCTCGCGCTCTCGAAGCTGACCGTCTATCACGGTGCCGAGCAGACGCTGTCCGAGCTGCTCGACATCGAGGCGCTCGCGCAGACGGTGCTCTCGAAGTCGGCCGATGCGGCCGAAGGCGTGCAGGCCTTCGTCGAGAAGCGCCGGCCTGCGTTCAAGGACGAGTGATGATCCACGCTTCACTGCGACGAACGAGGGCTTTGCCCGAGCGAGGAGGCCCATCGGAGGAGCGCAGCGCGGCGTAGCCGCGCGAGCACCGCACGAGGGCGAAATCGAGATGACACCAAACGGAATCGTCGCGCTGGGCGCGGTGCTGGGAGGGGTGGCGGTGGCCGTCGGCGCATTCGGTGCGCACGGCCTGCAGGGCCGCGTGTCCCCCGAGATGCTGAACGTCTTCGAGGTCGGCGTGCGCTACCAGATGTACCACGCGCTCGCCCTGGTCCTGCTCGGGCTGTTCGCCGGCCGCGGGCCGTCGCCGACGCCGATCGAGGTGCCGCCGGGCGTCGCTCCGGCGGCGTGGCTCTTCCTCGCCGGCATCGTGCTGTTCAGCGGCAGCCTCTACGCGCTCGTCCTGACCGGGACGCGGTGGCTCGGCGCGATCACGCCGCTCGGTGGCGTGTCGTTCCTCGCCGGCTGGGCGATGTTCGCGCGCGCGGCGCTGCTGCGGTCGTAGTCACCCGGGCACCGAGGTCTTCCGCCGACGGTCGACGACGGTGACCGCGAGCGCCACGCCCGCGGTCATCAACGACAGCAGCGCACCCGCGTACAGGGACCGCGGCACGAAGCGAAAGACGACGTCGTGACGGCCGGCCGGAACCTCGATCGCGCGCGCGATGCCGTTCGCGCGCCGCGTGACGACGTCCCGGCCGTCGACGCTCGCCTGCCACTCCGGCGACCAGGCATCGAGGAGGACGAGGATCGCGGGCTGCGCGGCCTCGACGACGATGCGCACGTGGCGGTCGCTGCTTTCGACGATGCGCGCCTCGCCCCGCGCGGCCTCCGCCGTCGTCGGGACGGACGGCGCACCGTCTTCCGCATCGAGGACCACGCCGACGTCGTCGGCGATGCGGCTCGCGGCGATCGTATCGACGACCCGATCGGCGGGCGACACCAGCACGCGGCGCGCGAGGTACGCGCGGGGCAGAGCTGCCGGATCCTCGCGGACGTCGGCGGCGGTGCCGGCGAAGACCCGCCGCGCTCCCGTGTCGTCCAGCCAGCCGAGCTTGTCGTGGCCGGTCAGGATGAAGCGTGCCCCCGAGGCGCGCAGCAGGGCACTCGCGCGCCCCGCGTCGCCACCGTTCGCCGCGGCGCGGACCTCCTGCATGTAGCGATCGAGTCGTGCGGCGAGAAAGGTCCCGTTCGTGGTGACCTGAGCGACGCGGACGATCTCGCCGTGACGCGGGCTGCCGGTGAGCTCGGGCGTCAGCACGAACGCGCGGCCGCTCCGTCCGTGCCGGGCGAGCCACTGGTAGGCGTCGTCGTAGCGTACGAAGAAGTTGAGATTGTCCCACGGCCGCTGCGCGCGGGCGCGGTAGCCCGGGAGCGTCGCGACCACGATCAGCGCCGGCAGGGCCAGCGCCAGCGCGCGCCGCGCGGGCTGGCCCGGGAACACGAGCACGGTGAGCAGCAGCGCGCCGGCGACACGCGGCGCTGCCCCGAACGGAACCACGACGAGCAGGAGGGCCCCGAGAGCCAGCCACGTCGCACGCTGCAGCGGCGCGAGCGGCGTTCGGGCTGCCTGCGCTCCGCTCGCCGCCAGCAGCGAGAGCCCCAGCGAGAAGAAGTAGACCATCTTGTGCGGATGGGTGAGCAGGTGTCCGAACGGCAGCTTCCAGAGCAGCGGGAAGACGAGGGACTGACGGCCGAGCGACAGGACCGCGCAGGCCGCGGTCAGCACGAGAGCTGTCGTGCGGAGCCGATCGCCCGGCGCGGGGGCGACGATCGCGCCGATGGCGAGCAGCGGAACGACCACGCCCGCGTATGCGGGGATGCGGCGGTCGAGCGCCGCGCCCGACAGTCCCAGCGGAAAGTCGGAGAGGCGCACCGGGATCAGCTCGTAGAACCAGCCGGGAATGTTCGCCGCGTCGCGCAGGCTGCCCGGAACCGCGGCCAGCGCCGGCAGGACGCCCGGCGCGGCGAGGCCGAGCGCGAGCGCGACGGCGACCGCCGCCCACGCGGCGATTGCCGGCAGCCGCCGCGCGGTGACCGTCGAATCCGCGCGCGCCGGCCAAAGGAAGAGCGGCAGCAGCGCCATCGTGTAGAGCGAGAACTGCAGGTAGCCGGCGAGCAGCTGCAGGGCGAGCACGACGCCGAGGGCGAGCGCGCGTGACCATCCCGGCGCATCGCCCAGCCGGTGCGCGGCGAGGAACGCCACCGGGCACCACGCGAACGTCGCGAGCATGGTCGTCCAGCCGGAGAGCACGTGCAGCGCCGCGCTGCACGTGAGCGCCGCGGCCGCGGCCGCCGCGCTCGTCCGCGCGAGGCCGCACGACTGGCAGAGGAGGTACGCGGCACAGGTCGCGAGTGCGAAGTGGAGCCAGGCGAGGACGTCGATGGCGAGCGCGGTGTCCAGCACGCCGAACAGGAGATTCGGCGGATAGAGAAAGCCGAACTGGCTGTCGGCGAGTTCGTTGAGGCCGAGGCCGAGGTCGGCGTTCCAGACCGGGAGGTTTCCCCGCGCGATCTCCTCGCCGAAGCGGAAGTGCGCCGGGTAGAAGAGGAAGTAGAGGTCGATCGACTGCCCGCTCGACCGCACCGGGAGCAGGTACATCCACAGCCACGCTCCGGCCGTGACGGCGACCGCGATCGCGGCGGCGTTGCGGAGCGAGGCGCGCGAGACGGGCATTCGCAGCGCATATCGCCTTCGACGATCGCAGGGAAAGCGACGCGGATCGGACGGCGCGCCCCCCGGGGCCGCGTCGCGAGCCGCGCACTCCACGGCCGAGTCTGCGGCGGAGCGCACGTCCGCGCCGGAGATCGCACGACAGCGCCGCACGCGAGCGACGGAATCACGCCTGCGCGACGGTTCAAGCGCGTCTTTGCGCGCATCGGCTGCGCCGACTGCCACGTGCCGACGCTGCGCACGGTCTGGCACGAGGTGGCGGCGCTGCGCGACCGCGACTTCGCGCCGTACTCGGACATCTTGCTGCACGACATGGGAACGCTCGGCGACGGCATCGCCCGGGACGGTGCACGGGCCGCGAGAGGCGCACCGCGCCTCTATGGCGCCTGCGCGCGACCACGGCGTTCCTGCACGACGGCCGCGCGACCACGATCGCGGCAGCGATCCTGGCGCAGGACGGGCAGGGGCCCCGTGTCGCACGACCGCTTCCGCGCGCTCGGCGCCGCCGACCGCCGCGCGCAGCCGCGCTTCCTGCGCTCGCTGTGAGCGCCGCGCTCGGCGCCGGAGGGAAGGAGCGTCCCCGCGCCGCCCTTGCCGCGCGTCGCGCGTCTGGGGCATGACGGCGCCAGGAGGAGATGCCATGGCCGCGCGACTCGACCACCTGATCCTGCCGGTGAACGACGTTTCCGCGAGCGTCGCATTCTACGAGGACGTGCTGGGCTTCCGGTGCGAGGGGGATCGGCCGCCCTTCACGGTGCTGCGCGTCGCCGACGACCTCACGCTGCAGCTCGCGCCGTGGGGAACCGAGGGCGGTGTGCACCTCGCGTTCGCCCTGCCGTGCGCCGAGTTCGACGCCGCGTTCGCGCGCGTCCGTGCGGCCGGCGTCGCGTTCGGCGACTCGTTCCACGACGTCGGCAACGGCCGCGGTCCGGGCGACGAGGACGGCGCGCGCGGCCCCGGCAAGGCGGTCTATCTCTTCGACCCGAGCCGCCACCTGATCGAGCTCCGTCACTACGGCGACTGAAGCCGCGAGCGCGTTCCGCCCGGGGTCACTCCTCGAGGAAGTCGAGGTCCTTCGCGAAGGTCTCGTCGAGCACGGCGAGGCTCGCGAACGCGACGACGAGCGCGACGACGCCGACCGTGATGCCGCTGCCGACCACGCCGAGCGCCGGCGTCGCCGCCTGGAAGGCGGAGGTCAGCAGCACCACGGCACCGCGCACGAAGTTCGGCGCGCTGGTCGTCGCGGTCGCGCGGACGTTCGTGCCGAACTGCTCGGACGCCATGGTCACGAACACCGCCCAGTAGCCGGTCGCGAAGCCGAGCGCGGTGCAGACGGCGTAGAACACCGGCAGCGACGCCGGCGCGACCGAGAAGTAGAGCCCGACGCCGACGACGGTGAGCACGAGGAACAGCAGCACGACCTTCTTGCGGCTCCGCCAGAGCTGGCTCAGGAGCCCGCTCGCGACGTCGCCGACCGCGAGGCCGACGTAGGCGAACAGCACGGACCGCCCGGCCGACGGCTCCTCGGCCATGCCGAGCGCGCGGCCGAACTCGGGCGAAAAGGTGATCAGGACGCCGACCGCGAACCAGATCGGCACGCCGATCAGGATCACGCCGACGTAGCGCCGCGCGCGGTCGACGGTCGCGAACAGGCTCGCGAAGTTGCCGCGCCGCACGTGCATCTGCGCGCGCGTCTGCTCGAACATGCCGGACTCGTAGACGCCGATCCGCAGCAGCAAGAGCGTGATGCCGAGCCCACCGCCGACGAAGTAGGCCGTGCGCCAGTGGAAGAAGTCGCCGACCAGCGCCGCGGCGATCGCGCCGCAGATGCCGATGGTCGCGATGATCGTCGTGCCGTAGCCGCGCGACTCGCGACCCATGAGCTCGCTCACCAGCGTGACGCCCGCACCGAGCTCGCCGGCGAGACCGATGCCGGCGACGAAGCGCAGCGCCGCGTATGTCCCGACGTCCTGCACGAAGCCGTTGAGGACGTTCGCCACCGAGTACAGGCAGATCGAGCCGAACAGCACGGAGAGCCGCCCGCGCTTGTCGCCGAGCACGCCCCACACCACGCCGCCGATCAGCATGCCGCCCATCTGCATGTTGAGCAGCAGCACGCCGGTCGACAGCAGGTCGGCCTCGCCCACGCCGATCGCGCGCAGGCTCGCGACGCGCACGATGCTGAACAGGATCAGGTCGTAGATGTCGACGAAGTAGCCGAGCGCGGCGACGAGGATCGCCATCGCGGCGCCACGCGGCGGGGCGATGACGAGCCCGGGGGCGTCCCCCGCGGGCTTCTGGTGGGCCCCGTGCCGGGTTCCGGCGCGAGTCTTCGTCGAGCTCTTCACCGAACGCACCTTCGTCCCCCCGTCCCTGCGCCTCGCGAGACCCGGCGCGTACCCGGCGGCGTACCCGTCTGCTAGGTGCGTCGCCGTGCCTCCCGTGATCCAGCCCCGAACCGCTCCCTGCGCGACCGCACCGCGCGGGCCCGCTGGCGCATGCTTCCCCTAGCCGGATTCCTGCTGCTGCTCTACTGCCTGTGGCGCGGCGGACACCCGGTGGGCGTGGCCCTGCTCGCCGCCGGCGTGCTCATCCACCTGGTCCTCACGCTGCGGCTGGCGAAAGCGACGTCGGGCGGCGTCGGTGGACACGCCGAGTGGGTGCGCGACGTCGAGACGAGGCCACGCATGAGGAGCAGCCCGGCGTGGCTGCTCGGCTCCGCGCTGGTCGCGCTCGGCGCGTCGCTCGCGCTCTTCCTGCGTTGACGCCGGGAGGGGCCGCTCGCCTCGCGACGCTTGCTCTGTCGCGACCGGCATGGCTCTTGACCTCATGCGCGTCTTGCCCGGCTCTCCCGCACCGCTCGGTGCGCACTGGGACGGCGAGGGTGTCAACTTCGCCGTCTACTCGGAGAACGCGACGTCGGTCGAGCTGTGCCTCTTCGACCAGCCGGACGCGCCACACGAGGCAGCGCGCATCGCCCTTCCGGAGCGCACCGGCTTCGTGTGGCACGGCTTCGTGCCGGGGGTCGGCCCGGGGCAAGCCTACGGTTATCGCGTGCACGGGCCGTATGCCCCGGCGCGCGGCCACCGCTTCAACCCGGCGAAGCTGCTGATCGACCCGTACGCGCGCGTCATCGCCGGTCCCGTGCGCTGGCACGACGCGCAGCTCGGCTATGCGATCCTCGAGCCGGGCGGCGCGGCAGTGCCGAGCAGCGCGGACAGCGCACCCTACGTGCCCAGGTGCCTGGTGTACGCCGACGCCTATCCGTGGGACGGCGACCGTCCGCCGCGCCGTCCGCTCGAGGACACGCTGCTCTACGAGTGTCACGTGAAGGCGATGACGATGCGCCACCCGGGCGTGCCGCCGGAGCTGCGCGGCACGTACCTCGGCCTCGCCAGCGATCCCGTCCTCGAGCACCTGCTGTCCATCGGCGTGACGGCGGTCGAGCTGTTGCCGATCCACCAGATCGCGGCGGAGCGGAACCTCGTCGCACGCGGCCTCGTCAACTACTGGGGCTACAACTCCATCGGCTACTTCGCGCCCGACGTCCGCTTCGCCACGGGCTGCATGGGGCAGCAGGTCACCGAGTTCAAGACCATGGTGAAGCGCTTCCACCGCGCCGGCATCGAGGTGCTGCTCGACGTGGTCTACAACCACACCGGCGAGGGCAACCACCTCGGACCCACGCTGTCGCTGCGCGGCTTCGACAACGCGACGTACTACCGGCTCGGCGCCGACGATCCCGCGGCCTACGTCGACTGCACGGGCGTCGGCAACACCCTGAACATGGCGCACCCGCGCGCGGTGCAGCTCGTGGTCGACAGCCTCCGCTACTGGGTGACCGAGATGCACGTCGACGGCTTTCGCTTCGACCTCGCCCCGACGCTCGGACGCGAGGACGACGGCTTCGACCGCCGCGCCGCGTTCTTCCAGGTGCTGGCGCACGACCCGGTGCTGTCGCGCGTCAAGCTCATCGCCGAGCCCTGGGACCTCGGCTACGACGGCTACCAGACCGGCAACTTTCCCTCCGGCTGGCTCGAGTGGAACGACAAGTACCGCGACACGCTGCGCCGCTTCTGGCGCGGTGACGGCGGTACCGTTCCCGAGCTCGCGTCGCGCATCTCGGGCAGCAGCGACCTTCTCCAGGCGGCCGACCGGACGCCGCTCGCGAGCGTCAACTTCGTCACCTGCCACGACGGCTTCACGCTGCGCGACCTCGTGAGCTACGAGGCGAAGCACAACGAGGCCAACGGCGAGGGCAACCGCGACGGCAACGGCCACAACCTGAGCCGCAACTGGGGCGTGGAGGGCCCGAGCGATGCTCCGGCGGTGGGGCGCGTCCGCGCGCGCACCATGCGGAACCTGGTCGCGACCCTGCTGCTCTCGCAGGGCGTACCCATGCTGTCGCACGGCGACGAGATCGGCCGCACGCAGCTCGGCAACAACAACGCCTACTGCCAGGACAACGAGCTGACCTGGCTCGACTGGGACCTCGACGCCGAGCGCCGCGAGCTGCTCGCCTTCGTTCGCGCGGCGACGGCGGCCTTTCACGCGTACCCGGCCCTGCGCCGCCGGCGGTTCTTCACCGGGCGCCCGGTGAGTGGAGACGGACCGCGCGACATCGTCTGGCTGCGTCCCGACGGGCACGAGATGACCGACGCCGACTGGGCGAACCCCGCGACGCTCGCGTTTGCCATGCTGATCCACGACGACGGCAGCGGTGCTGCCTCTCCGCGCGCGCGCGGCCAGCGCCACGACCTTCTCCTCCTGCTCAACGGCAGCAGCCGCTCGCGCGCGTTCACGCTGCCGGCGCCGGGTCCGGCGGGCCGCTGGCGTGAGGTCCTGAGCACGGCGCACGGGGGCGAGCGCGTGCTGCGCTCGGCGGGCACGCTGGTCCTCGCGCACGCGCTCGTGCTGCTGACGTACTCACCCGGCTGACGCGGGTTCCCGGCGCTCGAGGAGCCGCTCGAGCCGTGCGGCCGCGGTACCGATGCCGTCCTCGCGCGCGATCTCGGCGCCGATCGAGGCGGCGCGAGCGCGGTACGACGGCTCACCGGCGAGCCGCGCGAGCTCGTCGCCGAGGCGACGCGCGTCGAGCGCCTGCCACTTCAGCATCCGCCCGGCGCCGAGCGCCGCGATGCGCTGGCCGTGGTGGACCTGGTCGAACGCGCGCGGGATGACGAGCGCGGGGACGCCGGCGCGGAGCGCCGTCGCCGTGGTGCCGATGCCGCCGTGGTGCACGATCACCGACGCGCGTGCGAGAACCGCGGAGAGCGGCGCGAAGGGCACCACGGCGACATCGGGGCGCGCGTGCCCCGCGACGTTCGCCTCGCGTCCGACGAGGAACACGCCGCGCGCGCCGATCCGGGCGAGCGCTTCCGAGGCGATCGCGAAGAAGTGCTGCGGGTCGATGGCCAGGCTCGCGCCGAGCGTGAACACGACCGGCGGCGTACCGCTCGCGAGGAACTCCGCGAGCGGTGGCGGCATCGGTGCCGCGCGCGGCTCGTCCCAGAGGGCGAAGCCGGTCACCTCGATCGACGCGGGCCAGTCGGGTCGTCGCGGCGCGTAGTGCGGCGAGCAGAGCACGAGCGACAGCTCGGGCGAGAGCCCGCTCAGCAGGAACACGTCGCGCGACGGCGGCAGGCCGAGCACGCGGCGCACCGCGTTGAGCGGCCGGTCGAAGAGCCCGCGCAGCACGAGGCGGGAGAACCACCACGCGTAGCGGTTCATCGCGCGCCCGAGGGGCCCGGGCAGCGCCGGCAGGGGATTGCCCTGCGGTACGGTGTGCGCGCTCGGAATGTTCGCCGGGAACACGGTCGCCGTCGCCCATCGGAGCTGCCGGCGCTCGGCGACCATCGGTGCGGCGAGCTGGGCCGGGTGCGTGACGAGCAGGTCGGCGCCCGCGCACGCCCCTTCGAGGTCGCGCGCGGTGCGCGCGAGGTTCGGCAGAATGAAGAGCCGCATGAGGTTGCGGATCCCGGCGAGGCCGTTCTGCCGCCCGTCGAGGATCTCGGGGTGTGCCGCGTACTCCTCGAGCCCGAGCTCGATGCCGATCGGCGCGAACGCCACGCCCTCGTCCTCGACCATCCTGCGGAATGCCGGCGTCGCGGCGATCGACGCCGCGTGCCCGCGCTCGCCGAGGCGCTTCGCGAGCGCGAGCAGCGGGAAGAGGTCGCCCCACGAGCCCAGAGTGGTCAAGACGATGCGTGCCATGGCGTGGCGGGTTGTTCCCGGCGCGACGGACGGCGTCAAGGCCGGGCGCGGCCGAGGTGCGATCCCTCGGGGACTCGCCAGGAGACGCCGTCTGAGCCATTCTCACGCCGGTGACGAACGGCCTCGCGGGCGCGCTCAGCCCCTTCACGAACCCGTGGACCACCTGGAGCACGGCGCCGCTGTTCGCGCTCGCGTTCGCGGTCGGGACCGTCTGCCTCGCGTTGCACGTCACGGCGCTGGCGCCGCGCCTGCCCGACGACGCCGCTGCACGGCGTTCGCTCGCGGTGTCCCTGGCGCTCTTCGGCGCAGCGTTCGCGCTGCGCCTCCTCTGGCCCGAGCGCGTCCACTACACGTTCAACGACGAGTACGAGTACCTCGACCACGCGCAGCGCCTGCTCGACACGGGCTCGTACCGTCTGTGGACGGGCCCTCCCGCCGGCGTCGCGCTGCTGGCGCTGGCGTTCGCGGCCTTCGGACCGGCGAGCGAGGTCGCGTTCCTCCTGACGATCGTACTCGCGAGCGCCACGCCTCCCGTGCTGTACGGCCTGCTGCGCCGGCTCGGGGTCGACCACGCGGTGTCTCTCGTCGCAGCCGTGCTGCTCGTCGTGATGCCCCTGCACGTCAAGCATTCGGCCTCGGCGTCGATCGAGATCCCGTCGCTTCTGCTGCTCCTCGGCGCGATCGGCACCTTCACGGCCATGCTGCGCGCCCCGGGCTGGTTGAACGCCACCTCGCTGGCGACGTGCCTCTTTCTCGCGCTCACCGTGCGCGTCGAGAACTGGGCTCTGGCCGTGGTGCTGCCGGTCGTCGCGTGGCGGCTGCGCGACCAGGTACGGCGACCGCGGCCGGGGCAGCTGGCACTGGTCGCGCTGGCCGTCGTGCTTGCGGCGGCCTACGTGCCCGGGATCCTCGACGCGCCGATCCGCTACAGTCTGTGGTGGAAGAGCCGCCTTCCTCCGGGGGAGCTGCTGCTCGTCAACCTCGGCTTCTGGATCGGGCCGGAGCCGGCGCTGCGCAAGCTCGCACTTCTTCTCGCGATGGTCGGATTCGTCTCGGGGGATCGCCGCAACCCGACGGCGACGCTGGTGCTGCTGTGGCTCGCGCTGGTGCTGTCGGTGCTGTTCGTCCTCTACGGGCTCAACATCGGCTGGCTGGAGGAGGCGCACCAGCCGCCGCCGTGGGGCGTGCGCGGTGCCGGGCACGACATGTTCCGCTTCGACGTCCTGCTGCTGCCGGCGTTCGTGCTGCTGCTCGCGAACGGTGTCGTCGCGCTCGTGCGCGCGGTGCTCGCGCTGCTCCGCGGCTCGGGGGCGGCGGCGCGCTGGCCGCGGCGGGTGCGGCTCGGTGTGGCCGCGACCATCGCCGCGCTGCCTGTCGTGCTGCTCGGGTGGCGCGGCGAGTGGCGCAGCTACGCCCCTATCGAGTTCGTCGCGTCGCCGTACAACCGGCGCTTCGAGATCAAGGAGCTGCGCGTCCTGCGCGACATGCTGTCGCGCCTGCCGCGTGGCGCGCGGCTCTACGTGCTGCCACCGACCGAGGGCGTGTGGATCGACGGGATCGCGGCGCGCCCGCTGGCGACGCTGCCCACCGAGGTGAGCCTGCCGGGCTCCGGTCCGGCCTACGTGTACGTGAACGGCCGTCAGCTCGCGGTCGCCGAGCTGCGGCGCGCGTTCGAGTCCGTGTCCGCAAGAGTGCCACTGCGTGACGTCGAGAGCCGCGTCGATGTGGGCGACCGCTTCCTGCTGCTGGTCGCTGCGCCGCCCGCCGCGGCGGCGCAGCCTGCGCGCCAGCCCGCGAACGTGCAGCACCCACCTGCGCGCCAGCCCGCGAACGTGCAGCACCCACCAGCGCGCCAGCCCGCGAACGTGCAGCACCCACCAGCGCGCCAGCCCGCGAACGTGCAGCACCCACCAGCGCGCAACGGGGACGTGCAGCCCCCACCAGCGCGCACCGCGGACGCGCAGCGTTGACGGCGCTGCGCGCGGCGCGTTAGCTGTCGACCATTCCTTCCCCGCTCGATTTCCGCACCGCCTTGCGGACGCCTCTCGCGGCCTTCCTGGTGCTCGTGCTCTGCGTGCCGTCGCTCGCCGCCGCGACCGGCGAGCCGACCGACGAAGGGGCACGCCTCGCGACCGAGCTGGGCTGCGCCGCATGCCACGACGGCCTGGACGTCGCCGTCGGGACGCGCGGCCATGCGCCGGACCTCTCGTACGCCGGACTCCGCTGGCAGCCGGGCTATCTGCTCGCGTACCTGCGCGATCCGGGCCGCGTGCGGCGGCACGTCGGCGCGTCGCGGATGCCGGACTTCGCGCTGAGCGAGGAAGAGGCGCTCGCGCTGGCGCTGTTTCTCGGGGAGCAACGCGCGGTGCCGGCCTCGTCGGAGACGGCCGCCGGTGACGCGGCGGGACAGCGGGCTGCTGCGGGGGCCGGAAGCGCGCCCGCACCGGACGAGGAGACTCTGGTCGCGGCGCTGCGCGAGCAGAGCTGCCTCACCTGCCACGTCTGGCGAGGGCAGGGCGGCGTCGTCGGGCCCGAGCTGTCGGACGTCGGTGCGCGCCTCGAGTCCGGCTGGGTCGCGCGCTTCCTGGTCGACCCGGCGGCGTTCGGCGTACCGGACGGCGTCATGCCAGCGCTGCTGCTGCGCCCGGACGCGAGCGGTGCGGTTGCGCCGACGACGCCCGGTGCGGACGCGGCCCTGTCGCGCATCGTCGCGGGCCTCGCGGCG